>Ga0182021_10008119_pt1 | contig 12446 bp, 13 predicted proteins | sample 612E3MmetaG_FD_120493 | JGI IMG/M metagenome (GOLD analysis project Ga0182021, IMG submission 120493) | Permafrost microbial communities from Stordalen Mire, Sweden - 612E3M metaG (Illumina Assembly) | ecosystem: Environmental > Terrestrial > Soil > Wetlands > Permafrost | place: Sweden...
GCCGGGTACAGGCTCCTCCTCTCCGTGATCCTCCAGCAGAAGGGGGACATCGAGCACGCAGAGGAGAGCGTCAGGAGGGCGATACTACTCGACGACACGAGCGGCGACGCCTACTCGATGTATGGTGTCATTCTCTGGAGGAAGGGGTTTCACGACGAGGCGATGAAGTACGTCGCCCATGCCCTAGAGCTCAAGCCCCAGGACCCGAACATCCACCTCAACTACGCCATTATCCTCGAGGGCGCTGGCAAGTTCACAGACTCCGAGGAGCACTACAAGAAGGCGATTGAGCTCCACCCTGAGTGGCCCGAGGTCAAGGCGCGGTACGATAAGCTCAGATACAGGCTTAACGACCCAGCGGAGACGCTGAAGAAGGCGAACTCGATCAAGGAGGCGAACCCCGAGGAGGCGGAGGCCCTATACAAGAAGGCGATCGGGATGAGGGTGGACTCCCCCGACGCACACAATGACTATGGCGTCTTCCTATGGGAGAGGAAGAGGCTGGTGGAGTCAGAGGAGCACCTCAAGAAGGCGGCGGACCTCAAGCCAAGCTGGGTTACCCCCCAGTACAACGCGGCCCTCAATCTAGTCAACCAGGGGAGGTTTGCAGACTCGGAGAACTATTTCAGGAGGACCCTCGGCCTCTACCCCGCCTTCCCAGACGGCCACTTCTGGTACGCAAACGCCCTCTTCAAGCTCCACCGCCTCCCCGAAGCCGAGGGGCACTACAAGAAGGCGATTGAGCTCAAGCCCGACCATAAGAAAGCACATGAAAACTATGCACAGCTGTTAAAGCAGCTTGGCAGACTCCCCGAGTCAGAGGAGCAGGCGAAGCTCGCTCAGTAGAAGGTCGGCTGCCCCTCGTATACGAGCTTTGGGGGCTGCATTTTAGCAGCCACGGCAGGGGGCATGATCTCGACGAGGCGGTATTTCCTTGTTCCTAGCCCCAGTTCCTCGGCGTATTTCACCTGGTCGTATGGGTTTTTGAGTCCACCCCAGATGCGCTGGAAGGGGTGCAGCTTCTCGTCGCGGCTGAAGTCTCCGATATAAGGAGGCACCATCTCGGGGAGGAATGTGGCCTTCCCTATGAGGTCGAGGGTCGCCTCCTCGATAGCGCAGATGTCCCTGCTCGCTGCGACACCGACGTCGGGAACTATTTGAGGCTGGATCATGCCGAGGCAGTTGCATTGCGGCGTGATGTCCATCATGAAGTTGAAGAAGAATTTCTTCTCGCGGTCGAATTGGCTGAGTATCTCTTCTGTCGTGAGGGCCATGAGCTTGTTGAAGGCCTGGAAGAACTCTGGCTTGATCTCGAGGCACCCGACGCCTTCGTCTGCCTCGACGCACTTGAGGCAGTTGGTGTTGGTGCAGGTGCCCTCCATGAGAGTTAGCTTGTGCTTCTTAGCGTCGTATTTTAATGCACCCCGGGGGCATGACTTGATGAGCTCCTCGGCGTGTGCGGGGGTACATTTATCGGCGTCCCACCAATCGACACTGTTCTCGATGCCGTGCATCTTGTGCCAGCGACTACTCGCTGCGAGTCCGCCGATGGCGAGGTTCTTAATCGCCCCACCGTAGCCGCTCACTGCGTGCCCCTTTGAATGGCTCACATCGATTAGAACATCAGCGTCGTGAAGCACTCCTGCGAATCCGATCTCACCGACGCCGCCGAACTCGAAGTCGCTATGGTAGACATACCTGTCCTTGATCCCCGCGATGGGGATGAGGGGGCAGCCACATGTCTCACTAGTGTAGCCGCGGTCGACAGCGTTGTAGATGGCGGTTGGGTTGTCGGTGACGAAGGGGTAGCCGCCCGCCTCCTTGACTGCTTTCACGATCTTGCGGACGAAGTAGACGGGGACGGTCTGGAAGTCCTCCTCGAAGCCCATGTGCATCTTGAGGGCGACCTTGTCGCCCTTTTTAATGGTGCAGAAGTCGAGCTGTGTGATCATCTCGTCGAACTTTGCGCCAAGGCTGGCGAACCGTGCAGCCTGCCCCTGGATCATCGACCCATACCAGACGGTGGAAGTCTTTACCATGGAGACACCTGAAGTGAAGAAATGGACATGTCGGCCTTATTAAACGAAACCGGGCGGGAGACGGCTGCTAGACGAGTTTTAGGTCGACCCTGACCTCGGAGGTACTTTTTATGGTGTTGTTAACGAAGCAGCGCTCCGCCTCGTTCAGGATTTCCAGCCTCTGCTCCTCGGTTAGGTCGGCCTCGAGGTCCACTTCCATCGCGATCTCGGTGGCGCGGTTCATGTTCTTGCTCACCTTCGGCCTGACGTTGACGCAGACAGCGCTGACCTACCAGCCGCGCTTGTTCATCTGCTCGACGACGCGTGTACCTGTGCAGAGGCCTATAGCGACGAATAGGACCGCGCCCGCAGCCATACCTTCAGGGGGCAAGTCCTCACTCACTCTCCCCGTCACTATCTCGAAGCCGCCTACGGTGGCCCTGAACTTCGTGCCCTCTAACCCCTCGATCTATGCGCTCATGGGTGTTGAAAAAGGAAGCGAGGCCGTATGAATCTTTGTGGTTACGCCTTGACGAGGGCCTGGTCGAGGTCCGTGATGATGTCGTCGACGTCCTCGATACCGACGCTGAAGCGGACGAGGCCGTCGGTTATTCCTGCCTTGATGCGGTCTGCCTTGGGGACGACGGCGTGCGTCATCGTGGCGGGGTGGCTGATGAGGGTCTCGACTGCGCCGAGGCTGACGGCAAGGCTGCAGAGCTTTACGTTGTTCATCATCTTCCTGCCCGCGTCAACGCCGCCTTTGAGCTCGAAGCTCATCATGCTGCCGAAACCATCCATCTGCCTCTTCGCGAGGGTGTACTGCGGGTGGCTCTTTAGCCCCGGGTACTTGACCCACCGGACCTTCGGGTGGCCCTCGAGCCACTTCGCGATCTTCTCCGCATTTTCCGTCTGGCGCTGCATCCTCACGTGAAGCGTCTTTATGCCACGCAGGGTGAGCCACGCCTCGAATGGTCCGAGGTTTGCACCCATATTCTTGAAGAGGGGATCCATCACCTTTAGGTATGCCTTCGTGCCGACTATGGCGCCGCCGAGGACATCGCTGTGCCCGCTAAGGCTCTTCGTTATGCTGTGGACGACGACGTCGATGCCGTGCTCTATGGGGCGCTGGAGGTAAGGCGACATGAACGTGTTGTCCGCCATGGTGGTGATGCCGTGCGCCTTCGCCATTTTCGCGATGGCCTCCATGTCGGTGAGCTTCATCATCGGGTTCGACGGGGTCTCTATGTAGACGAGCTTCGTGTTGGGCTTTATCGCCTTCTCGACGGCTGCGAGGTCGCTCGTGTCGACGAGCGTGCACTCTACTCCATAGCCCTTGAGTATGTCGGTGAAGACCTTGTGTGTGCCCCCATACAGGGCGTCACCTGCGAGTATATGATCACCTTTCTTCACTATGGCCATGGTGGCGTTGGAGATGGCAGCCATACCGGAGGCAGTCGCGCGGCAGTCCTCACCCCCCTCGAGAGCCGCGATACTCTCCTCAAGTGCTCTGACAGTCGGGTTACCTAGCCTGCTGTAGATGTAGCCGGTCTCCTTCCCCTCGAAGCGGGCGGCGCCCTGCTCCGCGTTCTGGAAGACGAACGTCGACGAGGCGTAGATCGGCACCGAGACCGCGCCGGTCGCGGGATCGGGGCTCTGACCCGCGTGCACTGCCATGGTTGCGAACTTCTCTTTACCCATACGACCACAGACCCTATTCCAGCAATAATAACATCATCCCCGAGATAATGCCTTCTAGACGTTTACATGGAGGACCGCTTTTTTATACGCCGTCGCCGGGATCATCTTGGTTTACGTTGAAGGTTCTAGGTATTCTGGGCGGAGCCAATAGGGACGGTAACACGGCCAAGCTCGTTGAGGAGGTCCTCGCCGGGGCGAGGGAGGTGGGGCATGAGACTGTTCTCATAAAGCTCGTCGACGAGAAGATCAATCACATCGGCTATAGTAAGGGAAAATCCACCTTCCCCAAGGACGACTTCGAGGCGATCAAACCCCACCTAGAGGACATGGGGGCGATAGTTATCGGCGCACCTATCTGGTACAGCACCGTCGACTCCCGCACACACGCCTTCATCCAGCGCCTCTACTACTACAGCAGCTATTACAGTGAGGAAAACAGGAAGAGGTGGCCAAAGGGCGTCAAGGCTGTGAACATCATCACCTACGCACAGAGCGACCCACACTACTACGACCAGGTTCTCATTTGGCTCAAGACAATCGAGAAGGACTACGGCATGAATGGAATCAAGGAGATCGTCGCCGAGAACACCGGGGAGAAGCCAGTCAAGACCCGCAAGGACCTTCTCAAGAAGGCCCACGAGCTGGGCCAGAAACTCTGAGCTAGAAAAATGGGTCTCAGAGGCTCTTTATCTCGTAGTTGAACCGGGGCAGCCCCTTCATAGTGTTCGCGACGTAGCAGCGCCTCACCTCGGCGAGGAGCCCCTCAACCTGCCTAGGATCGAGCTTTGCGCCCACCTTCACGGTGATGTTGAACCCGAGCGCCCTGCTAGGCTCCTTCTCGTTCATATCATCGACCTCGATCTGGAGGCTCGTGGCCCCGATGTTCTGCCTTTTCAGGTACCAGGCGGCATGGAAGGCGCTGCAGAGCCCGAGGCTCGCCACCATCAGCTTCCCTGGGGACATGCCGATGGGGGGAGTCTGCTCGTCGAGCCTCCCGCTCAACACTTCGTAGCCGTCCGACTCGGCCCTGAACTGGTCGCCGTCGAGCCGCGTTATCTTTACTGTCATGGATATCGCGGATCATTAGGTGCACGGGAATAAGTACCTTACCGGTTGAGGGGTGAAACATTTATGTGAGGTTCGACCGCTTTCAGGTGGTGTGCCCTGGTAGCTCAGCCTGGCTAGAGCGGCAGCCTTGTAAGCTGTAGGTCACGGGTCCAAATCCCGTCTAGGGCTCCAACTTCTATGTAAGTGTCAGTTGTCTGCCGTGTGGCTGTTGCTTCGAGGGAGTTGGCTTCGGCGACCTTAGAATCGGTGCAGGCTTCGGCTCGGTTTTTATAGAAGGCTTGGCCATTGGCTTGGGCTCGATTTTAACGGCTGGCTTAGCCTTCTTTGACTTCGGCTTTTCCGACTTTGCAGTCCTCCCAGCCTTAATGGTTTTGACTTCCTTCACCGTCTTCGCTTTTTTCCTCGTGGACGCTTTGGTTATCGCTGGTTTCTCCGACTTCTTCCCCCGAGTCTTCTTCTCCAGTTTCTCCTCCTTCACAACGACCTTCGGGGGGTTAACGAGACCCACCTTATCCGGGTGGTTCATCGCGACGTGCTTCCTGAGGCCGGATTCGCTGTTCATTATCTTCCCGCAGACGGGGCAGGGTAGGCTCACAGATACGAACTCGACGTCCTTACCGAGGTACTCGCGGCGGAACTTCGCGGAGAGGCGCTCGGCCTCCTCGTAGCTGACCCGTCCCTCCGTCTTGATGGCTATCCCAATGGTTATGTTGAATGAGTCGTGCCTGTCACTGTCCCTGACAACGCCGATCTCCTTAACCGGGCCCTTCAGCTTGAGGTCGTCCGCCACCCTGCTCCCTTCAGAACGCTCGCTATGTGTAGCTGAATCGTCTAAGGGCTTAAAAGTGTGTCTTTCCCTGTAACAGTCCCAATCGTTGTAAATTATTTGGGACAATCACGTTTGATGAAAATGGTTGCTGAAATGGGAACTAAGCACCTACTTATAGGCGCCGTACTTCCAGACTGCTCTGCCGACAGCGTTGTAATTAGCGATGGGCATATCGGAGAAGACGGTGCAGCCGGGGCCGAGCATGAAGCCCCCGCCTTCAGCGCAGTCATCGATCGCCTTCTTTGCTGCAGCTTCGACCTGCTTAGGCGTCCCCTTTCTGAGTGTCTCCTCGTGGTCGAGCCCGCCGCAGATTGCGAACTTGTCACCGTAGATCTCCTTTCCCTTGTTAGCGGGGGTCCAAGTGTGGCTAGCCCAGTTGAGGACGTTGATGGGATACTTCTTGAACCAGCCCGCCTCCATCAGCTTCTCCGGGTTGCCCTCGGGAGTGCTGCAAATGTGCATCAGTTTTATTGGGCACTTCACAGCGTCGAGGACCTTCTTGTCGTAGTCTAGTGCGTACTCCTCGAGTTGCTTCTGATCAAGCGCCTTCCAGATTCGACCGCCGCCTCCGATGCCGAAAAAGATGCCCGCTGCACCGGCGTCGACGCACGCCTTCGCGAACTCGATGGTCGTATCGGTGATGGTTTTTAACCCCTGCTTTAAGGCGTCGGGGTTCTCCTTCATGTCCTTGAGGACCTGCTCGGGGGTGGAGACGCCGTTCATGGCCTGGATTATTGGGCTTGGGATCGTGTAGATGAAGGGCATCCTGCGCAGGTCACGTGCCAGAATCTCATTTGTTCTGACGTACTCGCGTAGCTCCTTTTTCGGGTCGAGGACCCAGAGCTTCTCCCAGTCCTTCGTCTTCTTCACCGTGACCTCCTTGGTTTCGGCCTCTTCCTCGTTGTTTACGAACTCGAACTTGCTCCCCCACTGCATCGCCATGAAGCGGTAGTAGGGTGTCACCTTGAGAAGGTCCATAGGATAATCGAGCTCCCTCAGTAGGGCCATGTGGGCCTTCGCGGACTCCTCACCGTCGCGGGTCGTCTTCTCCCAGCTGTAGCCGTTGAGCCACTTGCATGCGGGGAAGTGGCCCCAGAGCGCCCAGGGGACGCGGTCGGGGACCTTACACTGCGTGACCGCCAAGACGCGGTCGAATCTCTCGGACTCCATCTCAGATCGTAGAAATAAGTAGGCACTTACCATAAAAAGTAGTCTCCGGCATCGGTAACCCGTATAAATCACCTCGACACTGGCTTCATCGTTCTGTGGTCTTTAAATGAGGTACAGAAAATTCGGCAAGTTAGATTGGAAGCCCTCGGCTCTTGGCTTCGGGGCCATGAGGCTCCCTATACTCGACGGCGACGCGGGTAAGATCGACGAGCCCCTCGCCATCAATATGATCAGGTACGCCATCGACAATGGAGTCAACTACGTCGACTCTGCCTAACCCTACCATAAAGGGCAGAGTGAGATAGTTGTTGGCAAGGCGCTAAGGGATGGCTACCGCGAGAAGGTCAAGCTCGCCACGAAGATGCTCTGCTGGCTCGTCAACACCGCCGACGACTTCGACAGTTACTTCAACGAGCAGTTGAAGAAGCTGCAGACCGATCACATTGATTTCTACATCCTGCATGGGTTGGGAAAGGAGAGGTGGCTGAAGGTCAGGGACCTTGGTGTCCTCAGGTGGGCGCATAAGAAGCTCGATGAGGGTAAGATCGAGCACCTCGGCTTCAGCTTCCACGACGAGCTCCCCGCTTTCAAGGAGATTGTGGATGCGCATGACTGGACATTCTGCCAAATACAGTACAACTACATGGATACGCAGTACCAGGCGGGGAATGAGGGGCTACACTACGCAGCGAAGAGGGGTCTCGCGGTCATCGTCATGGAGCCCATCGCCGGTGGGCGCCTCGCTATCAACCTACCCGAGGGCATAAAGAAGCTCTGGAGAGAGTGACATCACCGCTGGAAGCCCACGGAGTGGGCTCTCCATTGGATATGGAACCAGTCCGAGGTAAGCCTTCTCCTCAGCGGTATGAGCGCCATGCAACACGTTGAGGAGAATGTCAAGGCAGCGGAGAGGAGTGGTGTCGGTAAGCTCACAAATGAGGACCTCCACCTTGTGGATAGGGTTGCCAAGAAGTACAGGGAGAAGGGGTTCGTCGGCTGCACGGGCTGTAGGTACTGCACGCCCTGCCCCAGCGGCGTCGCCATCACCGAGGTCTTCTCCCTCTTCAACGAGTTCTATATGAAGGACAGGGACCCGGCGGTCAAGGCGAAGTACAAGGAGCAGCTCAAGCCGGAGCAGTGGGCGAAGAACTGCACAAGCTGTGGCTGCTGTGAGGACCTCTGTCCACAGCATCTGCCAATCAGGACGTTGCTCCGCGGCGCTGTAGATGCCCTAGAGAGGGAAAGGTAACCCACTTACAGCATATCGGCTTTTTTCCGCCTAGACTACTTTACCCTGATGGTCATTTGGTCTACTCTTTGACCTTTCTGCTCCCCTCTTTGACGAAGGCGAACCCAACGACGGACGCAAGCGCTGAGGCGGTCAAGAACCACCAGCCCCAGGAGTAGGAGCCCGTCGCGTCGATTATCAGGCCAAAGATCGGCGGCCCGATAATATTGCCGATAAGCCCTATCATGTTCGAGTACCCGACGGCGAGCCCCGCGTTCTCCCTCCCCGCGAACTCAGAGACGAGCACAAAGTTTAGCCCACCCCACCCGAGCGCAGAGAAGCCAAACAGCGCGAAGAGCACGGACAGTAGGAGGTACGGTGTGCTCGAGGAGATGAACTGCATGAAGATCGAGAAGAAGAAGGACAACACCGCGGCGAGGAGGAGTGGTTTCCTTCTACTCCCCCCGAACAGCCGATCACTCATAGCTCCTAGTACCGGCTTCCCGATGGCGCCACCCGCGTTCACAATCGCGAGGCAGCCGCCAGCTAGAGCTACGGAGATGCCGACGATCTCCTTCAGGTAGATGATTAGGTAGGTCGTCATCGCGAACTGCACCATCATGAGCCCGACGCATGAGAGACTGATTAGGAGGATGTTTTGGTCGAGCATCATCCGGAGGGCGGCTTTCCTGTTCGGCTTCACCGACTTCGTCGGTGCCACATCGATGAGTGTGTTCGGCGCGTCCCTGTATAGGGTGTAGGCGAGTATCGCGATTAAGATTGTGACGATGCCAATGGCGACGAACCCGATGCGCCAGCCGTAGAGTATTGCAACAGTGGGGAGTGTCGCGGCTGTGATCATGCCGCCAACGTTGACGGCGGTCTGGTTGATCCCGATGGTCGTCCCCCGCTCCTTGATGGGAAACCACGTGAGCAGGGCTTTCGTCGAGACCGTTGGGAATGCGCCGCAGCCGAAGCCCGCCACAATTAGGAGCAGCATCGCAGTGGTGAAGCCGTTCACGAGGTACATCCCGAGGACAAGCGCCCCAGCGAAGCTCGTGCCTAAGAGGATCATCTTCCTTACGCCGAGGTCGTCGACGAGCCACCCTGCGGGTATCTGAGCAACAGTGTAGCCCACCGCCACAGCGGAAGCCAGCAATCCGATGTCGAAACGGGTGAGACTCAGATCGTCCACGATGAATGTTGAGAGTGGTGGAATAGCGTTCCTGATTAGGTAGACGCTCATGTAGGTGAGCCACGTCACGCCGAGGACGACCCAGCGGTACCGCTTGACATCCGCGGAGGCCAATTCGAATCCATTTCAAACCCGGCTTCGTATATAAAACTGTATTTTGCCTGAAATCGGGGAAAGGGTCGTTCGGCTATTTTTTTTAACTAAAAAATGGGGTCGTCCCTTTCCTCTTGGGATGGTTTGAGAAGGCTTATTAGTTTAAGGTGACGCGTCCGTTCTGTTTAGTCAGGGAGATGCTCCGCTACGGGGACGAGTCTGAGGGACGTCATAAAGGGGAACGTCCTCGTACTCACAGTTAGTAGCGTTCTCTGGAGCGTCTCCGACACAATCACTTACGCGTACCTCAGCCTCTACATACTCTCCCTAGGCGGTAGCTACGTAACCATCGGCGCCGTCAACGCGGTGGCAGCGATCTCGGCTATCGTCCTCTACCCTGTCGGGGGCTACATCGCGGACAAGGCGGGGAGGGCGAAGCTCATTGGGCTGTCGACCCTCCTCTACACGTCGAGCTACGCATTGTTTGCGATCGCGACCACGTGGGAGGTCGTCGCTATCGCTATGGTCTACCAGCAGGTGGTCCTCTTCTACATGCCCGCGATAAACGCGTTGATGGCGGACTCAATACCCGTTGGGGCGAGGGGGAGGATATATGCCATCACAGTTGGGTTCCCCGAGGCCGTGAGGGTCGTCACCCCCTACGTCGGCGGCTACCTCATCGCACTGCTGACCCTGCAGCCCGCGATGCGAGTAGGATACACCATCGGCTTCGCACTCGGCTGGGTCGTCACTTTCATCAGGCTTCGCTACCTGAAGGAGACGCTGAACACAACAGAGCCCATCGGCAGGGACCTGCCGAAGATTTTCAAGGAGTCGTACAAGGGGGCCTTTTCCTCAATCCGCTGGATGGTTAAGAACATCAGGGGTTACGTCGCGGTCGCGATAATAATCGCTTTCACGGGTAACTTCGTGATGCCGTTCTGGATAGTCTACGTGCAGCAGGTGAAGGGGCTGACCCCCTACGAGTGGGGTATAATTCTCCTCCTCTCGGGTGTGACGCGTGCGACCTGCAGCCTCCTCATCGGCGGCCTCATCGACAAGATCGGTGCGAAGAGGTGCATGCTCATAGGGTTCGCCCTCACGATCCCGAGCCTAGTACTCTTCGTGAACGCCAACGGCTTCCTCCAGATGACCCCCATTTACCTAGTGTTGGTCCTCGGGAGCACATTCTCTTGGATAGCCTCCTCGGTGCTCCTAGCGAACGTGATCCCGAAGCAGCTTAGGGGGAGGATAATGTCGGGGATCGGGCAGGGCCTCGGCCTAGGCGTCTCCGGCGGCGGCTATGCGAGCGGCTTCCTCCTCTTCATCCCACTGAGCCTCGGCGCACTCGTCGCTGGCTACATATTCGCATATAACACCATGCTGCCCTGGTTGCTTCTCTCGGGATTCCTAGCCATCGCGATGGTGATAACCATCCTCTTCGTGAGGGAGCCGCCGAAGGCCGAAGACTAGTTAACGTGAATATACTAATTTTCCTTCCCCGAACACTAAATTCAGACCATGAAAGCGTGTGCGTATTGCCACTTGGGCATTCGGGATGCTTTTTAAGGCCGGCAACTCGAATCTAACAGAACAGGGGATCAGCCTTGGACTTCGACATTGATCGGTACACTCCAATGCCAGTCGCCTACGAGCTCCGCTATATGATGATGAAGAAGCTCAGGGAGGGGGAGGACCCGCTCCCGGACATCGAGGGGCGCGAGGGGACGAAGGCAGACGTCATCAGGGCCGTCCTGAGCAATAGCTATCCATACCTCGTAAGTAGGGAAGGCACGGGGAAGACCCGCCTCGCGGAGAGCCTAGCCAAGTTACTCCCTCCAGTACCTAAGATCAAGGGCTGCCCCTACAACTGCGACCCGAAGTGGCCCGAGGAGTGGAAGTGCCCAAGCTGCAAAGGCGATGAGGAACCTGAGATCGAGATAATCTCGGGCATCCAGCGCTACAGTAGGATACAGGGCAACGAGTACACGAACGAGGCGAAGATACTCGGAGTCAAGGACATCCAAGCCATAGTACAGGGTGAGAGCCCCACCGACCCGCGTGCCTTCATTGGCACAGGAGTCCTCCGCGGAAACAGAGGTGTCGTCTGCGTCGATGAGCTACCTGCTATACCCACTAAGGTCCAGGTTCTCTTCCACCCGATGCTCCAGGAGGGCAAGATCATCCTTGAGGAGTACAACTGGGTCCGCCCGATCGACATCTTCTTCGTCGCCACGGGCAACCCAACCGGATTCAGCCACGTCAATAGGGTCCCCGAGCCGCTGCTCGATAGACTTGAGCTCATCCCTATGGCTCTCCCAGAGGAGGACGTGGAGAGGGAGATCATGCTCAAGGAGGGCTTCAAGGTCCGCGACGAATTCTTCCTCGAGAAGACGAGGAGGACCACTAAGGAGCCCATCTACGCGAAGCCGGAGGACCTGCGCCGACGCGCGTCCGCCCCGTGGTGGATCGTGGATGCCGTCGAGAAGACCGTCCGCTTCACACGCGACTGCCCAAACATCGATAGGGGCAGTAGCATCCGAGGCACTATAAAGAGCCTCGACCACACCCTCAGTTCCACGGAGCGTATAGGCAAAAGTGTCGCAGGCCTAAGAGATGCATCTGACGGTCTCAAACTCGCTCTCAGGGGGAGGATAAGGCTCCGCGCTGACCTAGTCGGCTTCGACGACAGCCCCGCCGCCTTCATGGTGAAGTACGACGAAGTCGTCGAGGATGTTCTCTGGTACGCCGCACGAGATGTAGGGGTCGCCATACTCAAAGGCGTAGACGTAGATCCTCGCCAGCTCGCCGGTGAACTCAACGCTCTACTAACAGGTGGCGACGTGATCGAGGACCTCCAAGACAACGAGACCGCGTACCGCGTCGTCCGATTCATGGAGGAGAACCAGTCCTGGGAGAGCCCCAGCCTCGTCAGCGGCTTGGGTGACCTCATCAGGGACAGCCCAGAGGCCGTGGACTCTGACACGCTACGCGAGTACAGGGGGAGTGCCCTCGAGCTCCTCGCCCACGCCCTTACGGCGGGAAAATTGGTAGAAGCAAAGATTGAGAATGCCTACGCCCCGAAGCGGATGGAGTAATCGTGCAAATCCCCAACCCCTGCAGCGACATAGTGGATAACACCCTGGA
>Ga0182021_10008120_pt1 | contig 12446 bp, 7 predicted proteins | sample 612E3MmetaG_FD_120493 | JGI IMG/M metagenome (GOLD analysis project Ga0182021, IMG submission 120493) | Permafrost microbial communities from Stordalen Mire, Sweden - 612E3M metaG (Illumina Assembly) | ecosystem: Environmental > Terrestrial > Soil > Wetlands > Permafrost | place: Sweden...
CGCGCGTGAGAACTTCGACGAGGGCCTCGCGGTCAAACGGCTTGGTCAGCGCGCCCTTGAAGCCGTGCTGCGAATATTCCTGCATCACCTCATCGTCGCTATGTCCGCTCATCACCACCGCGCGAACCTCGGGATCGAGTGCGCGTAGCGCGCGCACCGCCTCCTGGCCTCCCGTGGCGCCTCGAACCGTCAGGTCCAGAATCGCAGCATCATCAACCAGCGCGCGACGTTGCAGTTCTTGCTGCGAGCCGTGCCGGAATCCTTGCGTGCATGCAGAAAGTACGCATCATGGAGACCCATGCTAGTCGGCGAATGGATGAGCCGCGATGTCGTCTCGGTGGGGGTCAACGACAAGATCTCCCGCGTGGCCGCTCTCATGTCCCGCCTGCGCATCAAGCAAGTGCCGGTGCTCGACGGCGACAAGCTGGCGGGCCTGGTTACCAGGAGCGACCTTATCCGGGCTTGTCCCCCGGACCTGAACCCGTTTTCGCTGCTGGGCCCCATCGCGGAGGAACTGGCGCAACCGGTCCGCCACTTTGTCACGACCGAGACTGTGACGGTGGCGCCCGAGACGCCGCTGGAGGGCGCCGCCCACCTGCTGATCGCACGCAACATCAACGCCTTGCCCGTGGTTTCTGCGGGGAGAGTGGTGGGCATCATCGCCGGATCGGACATCTGCCGCGCCTTGCTGGCCGCTTTGGGCGCGGGCGTGCCGGGGGTGCGCATCACGTTCGACGTGGGCAATGACGAAGACGTGTTCACCTTTGTCACCGACCTGGCCCGCAGGCACGGTGTACGTGTGGTAAGCGTGACGGCGTTCGAACAGGAGAAGCAGCGTGTGGCGGTGGTGCGCGTGGATCACGAGAAGCCCGACATGGTGGACGAGATCTGGCGCACCGGGCACCGGGTTTCGAGTGTGGCCCGCTTCGCTTAGAAAGGTTCCATCAATTCTTCGATTCACCGACGGCCGACGATCCGAGCCGCTGGCTCGCCGGTCCTGCGCTTCCGGTCCTCACGTACCGTAGTAGGCTCCGGGCCGGTTCTCGGCCCGGCGAAGGCGCGGGGGCAGGTGGCAGGGTGGGCAGGTCCGAGTGCCCGAAGGGCCTTCGCCATCGACTCCGGCTTGTCGGCCGGCTCTCGAAGGCGAATCTGACGTCGTGTTGCTCGTAGGGGCGACCTGCGGTCGCCCATCCCTTCGCCGCCAACGACACCTGCATTATATACCCTGGCCTGCACGTGCGGGCAATACATGCTTGTCTGATGACGCTCTCATCAGGGTTGCCCGCCCGATCCTTTTCTAGAAGCTTCTTGCCCATGACAGCCCTTGTACGATGCTAGGTGCGAGGAGCCCAATGACAACCACGCGGCCACGACTTCTCAACCCCGTTCCATACCTCTTGCTTGGCGCATCCCTCGTTGCGGGAGCGCTGTGTTCCGCGTGCTCCAGCGGGACAAGTGCCTCGTCCGTGTCGTCAGGTGGTCTGCAAGCCACCGGGGGCCTGTCTGGCACCGGCGGTTTCACCAGCAGCGGCGGCGCTGCTGTCAAAGGAGGCTCGATAGGGGCTGCTGGTCTAGTAGCCACAGGTGGGTCCGCAACTCAAGGCGGGACGGCAGCGCCGGGCGGGACGACAGCGCCGGGCGGGACGACAGCGCCGGGCGGGACGACAGCGCAAGGCGGGACGACAGCGCCGGGCGGGACGACAGCGCAGGGCGGGACGACAGCGCAAGGTGGGACGTCGGCGCCGGGCGGGACGTCAGCGCAAGGCGGGGCGACAACGCAGGGCGGGACGACAGCGCAAGGTGGAACGACAGCGCAAGGTGGGACAACGAGCCAGGGAGGCGCGGGCGGTCGTGACGCCGGGGCCACTTCACCCGATGCGGCTTCACGAGATGCGGCCGCGGATCGACAGGATACCGCGATCGGCGGAAAAGCGGGCGTAGGCGGTACCGCGGGCACAGGCGGCGCCGCGGGCGCGGGCGGTGCCGCGGGCACGGGTGGCGCCACTACAGGAGGCAGCACGCATACGGGGCCGTGGAAAATCATGATGCTCGGCGATTCGATCACAGCGACTACCTGTTACCCACAGCTTGTGTATCAGGATCTGAAGAGTGCTGGCCACGCGAACTTCACATTCATAGGTAGTATTGTGAACAATCAGAGCTGCGGTGTTGCTGCTCCCGCAGGTGGTTTTCTAACCGAAGGACATAGTGGCAAGTTGGTGGTGACCGAAACGAGTAGTGGCAACGTCTTGAGCTGGTTCAAGGCCAACCCGCCGGACATTGTTATCATGCATTTTGCCACCAATGACGTTTGGGGAAACGGTGGACAGTCGACGGCAACCAATATCATCAATGCCTATTCGACGATCCTTACGCAGCTTCGATCGGTCAACCCTAACGCAATCATGTTCGTCGCTCAGATCATCCCGGTAAACCCCTCCATGAACAACTGCTCCTCCGCCAACCCCTGCAATTTCGAAGCGACGGTAGACTCGGTCGTCCCAGCTTGGGCCACATCCCATAGCACGGCGGCGTCACCTGTTTTCTCGGTCAATTTGGAGACGCTCTACAACAATGGCTACTTCCCCGGGTCCACGTATACCTCTGACGGTGTCCATCCGACACTGACGGGGTCGCAACCCATGGGAAGCACGATGTCGGCCGCCATCATTGCGAAGGGCTACTTCTGACAGACTCGGGAGCAGGGGGAACGGCAGTGTCCTAGCGCCAGCGGGCCAGGAAGGCGACGTTGTGGGCTGGTATGGTACCCGCCGCGGCTAGGGTTGCCGAGCCGACTACCACGTTGCCGTCGTCGGAGATGGCGAGAGGAGTGATCTCAGTCAATCCATCCAAACTGGCGCCCTCCGCGGTCAGTATCTCGCTGAGCAGGCGGGGTTGACCGTCGGGCAGTTCCCAGATGAAGCCGCCTTGCGTGGAATCGCCCCGACCGACCAGAATGCTGCCGTCGCCACTGACATCGCAGAGTCCCCAAACGCCCAGGACGTTCTGTGACAGAATGACCGCTCCAGTCGACTGCGTCCACTCGAAGGTTGTGTCTGGTCCGGCTAGTGCAGCGTAGACACCGAAGATAGCGCCGCCGTTCGATGTGATCGCGAGCGGGTTGGTTCCCACGAATCCCAACGGGAAACTCAAAACCTAACCGGCGGCGACGCCCGACCACCTGACGCCCACGTAGCCACTTGGATCACTGCCGACGCCAATGACGGTAGAACCGTCTGTGCTGATCCTATATGCGCTGACGGCTGTTGCGCCCGCGTCCGCGGTCATTGACTCTATTCCGGAAGCGCTGGTCCAGCGGAATGGGGCACCACCCGAAACAAAGCGGTCGGTGGTACCCACGACAGTAAGCCCGTCACCCGTTACGCTGTTGGCCGTCTCGCTTCCCGTGCCGGAGGAAGCCAGCCCCACCATTCCGGTGGCTTGTGTCCAGCGGAAAGCCTTTTGCGGCGCCCCCCCAACCACCGACACCACTTGCCCAACGATCACCGTCCCATCGGCGTTGATGGCGTTGCCGACGCTCGATGCTATCGTCGCAGAAACAGTCAACGGCTTGCTCCCCCCAGCTTGCGTCCAGATGAACGCCGTTCCTTCCTCGCTGCCGGTGACGACCGTCCCGTCTGAATTGGTATCGTTGGCCCATGAATTGGTCCCTCGGAGACCAAGCCTGAAGCAGGTCTCGTGTGCGTCGGTGCCACCTGCCAGGGGTTTGGCTGGTCGTGGGGAAGAATCTTGGTGGGCGCCGGCACAGGCATCTCGGCGGGTGCAATCTCGGTGGGGACAGGTCGAACATTCGCGCCAGCGGGAACGGGCACAGCCAGGGACGGCGCGATGGGCATTTCTGCCTCGGGTGCCATGAAGTGGTGGCTCCATTGTTGCCGCCCCTGCGCAGACATGAATGGCACAAGAGCCAGGCCCAGATCCCGGACGCGCGCAAAACGGTCGGCAGGCGCGCGGCTCATGGCGCGCAGAACTACGGCTTCCAGATCGCGCGGGATCTCGGAGCGTGCGCGCGACGGTGGCTCGAAGATTCCCTCCACGATGTTTCGCATGATGGTGTAGACGGCCGAGCCGGTGAAGGGCCGCACACCAGTGAGGCATTCATACAGGATCACGCCCAGGGCGTACTGATCGGCGCGTGCGTCGATTTCGCGACCAGCCGCCTGTTCGGGCGCGAGATAGTACGTTGTTCCCACGACGTCGCCTGTGCCGGTCAGGCTGGAGTTGTCATCACCGATGCGCGAGATGCCGAAGTCCAGGATCTTGGGCGTCTCGCCCATGGGCGTGTGCGCGAGAAAGATGTTGGCTGGCTTGAGAACGCGGTGAACCACCTCGGCGCGGTGGGCGGCATACACGCCGGCGCAGGCCGCGCCCAGAATGTCAGCGGTGCGCTCGATCGTGATCGGGCCTTCCGCGATCTCAGCTGCCAGGCTGCGGCCAGACAGGTATTCCATCGCGATATAGGGCGTGTCGCCGAAAGTGCCCGAGCTGTAGATGATGACCAGATTGGGATGGACCACGCGCGAGGCGGCCTGGGCCTCGCGTCTGAACCGGGCGAGTGATTGAGGGGCGTGCCGATCGATGCCGTGCAGGGTCTTGATGGCAACGGTACGGTCGAGATCGCGGTCAATCGCCTTGTACACGCAGCCCATGCCGCCTTGGCCGACCAGGCCGACGATTTCAAAATTGTCCACGTGGTCGCCGGCGCGAAACGCGCCAGGAGCCCTCTCGACGACTGGGTCTGGCGCTGGGGTCTCGGGCGGTGTGAGCGAAATTGGCACTTGTGGCGCGGGCGCGACGGCAGCGGGATCGGAACGGCCGGGGCGCTCGCGAGCCGTGGCGCCCTCTGGCGCGCGGCCATCCTCGGCGAGACTATCGGGTAGCACGGAGGTAGTTGGATTGTCAGACCGGGCCGGCAATGGCTTCTCGGCACCGTCCGCGGGTACAGGACGATCATAAGACAGTGTGTCCGAACCGCCCTGCCCAGGCTTGTTCACGTTGTGCTCCCGCGCAGTCTACGCTGTACCGGCATGCGGTAGACGATGGCGAGAGAGGAAAGGCGAGTCAAGGGGTGGGTGCTGGCCGCCGGCCGCGAACCCCTGGCTTCGCGCGACATCTTGGCAACTCTCGATTGTCTTTGGTTGGCATAGTTGGCCAACGCGCAAGAAAGGATCACGTTGGTACCACATTCGGATCGAACAATTCAGGACCGATGCGGGTGGAATCCGCGATGGCGATGACGTCCTTCGTGCGGAACCAGAGCTTCTAGTCAGGCCAAACATGTCCACGCATAGCCGGATTGAAGCCACCCGGCAGTCGGGGCCGGGGAAGTGTTCGTGAAAGGAAGCCTGGACGCCAGATTCCTCCGAACCGTGCTTACACGGCGACCAGGGTCGAACAGGGCGGTGGTTCATCTTGACCTCCAGCCAGATCGCGCTCTCCTTTCCGAGAAACTCCATGCCGGGGCTGAATCGCGCGTAAGCTTCACGAAATCGGTGAGGGAGGGTGTTTCTCGATGGGGAACGCCCACACACCGGAGAACGCCATGCGCTATTGACAGCGCGCGCCCCCGCTCGTACTCTACGGCGACCCTACTTAAAGGAGACTACCATGAAACGATCACTTGTCCTGACCTGCGCGCTACCGATCTTCATCCTCGCCGCTTGTGGAAGCAACTCGAATACCCCGGGCGCGGGTACCGGCACCGGTACCGGCACCGGGACGGGCACCGGCACCGGGACGGGCACCGGTACCGGGACGGGCACCGGGACGGGCACCGGTACCGGCACGGGTACCGGCACGCTGACGCGCGTTGATGTCACCGACGACATTGGCGTCGCAACCACCTGGTACGCGACCAATGTTTACGTCATCCCGGATGGCGCGACCGTGTACGTGAATGCGGGGCTCACGATTCAGGCGGGCACTGTGGTCAAGCTGGGCGCAGACTCCGAGTTCTCCATTTCGTCGAGTGGCCAGATCAATGCCACCGGCACCGCCATCTACCCGATCGTTTTCACCTCGCTCAGGGACGACGGGGCCGGTGGGGACACCAATGCCGACGGTGCCTTCTCGTCCCCAGGGATGGGAGACTGGTACGCCATAGTGGCTTCCGGCAACCAGTCCACCTTCAGCTACTGTCAATTCCGCTACGGAACCTACGGCCTGCAGCTTACTGCCAAGAACCTGACCGTTTCAAACGACATCTTCTATATGAATACCACGGGGCTTGATGCCTCCAAATCGGGATATACAGGAATCTCGATTGTCGGGAACACGTTCTATGCCAACACGCATGCAGTGCTCGCTGATTCCAACTATGCCGTGGGCAGCACGAACGCTTTCCATTACCTGACTTTCGGGGGCAACACCTTCCAGGCCATCGAAGTTGCCGGCGACATCCAGACCACGACAGTTTGGAACAACACCGAGGTTGCCTATACTTTCAACGACTCAGACGCGACCACCTACGTAAACGCCGCGCTCACCCTGGCTCCCGGAGTGGTTGTAAAATTCGCTCAAGGGGACAGCTTCGCTGTGATGGCCCCGGGTGTCGTGAATGGCATGACAGCGGCGGACTTCACTTCGCTTTCGGACGACCTCCTGCTCGGCGATTCGAATGGGGATGGGAGTGCCACCTCCCCAGGTCAGGGGGACTGGGACGGCGTTTCGCTCATTCCCACGACCGGGCCGACGACCTACTATGACGGTTTGAACGTCTTCTACGCCGCCAACTAGCTGCGGCTTGTCGGAAGGGCCGGCTCGGGAAGGGCCGGCCCGCGGGTCGCGAGGGCGTGAGGGCGAGCGTGTGCGTGTGGGGTACGCGGGAGGTGAGAAAGGATGGGGCGAGGGAGCAAGGGTGAGCGTGTTCGTGCGGGGCACGCGGGAAGACAGATCGCGTGCCGCAGGCCGCTCTCCGCCCGCCGGTCACGCCACCGCGACCGCTCACGCAGGCCCATCTCCGCGGGCCGGTCACGGTTGCCGCCCTCGCGCACGCAGGCCGACATGCTGTGGCCCGGAGTTTCCGGAAAGGCGATGGATGCCCGTGTGAGCGCCGTCTACTGGTTGTACGGGTTGTCTGGCGGTGGTAACGCAGGCGGTGGCGCCGGTGGTGGCGGCGGCGGCGGTGGCGCTGCCGCTGGTGGAGGTGCTGCCGCTGGCGGCACCGATGGCGGCGGGGATGCAGGGGGAGGAGGAGGTGGTGGTGGAGCCGGGAGTGCAGCCGGCGGCGGCGGTGGTCCTGGCGGCGGCGGCGCTGAAGCCGCTGGCGGCGCCGCTGATGGCGGCGGCGTTCCTGGCGGCGGCGGGACTGCGCTCGCTGGTGGTGTGGCAGCCGGTGGCGGCGGGGGCGGCGCTGGTGGTGCCGAAGCCGCTGGCGGCGCGGCAGCCGGCGGCGGTGCTCCTGGCGGCGGCGGTGCTGAAGCCACTGGTGGTGCGGCAGCCGGCGGCGGCGGCGGCGGTGGCGGTGGGACTGAAGCTGCTGGCGGTGCGGCCGCCGGTGGCGGCGTCGCCGGCGGCGGTGGTGGCGGCGGCGGCGGCGGTGCAGCAGATGGCGGTGGCGCTGCAGGTGGCGTGGCCCCCGCAACCGGTGGCGGCGTGGGTGGCAACTCAACGGGAGACACACACCCCGAGAGGTCGAAGATCATGAACTCCAGAGCCTTCTCTTGCGCCGAAAGCGCGGTCCGAGCGGAACAGCAGCCGGGGAATGCGTTCCCCGCGCTGGTGGATGGATCTCCTGGAAATCCGGTGGATGCGGAATCGCTCACGTGCAGAGCTGTGTAGACAAACTTCCCGCACTGGCTTGCGGCGGCCGCGCCCACCGGAGTGTTGAAAGAGAAGTAGTGCGTGTATTTCGCCGCGGCACCTGTGAACCCAGCATCTGGGGGCGGCACACCCGCGTCTGTGTTCACGGGCTCGAAGATCCATCGCTGCGAGGGCGGTTTGATTTCGTCGATCGCGGTGTATTTCACGCCGCTTGACAGTGTCAGGTGTCCCGCGGTCGTTGACGCACCGACATTCCACAGCCAGCTAGCGAACGCCACACCCTTGGGGAATGATTGGTCGACGAGCGTATCCCTCGAAACCGATCCAATGGTGCTTCCTGTCTTTAACAGGTCATACCAGGTTGCGACCTCTTCTCCGAAAGTCGAAGGATAGCCCGTGAACGAACGGATCCACCCGTACTGATAGTGTTCGGCAAACACGCGGCCGCCGGCATTGACGTAGGTCGCCATTCGAGCAACCGCAGCCGGGTTCGCAATAAACGCCTGTGACTTCGTGGGATCCACTGCGTCGTGGTTTCCGCCGCAGTTGAGCAGGATGACGTCGTACTGGTTCAGGTGAGCCTGGCTGTCCCAAAGATTCGCGGTTGCATCGGGGTATTTTGTGGCGTTCCCTGTGACTTGATTACAGGTGTCGGAGTCGGACGACTGATTGTACAAGCGGATCGAGCCCGAGCCACTTGGCAGGGTGAATTCGGCTGCATCGACGCCGATCCGGCGAAGGAGGCATTGCAGCCGTTCGGTAACGCTACTGTCACTATCGGGACGAGCATGGCCCGCCGCTATGGCGATCTTGGGTATGCTGGTGTACTGGCCGTTGTTGTCCCCGTCGTGGATGTTCCTTGGCAGGCGCAACAGGGTTACTGGCGCGGTCTCGGAAATGGGATTGTCGGCACACTGGTGGGTGACCAGCGTCTTGGGGATGGTGATCTGACGCCGCCACTTTCCAAGTTGCATGACCAATGGGAAGTCTGTGTTCCAGGGTACGTTGGTGAGCTGGAAGTGCCCATTCGCATCAGTCAACGCGGTGGCAATGGGCTGGCCCGACACCTGGCCGTCACATGAGGTGCAGGCAACACCCGTAGGGATCGAAGCGAGTGTCGTGACCGGAAGATTCGGAATGGACACGATCACGTTGTAGAGCTGGTTGTAGCCAGCGGGGTCGTACACCGTGCCGCTGATGCTGGTGGTGGCCGTACCGCTGCAGTGAACCCGATTCAGGCACAGGCCGCCGCAAGGCTCGCACACATTGGGCGTCACTGCTCCGCAGGTTCCGTAGGTGCAAGTCCCGGCACAGGTCAGCGTGCCGCCGCATCCGTCACCAACGTTGCCGCAGTACTGCTGAACCCCGCCCGCGTTGTTACAGGTAAGCTTCTGGCAGCTCGGTCCACCCACGCACACGTTGCTGCCGCACACCCAGTTGGTGCCGGCACTCGAGCAGTCAGTGCTGCAATTGAGCGAGCCGCCGCAGCCGTCGCCGACGGTTCCGCAATACTGGCCGCCTGATGCCGGGTTGCAAGTGAGCGCGGTGCAAACCCCAGGCGATCCCTTGCATAAGCCGCCCTGGCAGGTCCACCCGGTCTTTGGGCAAGTCGTTCCGCAGTCGAGCGAGTTGCCGCAGCCGTCCCCGATGACTCCACAGTAGTGGTCGCCACTCGTGGTCGCGCAGGTCAGCGCCGTGCACACCCCTGGCGGTCCCTTACACAGGTGGTCCTGGCAGGTCCAGCCGGGCTTTGTGCAAGTGTTTCCGCAGTCCACCGAGTTGCCGCAGCCGTCCCCGACGACTCCGCAGTACTGGTCGCCATTTGTGGTGGTGCAGGCCAGTGGCGTGCATACCCCTGCGCCGCCCTTGCACAGGTGGTCCTGGCAGGCCCATCCATTCTTGCTGCAGGTACTCCCACAGTCCAGCGAGTTGCCGCAGCCGTCGCCGATGGTTCCGCAGTACTGGTCACCGTTCGCCGTGGTACAGGTGGCGGACACGCAACCGGCGCTGGGTCCTGCCTTGCACAGACCGTTTGTGCATACCCAGCCGGCCTTGGGGCAGGTCGCGTTGCACTCGAGCGTTCCGCCGCAGCCATTCCCGATTGACCCGCAGTAGTTGTCCCCACTCGACGCCAGGCAAGCGAGTGGCTGGCAGGTTGAGCCGCCTACACACACGTTGTTGCCGCCACAGACCCAGCCTGGGCCAACAGCCGAGCAGTCGGTGCTGCAGGGCAGCGAGTCGCCGCAGCCGTTGCCGATGGTTCCGCAGTACTGGCCGCCCGAGGTGGGGCTGCAGGTGACCGGCGTGCAAACCGCGGGCGGTCCCTTGCATAGGTTGTTCTGGCAGATCCATCCGTCCTTTGGGCAGGTCGCCGGACAACTCAGCGAGTTGCCGCAGCCGTCGCCGATGTCGCCGCAGTAGTGGTCACCGCTTGCGGTGGCGCAGGTCAGCGCCGTGCAGCCAGCGTCGGGCCCTGCCTTGCACAATTTGTCTTGGCAGGTCCAGCCGGCCTTGCTGCAGGTAGTTCCACAGTCCACTGAGTGGCCGCAGCTGTCGCCGATCGTGCTGCAGTACTGATCGCCGTTTGCGGTGGTGCAGCCGAGAGGCACGCAGCCAGCCGTGGGACCTGCCTTGCACAAGTTGCTATCACAGGCCCATCCGGTCTTAACGCATGTGGTTCCGCAGGTCAGCGAGTTGCCGCAGCCGTCGCCGATAGTTCCGCAGTACTGATCTCCCGCCGCGGTGGTGCAGGTGGCCGGCACGCAGCCCGAGCTGAGCCCAGCCTTACATAGGCCATTGTTGCACTCCCAGCCTGCCTTGGGGCAGGTCGTGCTGCATTCGAGCGTCCCGCCACAGCCATCCCCGATGGCCCCACAGTAATTGTCCCCGCTCGATGCCACACAGGTCAGCGGCTGGCAGGTCGAACCGCCTACACACACGTTGTGGCTGCCGCACACCCAGCCGTTGCCAGCAGCCGAGCAGTCCGTGCTGCAGACCAGCGAGTTGCCACAGCCGTCGCCGATGGTCCCGCAATATTGGCCGCCTGAGGCCGGGGTGCAAGTGAGTGGGGTGCAAACCGCTGGCGCTCCTTTGCACAGGTTGTCCTCGCAGGTCCACCCGCTCTTGCTGCAGGTGCTCCCGCAGTCCAGCGAGTTGCCGCAGCCGTCGCCGATGGTTCCGCAGTACTGGTCGCCGTTGGCGGTCGTGCAGGTCAGCGGCGTGCAAACTGGCGGCTCGCCCTTGCACAGGTTGTCTTTGCAGGTCCAGCCGGTCTTGGTGCAAGTGGTTCCGCAGTCCAGCGAGTTGCCGCAGCCGTCGCCGATGGTTGCGCAGTACTGGTCGCCGCTGGCAGTGGTGCAGTCCAGCGGTACGCAGCCAGCCGTCGGCCCCGCCTTGCACAGGTGGTCCTGGCACTCCCAGCCGGCCTTGGTGCAAGTCGCCGCGCAGTCCACTGAGTTGCCGCAGCCGTCGCCGATGGTTCCACAGTATTGGTCTCCCGACGTCGTGGTGCAGGTCCTCGCCAGGCAGCCGGAGGTGGGACCGGCCTTACACAGACCGTCGACGCACCCCCAGCCCGCCTTGGGGCAGGTGGAGCCGCAATCGAGCGTACCGCCACAGCCGTCCCCAATGGCCCCACAATAATTGTCCCCGCTCGATGCCACACAGCTCAGTGGCTGGCAGTTCAGGTCGCCCTTGCAAATATTGTTGCTGCACACCCAGCCGGCCTTGGGACAGGTCGTTCCACAGTCGAGTGAGCCGCCGCACTCATCCCCGATGGTGCCGCAATAGTGGTCCCCGTTGGGCGCATCGCACTCCGCCGGCGTGCACACATCTGGGCCACCCTTGCAGATGTGGTCGTCTCCACAGGTCCATCCTGCGAGACAGTCACTCCCACACTCGAGAGTGCCCCCGCAGCCGTTGCCCACGGTTCCACAGTAGCGATCGCCACTCGACGTCGTGCAGCTCAGAGGGACACAGAAAGGCTGTACTCCCTTGCAGATGTGATCGTCTGCGCAAGTCCAGCCGAGCGGGCAATCGGCCCCACAATCCAACGACCCGCCGCAATTGTCCCCCACGGTCCCGCAGTAGTGGTTCCCGCCGGCCGTCTCACACGTGATCTTGCTGCAGACCGCTGGCGGCCCGATGCACAAGTGATCCTGACACACCCATCCGGGCTGGGGACAGACGCTGGGACAGTTCAGCGTGCCCCCGCAGCCGTCCCCCACATCGCCGCAATACCGTCCCCCTCCGACGGTGTCGCAGGTCACCCGCGTACAGGCCGGGGCCTTGCCGATGCACACGTTGTTCTCACAGCTCCATCCCGCAGGACAGTCAGCCCCGCAATCCAGCGTCCCGCCGCAGCCGTCCCCGATGGTCCCGCAATAGTGATCCCCGCTGTCAGTCTTGCAGGTCGCCAGGGTGCACACGGGCGGCGTCGCCTTGCACACGCTGTGGTCGCAGGTCCATCCCGCCGGGCAGTCGTCTCCGCACTCCAGCGTCCCGCCGCAGCCGTTGCCAATGGTCCCGCAGTAGTGGTCCCCGCTCGATGCCACGCAAGTCAGCGCCGGGCACACCGTCGATGAGCCCAGGCAAACATTCTTGATGCAATCCCATCCCGCGGGACAATCAGCCCCGCAGTCGAGGGTATGGCCGCAGCCATCCCC
>Ga0182021_10008121_pt1 | contig 12446 bp, 12 predicted proteins | sample 612E3MmetaG_FD_120493 | JGI IMG/M metagenome (GOLD analysis project Ga0182021, IMG submission 120493) | Permafrost microbial communities from Stordalen Mire, Sweden - 612E3M metaG (Illumina Assembly) | ecosystem: Environmental > Terrestrial > Soil > Wetlands > Permafrost | place: Sweden...
CTTGCATTTGCTCACATGATGAAATCAAAAATTGCGATGCCTGCTATGCTCATGGATGATGGGAGAGATAAAAAAATATTCTCAAAGTTTTCCCTTGTTGCACAAAAAATAGGTGTGTACACTGCAAAAGATTATGCGGAAATTATTGGAGCACTGGTGAACGATTGGAAGATCGAGGGTTTGACGGGTATTTCCGGTGCATCTGCAAAAGCGCAGGAATATTTGTGCGGACTTTCCGAAAGATATCTCAAACTTGCCGAGCGCGTGAATTTCTCGGGTGTGGAAAAGTTCAGCTGGCTTTATGATAGAGAAATTGCACTTGCACCGATTGTCTGAGGGATTACTTCAGAATTTGGGAAGAAGGACCGAACATTCCTTCAGCGGAAATGAAGATTAAGAATATGTGCCTGGGAGGCGGGGAGAGAGGCAGGCAGGGGTTTATTCTTAATTGTACGTTTCGTATTATGCATTGAGGACGAGCTATCATTAATGTACGGATATGAAAACTTATACTAAAACCGGTGATTCAGGCGATACTTCGCTCTTTGGCGGAAAGCGTGTACAGAAAAGCACGCTCCGTATTGATACATACGGAACTGTTGATGAATTAAATGCGCTGCTTGGAGTTGTTCGCGCACTTCATCCTCATGCCGATATAGAAGAACTTCTCGAGCAGATTCAAAATCAACTCTTTGTACTGGGCGCCGACCTTGCCACGCCTTACGACTCAGCACCGGCAACAATTCGGCGCATGCAACAAACAGAAATTCAATTTCTTGAAGAGACAATTGACCGGTTGGACACACAGCTGCAGCCATTGAAATCATTTATTCTGCCGGGTGGTTCACTTGTGAGTGCACAGCTCCATGTTGCGAGAACAGTCTGCCGCCGTGCCGAACGGCTGGTAGATGCGCTTGGAAGAAAAGAGGAGATTGGAAAACTTCCATTGATCTATCTGAATCGTCTTGCTGATTTGTTATTCGTGGCGGCTCGATATGTGAATAAACTTGCCGGGATCGAAGAAACGAGATGGAATGCGCAGCTGTAAGCAAAAAAAATATTAATCTTTCCTGATTTGAGGCTATCAATAATTTTTGCAAGCGGCTCAATTTGATTTAGTTGGTGAGTGATGTCAGGAATTACCACTTGATATTCAATAGTATCGGTCAGGACATCCGGAGGTCCGAGAATGCAATCGCGCATTGCACGATTCAAAGTCTTGGTTATTCTCTCCTGACCGCACTTACTGAAAAACTGCCTTATTTAGGTATTGCTTTTCTATTTGACTTATCCTACCTTTCTTTAGGTTCTTTCCTGTTGTTAGCAATCTACGATAATTTTTCATGGCGCAGTATTGGATAATCAAAAAGGGTTATTGTCATGTCTGCCGCGCTTTCCATTCTATTACTTGAAGATGATCCGTCGTCCATCCGACTGTTCACGCGTAAAATACAATCTGCCCCCGTAGAGATGGTAGTGAAGGATGTTCGCAACAGGGAAACGTTTCTTCGTGAACTCGACTCACCGCATTTTGATTGCATCGTCATCGATTATACACTTCCTGATATCCTTGGCATCGAAGCGCTTCGGATTGTCAATGAGCTTGCTCCAGGAACACCCACGATTATTTATACAGGCTCGGTAGGAGAAGAAAAAGCAGTCGAATGCATGAAAGAAGGCGCATCTGAATTTCTCTTAAAGACCAATAGCATAAGGCTGGTACCGGCAATTCTTTCTGTCGTCAATCAGAAGCGGGATCGCGAAGCCCGGGAGCGCGCAGAGGAAGCCCAGAGACAAAGCGAGGCGCGATTCAAGGCGCTTGCAGAGACGAGCACTGCTCTCATTTTTATTTATCAGGGTGAGCGATTCACATATGTCAATTCCGCGTCAAAACAAATTACAGGCTACACGGAAGATGAATTGCTGAGCATAAAATTTTGGGAATTGGTGCACCCGGATCATCGCGAGATGGTTCATCAGCGGGGATTAGCACGGCAGCGCAATGAAAATGTACCGACTCGGTACGAATTTAAAATAGTAACTAAAGATGGAAAAGAGCGATGGCTGGATTTTGCCGCAAGTGCAATTCTGTACGAAGGTATTCCCGCAGGACTTGGTATTGCATTTGATGTCACTGATCGAAAACTCATTGAAGAAAAATTACAGGCATCAGAACTTCGGTATCGCTTGCTTTTTAAAGCCACTCCTCAACCGATGTGGCTCTATGACATTGATACTCTGCAATTCTTGGAAGTGAATGATGCTGCAGTCCATTACTATGGATATAGCCGCGAAGAATTTCTTTCAATGTCGATCAAGGATGTTCGTCCGGAGGAAGATCATCAGGATTTGATGAATCATTTGAAGCGCACAAAGGAACATGATGGGTTTCATGAATCCAGAGTCTGGCGTCATCGGAAGAAAAACGGTGAGATTATCGATGTTGAGATTATTTCACATACAATGGAGTTCAACGGACATAATGCAAAAATGGTTTTAGCAACTGAAATGACAAAACAAAAACACAAAAGGAAAAAGAAAACTTAATTTTCCCATTCAACAACACTACCGCTTGAACTATCCAACCTGTTCTCGATCCACCCTCAATCTATGAGCGGGATGAACCTCTCTATGTTTCTTGACATACGCCCAAGTTTCCAGTATATTATTCACCGCATGAGGTGATTTTTCATTATGGAATTGCAGCAGTTTCTTATGCTAACGGAATTTGGCAAAGCTTTTATTTTTTTACTCATTGGTGCAGTTTTTGTTGCTCTCGGTCTGTTAGGTGCATGGATATTTCGTCCGCATCGCCCGTATCCAGAAAAAAATGCAACTTATGAATGCGGTGAAGAACCGGTTGGTTCCGCGTGGATTCGCCTCAATGTCCGCTTTTATGTCACAGCACTTGTCTTTCTTATTTTCGATGTAGAAGTAGCAGTTCTCTTTCCCTGGGCACTCACCTATAGACGGTTTGGCTTGTTTGGCTTTTTTGAGATGGCAGTTTTTCTTTTCATCCTGATTGTTGGCTATGCATATGTGTGGGTAAAGGGGGATTTGAATTGGGATAAACCAAAACCGCAAATCCCTGCTATTCATCAAACAAAAGTGATGTCGACGAGACGTGAAAGCGCACCTGTACATTCAGAAGAGATGTGAATTTATGGAGTAAAAGTCCGTGGGACTTCTTGATCAACGTTTTGAAAATAGTAATGTATTTATCACTTCACTTGATGGTCTTTTGAATTGGGCGCGTCTCTCATCGCTCTGGCAGATGCAGTTTGGTCTCGCATGCTGTGCAATTGAAATGATGGCGGCGTCGGCATCCAACTTCGATATTATGCGCTTTGGTGTTATCCCGCGGGCAACCCCGCGGCAGGTGGATGTGATGTTTGTTGCCGGAACTGTAACAATCAAAATGGCATCACGCATAAAACGATTGTACGATCAAATGTCTGAACCGCGATATGTGATTTCGATGGGTAGCTGCGCCACTTGCGGCGGACCGTATTGGGAACATGGCTATCATGTCTTGAAAGGCGTGGATCGTGTCATTCCCGTGGATGTGTATATTCCAGGTTGTCCGCCACGACCGGAAGCGTTGTTAGAAGGCATTATGAAACTGCAAGAGAAAGTGCGCAAGGAAAGTATGGTAAAGAAACGGGCGTAAAAAAAATGACAGCTCAAGAAATATATGATGTTTTGAAAACGAAATTCGGCGATGCAATCACAGAATCAAAATTAGATATACTGCAGCCATGGATTCGTATTGTACCGGATAAGACTCGGGATATCTGCCTGTCTCTGCGCGACGAATCTGTGATGCAATTCGATTATCTTTCGTGCTTGAGCGGTGTTGATTACAATAATGGAACACTCGGCATTGTTTATCATCTTACCTCCATGGTTCATAAACAAAAGATTGTTCTTAAAACCTTCTGCCCAAAAGAAAATCCGCACATTCAATCTGTCAGCGATGTATGGGGAACTGCCAACTGGCACGAGCGAGAAGTGTTCGACCTCTTTGGCATCATCATCGATGGACATCCCGATATGCGCCGCATTTTGCTGCCGGATGATTGGGAAGGCAATCCGCTTCGCAAGGATTATAAAGTTCAGGAATTTTATCACGGTATGAAGGTTCCGTACTAACGCGGAATGATTGACTCAGTTATGCTACAACCGCCGACTCTTCCAACAAATTATACAGTCAAACCCGGAGACTTGAAAACATCTACCGGTAGAACAATTCGTACGGAAGAAATGATTATCAACATGGGACCGCAGCATCCGTCCACCCATGGTGTATTGCGTCTCGAAATTGTTGTCGACGGCGAAATTATCGTCGACTGCATTCCGCATATCGGATACCTCCACCGGTGTTTTGAGAAACACTGTGAGCAGATGACAAATTACCAGCAAGTAATTCCATATGCAGATCGTATGGACTATTGTTCGGCAATGACCAACGAATGGGCATTTGCACTTGCAGCAGAGAGAATGCTAAAGATCGAAGTACCGGAGCGTGTAGAATATATCCGTGTGATTATGGCGGAGCTCCAGAGAATCGCCAGTCACCTGATTGCTGTCGGCACTTACGGAATTGACTCCGGTGCATTCACGCCCTTTCTCTATACCTTTATCGACCGTGAAAAAATTCTCGACTTGTTCGAGATGACATGCGGTGCGCGCTTGCTCTATAATTATATTTGGATCGGCGGTCTGTCGCATGACTTACCCGTGAATTTTATTGAACAAGCGAAGGATTTTATCAAATATTTCCGACCGCGTATTAAAATGTTGAACGATTTACTGACCTACAATGAAATATTTGTTAAACGAACGGCGAACGTAGGTGTGTTGCCGAAAGATGTCGCCATTCATTATGCAGTCAGCGGACCGCAGCTTCGCGGTTCCGGTGTGAATTGGGATTTACGACGCGATGATCCGTATTCCGTTTATCATAAATTAGACTGGCAGCCGCAAATTGGAAAAGGGGAAGTGGGAACGGTCGGCGATTGCTGGGATAGACATATCGTACGTATGCGCGAAATGGAACAGAGTCTTAACATCATAGAACAGGCGATTGCCGGATTGCCGGAAGGTAATGTGAAAGCGGCGATACCAAAACGCATTCGACCGGAAAAAGATGCGGAAATTTATGTCCGCACAGAAGCATCACGCGGTGAATTAGGATATTATATTATAAGCGATGGTACTGCAAGCCCGTTCCGCGTGAAAGCGCGCGGGCCTGCGTTTGTGAACCTGAGTGTTCTGCCGGAAATTGCCCGCGGCGGTTTAATTGCTGACCTTGTGCTGACAGCAGGCAGTATTGATATCGTACTTGGTGAAGTTGATCGATAAACTATAAATACGAACCATGAAATTCATTCAAACATTACTTGCGAATCAGGTACTCGTCTCAATTCTTCTGAGCGCGCTTCCGCTTGTCTTCATCGTTCTCATGGTGCTGGTGGTTCTTTACACGGAGATGAAAGTAGCCGCGCACATTCAGGATCGTGTTGCATATATGCGCACCGGCTGGCACGGCGTGCTTCAGCCCATCGCCGATATGCTCAAGCTTCTGCAGAAGGAAGATATTATTCCCACGAAAGCGGACAATGTGTTGTTTCGTGTGGCTCCGTTTATTGCATTTACCGGAACGTATGTTGCATATGCTGTTCTTCCATTCAGCAGCATATATATTGGTTCCAATATCAATCTTGGTGCATTCTTTTTAGTGGCAGCCGGTTCTCTCGTTGTCATCGGAATTTTGATGGCGGGCTGGGCTTCGAATAATAAATGGTCGCTCTTCGGCGGCATTCGCTCGGCGGCTCAAATGATTAGTTATGAAATTCCGACTGCGCTTGGTGTCGTTATAGTCGTAATGATTACCGGATCGCTTAACTTGCAGGATGTTACGAAATTTCAAGATGGCGGAATTGGCAACTGGATCGTGTTTGGCGGCCCGCTGCCATGGACACAGAAGTTCATGCTGATGCCTTTCACACTGGTAACATTTATTATTATGTTCGTTGCATCCATCGCCGAGGTCAATCGTACACCATTTGATCTGCCAGAAGCTGAATCGGAATTGGTGCAGGGATTCAATACTGAATACAGCGGCATGCGGTTCGCTATGTTTTATCTTTCAGAGTATGCAAATTTATTCACCGTTTCAGCAGTAGTCGTGTCGCTCTTTCTTGGCGGATGGTCCAGTCCGTTTGCTACTTTTATGTCGGGACCGATATGGGGAGTATTCTGGTTTGTCGGAAAAGCATACATATTTATGCTGATACAGATTTGGCTTCGGTGGACATTGCCGCGTCTGCGCGTTGACCAACTAATGTTCGTTTCCTGGAAAGTGTTAACGCCATGGCTCTTTGTCTGTCTTTTTGCCGTCGGTCTCATTTTAGTCATTTGAAAAAACAATGTCAGCTCTAGGAACATATTTTTACAATATTTTTCATTCTCTCTATACTGTTATCGTTGGGATGAAGATTACTATTAGACATCTCTTCACCCGTTCGGCAACAGTGCAGTACCCGACCGTCAAAATGAAAATTCCCGAGCGGGCTCGCAACCGTTTGTTTGTCAACATCGATGATTGCATTGGCTGCGATCAATGTTCCATTGCCTGTCCTGTGGATTGCATTACGATTGAGACGATCAAATCGACTCCGGACATGGACTTGGGGATGACATCAAAAAATACAAAGAAGCGGCTCTACGTTCCGCGGTTCGATATTGATATTGCGAAGTGCTGCTATTGCGGACTGTGCGTGTGGCCATGCCCGACAGAATGTATCGTTATGACGGATGTGTACGAATTTGCAGAATTTGACAGGCAAAATTTGATATACAGTTTCAGTAATATGACCGTGGAAGAAATCGCGGCAGCAAAAGAGCGATTAGAAAAGTATAATGGTGAACAGGCGGTGAAGAAAGCCGCGGCAGCAAAAGAATCGCCGGCTTCAATTTCAATAGTACCGGTTACGCCTCCGCCAATAAATCCGGAACCTCCGGCAGTGCCTGACAGCAGTAAGGTATAAATTGATTTGAAACGATTGAAATGCTTTTATTACTTGTGACTTGATTTCTATGGATCTCTACACAATCATATTCTATTTCTTTGTTGTGATCACACTTGGATCGGCGTGCATAGTTGTGTTCTCGCGGAACATTGTCCGTGCGGCATTTGCGCTGTTATTCGCTTTCTTCGGTGTTGCAGGCATTTATGTATTTCTTCTTGCCGACTTTATTGCTGTCACGCAGTTGCTTATTTACGTCGGTGGAATTATGGTGCTCATTTTATTTGGTGTGATGCTGACAAGTCATCAAATCAATGTGGATGCAAAAACAGGCACGATACAAACGTTGCCGGGGATTCTCATTGCCGCGTGTATTGGTGGAGTGCTCATTTGGGTTTTTTGGATAACGGATTGGAAAGTAAATGCACATTTGCCGATCGTCGAAACGACTGCTTCGAAAATCGGCGAACTGCTCTTGACAACCTACTTGTTGCCGTTTGAAGTTGCGTCTGTGGTGTTGCTCGTTGCACTCATCGGTGCGGCAATGATTGCACGTAGAGAAAAAAAAGTGTAAAAAGTTATGCAAGAGTTCATAAATATTTTAAAGCATCCGGCACTGATACACTTTCTCATCCTCAGCGGATTGTTATTCTCGTTCGGTCTGTTTGCCATCTTAACTCGGCGTAATGCCATTATGGTCCTCATGGGTGTCGAACTTGTGCTCAATGCTGCCAATATAAATTTTGTCGCATTCTCGCGGTATGTTACCACGTCGCTTGATGGACATGTTGTCGCGATATTTGTCATCATTCTTGCCGCAGCAGAAGCTGCCATTATGCTGGCAATCGTCCTGAACATTTATCAAAACTTCAACACAGTGAACGTGGATGAAATCAATCAATTGAAAGATTAGCAGCGCCGATCAACAATCGGCAACCGTACATCGAAAATCAGAATATGTCTCAAGAAACTTTACTTACTCTCGCATTGATCGTTTGGCTCGTCCCGTTAGCTGACTTTGCCATACTGATCTTTTTCCATAAGCGTTTGCCGCGCTCCGGTGATTGGTTCGGTACAACTATTCTGTTTGCAGCACTTGTACTTTCTCTGACGATTCTTTTCACCAAGCTCAACTATTATCACGACCAAACACTGCAGGCAACATTCACTTGGGTGAATTTCGGCAATGTGCCCGGTACCGGCGCGATGCAAATTGATCTTGGCTTCATGATCGACAACATTGCAGCAATTATGCTCGTTGTTGTCTGTATCGTCAGTTCGCTTGTGCATTTGTTTTCTATCGGTTATATGAAGGATGATGTCCGCTATGGACGTTATTATGCATATCTCGGTTTATTCTCTTTTTCCATGTTCGGCATTGTTCTCACAAATAATTTATTGTTGATGTATGTATCATGGGAATTAGTTGGACTGAGTTCATATCTGCTCATCGGACACTGGTTTGAAAAGAAGTCGGCATCCGATGCATCGAAAAAAGCATTCATTGTCACTCGCATAGGTGATGTCGGAATGTTCATTGGTATTTTGATCCTCTTCAATACTTTTCACACTTTCACGTTTGATGCAATATTTGAAGCGATGAAGGCAGGGCATATTCCCTTTGGAAGTGAAGCGTGGTTAACCGCTGCAGGTCTGCTTCTCTTCTGCGGAGCTGTCGGTAAGTCGGCACAATTTCCACTGCATGTTTGGCTGCCGGATGCGATGGAAGGTCCAACACCGGTCAGTGCATTGATTCACGCTGCGACAATGGTTGCAGCAGGTGTGTATTTAGTAACTCGAACATTTGCGATGATGACGGCTGAAGCATTGATGGTGATTGCTTATATCGGTGCGATGACGGCATTCATTTCCGCAACAATTGCAATTGCACAGAATGATATTAAAAAGGTGCTGGCGTATTCTACAGTCAGTCAGCTCGGTTATATGATTATGGGACTCGGCGTCGGTGCGTACACAGCCGGATTTTTCCATCTTACGACGCATGCGATGTTCAAAGCCGGACTTTTTCTCGGTTCTGGTTCCGTCATATACGCAATGCACAACGCTTTGCACCATGCAAACGATCACAATACCGATGCACAAGACATTCGCAATATGGGCGGTCTTCGAACGAAGATGCCGATTACGTTCTGGACATTCGTGATGTACACACTGGCAATTTGCGGTGTACCGTTCACGTCAGGATTTTTAAGTAAAGATGAAATTCTTGCCGGCACATTAGCGTTCGGAAGCCTCAATGGCGGCTGGCATTGGATTATTCCGATTACCGGGTTTTTTGTCGCCGGACTGACGGCATTCTATATGTTTCGCCTTGTCATTCTCACGTTTCTTGGAGAACACAAAGATCATCAACGCTTCGATGCAATTCATGAATCACCCTGGGTGATGACAGTTCCGCTTGTCGTATTTGCAGTGCTGTCGTTCTTTGCGTTTTACAGCTTCAATCCATTTGGTGCATCGTCGGGATGGTTTTATCGAGCAGTTGCTCGTCCTGATTCAGTAGTTCCTCTTGCCGTTGCATCAGTGAACACAGAGCTGTTTGCTGAAGCCCTTCACCATGTGCATGGTCTTGCCATGCTTCTTTCGCTAATTGCGGCAAGCATCGGAATTCTCATTGCCTTCACAACATATTATTGGAAAAAAATTAATGCCGATGCAGTTGCTTCTGCACCAGTGCTCAGCTTTTTGTATAGAGTGTTTCTCAATAAATGGTATTTCGATGAAATATATCAGGTCATATTTGTAAACGGTACCGATGCTGTTGCGAATGCATATCGCTGGTTCGACACTGTCATTATCGATGGTGTGGTGAATGGGGTTGCAAAGTGGACAGTTGGAATTACGCACGGCGTCAAACACACGTGGGAAGAAGGGATAGCCGGTTCAATTTTCTATCTTATTGTTTTCGCTTTTCTGTCACTCTTCATCGGCTGGCAAGTTACTATTGGACTGTTGACACAGGGTGCGGATATCGTCGCAAAAATTGAATTTGGATTGCTTGGCTTGGGTGTTGCGGCACTATCATTTTTCTTGTTCTATGTCGGCGTCGGCGGCTTTGATAATACAATTATCGACGGTACAGTGAATCTTGTCGTTTATTGTGCCGGTTTCTTTGGCTTGCTGACACGCAAACTTCAAACTGGAAAAGTGCAGACATATCTTGCCTTTGCGCTGTTTGGTGTCATGGTGTTCTTTTTATGGTTCAGGTGATGGTACTACCGAATAAATTATTAGGATCAGTGAAGTTTTGCTGAAACTTATATAGGAGTTGATACGAATGGTATTTCAATTTTTAGGTATCGGATGGCTTAGCTGGATTACATTCCTGCCCGTCATCGGCATGATTATCGTTTTGTTGATCCCCAAGGAAGCTCGCAGTGCAATGAAGTGGACTGCGGTCGGCATCACATTTCTACAAATCGTGCTTGCTGTCATGATCTATGCAAACTTCAACTATAATCTCGGCGGCATCAATTCACAAGAAGGAATGCAATTCGTCGAGAAAACAAAATGGATTGATATCAAAGGCGTATCGTGGTTTGGGCGGGTGCTGATCGAATACTTTCTTGGCGTTGACGGTATTAGTGTACCGATGATCATTCTCACAGCGCTTATCAGTTTCGTTGCTGTCATTGCATCGTGGAAAATTGACAAAGCGCTCAAAGGATATATGGTCATGCTGCTGCTTCTCGACACCGGAATGATGGGCGTGTTTGTCTCGCTTGATTTTTTCCTTTTCTATGTCTTCTGGGAACTCATGCTGCTCCCGATGTACTTCCTCATTGGTGTTTGGGGCGGGCCGAGGCGAGAATACGCTGCGATCAAGTTCTTCCTGTATACACTCGCGGGCAGTGTGCTGATGCTGTTAGCGATAATCGCACTCTACTTTAGTGTCACAGTCATTGATCCATCATCGGGCGAAAAACTGCATACGTTCAATTTGCTGGCGATGATGAATCCTGCAAACTTTGAACCGAACTCTCTGCTTGCCGGCTTCGGAACGCACATGCGTATACTTGCATATTTTGCACTCTTCATTGGGTTTGCAATCAAAGTGCCAATCTTTCCGTTTCACACATGGCTGCCGGATGCGCATGTTGAAGCACCAACGGCGATCAGTGTTATTCTTGCCGGCGTCCTATTAAAGATGGGCACATACGGACTTATCCGCATAAGTTTTCCCATATTCCCTGAGCTGGCGCAGAAGTATGCGTTCGCTCTTGCTATTTTAGCTTTTATTAACATTGTCTACGGCGCTTTATGTGCAATGGGGCAGACAGATTTTAAAAAACTTATTGCGTATTCCAGCGTGAGCCATATGGGCATTGTTCTGCTGGGCATGTCGGCGCTTAATACACAGGGCTTGATGGGCGCTGTATTTCAAATGTTTAATCATGGTACCATCACTGCAATGCTCTTTTTAATTGTCGGTGTGATTTACGACCGTGCACACACGCGCGACCTCAACGCATTTGGCGGCTTGGCAGTTACGATGCCGAAGTACACAGGTATTATGGCAGTTGCGTTCTTTGCGGCGCTTGGGTTACCCGGGTTAAGCGGATTTGTCTCGGAAGCTTTCTCTTTCCTTGGTGCGTTTCAAGTTGACAAGCTGCGGATCATCACTATGGCGTCAACGCTGGGGATTGTTCTCACGGCGGCGTATATGCTGTGGACGTTGCAGAGAGTGTTTCTCGGGAAGGTGAATGAGAAATGGAGTGCGATGCCGGATGTTGATGGACGGGAAATTTTCATGCTCGTTCCGCTGGCTGTAATTGTTCTCGTACTCGGGGTCTATCCGTCATTTATGCTGAATGTTATGACATCATCCGTTAATCATCTGGTCGATGTCATAGCGAAAAACGGCGCAGCTGTCGCACTGATTCCATAAATAGTACATGAGAAACTTCCGCCAAACGTGGATGCGCCTCTGGCGCAGAAAATAAAGAAAATATAATATGTACGTTCAACAGGTAATACAAAATCTTACACACTTCTTTCCAGAAACGGTCCTTGCAGTCACTTTTTGTACCGTGATCTTAGCCGGACTGATTTTCCGAAAAACTCCAAAATTGACAGGGTGGGTTGCATTCATTGGTGTGATGACGGCATTGTTCTTTGTTGTCAAACAGACAGGAATTTCAGAAGAAATCTTCTCCGGCATGATAGCAGTTGATCCATTTGCAGTATTCTTTAAATCGCTTACGGCAATCTGCACTTTGATAAGTGTTCTTTTCTCAATTTACTCGATTGAAGTGCAGACAACTGTAAAGCGGATGATGGAATATTACGCACTGCTCGTTTCTATGACGCTTGGAATGTTCCTGATGGCAGGCGCAACCAATTTACTGATGATGGTATTGGCAATGGAATTAACAAGTCTCTCATCCTACATCC
>Ga0182021_10008122_pt1 | contig 12445 bp, 12 predicted proteins | sample 612E3MmetaG_FD_120493 | JGI IMG/M metagenome (GOLD analysis project Ga0182021, IMG submission 120493) | Permafrost microbial communities from Stordalen Mire, Sweden - 612E3M metaG (Illumina Assembly) | ecosystem: Environmental > Terrestrial > Soil > Wetlands > Permafrost | place: Sweden...
CGAACGCCTCGGTGCCTTCAAAGTGGGGCAATTCGGTTTCGACGATGCGGCCCAAGAAGCGCAAACGGAGCAGGCGAGCCAACTCGGGTGATTCCGCGTGCAGCCGCCGAACCGCGCCGAGCAAACCCGCGGGGCTGGTCAGACGGAAGATGGTGCCCGCGTAGGTGACCACCAGGCGATCCCCGGCCGGCGCGGGCAAGGACGCCGGAATGTCCTCGCGGTCATAGCCATTGGGAATGGCGAAGACGCGTTCGGGCTGCAGAAAGGGAAAACGCCCCAACAGGTTCTGGCGAAAGGCCTCGGTGGCGGTGGTCACCGCATGGGCCAGGCGAAGCAGCCGGCCTTCCAGAAACTCACCCACGACGCGGGGCAGACCGCCGGCCACCATCTCATATGTCTGGCGCAGGGTACTCCACTCGTCACGATAGTCGAGCACGACCGCGGTTCCGCGCGCCAGCCGAGTCAACGGGGCGAGCAGAAATTGGGAAAACGGCGGCGCGGTGATGAACACCACGTCGGGGCGTTCTGCGCCTGCCAGCCGTCGTGCCAGGGCGAACTGCGCGCCCGGTTGCCAAAGTATCTGCGGATCAGGAAGCAGCAATTGGCGCGCCCCGGAGGTCACCCGCTGCAAGGCGCGAGTTCGCCACGAGCCTCCCTTCCCGCTGGAGGTCTTCCAAGTCTGGGCCTTGATGGCATAGCCTGGCTCCAGGGTGCGCGCCCGCAACAGCGGCATGTCCGCCGGAATGTCGCGCAAGAGGGATTCGTCGCGCAAGGGAACCGAGGGATTCAGCGCGGTCAGCACAGCCGGGGACACGCCATGGTCAGGCAGGTACTTGGCCAGCTTGAGCACCCGGTGGATGCCAGCGCCGCCGGTTGGGGGAAAAGTGTAGGAAACCAGGAGAGCTTTGGGGGAGGAGTGCATCTTATTGAGTACCAGCGAAGAGAGACCGAGTGCTGCGACAAGAACTGGAAGGTGAACCTATGACTTTGATGACGCGAGCCCGAGGATTGCTGCAGACAATGCGCGAGGACATTCGGGCCAAAGCGAGTTGGAACTACGATGGGCATGGTTCCCGGGAGATGCTCCGGGCGTTGTTCAGCGACGGTACACTGGCCGTAGTCCTGTATCGGCTGATGCAGGCTTCGCACCACGCAGGGCTGGCACCCGCAGAGATGCTGTTCAACAAGATGAACACCGTGCTGGGCCAGTGCATTATCGGTCGCGGCGCGGAATTCGGCCCGGGCCTGGTGCTGATCCATTCCCAGGGCGTGGTCATCAACGGCGCGGTTCGCGCCGGCCAACACGTGCTCATCGAACACCAGGTGACGATTGGCGCAGAGAAGGGCAAGAGCCCGTCGCTGGGCGACAACGTCTTCATAGGATGCGGGGCCAAGATCGTTGGACCGGTAATGGTCGGCAATGGTGCGCGTATCGGTGCCAATGCGGTGGTGGTGCACGACGTGCCTGCCGACACCACGGTGGTCGGCATTCCCGCGAAACCGGTTGAGCGCAAGCCCACAGTCCGCACCTCACGATCAGTCATCTAGGTTACGGCTCGTCCGCGTGGTAACATGGGCTCCGTGGCTCCCGGGGGAACCGTTTGCGTCGAGGCGCCGGGCGACATTGCCTATCGCTACGTCGTCCTGCGCGCCGTCGCGGCTGTCTGCAAACTCGCCATCAACGAGGTATGCGGCCGGAGCGTTCCGGGCGATGGGTTCACCAATCAGGTCGTGTCCGCGGTAGGCGAAGCCTTCAACAACATTGCGCTTCACTGTTACCAAGATCGCCCCACGGACATCGTACGAGTACGCATGACGATCGAATCTAACGTGTTGCATTTGACGATTGAGGACTACGGAGCCAGTTTTGATCCGCTCACCGCCGGCCTGCCCGACTTGGATGCCCTGCCGGAGTCAGGGCTGGGCATCTTTATCATGCGGTCCTTGATGGACGACGTGACCTACCGGCCCGGGCGGCCCAATGTCTTGAGCTTGCTCAAGCGGATACGTGAGTGCCCGGCGGAGTTGCCCGGGCTATCAGGCAAGGGGACGAAAAATGGACTTCTCCAGGAATAGCGCTGATGGCGTGGTGACTCTGCGTATCGAGGGCGAGCTGGATGCGGTCACCATTCCGGATCTGCGCCCGGCCATCGACGCCTTGCTCGCGGAACGGCACCCTCGCATCGTCGTCGACCTGTCGGGCTTGCGGCTCATCGACAGCTCGGGCGTGGGCGCGGTGGTGTTCCTGTACAAGAAGGCCAAGGAATACGGCGGTGTGGTGACCGTGCTGGGCTTGCGTGATCAACCGCTGTCGATCTTCAAGCTACTGCGTCTGGATCGGGTTCTGCTGGCGTGAGTGCGCATGGGTTGGGTGGGGGACGAGCCAGCGGGTCGCGAGTCAGTCGCCGAGGGACTGCGCCTCGTGCGTCGGGCCGGCCGGCACCCGCTTCTGACTCTGGCTGTAGCGCTCCTGGCGGCGGCTCTGCTGTTTGCCCTGCAACTGCACAGGCCGCCGGCGTTTGCCGCACGGGCCGAGCTGCTGCTGCGAGAGAATGCCCTGTCGTCGAATCGAACCCGGATCTCGCGCGCGGATCTGCGCAGCTTGGTTGAGAATGTCGCCCTCACTTCGACCCGGCTCATGGACGTGATGGACCGACACGGACTCTTTCCCGCTGACCTCGCGCGCAGTCCGGTGCTGGCGGTGGCAGAGATGCGCAAGAGCATCGCGGTCGACATCCTGCAGGACTACTTCGCCGAGGATCGCCTGGAGCGCTCGCCGGTGCGCTCGGCCCGTATCGCCATCAGTTTCAGCGCCGAGGAGCCGGATCAGGCCCTGGCGGTGGTGCGCGATCTTGGCCTGTTGGTGGCCCAGGCCGAGCTCGGCCGGCGTGCCGAGAGGGCAAGTCGCCAAGCGCAGTTTGCCGGTGCGGCATCCGCCCGGGCGCGCGACGAGAGCAGTCGAACCCAAGCCGAGTTGGCGGCCATCGAAGCCGCTGGCGCGACGGCGTCGGCGACGATCTCGCCCGCTCAGCTCGTGAAAGTCGCTTTCCTGCGCGCCTGGTTGGACCAGCTTGAGCGCCGGCGGGGCGAGCTGGAGCGAGAGCACGCGCGGCTCGACTTGGTTGCCGCCGCGGAGGAGAAGCGGGCCGGCACGCAGGTTCACCTGGTCAGCCTGCAGGCCGACGGCGCGGCCCCACACAACGACCGGCAGTGGCTTCAGCGCAAGGCCACCATTGCGGGGGCGGCTGGGTTGGTGCTGGCCGTGCTTCTGGTCGGCGCCTTCGATCCTCGATTGTACGATGCGGATGATGTTCGGCGGGCAGGCAGCCTGTCGCTGGGAACCTTGCCCGGCCCGCGGAGACCAAGAAATCTGGGAGGCTGCACGTGATGGGCGAAGGGAATAGCGGTTGGCTAGGGCCCCGGACCGGGCTGCGCATGGTCGGGCGAGCCCTGCGCTCGCGCGTGCTGTGGCTGGGCCTGTTGCTGGGATTGGTGGCGACCGTCGGCATTCTGCGGGTGGTCCGCCCGATGTACCGATCCGAGGTCGTGCTTTTCTATCGACCGTCGCCGGGTGCCAGCTTCGTGGCGCAGACCGAGGGCGATCCCTCGGGCCAGCTCGCGGCGCGCCTGAAAGAAATGCTTCTCACCCGTGAGCGGCTCGCCGGCCTGATCAAGGAATTTCATCTGTACCCCGACCAGGTGAGGCGCACCGGGCTGCTGGACGCGGCCGAGGACATGCGCAAACATCACCTCAAGTTCCAGTCGAGCGGAGGCGAGACCTTTCGCATCAGCTTCGAAGACGAGATTCCCCAACAGGCGCAAGCGGTGGCGGCGCGGGCCGCAGAGATGTTGCTGGAAGTGCACCGTACCTGGCGCACGCAAGATGTGGTCAAGACCCAGCAGTTCTTCGACGCTCAGAAGCGTGTGGCCGAGGAAGTGCTACGGGCGCGTGAGATGGAATTTACCCAATTTCTGGCCCGCCATCCCGAGATGGCCTTGGCCATTGGAACGGGCCCCGTGGCGCTCGGAGCGTCTCTGCGCGCGGCGAATGCCGAGGCCAAGCTCGATTCGCGGGCCGGGTTGGTGTCCAGGCTGGAAGCGCGGGCCACCCGGCTGCGCGATCGGGGTAGCGAGCCCGCCCCACCGGAAAAGCGCGCCGGGGCTGCCGCGCCGGTCGTTCCCGTCGATCCCGCGTTGCTGGCTGAGCGGGAGGCAGCCCTGGCTGACTTCGTCGCGGCCCGGCGCGATCTGGCGCAGAAGCAGAAGCAGTTCACCGCCCAGTATCCTGACGTACGCCAGGCCAATGAGGCTGCGGCGGCAGCGCGCGAGCGGCTGCGCAAGATCGAGGATGCCATCGCCGCAGCCAAGAAGGGCGCCGCTCCGTTTCCGCTTGCGCCGGAGCCCGAGATGGGTTCGCCGGCGTCCGATCCGGCCAGCCGCCAGCGTCTGTCGGCTGTCGAAAAGCAGCTGGTGCAAGCGCGCGCCAAAGTGCTGGAACGCGATCCCAAACGCCTGCTTGAGCTGAACACTCAGCTCGCCGAACTGGACCGTCGCGTGTCCGAGGCGCGCGATCGCCTGGCCGTGATCCAGAGCAAGCAGTTTCAGGCCTCGCTGGAGGCGACGCTCGACCTGCAGGACAAGACCGGCGAGCTGGTTGTGGTCGACCCTGCCTTCTTGCCCGCCCGACCAGAACGCCGCAGCTCATTGAAGACGGGCGCCGCGGGGGGAGCCACGGCCTTTTCGCTGGCTTTCTGCCTGTCATTGGGCCTGGTGTTTCTCAGCGATCGCTTGCGCGCCGGGTTTGATCTTGCGCGCCTGCGCTTGCCGCCGCTCTTGGCCGAGGTGCCGCGCGAGTCGCGCCGGGAGCGCCGGCGGATGCGCCGAGAAGTGGTAGCCGAGACCAAGGTCATTCGGAGGTCGCCATGAGTGAAACCCGAACGGCTGCGGGCGCCGATCCCAACCGATCCGGCCATGCGGTGGGGGCGGCGGTGGTGGAACGCCTTCGGGTCAGAACCGCGGTGGAATTAGATCGCCGCGCGGTCATCCTGCGCAATCCCATGTCGGCGCGCGCAGCCAGCTTCCGCGTGTTGCGCCACCGGCTGGTCGACCAGGGCGATCCCAAGGCCGTGGTGGTGACCAGCGCCCAGGACTGCGAGGGCAAGACCACCTGCGCGCTCAACCTGGCCTGGGCCCTAGCGGAGTCGGGGCGCAACCGGGTTCTGTTGCTGGAGGTGAACACGGCACGGCCGGCACTGGCTGGGCTTCTGGGTTTCTTGCCGCCGGGTTGCTTTCTGCATCAGCTCGCCCTGCACCGAACCGAGCCCGCGCGCCCCTGGACCGTGGCGCAGGTCGGACCCTACGATCTCGACGTGCTGGCCGTGAACCCAAGCCCTGAGCCGCGGCTGCCCCTGCACGGGCCCAGCCTGCTGGCGGCCATCACCAGCTTGCGCGCCGCCTATCACTACACCGTCATCGACACGTCGTCGATCCTCACCGGACTGGACGTGCCCCTGCTAGAGGGCGCGGCCGACGGCATGGTCATCGCGGCCCACGCGCGCCACACCCGCGGCCGCACGCTTGCCGCAGCCCTGGAACAGGCGGGGGCCGGAAGGGTGCTGGGCGTGGTGCTGATGGACGTGTAGCCGTAATCCCGCGGCAGCCGCAGAAGGTCGTGGTCGTAGACGTGGTCGTGGCCGGAGTGATCACCGTCGGCCACGGCCACGGCCACGACGACGACCAGGACCACGGCCACGACCACCACCGATCGTTCCGATTGGGTGCGCGACTTGATCATGGAAAGGCCTGTTCTTCTGGAGCGCCCCGCACCTTCGCCTCGCTTGGCGCGGGGTTAGGGCACGCATCGTTGCGTTGCTCTTGTCTCGGTCGCGGTGTATGGTGAGTGTATGGCGCGCCTTATTTCGACGACGGTTCGGCTCGAAGACGAGGACATCCGGGCTTTGAAGAAAGCTCGCGCTGCAGGGCATTCGACATCGGAGCTTCTCCGGAAGGGTCTACGCGTGGTCGCCTCGCGGTACTACACGGGTCGCCGCCCTCCCACCACCGGTCTGTTCGAGTCGACGGACAACAAGCTCGGAGACGAGTCTCTGCTGTTCAAGGACATCGAGAATTGAGTTCAGCACTGGTTGCCGATACCGGAGGGCTTCTTCGCGCACTTGCCAGCGCCCGAGATGGTACTCCAAGCTTCCCAGAGTACGAGGAGGCGCTGACGTCAGCGACCGTTGTGATCGTGCCCGGGCTTGTTCTCGCCGAGGTTGATTACTTCCTCCGAGACAACCGCGTGGCCATGCGAAAGCTCGTCGCGGATATCTTCGATCCTGGCACGCGATACGAGTATGAGATGCCACTTCCCTCCGATATTGCTCGATCGCTGGAACTGGACGCAAGATTCGAGGAAATCAATCTTGGGTTGGTCGATGGTACCGTAGCCGCGGTGGCTGAGCGACGTCGCGTTCACAGAATACTGACCACCGACCGTCGAGATTTTGGCGCCATTCGAATTGGTCCCCGCCTTTCTCAAGCGCTTGAATTGGTGCCATGACATGAATCCGACAGCCGCTGACTTTGACCAAGGCTACTTCGAGAGTTCCTATCGGGACTACGTCGCGCAGAATCCCCCCCGCAAGGTGTCGGCCTACGTGGACGTGGTGCGCTCGTACCTTCCTGCTGGAAGGTTGCTCGAAGTGGGATGCGCTTTTGGCCTATACGCGGCCGAGATGGCGCGCTTTCTCGATGTCACCGCGTCCGATATTTCGTCGTACGCCATTGACGAGGCCCGACGCCTTCATCCGGGAACCAAGGTTCTGTGGGTCACCGGCCAGGCCGACCAGGCGCCGGCCTCCGAGTCCTTTGACGGAATTGCCGCTTTTGACGTCCTCGAGCACGTCCCCGAGCTAGAAAAGGAAACCCTGCCGACACTCTCGCGCGCCCTTCGGCCCGGTGGATTTCTCTTTCTGACGGTTCCGGTCTACGACGGTCCCCTGGGCCTTCTGGTTCGCTGGCTCGACAAGGATCCGACTCACATCCACAAATGGAGCCGCGCTGACTGGCAATCGCTGGCCTTTCGCCAGGGGTTCGTTCTGCGTGACACCGTCGGCCTCTTCCGCTACGGGCTGGGCCGCCGTTACCTCTTTTTCGCCAGCAGGCTGATCCGCAAGGTCAGCCCGGCCATCCTCCTGGTGCTCCAGAAGCCATACAACACCCAGCAAGACGGGGTCCCATGATTCACGTCGTTCTTCCTGCCTACAATGAAGCCGAAAACATTGGCCCGCTTCTGGCCGCCATCAAGACGTCCATGAAGAATGCGGGCTTGCCCGATTACCGTGTCTTGGTGGTCAATGACGGCTCCACCGACGGCACGCTCGCGATCCTCGATCGCCTCAAGAGTGATCTGCCTCTCGACGTTCTCGACAACGGGACCAACATGGGCCTCGCCGAGACCCTGAAGCGCGGGCTGGTGGCTGCGGCCGAGCAAGCCACGGACGACGACATCATTGTCACCATGGATGCTGACAACTCCCACACGCCGGCCCTCATCCGGCGGATGGTGTTTGCGGTCCAGGAAGGCAACGACGTGGTCATCGCCTCCCGCTTTCGTTACGGTGCCCGTGTCAGAGGCGTGGCGTACCATCGCGAGTTGCTGAGTCTGGGGGCGAGCCTCTTGTTCCGCACGGTGTTTCCCATCGACGGGGTCAAGGACTTCACCTGTGGCTACCGTGCCTACCGGGCCGCCCTGCTCAAGCGAGCCTTTGCGGAACTCGGTCCCTCCGTGCTCATCAGCGAACGGGGTTTCTCCTGCATGGTCGACATCCTGCTGAAGATCCGTGAGTACAACCCCATCATCACCGAGGTGCCGCTCGTTCTTCGCTATGACCTCAAACAGGGGCAAAGCAAGATGAAGGTATTGCGCACGGTCGGCGACACGCTTCGGCTAATGGCGCGGCGGCGGTGCGGGATGCGCGGCTGATGCCGGGTGCCGCAGGTCGTAGCGGTACTTCGCAATGTGTCCCATGTGGATCCCGATGTACCCGAAGTAGATCGCAAGCGACAGGGCCGCGGTCGTGAGCAGCTGCGTTCGCACGGAAAGTCGGCGCGACGGCGCCCGCGCGGCGAACCATCCGGGCGCCAAAAAGCGCACGGCCGGGATCACCGGCGCGACACACATGAGAATCGCGGCGGCCGACCAAAGCAGCGCCTGGCGCTTGTCGAGTCCTACCAGAAAGCCAGGGATGGGAATCCCGGCCGGCGCGATCCCGGCGTTGATGAACAGTCGAATGTCGACGTTGAAGGGGAACAAGGCTGTCGTCGCGACCAGGCATGCCCCGGCCGCTGCGAGGTAGAGGATGCTGGCCAAGGCCGACGCAAGCGAGAGCCCCGCGAGAAAGCTGAGCAGGAAAACTGGGGCAATCCACGCGAAGTATTGCGGCATCCAGAAACGCGGGGCCAATACCGCCACCAGCGAGCAAAGATAGAGGAGCACGAGCTTCTGCCAGTTTTCCAGATTCGTTCTGACCGACGCGAGGACAACGCTGGTCAGCAGCAACAGCACCAGAAACTGGTCCGTCAAGTTTGGCTTGACGTTGCCCCACGACCAGGCAATGACGTCGAAATTCGCGTACTTGAATGCCAGGTAGCTGGCATCAAGGCCGGGCCCCCGAAACGGCCAAAGCATCGCCCAGGTCAGGGCGATGCCAATCGCGACGCTGCCCAGGGCCCGTTTGGGGCCGTAGGCACCGATGATGACGGGCAGGGCGATGATGAGATAGACAATCGGAAAATTCTTCAACCAGATCCCGCCGAAGACGCTGAGGACCCCCAGCAGAACACGGCCGCGGCAGAGCAGGTACACGCCCAAGTACAAGAGCGACGCCGGCAGGACGTCGAACTGGCCGAAGGAGAAGGAAACGAACAGGGTGATCGGGCACGCGGTCCCCACGACCTGCGCCAGGCGGGCATTGCACGGCGTCTCCTCGCCGGGGTGGAAGAACTCCTGGTAAAAGCGCCGGGTCACCCACCCGATCAGCAGAACGAAGGGCACGTACCACAACCTGAGATACAAGACCTCGGTTGGCGTCAGCCACAGCGAGCGGAGGTCCGGGCTGAACACACCGAACATGCCGAAGAGGCGGCCTATCGCCATGGCGCCGCCGAAGAACAGGTAGGCCAGCGGTGGGTAGGTCAGCCCGCCAATCTCCCGGCTCAGTGAAGGCGTGGTGAAGAAATACTGGTAGACGTTCAGGTGACCCATGGCCACCGCCTGCCCAACCCTGGCGATGTAGTGCAGATCGCCGTGCACGGTCAGGCGGGATGCGGCCAAAGCGGCAACCACGAGCGCCGACAGAGTGATCCAAAGCTGGCGTCTGGTCATGAAAGAGTTCCGGCTGTGGTCTTTTTTGTCAACAGTGCCACTCAGGCAAATCACGGGAAGTGGGCAGGCCAAAGTGCCGCCGGATGACGTTGTGTATGCGGGCCGATGCCTGTCCGTCGCCATACGGGTTGTAGGCACGCGCCATGCGAAGGTGCGCCGCCTCGTCGTCGAGCAACTGGTTGACCCCCTCGGTGATGGCCCGAACCGCGGTGCCGACCAGGCATACGCATCCCGCCTCCACTGCCTCTGGCCGCTCGGTGTTTTCTCGCATGACCAGGACCGGGACGCCCAAGGCGGGAGCCTCCTCTTGGATGCCCCCGGAGTCGGTCAGGATGACTCGGGCGCGGCTCATCAGGCGGACGAAGGGAAGGTACTCAAGCGGAGCGATCAGATGAACCCGGGGAAGCCCGCTGAGTTGCTCGTCGACCACCGATCGAACCTGCGGGTTGGGGTGAACCGGGTACACGATCTCAACATCTTCGCGCGCCGCCAGCAGGCGAAGCGCCTCGCAGATGTTCCGCATGCCCTGGCCAAAGCTTTCGCGGCGGTGTCCTGTGACCAGGATGAGGTGCCGGGAAGGAGAGAGGGCGGGCAGGTCCCGATCCGATCGCTCTACCAAAGCGGGATCCGCGTCGAGACGAGCGCGCGTTCCAAGCAGCGCGTCCACCACGGTGTTTCCCGTGACGAAGATCGTCGATCGCGGGATGCCGCAAAGCTCAAGATTTTGCCTGGCTCGTTGAGTGGGTGCAAAGTGGAGCGACGCGAGGGCACCGGTCAGAACTCGATTCGCTTCCTCGGGCCACGGTGCGGACAAGTTTCCTGTGCGCAAGCCTGCCTCGACGTGACCGACCGGAACTCCCTCGTAAAACGCGCCCAACGAGGACGCGAAGGTCGTGGTCGTGTCACCGTGAACCAGCATCAGGTCTGGACGCTCACCCCGCAAGACCCGCGTAATACCGGTCAGAATGGCTGCTGTGAGGCCGGGCAATTCCTGCGCCGTGGTCATGATGTCAAGATCCACATCGGGTCGCAATTCGAACAGCGCCAGCACCTGGTCAAGCATCTGACGATGCTGGGCCGTCACGCAAATGCGGACAGCAAAATCATGGTCGGCAAGCAGGGCATGCGCGAGCGGAGCGAGCTTGATGGCCTCGGGCCGGGTTCCGAACACAACAAGAATTCGATGGGGCATGACACTCAGGGGGTAGAGCGACGCACTCTACACCAGTTTCCTCCCGGCCAACAACATGCGAGGCAGAATGGGGAACCGACCAGTGTCTGGATCACTGTCAGCGCGGCAGCCTCGGGCTCATGGCCGCAATGCGCGTCGCGCTTTTTCTGATTGTGGCGAGAATCATCCACTTGACGGCGGGAATCCTGGCCACTTCCGGGCAGTTCTACACGCCATACCGATTAGCGGAGGAATTGAGCTACTGCCTTGCCTTCTCCCTGAGTCTCAGCGTCTGTCTTCTACTGTTGCTTCTTGTCGCGGGTTTCGCGGGCCGGTCTCCCGAGGCCCATCGGCCGGTCAACGGTTGACAACCTGGGACACTTGGGCTCCAATCTCATCCTCCGTCCTGCGAACATCGCAGCGCATCGAAGAGTGGACAAACCGCGACAGGAAGAGCACCATGCACTACAGTCTCGCATCTCGCCGGCATCTGGCTTCGCTTCGCATCCTTGGCGTTTCGCTCGCCCTCTTGGGTTGTTCCTCCGGTCCCCAGGGAGACAGCCTGGAGATTTCTTCCGAGGCGCTCACGGTCGATCCGAGTGCAACGTACACAATCGCTGGTGTTGCCAGCAGCAAGTGCGTGCAGATCGCCGGGCAAAGCCTGGCGAATTCCGCGAACGCCCGACTCGCCACCTGTTCGAACTCAGCCAGCCAGCAATTTCGATTTGCGCTTGTTTCGGGCAAGTATTTCCACATCGTGAATGTGGCCAGCGGTAAGTGCCTCGATGTGCAGGCCAAATCCACGGCAAATGGCGCCGCCGTAATCCAATACACTTGCGGCAGTGGCACGAACCAACAGTGGTCTGTCTCCACGAACACAAATGGCTCCGTTCGACTGACCGCACGGCACAGTGGCAAGGTCATGGAGCCTGACCGAGGAGGGACTGCTGACGGCACTCACATTGTCCAGGCGACCGCATCGGGTGCGACGTACCAGCAGTTCAACCTGACAGTATCGGGCGCCTGCCCGATCTCGGGTCAGATCATGTGTGGATCACCGCCCACCTGCACGATCCAAAGCAACACCCACTGCGGCCCGACTTGCCAGAATTGCACCGTGAGCAACATGGCCTGCCAGAACGGTGCCTGCGCTTGCGCCAACTCGGGCGATATTGTGTGCGCGGGCCAGTGCCACATCGAGGACGCCCTCCACTGTGGCGCGAGCTGCACGAACTGCGCTACGGCGGTAGGGACCGGTGCGCTATGTGTTAACCACGCCTGCACCTGCCCGAACCCGGGTCAGATCATGTGTGGATCACCGCCCACCTGCACGATCCAAAGCAACACCCACTGCGGCCCGACTTGCCAAGATTGCACCGTGAGCAACATGACCTGCCAGAACGGTGCCTGCGCTTGCGCCAACTCGGGCGATATTATGTGCGCGGACCAGTGCCACATCGAGGACGCCCTCCACTGTGGCGCGAGCTGCACGAACTGCGCTGCGGCGGTAGGGACGGGTGCGCTATGTGCTAACCACGTCTGCGCCTGCCCGAGCCCGGGTCAGATGATGTGTGGATCACCGCCCACCTGCACGATCCAAAGCAACACCCACTGCGGCCCGACTTGCCAAGATTGCACCGTGAGCAGCATGACCTGCCAGAACGGTGCCTGCGCCTCCTGCCCCAACCCGGGCAATGTCATATGCTCGGGCCAATGCCACCTCGAGGACAACACCCACTGCGGCCCGAGCTGCCTGGACTGCGCTGCGGCGGTAGGGACCGGTGCGCTATGTGTTAACCACGCCTGCACCTGCAGCTCGGCTCAGGTTCTGTGTGGGTCCCCCCCCATGTGCACGACTCAAAGCAACACTTACTGCGGCCCGGCTTGCC
>Ga0182021_10008123_pt1 | contig 12445 bp, 11 predicted proteins | sample 612E3MmetaG_FD_120493 | JGI IMG/M metagenome (GOLD analysis project Ga0182021, IMG submission 120493) | Permafrost microbial communities from Stordalen Mire, Sweden - 612E3M metaG (Illumina Assembly) | ecosystem: Environmental > Terrestrial > Soil > Wetlands > Permafrost | place: Sweden...
GCTGTTTCACTTGCGCGTTCTTTGAATATTGATTTTGAGACTATCCAAAAGGCAATATCTGGCTTCGGTGCAGTTAACGGACGATTCAATAAAATAGAACTGCCGAATAAAGCTTATGCAGTGATAGATTATTCACATACTTCGGATTCACTGAAAAATGCAGTCGAATCCGCAATTGAAATCAGGAATATGAATCCCGAAAAAGGAAGAGTGATTACAATTTTCGGATGCGGCGGAAACAAAGACAGGACAAAGCGTCCTGTGATGGGTGAAATTGCCACATCTCTTTCAGATTATACTATTATCACTTCTGATAATCCGAGATTCGAAGACCCGATGGACATTATTAATGAAATTCTGGAAGGCGTAAAGACAAAAGGTAATTATGAAATAGACGCGAACCGAGAAACGGCAATTAAAAAGGGAATCGAAATATCGAGAAAAGGGGATATAATTCTGATATGCGGAAAAGGTCATGAGACGTACCAGGAAGTGAAAGGCGTGAAATCACATTTTGATGATAAAGAAATGATAGAAAAATATTCTAATCTGGCAAAATAAAAATGATAAGCACAAGAGACATATTAAAGCTTAACAGCAAAAAAATTAATTTTGAAAAAATCAATTTCAAGAATTTTCTTTATGTATCAATTGATTCAAGAGATATAAGAAAGAATGTTTTATTTATTGCTATTAAGGGTGAAATAACAGACGGTCATAATTATTTGAGCGACGTATTTAAAAAAGGTGCGGCAGCTGCAATCGTAAATGAAAACTGGTATAACAAGAATAAAAACAAATTTAAGGGAAAAGTATTTATAGTCGTAAAGGAGACAATAAAATCTCTTGGCGAGCTTGCGAAAATTCATTTGCAGAGATTTACAATTCCGGTTCTGTTTGTTGGCGGCAGCAACGGTAAAACAACAACTAAAGATTTAATAGCATCTGTTTTATCGAAGGGATATAATGTATTAAAGAATGAAGGAAATTTAAATAATCACATAGGATTGCCTCTGACTATACTTAAACTGGACAGCTATCACAATATGTGCGTGCTGGAAGCAGGAAGCAATCATTTTAATGAAATAAAATATTTATGCGAAATCGTAGAGCCGGGATACGGGCTGGTAACAAATATAGGCAGGGAACATCTCGAGTTCTTCAGGAATCTCGACGGTGTTGCAAAAGAAGAGTTTTCGCTTTTTGATTATTTAATAAAAAAGAATAATCAGGGATTATGCTTGATGAATTTTGATGATGCCTGCACAAGGAAATATTTTGCAAAGAAAAAACCTTTAAGGTGTTTTTCTTATTCATACAATTTTGAAACAGATGTAAAAGCAAAATTTGTAAAATACACGGAAAATTTTGAACCTGTTATACAATTGAAATATAACGGAAAAACAATTGTGACAAGGGTCAGCACTTTTGGAAAGCACTCTGTTTATAACGCTCTGGCAGCGGCTGCAGCAGGATTGTATTTCGGTATAAGTCTGAATCAGATTAAATCGTCGCTTGAGAATTATGAACCTGCAAGTTCGAAGCGAATGGAAACTGAAAGAAAAAACGGATTATTGATTATTAACGATGCTTATAACAGCAATCCCGACTCCGTAAAACTCGGACTCGAGACTTTAATGGAATACAAAGCAAAAGGGAAAATTCATATTGTATTAGCGGACATGCTTGAGCTCGGCAAAAGCAGCAGAAAAGAACATTTTGAAACAGGAAAGCTGATAAAAAAAATGAAATTCGAAAACCTCTGCACTTTTGGAAATGAAGCAAAGAATGTTTTCATCGGTGCCAAAGGATTAAAAAATAATTTTTACTTTGAAACAAAGGAAGATTTGACAAATTACCTGTTAAATATATTAATAAAAGGTGATGTGATATATTTCAAAGGTTCCAGGGGAATGAAGCTTGAAGAAGTTGTGGGAAAAATATCAAGCGGGTTTTAAAAAAATAAAAATTACTAATTATTAATTATTAATTACTATTTAAATTGTTATACTACTTAGCAGAATACATAAATTCATTGTGGCATCCGCCCGGGTTCGATGTGTTCAGGTATCTGACATTTCGTTCGGCAATTTCTGCCATAACTGCTTTGATATTTAGTTTTTTTATCGGCCCCATTATAATAAAAATATTAAAGAAGAAGCAGATTGGTGAAGCAAAAAAAGAAGACGGACCGCAATTTCACTGGTCAAAAGCAGGAACCCCGACAATGGGTGGACTGATAATATTATTCTCCGTTTTAATTCCAGTAATTCTATGGGGAGATATAAAAAATATCTACATAATCCTGATGTTATTTGTCACCATATCACTTGGATTGGTTGGATTTCTTGATGATTATCTTAAAGTCGTGAAGAAATACAAAAAAGGACTGCTTGCAAAATATAAATTACTCGGGCAGGTAACAGTCGGTTTAATCGTCGGTTTTGTAATTTATTTCCATCCCCATTTCGAAGGGATTAATACAATTACAACAATACCGTTTTTAAAAAATTACGAATTTGATTTTTCACTGTTCTATATTCCGATAATTGTTCTTATAATCACTTATACCTCTAACGCAGTTAATCTTACGGACGGTCTGGACGGGCTTGCAACGGGAACAGTCGGAATTGTGGTTTTTGCAATCGGTATAATTGCTTATGTATCTGGTAATATTGAAACAGCAAAATATCTGAATATAATTTACCTGAGAGGAAACGGTGAGCTGATAGTTTATTGTGCGGCATTAACCGGCGCAGCACTTGGATTTCTCTGGTATAATTCACATCCGGCGCAGGTATTCATGGGTGATACTGGCTCGCTTGCACTCGGAGGTGCTGTCGGTACGCTATGCATTCTTGTTAAAAAGGAATTTTTGCTTCCTTTGCTCGGCGGAATATTTTTTGCCGAAACGGTATCAGTAATTTTACAAAGATATTATTTCAAATATACTAAAAAGAAATACGGTGAAGGCAGAAGAATTTTTAAGATGGCGCCTTTACATCATCATTTTGAAATGAAGGGAATTCCGGAAGATAAAATAGTTGTAAGATTTTATATAATTGCAATATTACTTGCAATAATGGCATTGGCAACATTTAAAATCAGGTAAAAAATTGAAAAAATCTGAAGTAAATAAATATTCGTTTGTAATTCTCGGGGCAGGCAGAAGCGGTATAGGTGCTGCAAAACTGCTGAAGAAAAACGGTGCAAAAGTTTTTTTAAGCGATAACACTGCTCGAGAAAAACTGATGTATTTCGATGAAAAAACATTAAATGAATTCGATATTCCGTTTGAACTCGGGGGACATACGGATAAAATATATGAATACGATATTTTCGTAAAAAGCCCGGGAATTCCGATGAATAGCGAAGTCATAAAAAAAGCTTTAAGCCTTAATAAAAGAGTTTTAAGTGAAATTGAAATCGCATACTGGTTCTGCGAGTGCCCGATTATTGCCGTGACAGGTACGAACGGAAAAACAACAACGACGGTATTAACGGGTGAAATTTTCAAAAAAGCCGGAATCGATACGAAGGTTTGCGGTAATGTCGGCCTTGCGTTCTCGGAAGTTGTGGAAGATGTAAATAAAGATTCTATAGTTGTTTTGGAGACGAGCAGTTTCCAGCTCGAAAGCATTGAAAGCTTCAGGCCTGCAGTTTCTTTGTTTCTGACTTTTACTCCCGACCATATAGACTGGCATGGCTCAATGGATAACTATATGAAGGCAAAACTGAAAGTGAATATTAATCAGACCGGTCAGGATGCAATAGTATATAATTATGACGATGAAAAAATTAATAAGCAAAAATATAATTTCAAAAGCAATCCGGTTGCATTCAGCATTGAAAAAAATCTGGAAAACGAAGGCCTGACATCAGGGTGTTATTCGGTTAATAATGATATTGTCTTTTTTAACAAGAGTAAAAACGAAAGAACTATGATTATGAAAGCCGATGATATTTTTATAAGAGGAAAACATAATCTAAGCAATTCTCTAGCGGCAATATCTGCGGCAAAAGTATTCGGAGTGAACAATCATGCGATTAAAATGACTTTAAAAAATTTCAAAGGTGTCGAGCACAGGATAGAACCTGTAAGGGAGCTGAACGGAGTCAAATTTTTCAATGATTCAAAGGCTACTAATTTCGATTCGCTTTACGTAGCCCTCGAAAGCTTTGAAAAAAATATCATTCTGATTATGGGCGGTAAAAAAGGCGACAATAAGTTTGAACTGGTAAAGGATTTTATTTCGAAAAGGGTAATAAAGATTTTTGCTATAGGGCAAAGCAGCGGTGCAATTTACGATTATTTTAAATCTGTTGTAAAAGTTGATAAATCCAAAACTCTCGGCGAAGCTGTCGAAAAATCATTTGAATTTTCACAATATGGTGATGTAGTTCTGTTTTCACCGGGATATAAAAGTTTTGATATGTTCGATAATTTCGAACACAGGGGAAGTGAATTTAAAAAAGCCGTTAACAATTTAAATCCGAAAAAATGAAAATCGGCGGTTACAAAATAGACATATGGATTCTGATCCCGGTACTTCTGCTGCTGATATTCAGCATTGGCCTGGTATACAGCGCCAGTTCGGATTATTCGATTTCGAAGTTCAAGGATGCGAACTATATGTTCAAGCTTCACCTGATAAAAGTACTGATGGCTCTTGTCTTGATTTTTATATTTGCAAAAATAGATTATAAGTATTATCAGAAATACAGCAAGTGGCTGATTTTGATGTCCTTATTTTTTCTGGTACTTGTATTTATAATAGGCGTTTCCATTAAAAATGTAAACAGGTGGATAAACCTGGGACCCGTGAGTTTTCAGCCGTCTGACCTTGCAAAATATACATTGATACTTTTTGTCGCAAATTTACTTGTGAAGCAAAGAAATAAAATAACCGATTTATATAAAGGATATTTGCCGGTAATATTATCAATACTGACTGTCTGCATACTTGTTGCAGCGCAGCCGAATTTCTCGACATCGCTTATTATATTTGGTTCTTCAATGCTCCTTTTACTTATATCAAAGGTGAAGTTCAAACATATTCTGATAACAGGAATTTCTTTGTTGCCTTTTGCTGTAATTTTTATTCTGACGAAATCATATATAAGAAACAGGATTGAAAATTACGCAGACTTTACGTCGAGCGGAACAGCACAGCACCAGTTGAATCAGGCCATAATAGGTCTCGGCAACGGCGGGATATTCGGAGTCGGCGGCGGAAATTCACTTCAGAAGCAATTCTTCCTTCCCGAAGCTCACGGTGATTTTATTTTTTCAATAATCGGTGAAGAATACGGACTGCTTGGTACACTTGCAGTGATATTTCTTTTCGCACTGCTTCTGATTAGAGGTTACAAAGTCGCTAAGAAAATTCCGGATGAATACGGAAAATACGTTGCGTTCGGAATAACAACTGTAATAACGGCTTATGCAGTCGTGAATATGTCGGTAGCCTGCGGAATAATTCCGACGACAGGCGTGCCGATACCTTTTATAAGTTACGGAGGAACAGCTTTAATATTTAATTCGATAGCAGTCGGGATATTGCTGAATATATCTTCTTACAGGAACGAATCTCCGGAAGCATTCAGCGATAATTCAAATTTGAACGGTATGTTGAGCGAATCAAATTTAAAAAACGTATGAAGATAATATTCACAGGCGGGGGAACAGGCGGTCATATATTTCCTGCAATTGCTGTAGCGGATGAATTGAAGAAGACATACAAAGACATAAATATATTGTTCGTCGGGGCGAAAGGAAGAATTGAAGAAAAAATTGTACCAGCAAATAATTATGAATTAAAAACTATAAATATAGAGGGGTTTAATAAAAGAAATGTAATCGGAAACATTAAACTTCCCGCTAAAATACTAAAGGCACTGAAAAACTGTAAAGAAATATTGAAAGATTTTAAACCCGATGTGGTTATAGGTACGGGCGGATTTGCCAGCGCGCCGATGGTTTACTCGGCAATTAAAATGAAAATTCCTTCGCTGATTCAGGAAGGCAATTCATACCCGGGAAAAGTCACGAAGTTTCTTGCAGGAAAAGCAAATATGGTAGTTGTCAGTTTTGAGGAAACAAAAAATTATCTGAAAAGAAAAGATAATGTATATAAAATATCTTATCCCGTGAGAAATTCTTTGTCAAAAGTTGATAAGATAGGAGCGTTAAATTCTTTCGGACTGAATAACGGAAACAGGACGTTGTTTGCATTCGGCGGAAGTCAGGGAGCAAAAGGTATTAACGATGTATTAAAAAATAAGATTAAGGCATTATATGATGAGAATATTAATCTGATATGGCAGACAGGTAAATCGAATTATGATGAAATAAAGGAAATGTGCAGGCCTTATGAAGATAAAGTTAAAGTGTTTGAATTTATCGATAATATGAAATATGCTTATTCTGCATCTGACCTTGTTATCTGCCGTTCGGGTATGAGCAGTATAATGGAATTGTCTTTTTTGAAAATGCCTGCAATCCTTGTACCGTTCCCGCTTTCAGCGGATAATCACCAGGAAAAAAATGCTAGGACACTTGAAAATAACAAGGCATGCATATTAATCCTGCAGAAAGATCTTGAAGCAAAATTAATAAGCGTTATTACCAATACAATATTTAATAATGAATCTTTGAAAACGCTTGGTGAAAATATATGTAAATTTTCTGATCCGGATTCAGCAAAGAAAATTGCGAATTTAATTTATCAATTAACTTTAAATTAAAAAATTATGGACGGAAGAACATATAAGTATAAGCTGGATTTCTATTACAAGTCCGTGATAGTTTATATGTCGTTTCTGATAATTTATGTGATAATAAACGGAGAATTTTTTGCAAAGGAGTTTTCTGATTTATATAAAGACCCGATTATTTATATAAGTATGCTATTTATTCTTTTGACCCTTTTTGTCCTTCTGAAAAATACAATCAGGGCGAAAGAAATAATTTTTGAAGATGATAAATTCATTATTAAAAACAGGTTCGGGCAGAGGGAAATATTATTTTCGGAAATATTGCTGATAAGATTTTCCAGGGAAAAAAGATATGGAAGCAACAGGAAAGGAAATGTAAGAAGAGTAAGGATGAGACTGACCGATAGGAAAAGATATTTGAGAATTCGTCTTAGCGAGTTCTGGGATGAAAAGAAATTAATACAGGAATTTAATAATGTAGCAAAACTGATTTCCACGAGAACAAATGACTGATGATAAAATAAAAATATTGGAAGGTGTAAAAAAAATCCACTTCATAGGAATCGGCGGAGTCGGTATGAGCGGTCTTGCGGAATATCTGATAAAAAACGGATATGAAGTTTCGGGAAGCGATTCGACATTGAGTGAACTTACAGAAAGGCTTGCTGGATTCGGAGTTAAGATATTTGAAGGACATAACGATAACAATCTTTCAAATGATACAGGTCTTGTTGTTTACTCGGCTGCAATAAAAGAAGAGAATCCCGAACTGGCTAAAGCAAGAAAATTAAATATTACTGCAATTAAACGTGCAAAAATGCTCGGGGAAATAGTGAACGGTAAATTCCTGATTGCAGTAAGCGGGACACACGGCAAAACCAGCACCACAGCTATGATTGCAAAGATTATGATTGACTGTGACTTTGACCCCACGGTATTTGTGGGAGGTACAATTGATTTCCTCGAAGACGGTAATTCAAGAATCGGTAAGAGTAAGTATGCAGTTGTAGAAGCAGATGAATATGACAGAAGCTTTCTTACTTTGAAACCCGATATTGCAATAATAACGAACATAGATTTGGACCATACGGATATTTATAAAAATCTGGACGATTTAAAAAATACTTTCGGTGAATTCCTGAAAAACGGGAAGGAAAATCTGAAAGTAATCGGATTCGGTGACGACAGGAATATAATTGATGTAATGAATTTAATTCAAAATAAAAATTGCTATACCTACGGATTTAACAAAGAAAATAGTTATTTAATCAACGAATCATTTTTAAAAGAGTCAAATATAATTTTTAAAATTAGAGAAAGAATTGTTGAATTGAGCGTCTCCGGAAAACATAATGTATTAAATGCGTCAGCGGCCTTTATCACCGGGGAACTGCTGGGTCTAAACAGAGAATGTGTCGTGAGAAATCTGAAAAGTTATTATGGTGTTAAAAGACGCCTTGAACTGAAATACAATAAAGAAATAAAAGTGTATGATGATTATGCGCACCATCCGACTGAAATTGAATATTCTTTCAATGCAATAAAAGAAGTCTCAAAGTCAAGAATTATAACGGTGTTTCAGCCGCATACTTATACAAGAACGCGTGATTTTTTCGAAAGTTTTGCAAATGCTTTGCAATATAATGATGTAACAATATTGACAGACTTATACCCTGCAAGGGAATCAGCAATTGAAGGTGTTAGCTCGAAACTGATTTATGACAAACTTATGCTTATAAGTAAAAATGTAACCTATTATGTGCCGAAATTTAATGATGTGTTGAAAAGGCTTGGTGAAGTGGTAAAAGAAAACGACACGATTATATTCCAGGGTGCGGGGGATATAACAAATTTATGCAGTATGTTCGTTAAAAAATTAAGCGAACTGAAAAATTGAGAAAAACAAAAATCATATTGGTACTCCTGATATTCGTCGTGATAATCGGCGTTGTTGTAATTTATGCGAATAGGTGGAGAACAAATGTTGTCTATGATAAAATTACAGTTAAGGGAAATTTCACTCTGACAAGGGAAGAGATTCTGCAGGCGGCGAATATTAAACAGGACAGCACTATTAATATCGAAGAACTGAATCTCGTTTTCATTCAGGACAGGATTTCAAAACATCCGGAAGTAAAGAAAGTCTCTGTCAGCAAGAATCCGCCGAATGAACTCGTGATAGATGTAATTGAAAAAAGGCCTCTCGCAATAGTTAATGTGGGGAATCAGCTGAATCTTGTCGATGAGGAATGCGAATTGTTCCCGTTTAAGAATTTCGAAAAGCTGTTTGATTTGCCTGTGATTACCGGAATCAGGCAGGTGTCAAATCAGCAGATTGATGATAAAGCATACATGAATGACCTGAGGCTTGCAGTTTTTATAACTATGAATGCTTTTAAAAAAAGCAAGTTCTTATACAACCAGATTTCTGAAATAAATATATCGGATACAAGTAAAATCATTGTATTCACAAATGATAAGTCGGTTCCGGTATATTTACCGCGGATGGAAGATAAAAATATTTCGGACCCGAATTACCAGAAAGAAATTTTAATGAAACTTGTTGTACTGAAAAACTTTTTTGAAAAATCATTTGCTTCGCTGAAAGAGAAAAAACTGGATTATGTTGATTTGAGATTCGATAACCAGGTGATTGTTAAAACAAACTAACTTAAGAAAAATTTTAAAGACAAAATTATGTCAAAAGCAAAAAAAATAGTGAGCACTGAAAACGATGTAATAGTCGGACTCGACGTGGGTACAACCAAAATATGCGTGATTGTAGCCCGTCCAAAAGACTCTAATAACGTGGATATCATTGGTATCGGAAAAGCCCCTTCAGACGGGCTTCACAGAGGTATCGTCGTGAATCCGAGCAAAACAATCGAATCCATTAAAGCTGCAATTGCGGATGCGGAACTTAATTCCGGTGTAAAAATTAAATCTGCTTCTGTCGGAATTGCAGGACATCACATCAGGTGCATACAGTCTTCGAGTATCATCGGTATAAATAATACCGACAGGGTTATACAGGAAGAAGATTTGCAGAGGTTGCTCGACCAGGCAAAGCAAATCAGGATTCCCAGTGATACAAGGATTATTGATGTCGTACCGCAGGAATATATTATTGACGGTAAAGACGGAATTTATGAAAGCCCGGTCGGGATGTTCGGAATCAGGCTGGAAGCGAAAGTCAATATTATTTCGGGATTGGTATCCTCTATTGATGACCTTACAAAATGCGTGCTGAGCTGCGATGTTGACCTGGACGACATAGTGCTTGAACCGATTGCATCCTCTTACTCGGTACTCGATGAGACCGAAAAGAAAGTCGGTGTCGCAATGCTCGACATCGGCGGGGGTACGACTGATATAGCAGTCTTTAAAAAAGGTGTCCTGAAATATACTGCCGGAATCGGAATTGCAGGAAGCCTTGTGACCAATGATATAGTTGAAGCTCTCGGTATATCGGATAAGGAAGCCGAAAGAATAAAACGTGAATTCGGTTATGCCTCAGTTTCTGAAATTCTGAACGATGATGAAATTATAGTAGAATCGATTAAAGGAAAAATCCCAAAGAAAACAAGAAAAAGCATACTTGCGAGAATAATACAGGCGAGAATGCAGGACATATTCGAACTCTCGGCAATAGAAATTAAGAATTCACAGATACATAATGAACTTCACGCAGGCGTGGTAATCACGGGCGGCGGCTCGCTGATAAGAGGCACAAAAGAGTTAGCGGAAGAAATTCTCGGGACTGAAGTGAATCTCGGTATCCCGACAGGGTTGTCAGGCGGACTAATAAAGGAAGTCGAAAGCCCGATATTCGCTACAGGCGTTGGATTAATCCTGCACAGGATAAAAACCATGAATGAAGCAAACCATATGACCGTGTATGATAAAAATAATACAAAGAGGAAATTAACTCCGAAAGATTTTATAATGAAAATTAAAAGGTGGTTCGACGAACTATAAATATAATTTTTAATAATAAAAGAAATAAAAATTTAAACAATAACAACAAATAAAAAAGAAAGGGTCAAACAATGTCAATCCAATTAATTCCTGATAGCAACGACGGTGCAAAAATCAGAGTCGTAGGCGTTGGCGGCGGCGGTGGTAATATCGTAAACTCAATGGTGAATAAAGGTATCGAAGGGGTTGAGTTTATTGCGGTAAATACGGATGCTCAGGCACTGGACATCAGCAAGGCAAATGTAAAAATCCAGATAGGAAAAACATCACCAAAGGTCTCGGAACGGGAATGAAAGATGAAATCGGTATGAAAGCCGTGGAAGAAACACGCGACACACTCGAAAAAGCTCTCACAGGCAGTGATATGGTATTCATTACTGCAGGTATGGGTGGCGGAACAGGAACGGGCGGCGCTCCGGAAGTTGCCCACATTGCAAAAAGCCAGAATGCTCTTGTAGTTGCAATTGTTACCAAACCTTTTGAATTCGAAGGCAGGCCCAGAATGGAAATGGCAAACCAGGGTCTCGAACGACTTAAAGAGGAAGTCGATAGTCTGATTGTTATTCCAAATCAGAAAATATTCGAACTTATCAGCGTGGATACTGATAAAAAATCTGCATTCGAGCTTGCAAACAAGGTGCTTTATAATGCAACGAAAGGTATTTCCCAGATTATTACAAAGACCGGGGAAATCAACGTTGACTTTGCAGATGTAAGGACTATTATGAAAGATATGGGTGATGCAATGATTGGAACCGGTATTGCCGAAGGTGAAAACAGGGCAGAGAAAGCTTCACTGGATGCACTTTCAAATCCGCTGCTAGATGATATTGATATTGCAGGCTCAAAATGCGTGCTCGTAAATATCTCCAGTAACGGCTCAATCAAGATGTCTGAAATCGGCAGAATCAACCAGATAATTCAGGAAAAAGCAGGCGAAGATGCCAAATACATACTTGGAATAGTCGATGATAAGGATATGAAAGATGAAATAATGGTAACAGTGATTGCAACAGGTTTTGCAAAAGCCGCAGAACTTGCAAAAACCGAAGAAGCCGAAGCCCAGACAAAAAAATATGCTACTGTTATTACCGAATTACCGAAAGACCAGAAAGCATATAAAGACCTTGACGAACCGGCTTGGAAAAGGAGATACGACAAGATTAATATTAACGACGACCTTAGCGAAGAAGCGCCTAAGAAGAAAGAAAAAACTCTCGATGACCTGGGATTCGATATAAATATAGAAGAAAAATTTATGAAAACACCCGGTTTCCTGAGAAGGCAAATGGACTGATTTTAATTAATAATTAATAATTAAATTAAATTGTGAAATGTGAATAGGTGTTAAAGAAGATTTTTTCTGAATTCTGAGTTCTTAAAAAAAGAATTTTTAAAAAGAAAATTGGTTTAATATATTAAGAGATATATATTAAACGGAACTTTAAATTAAGTTTCAGAGAATAATATATAAAGGTTTCTTTACCATTGCTGTTCAACCTTTCCTCTGCCGAGAGAGGTTGAATCCTGCAATCTCCCACGACGGGGTCCCCCACGACCCCGTTTTTTTATATAGAATATTCACATGTTTTTCACCTTTTATTTTGAATCATTTCAATTTATATTAATAGATTGTTTAACTGCCTTTCTTTAAAAAACTTTGCAGTAATTTATTTATGAAATATTTTTTTACGATTTTCATAATACTGTTTTCTATTAATGCATTTTCCCAGGATGCTGATTCAAGTGA
>Ga0182021_10008126_pt1 | contig 12443 bp, 5 predicted proteins | sample 612E3MmetaG_FD_120493 | JGI IMG/M metagenome (GOLD analysis project Ga0182021, IMG submission 120493) | Permafrost microbial communities from Stordalen Mire, Sweden - 612E3M metaG (Illumina Assembly) | ecosystem: Environmental > Terrestrial > Soil > Wetlands > Permafrost | place: Sweden...
ACGAGCTCCTCATGTCGAAGGCGGGCGGCTTCACGGCGGGGACCTCGCTGACGATCGAAATGGATCCCTACAGCATCCGGCTGATCCAGGTCGACGCGGGGCTTCCGGCGGAACCCTATCTTGCGGGCATTCCTTACGAGATCATCCCCGGGCCGGACGCCGGAAGCTTCGGCCTCAAGCTTCTCGGGCGGCCGGGACAGGCCTCCGATGTGCCGTTCGTCAATTTCGCCGGCCGGACCGTCCGGACGGATTCCGGCGCCCAAGTGCCCGTCGGCGGGACGCCGTGGCGGGTCGCGTTTCCCGGCCGGCCGCAGGGCGAAGAGCCCTTCTCTCGCGGGCCGGATTTCAGGGACGATGCCGCGTCCACGGCCGAGGGAGAGCGCCTGACCGAGCTGGCGAAATTCACCCTGGACGATGACGCGCTCGAGATCCGGGAAATGGAGGCGCTGAAGCGGGAGCCTTCGAGCCTGCCCGAAATCGAAGCCTGCCGGGCCTACATGTGGGCCAAAGTCGTGGCCGCCGAGGGCAGCGCCCGCAACGCGTTCGACGGAGATCCTCTCACCCGATGGAGCGACGGATTCCCGCGGCGCAGCCCATTCACCGGCAGCCCGGCCGCCTATCGCAGCGACGCTTCGCTGTGGCGGATCGACTTGGGGCGGCCGACCGACCTGGCGGAGCTCGAGCTCCGGATCGTCCGGAGGATGGACGCCGCGTTCCTGAACGCGGTCGAGACGTCCCTCGACTTGAAAACCTGGGCCAGCATCGGAGGATTGAGCCTCAAGGCGGCAGAGGCGATTCCCTTCTTCACCGAGCTCCGGCAGAGGGGGAAGCCCGTCAGGATCTTCGATGTCGATTCCGGCGACCGGACGCCGGTGTCCGTCGGTGTCCCGCTGCCTCCCGGGCCGTGCCGCTACGTGCGGCTCCGGGGCCGGAATTTCAGCATCTCCGAAATCCAGGGCACCGACGGGCTCGGCCGGCCGCTGGATCGGAGCGGGTGGCACGCGACGAATTTCTTCGGAGAGACGCCCGCGCCGCGCCGCGTCCTAAAATCCGTCGACGTCGTGAAGGACGACGGGCCGGGCCGGGAGTATGCCGTCGCCGTCCAGGCCGGTCCGGCGAAGCTCGATTCCGTCGACGGCGTCTATGTCGTCGCGCTCGTCGACGGCCGGCCCGTCGTCTTCCCGCATCGCGCGCCGAGCTATCCCTACCACAACTACGAGTGGACCTCGGGGACCTCGAAGCTCGCCGGGATGACATTCCGGCTGCCCATCGAGAAGGGATGGCGGGGCAAGACCGTGGAATTCCGGGTGATGATGTTCGGGGACGGGGCCGACGGCGCCGACGCCGTCCTGCGCCTCGTGACTCCGAAGCCGATCTTCGCCGAGAAGATGCTGCGGGTCGGACCCGCGTCCTAATGCGGACCGGCGGCGCCGCCTACTTCTTGGGCGCGGGCGGGGAGTCGGGCGCTTTCGGCGGGGCCGCCGCGGAGTCTACCGTCCCCGCATAAGCCTCACGGATTTTCCGGAGCAGCGTCGGCGGCGCGTCGCCGTAGCTCACCAGCGTGCCCTCGCAGCCCCGGTCCTCGATCATCCGGGCATGGAGCGCGAGATACTGCTTCTGGAGGTCGAGGGCCGCGTCGCACGTCTCCCGGACGCGGCGGCGGTCCGCCTCGGTGAGCGCCGGCGGCGTCTTGCCCGCGAACAGCGGCTGGAGATCGGACATCTTCAGGAAGGACCGGAGATGGAGGATGGTGCAGGAGATCCGGTTGTCCAGGAATTCCAGGTAGCGCCGGCCCTCCGGCGTCGCCGCCGCCGGGAGGCAGGTCCGCAGGCCGTCGCGGACCGATTCGAAGCGGCCGATCGACGCCTCGAGCTTCGCCGGGGAGAACCGGCCGTAGTTCGCGATCCCGCGCCTGAGCGTCCAGTAGCCCCCGTAGCAGAACCCGATATTGAAAAGGTTGTTCCGGGCGTCGTCGTCGGCCTCGTCCAGGGCGGCCATGGCCGCGGCGTAGGCGCCCGCGTTTCCGATCCCGAGCCCGGCCGCGTATCCCCGATAGAATTCGTCGGGCGCGACCGGCCCCTCGAGCATGGCCCGGGCGGCGTAGCCGATCGACGTCCGGTTCTCGGACGTGCGCCAATGGTTCCAGCAGACGCCGTAGAGGGGGGCGCCGTTCGTCAGAGTCCGTTGGAAGTCGATGAGACGCCGGATGCCCTCGACGGGATTCTGCTGGAGGTACATCAGGCCGTCGAACTCCACCCAGCTGTAGAGCATCGTCCGCGCCAGGTCGCCCGCCGCAAGCGGGATCCCGTTCAGGTTCCGGACCGCCATCCGCGCCCCATGCGCCGGAAGGACCGACAGATGCATGCCGGGCGGCGTGACGCGGCGCAAGTCTTCGAACCCCGCCTTCACGTCCTCCGGCGTCGTGTTGTAGACGCCGATCCCGTATTCCAGGATCTTCGTCCCCTTCCATTCCTCGCGGAGCTTCGCGGCGACCTTCGCGTTGTACGCGATCTCGGCCAGGGGCTTCTCGCTGTCCTCCTGGGTGATCAGCTCGAAGCCGTCGATCATCGGGTAGCTCCGGAGCACGGTTTCGCACAGGGCCAGGGAGAGGGCCGGATCGCTTTCTCGGAGCTCCATCGAGAAGTTGACCGTCAGCCCGATCCGTTTGGCCTCGGCCATGACCGCCCGCAACCAGTCCATAGCCCTCCGGCTCTTCTCTTCGGGCTGGTTGAAGTATGGCTCGATTTCCGGGATGCAGTACTCCGCGGTATTCCGGACGACCTTCCTCAGGTCCGGGTCTTCGGGGAGCGTGTGGCGCTGGCCGTAGAAGAAGTTGCCGGCCAGGGCCGGGCCGCCTTTGAGGGAATAGGGATACCACTGGCCCGGATAGCTGTGGAAGGTGATGTAGTTCATGCGGAGCCGGGCGAGGTTGCGGAGATAGGCCTTCGCCTCCTCGAGCGGATAGGACGAGATGTCCATGGCGAAGTTGATGTGCTGGCGGATGCCGCGCCGCTCGACCGCCGGCCGAACGAGGCGCGGCGCGGCGGAAACCCGGCCCAGGTCGACCCGCGGCGGGCGGATCGGCCCTGTGACATCGAACACGACCCCGGCTTCGCCGAGCATCGTGTAGACCGCATGAAGAACGCCGGTGGCGTCAGGGCCGCGGAGCTCGATGGTCGTCTCCCCGGCCGCACCGCCGGGACGGCGGCGGACGGAGAACGAAAACGGGGCCATGGATCCGTCGACCGCAAGGTCCAGGGTCCAATCCGCTTTCCTCTCGCGTCCCTTTTCGGCCGGGGCATAGTCCGCGCCGAGAAACGCGGCGATCTCTTCGGCCGCGAACGACAGCACGGCGTCGCCCGACGCGCCCGAAACGGCCAGCGTCGGTTGGCTCGGCGCGCGGCAGGCCGAACCCGCGAGCGCGGAGCCGGCGAACGCGGCCAGGAGAAGCAGCTTCGGGAGACGCGGACGGCGGAGATGACGGCATGGCTCGAACATGCGGCTACTATATTTCCCCGGCGAAGACGAAGTCAATGCGCCCGGCCTCGGGAGGCTCCTTGCTTTCGGACCCGGGCTGGACGACAATGGAACGTCCTGAATTCCGATCCTCGGAGAGAGACATGAGATCGCCGAAGATGCTGTCGCCGATCGTTATCATCTCCCTCTTTTGCGCCCCGGCCCCGAGCTCCGGCGCGGAAATCCGGAAGCTCGAGCCCGTGCCCTACGCGTCCGTCAGGCTCGAGGATGCATTCTGGGCGCCGCGGATCGCCCTTAACCAGAAGGTCACCATCCGGGCCGCGCTCGACGAGTGCCGCAAGGCCGGCAATCTGTCCAACTTCGAGATCGCGGCCGGGCTGATCGAGGGCTCGTTGAAAGGATCCCAGGCCTACGATTCCGACGTCTACAAGATCATCGAAGGCGCAGCGTACAGCCTGAAAATCCACCCGGACCCCGAGCTCGAGGCGGCCATGGACCGGTTGATCGACGCCATCGCCGGGGCCCAGGAGAAGGACGGCTATCTCAACACCTATTTCGCCAAGGGCGGCCACGGGCCGCACCTCCTGATGCCCCCCACGGAGCACGAACTCTACTGCGCGGGCCATCTTTTCGAGGCGGGCGTCGCCTACCGCGAGGCGACGGGCAAGCGGAAGCTCCTGGACGTCGGCCTGCGCTTCGCCGATCTGCTCGATGCGACCTTCGGCCCGGGCAAGCGCTACGAGGTCTCCGGCCATCAGGAGATCGAGCTGGCCCTGGTCAAGCTCGCCCGGGCCGTCGGCGAGACGCGGTACATGGACTTGGCCAAGTTTTTCCTGGCAGAACGGGGCTTCGCCCACGGGAGCGCGCACCGGCCCTTGACGAGCGAGGAATCCATCGCTCAGAACGCGGTGGATCCCAAGGACCGCCGCTCGGTCTGGCGGACTCGCAAGTACCGCCAGGACCACGTGCCGGTCGCCGAGCAGGACGAAGCCGTCGGCCACGCCGTCCGGGCCGAATACATGTACGCGGCGATGGCCGACGTCGCCGGCCTCGGCGGCGACGAGGGTTACGGGCCGGTCCTCGACCGCATCTGGGCCAGCGTCGCGGGCGCCAAGATCTATATCACCGGCGGCGTCGGGACAGCCCAGTTCGGCGACGAAGGATTCGGCACTCCGTACAACCTGCCCAACGACAAGGCCTACTGCGAGACGTGCGCCGCGGCGGCGAACGTTTTTTGGAACCACCGGATGGCCCTGCTGCGCGCCGACGCGAAGTACATCGATGTCCTGGAGCTGGCCCTCTACAACGGGTTCCTGTCCGGCGTGTCGCTCTCCGGGGACCGGTTTTTCTACACGAACCGGCTGGCGAGCTCCGGAAAGGACCGGCGGGACACTTGGTCCGATCCGGCCTGCTGCCCGAGCAACATCATCCGGACGATCCCCCAAGTCGGGGGCTATTTCTACGCGTTCGACGGCGCGGGGATCTACGTCAATCTCTTTGCCGGAAGCTCGGCCGACGTCCCCTGGAAAGGCGGCCGCGTCCGCCTCGTCCAGACGACCCGCTACCCGTGGGACGGCGCAGTGAAGATCGCCGTCGAGCCCGAGCGGAGCGGGAGCTTCGACCTGAACATCCGGATCCCCGGCTGGGCCGCCGGCGGCCCCTTGAAGAGCGATCTCTATGTCTTCTCGGACGGTTTTCCCCGCGAAGCGACGCTCCCGAAGCTGTCCGTTAACGGGATGCCCGTCGATGCCGCGGTCCGCGCGGACGGCTATGTCCGGATCCGGCGGACATGGAAGAGCGGAGACTTGGTGGAGGCGGATTTCCCCATGCCCGTCCGGCGGGTGCGCGCCCATCCGAGCGTGGCGGCGGACCGCGGCCGGGTGACCTTGATGCGCGGCCCGATCGTGTATTGCCTCGAAGCCGCGGACCAGCCCTTTGCCATCGCGGACTTCGCCTTGCCGGCCGGCGCGGCCGTGACGGCCGAGCCCCGCCCCGACCTTCTCGGCGGGATCACGGTCCTGCGCGGACGAGGGATGGCTGCAGGCGGCGCCGCCGCGGCGTTCACCGCCATTCCCTATTATGCCTGGGCCAACCGGGCGCCCGGGGCGATGGCCGTCTGGATACCCGAAAAATAGGTTTCCCGGCGCGTGCGTCCCGGTCGCGCTCTCAGCGGCCGCGCCTCAGGACGAGCTCCTTTTGTTCGACGGGGATCGGATACGCCGTTATCCAGGCCTCCGGCTTGAAGTCAAGCATGTCCTTATTCAGGCCCAGGACAACGACGTCGATCGACCGGCCCACCATGTCCGCCGTCACGGGAATGTAGTAGGTGTCATTGGAATCCTTGGGCTCGACCCGGAATTCCCAAACGTTCGTGGGGAAGGAGACGGCCCGGTCCGGCGCGCCGATCCATCGCCCGTCGACGCGGAGAGCTGCGAACGCCCCTTCTCGCCCATGTTTTCCCGCCAGGGGCACGGCCAGATAAGCCCCCTTCGCGGCCTCGTCGAGGACGAAGGAGAGGGTCCAGGCTTTGACCGCCGGTGTGAGGCCATACCAGCCGAAGAGGTTGGAGGCCCTCCAGGACGATCTGTCCAGGCTCCGGCCGCCGAGCGTCCCTTCGATCTCGCCGATTTTTTCCGGGGCTTTCGAGAGGCGGAAGTAACGGACGGGAGAGCCGGAATCGATCGTCGCCTTCAGGGCCGCTCCCGCCGCTGCAACGCGGACCGGCCGCCAGGTTTGCAGGTCCGCCGAGACCTCGGCCGCGAGAGCCCGGGCTTCCGCTTCCGTCGGGGCGGGCTGGCCGGACTTCATGCGGATGATCAAGCCGTCGATCCTTTGGGTCCGGCCAAAGTCCACCCGGAGAGCGCCGCCCTTGAAATCGCGCCAGCGCGAATAGACGTTGAACGAGGTCGCGGGGTCTCCGTCGAAGAGGTTCCGGTCCCAGACGCCTCGTTCGACGAAGACGGGCTGGTTGAAGAACGCATCCCGCGCCTTCTGAACCTGCGGGATCTTCGTCGGGCCCGAGCGCCGCAGGGACCGGACCTCGAGGGCGTCGTTGTCCGCGGCGAAGCACGTGGCCTCGTAGAGGGCTTCGGCGTCGCCGGGGACGGCCGTCGGCTGAAGATCGCCGAGCTTGCGGTGCCAGGGCTGCTTCAGCGCCGTTCCCGGGAAGTCGACCTCGATCTCCCGGCCGTCGAGGAGCCCGAAGACGTCCCTGCCGTCGAGCATCGCCCGGGCGAAGGCCGGCGCCTCCTTCGGGAGCGCGATCTTTTCCCGGCTTCCGGGGAATCCCAGCACCTTGATGATGACATCCTTGCCGGGGACGTCCCGCACGACTTCATAATTCGCGCCTTTGAGCCCGATCTCCTTGAAGGGGGCGGTGGTGGCCAGCAGCAGGCAGGCCCGGAACGGGAGGACGTCGACGGAGGCCTTGGCGCCGTAGCCGAAGCGCCCCAGGATCCTTTCGCTGGGGTGGAGTTGGACGAGCGTCACCGGCCCGCCGCTCTTCTTCAGCCCGATCGACTCGTCGAGGACGACGTCGCGCTTCTCCGGATTCCAGGTCAAGTTGCCGAGCGTCAGAAGGCGGGTGGCGTCGTCGCCCCGGGAGACGGCGTTGGGACCGTATCGGTCCGCCGGCAGCACGACCCCCTTGACGAGGATGTCGCGGTAGCGGCGGTGGAGATTGAACAGGCGGGCGAGACGCGGATATTCGTCGTCCCGCAGGAACCATGGATTGCCGTAGAGCTCCGGGGCGAGGAGGAGGCAGCGGCCGAAGGCTTGCATCACGAGGTCGTCCTCCCAATAGTCGAGGCAGGAGGACAGGCAGACGCCGTGGTCCTCCATGAGGCGGGTCAGGCCCGGCGTGAGGCCGCGGGAGATCGCCGCGGCGCGGTGGTGCGGGGCCGTTCCGGCGTTCACCATGTGGACGTCGATGTAGCTCTCGTCGCCGTTCCAGAGCGTCGTGGTGACGTAGGGCGCGGCTTTTCCGAAATCGATCCGGTGATTGAGGACGATCAGGTCGGGGGTGTAGACGCGGCACTCCTTCATGGCCCGGATGAACGCCTCCTGTTTTTCGGGCCGGAGCTTCGAGACCGCGTCGATCTTCAGGATCTTGAAGTCATAGTCCCGGCAGAGCGAGACCAGCGTGTCGATCCGGGCCCGCTCCTCCTCGGGCGTGTCTCCGAATCCGTCGGGCCCCAGCCAGACCCCGAGCCGGATGCCGAGCGACGCGGCCATCCGGCTGACGGGTCCGAAGCCGCTCGGGTAGCTCTTCAGGAATTTCGGCGACGTCAGGTTGTAGTACTTGCCGCCGCCGTCGAGGATGTCGGCGTCGAAGGCGTAGGTGTCGAGCTGCATCCCGTATTCGTCCCGGAGCCATTTGAAGAACTCCAGGTTGACGAACGTCTGGGCCTCGGGCGCGCCGCCCGAGGTGTTGTTGATCCAGGTGAAATAGTGGGCCAGCGGGAGCGTGCTCTCGTCGGCCCCGGGGAAGACTTTGTCCGACGGCGCCGCCGGCCGGCTCTGTCCCGCCAGGGACGACAGAAGCGCGGCCGCCGCCAGGATCGCCAGCCCGATGGTCTTTCGAGGCATGGGGCACCTCCTCCGCCGGGCGCTCAGCGCGCCCCGTTCACGACGACGTCGCCTTTGAGAATGACGCGGTCGCCCGACCTGATCTCGACGGCGTATCGCCCCGCGCGGACGAGGGGCGCGGCGGCCAGGTAGGGCGTCTTGGCGTCGGGCGCCGGCTCGGGAGCGAGGTCCCACAGGGCCCGGTTGACGCCGGGGTCGCCCGTCCCGTCGAGGATCCGGACGGCGTTCCCCTTGGCGTCCAGGAACGCGATCCGGACGTTCGCCGCGGCGGACTTCAGATAGTAATGGACGACCGCCGGATGGCGCGTTTCATAAGCCCAATCGCCCGCGTAATCCCGGGTCTTCGGCAGATCCGCCGGCCGGATATCGAAGAGATGGGCTTCCTTCGCCCGCACGTCCTCCGTGAAGCGGCGGACCGGAGCGATGTCCAGGACGAAACAGCTCCGGCCGTGCGTCCCGATGACGAGCTCGCCCTCGCGCGACGCGACGGCGACGTCGTGGACGGCGCAGGTGGGCAGGTCCGCGCAGAGCGACATCCAAGAGGCCCCGCCGTCGAGCGACGCGTAGACGCCGCCCTGGTCCGTCCCCGCGTAGAGCAGGCCCTTGACCCTGGGATCTTCGCGGACGACGTTCACGGATTCCGCGGGCAGGCTCCCGGCGATCGAGGTCCATGTCGCGCCGAAGTCCGCGGATTTGAAGAGGTACGTCCCGAAGTCGTCCTCGCGGTATCCGGTCAGGGCGACGAAGACCGTGCCTTCCTCGTGGGCGGAGGCCTCGACGCGGCTGACCCATTTGTGCGGCAGGCCGGCGTCGATCTTCGTCCAGGTCACCCCGTCGTTCCGCGTGACATGGACGTTCCCGTCGTCGGTGCCGACGTAGAGCAGGCCCGGCCGGACAGGGGATTCGCTCAGGGTCGTGATCGTCCCGTAGGGGACGTCCCCCTGGCGGTCCTTGCCGGGATTCGTCGACAAATCGGGGCTGATGCAAGCCCAGCGGTCGCCGCGGTCGAGCGATTTGAAGAGCTTGTTGGCCCCGAAATAGAGGGTCAGGGGATTGTGGCGCGAGACGAGGAACGGGCTCATCCAATTATAGCGGAGGGCCGGCTCGCCCTTCTCGGCCCTGGGCTGTATGGCCTTGGATTCGCCCGAGACCATGGCCTTGCGCTTGAAGCCGCCGAACTGCTGTTCATAATAGATGATGCCGGGATCGAGGGGGTCGCCGGCCGTATAAAAGGAGTCGCCGCCGCCCCAGAGGTCGATCCAGACGTTGCGCCAGCCGTCGACGATCCCATCCTCGAGAGCCCGGTCGCCCGGACCGACGAGGGCGGCGTTGTCCTGCGTTCCGCCGAATATCCGGTACGGCGCGCCGTCGTCCACGGACACCGCGTAGAACTCGCTGACGGGCAGGTTGTTCATATGGAGCCAGGTCCGGCCGCGATCTCGGGAGATGAACAAGCCTCCGTCGTTGCCGAGCAGCAGGCGCTTGGGATCGAGGGGATCGATCCAGAGGTCGTGCTGGTCCAGGTGGAGCGCCCGGGTCGGGTGCGGCTCGAGGTGGACGACCGTCCCGCCCATCCGCTCGTACGTCTTTCCCCCGTCCGAGGACGCCCAGACATCGACTCCGAGGACATAGAGCCTGTTTTCGTCCTCGGGGGAGACCTGGAGGTCTCCGAAGGCGCTGGGCAGGGGTTCCCGATTCACCTTGGCCCAGGATTCCCCCTTGTCCGCCGAGCGGTAGATTTCCCAACCGAGCTTCTTTTTGGGATCCTTGGGATCGGGCGCCGGATTGTCCACCGCGGCGTAGACGACGTTCGGGTTCGAGGCGGCCACCGCCAAGCCGATCTTGCCCAGCTCGGGTCCGGAGGGAAGTCCGGAGGCGAGCTTCTTCCAGGTGGCCCCGCCGTCCGCCGTCTTGTAGATCCCGCTTCCCGGGCCGCTCCCGATCGTGCGCCAAGCCTTCCGGTCCCGCTCCCAGGCGGCGGCATAGAGGATCCCGGCATCCGAGGGATCCATGACCGCATCCACGACCCCGGCCTTGTCCGAGATGTAAAGGATCTTCTTCCAGGTCGCCCCTCCGTCGGTCGTCTTGAAGATCCCACGCTCCTCGTTGAACGTATAGAGGTGTCCGAGCGCCGCGACATACACGACATCGGGATTTCCGGGGTCGAGCAGGATGCGGCCGATGTGATGGGTGTCGGACAGCCCCATGTTCCGCCACGTGCTCCCGCCGTCCGTCGATTTGAACATGCCGGTCCCGGCGAACGAGCTGCGGGCCATGAGGCTTTCGCCGCTTCCGACCCAGATCAGGCCGGGCCGCGAATGCGAGGCGGCCACAGCGCCGATCGCGAAGGTGGATTCTTGCTCGAAAATCGGCCGCCAGGTCAATCCGCCGTTCTCCGTCTTCCAGACGTTGCCCGAGCCGACACCGACATAGATCGTGCCGGGGTCGCCGGGAACGGCATCGATCGACTCGATCCGGCCCCCGGAAAATTTCGGTCCCACGCTCCGCCAGGAGAGGTTCCGGAACGGCGATTCCGCGGCCATCCTGACATGGCGTTCCCATGACGCCGACCGGGCGGCGCTCGACGTGGAGGTCGCGGGAACGGAGGGACGGGGTTTCTGCGCCTGGGGAAAGGCGAGGGATAGGGCCATAAGGATTCCGGGAGCCAGAACGGCGGCCGCTTTTTTCATGACGCCTCCTTGGCAAACTTTCTTACGCATCATTATAAAGGAATTTTATAAAAGTTGCAGGGAAAAAGTGCTATATTATCAATAGTATGTCTCGATAGGAGAAGGCCATGTCCCAAAGCCATAAGCCTACGCGTCGGGAGTTTCTTGCCGGGGCGGGGGCCCTGGCGGCCCGGAACATGATGTTCGGAGGCAGGAGCCCGCGGGCGGCGGGACGCGCCTCCTCAGCCGGGCGCCCGACGCTCGATGCCGTCGACGTTCTGGTGGTCGGAGGCGGGCCGGCTGGAATCGGGGCGGCCCTTGGCGCGGCCCGCACGGGGGCGAAGACGCTGCTCATCGAGAACCATGCCTTCTTCGGGGGCGTGGCCGCTTGGGCCTTGGGCATGGCCATGAATCAAATGAGGCCCGGCGGCAAGCCGCGGTCGGACGTCCATGAGCAGCTGATCCGCAGGATCTCGGCCTATGGCGATCAGGCCGTCCGGATCGGAACGCACGAGATCTTCTGCAACGTCGAATACCTGAAGGTCGCGGTGCTCGACGCCCTGGATGAAGCCGGGGCCCGCTACCTCGTGCCCATCCGGGCCGTGGACGCCATCGTCGAATCCGGCCGGGTCGCCGGCGTCGTCGTCGCGACGAAGAGGGGGCTGATGGATATCCGGGCCAAGGCGGTGGCGGATTGCACGGGCGACGCCGACGTCGCCTTTTTCGCCGGGGCCGAGACGATGACAGCGTCCGAGATGCTCATGCCCATGACCTTATCGCTGGCCCTGACCCACATCGACGAGTCGAAGGTCAAGCCGGCCGACGTCATCGCGGCCATCCTCGCCGCGCGGCCGAAACATCCCCTGAACCCGTCGGTCTTCATCGAAGTCAAGCCGATCGCCCGCGGCCACAGCTGGTACGTCAACCATTCGGGGACGGCGGACCTGGGCCGGATCGACGCCACCGATCCCCTGGAGCGGAGCAAGGCCGAGTGTTTCAGCCGCCGGCAGGCGCTCCAGATGGTCCAGTCCCTGCGCGAATCCGACGATCCCGCCCTCCGCGAGATCGAGTGGGTCGCCGGCGGGCCGCAGGTCAGCGTCCGCGAAACGCGCCGGATCAAAGGGGCGTACGTCCTCTCCGAGGACGATGCCCGGGCCGGCCGCGCCTTCGAGGACGCGATCGCCTGGCGGAGCGGCTACGTCGATCTGGGCGGGGAGAAAGGCGAGGCCAAATACGGCTCGAAAATGATGATCCACGATGTGCCGTACCGCTCCCTCCTCCCGGAAAAGCTCGAGGGGCTCCTCGCGGCGGGCCGTTGCCTGTCGGCAACCCACGTCGCCGCCGGGGCCGGCAAGAGCATGGGCAACTGCCTGGCCACGGGGCACGCGGCGGGCGTCGCCTGCGCGCTGGCCGCCGGGAAGGGGATCCTTCCGCGCGAGCTTAAAGTCGGCGAGCTCCAGAACGCGCTCCGGGCCGATGGCGTGATTCTTGGCCTCAAAAGCCGCGAGCAGAACAGCCCTTGACGCCCCTCCCGCCGGCCGGCTTCTTTATGCTAAGATAGGACCATGAAAGCGCGCGGGATCCCGATCCTGGTCCTGGCCTTGGCCGGCGCGGCCCTGGGGCAAAACCGATCGTTCGACATTCAGGTTTCCGCCGGCGGGTGGAGCCTTTCCCCGTTCCGGCCCCTCGTCGAGACCGAGTGCGAGCGCC
>Ga0182021_10008128_pt1 | contig 12441 bp, 10 predicted proteins | sample 612E3MmetaG_FD_120493 | JGI IMG/M metagenome (GOLD analysis project Ga0182021, IMG submission 120493) | Permafrost microbial communities from Stordalen Mire, Sweden - 612E3M metaG (Illumina Assembly) | ecosystem: Environmental > Terrestrial > Soil > Wetlands > Permafrost | place: Sweden...
AACTCCTCGTTGGTAAGGACGGGCCACTTGAGCTCCACGCGCCGGCAGGCCGTCGGCTCGGGGTGGAGCAGGTTGCCCTCCGACCCGAGCCGCGTCTCCGCCGAGGTGATGATCTCCTCGCGGATACAGTCGATCGGCGGGTTGGTCACCTGGGCGAAGAGTTGCTTGAAATAGTCGTAGAGCAGCCGCGGTTGGTTCGACAGCACGGCCAGGGCGGCGTCGTTGCCCATCGAGCCGACCGCCTCCACGCCGTCGCGCGCCATCGGCGTGAGGAGGAGGCGTTCATCCTCGTGGGTGTAGCCAAACGCGATCTGCCGTTGCAGCAGCGTGTCGCGATCCGGCGGCGGCACATGGGGCGGCTCCGGCAGGTCCTCGAGATGCACCAGGTGCTCGTCGAGCCACTGCCGGTAGGGACGCTCAGTCGCGATCTTGGCCTTGATCTCGGCATCGTCGACGATACGGCCCTGCTCGGTGTCGACGAGGAACATGCGGCCGGGCTGCAGGCGGCCCTTGAGCAGCACGTTCTCGGGCGGGATGTCGAGCACGCCCGCCTCCGAGGCCATGACGACGAGGCCGTCCTTCGTCACGTAGTAGCGCGACGGGCGCAGGCCGTTCCGGTCGAGCACGGCGCCAATTTGGCGCCCATCGGTGAAGGCGATCGAGGCCGGCCCGTCCCACGGCTCCAGCAGACAGGAATGGTACTGGTAGAAGGCCCGGCGGTCGTCGTCCATGCTCTCGTGATTGGACCACGGCTCCGGGATCATCATCATCATCGCATGCGGGAGCGAACGGCCGGCCAGCACGAGCAACTCCAGCGTGTTGTCGAACATTCCCGAATCGCTGCCGTTCGGATCGATGATCGGGAGCACCTTCTTGATGTCCTCGCCAAAGGCCTGCGAGATGAAGAGCGCCTCGCGGGCGTGCATCCAATTGATGTTGCCCCGCAGGGTGTTGATTTCGCCGTTGTGGGCGAGGTAGCGGTAGGGGTGGGCGCGGTTCCAGCTGGGAAACGTGTTGGTGCTGAAACGCGAATGGACGAGCGCCAGCGCCGTTTCCATCGCCGGGTTCTGGAGGTCGGGAAAATAGTCCACGAGCTGGGTCGTCAGCAACATGCCCTTGTAGACGAGGGTCTTGAAGGAAAGGCTGCAGAGATACCAGTACTCGGCCCCGTCGAGGGTGGTGTTGCGGATCTCGGTGTACCCGCGCTTGCGGATGACGTAGAGCTTGCGCTCGAATGCCATGTCGTCCGTCAGGCCCGGGTTGCGGCCGATGAAAATCTGCCGGATGGAAGGTTCGCAGGACTTCGCCGTTTCGCCGAGCGCGGCGTTGTTGGTCGGCACGGTGCGCCAGCCGAGCACCGTCTGCCCTTCGGACTGGACGATCTGCTCGAGGCGTTCCTCGAGGCGCCGGCGCTTCGTCACGTTGCGCGGCAGAAACACCAGGCCGCTGGCGTATTGGCCGGGACCCGGCAACGCGATGCGCCCCTTTTTGCAGACGTCCGCGAGAAAGTTGTGCGGCATCTGCAGCAGCACGCCGGCCCCATCCCCGGTATTGGGTTCGCTGCCGCTAGCACCGCGGTGATCGAGGTTGCGGAGCACCCGGAAGCCCTGTTGCAAAACCTGATGGGATTTGCGGCCCTTCATATCCACGACGAAGCCGACGCCGCAGGCGTCATGTTCGAACCAAGGGTCATAAAGACCCTGCTTGGGCGGGAGGTCGGGCCGCCGACCGCCCGCGCGGTCACTTCGCTTGTTCATTGTCGGCATACCGGGTGGCGTTGGCCCGGGGGTCAACGGCAAATTCGGATTCGGTGGTAGCGCTGGGTTGATCGTCGCGGCCCGGGAAGTCGCCCCGAGCGAGGAGGATGGGTCCGGAACGATGGAAAAGATTCATGGCAACGGGAGGTGGGCAAAAAAAGGGCCGGTCGCACAGTGGGTGAGCCGGCCCTGAAAAAACGTGGTGGGTTTTGCCTGGGTGGACTCGTCAGAAGAACCGGATCGTTTTGGCGGCCATGTTTGCATTCTCGCCGCCGGCACAGCCGACGTTGGTCGGTTCGTCCGCCGGCGTTTCGTTGGATTGGACCAGGCCGTTCGCGAGCAGGTAGTTCTCCACCTCCTCGCCCGAAACATCCGCCAGCATGACGCCGTCGATGTCGACGCACGGGGACAGGGGCTGGCCCGACCGACGGACCATCTCGTCGTGATTCGCCTGGTCGGACTGAACATCAAGGTCCTCAAACTCGAGATTGTATTTGCGCATGACGGCTCGCACGCCGCGGGACCAGCCGCAGTACGGTTTAAGATAGGCCTTGATCTTCATGTGCGAACAGTGCCGCAAGGCAAAAACGGCGCAACTTATAGGAGCGATTTCCGTGCAATCAAGAGAAAGGTGGTATTTTCCAAGAGACCCTGCAGGTCTTTTTCAGGGCGGGGCAAACTCAGGAGCAACCGGCCCGCGCGGCCGCGGCGCCGGTCTAGGGGTGGAGTTTTGCCTAGCGGCGCCCCACCCTTTCGGCTACATCCCCGAGCCATGAAAGTCCTCGTGACCGGCGCCGCCGGGTTCATTGGCTTCCACGTCTGCCACCGGCTCGCCGCCGCGAGGCACTGCGAAGTCCTCGGCGTGGACAACCTGAACGACGACGTCTCCGGCGCCATCAAACGCGCGCGCCTCGGCGAGCTGGAGAAGCTGGAGGGGTTCCGGTTTCTGCGGGCGGATTTCGCCGACGCCGACGCCTTCGCGGGTATCCACACGAATTTTCATCCCGACTACCTCGTGCACCTCGGAGCGCAGACGGGGGTGCGCTACAGTCTGGAGAATCCGGCGGCCTTTGTGCACAGCAACCTCGACGGTTTTGCCAGCGTGCTCGAGGCCGCGCGGCGGCGCCCGCCCAAGCATCTGGTCTTCGCCTCGAGCAGCTCGGTCTACGGCGCAACCGCCCGGGCGCCGTTTCAGGAGGACGACGACGCGGGGCACCCGCTCTCTTTCTACGCCGCCACGAAGAAGGCCAACGAGGCGATGGCGTACAGCTATGCCTATGGGCACGGCCTTCCGATCACCGGGTTGCGCTTCTTCACCGTGTACGGACCGTGGGGCCGGCCGGATATGGCGCCGGTTCTTTTCTCCCGCGCGATCTGCGAGGGGCGGCCGGTCCGGCTCTTCAACCACGGGCGCTACCGGCGCGATTTCACTTACGTCGACGACATCGTCGATGGCGTGCTCAAGGTGCTGCTGCATCCGCCCGCCGCCAGCCCGGCGCCGCCGTGGCGGGTCTTTAATCTGGGCCATAACCGGCCGGTCGAAATGGCCGCCTTCGTCCGGCAACTCGAGGCGCTGCTCGGACGCACCGCGCAGGTGGAACTGCTGCCGCCCGTGGCCACGGAAATGCCCGAGACCTGCGCCGATCTCACGCGGGTTCGCGCCGCGGTCGGATACGAGCCGAAGGTGTCCCTGGAGGAGGGTCTGGCGCGGTTTGTCGCCTGGTTCCGGCACTATCATGGCGGCCGCTGAGCGGCGGACGCCGCTTTTCGTTTGCGCCGCGCGCCCCTTTCCCGACAAAGAGCACCGCGAACACACGCTTGCCTCTTGGGGCAACTGGCGCTGTAATTCCCGAACTTTCGATCTCTTTCTAATTTGACAAATCCCATGTCCAAACCCGCCCCTGCCAAACCACTCCCCGCCCCCGCCCATGCGGAACCCGCTGATCGCGTCGCCGACCCGGCGCGGGCCAAGAACATCGAACTCGCCGTCTCCGCCATCACCAAGCAATTCGGCGAAGGGTCCATCATGCGCCTCGGCAGCGCGGCGCGCATGGTCGTCGACACGATTTCCACCGGCTCACTCGCGATCGACCTCGCCCTCGGCGTCGGCGGTTTGCCGCGCGGCCGGATCATCGAGATTTTCGGCCCGGAATCGGGCGGCAAGACCACCTTCTGTCTGAGCGTCATCGCCGAGGCCCAGCGCAACGGCGGCCTCGCCGCCTTCATCGATGTCGAGCACGCCTTGGATCCCAAGTACGCCCGCATCGTCGGCGTCAAGCTCGACGAACTCCTCGTCTCCCAACCCGATAGCGGTGAGGACGCGCTGAATATCGCCGAAGCCCTCATCCGCTCCAATTCCATCGATGTCATCGTGATCGATTCCGTCGCCGCCCTCGTTTCCCGGGCCGAACTCGACGGCCAGATGGGCGATGCCACGGTCGGGTCCCAGGCCCGCCTGATGAGCCAGGCGATGCGGCGGCTCACCTCGGTCGTCAGCCGGACCAAGTGCGTCTGCATCTTCACCAACCAGATTCGTGAGAAGATCGGCGTGATGTTCGGCAACCCGGAGGTGACCCCGGGCGGCCGGGCGCTGAAGTTCTTCTCTTCGCTCCGGCTGGACATCCGCCGCAAGGATCAGCTGAAGACTCCGGACGGCCGCGTCGTCGGCAACCGGACGAAGATCAAGGTGGTGAAGAACAAGGTCGCGCCGCCGTTCACCGAGTGCGAGTTCGACATCATGTACAACGAGGGCATTTCCCAGAACGGTTCCCTGCTCGACCTGGGGGTCGAGCACAAGGTTCTCGAAAAGAAGGGCGCGTGGATCGCGTACAACGGGGAACTCGTCGGCCAGGGGCGGGAAGCCGCCAAGGACGCGCTCGCCAAGAACCCCGAGCTGGCCGCGAAGATCAAAGCCGAGATCCTCGCCCGCGTGACGGTCACCGGTGGCGCCACCATCGCCGCCGGCGCGGTGGTCGAATAGGACCCCGCCTCCGCCGCCGGCCCCCTACCCCGGCGTGCTTTGGTTTTGCGTTCGTCGCCGACCTCGCTTGGGTGGGCGGCATGGCGCATTTCGCCGATACCATCGCTGCGCCGGCCACACCAACCGGCTCTTCCGCGCTGGCCGTCGTGCGCGTCAGCGGCCCGTTGGCAGCCGGATTGGTGGCAGCCCTGTTCCATGCGTCTCCCACGCCGCGACAGGTCCGTCGCGGCGACTATCGCGACCAGGCGGGACGGCTGATCGACGACGTGCTGTTTTCCTTTTTCCAAGGGCCTCAATCGTATACCGGCGAGGATGTACTTGAGATCAGTTGTCATGGCAATCAATTCATTATCAGCATCTTACTACAAGATCTCCATGCCCGTGGCTGCCGGCCGGCCGAAGCCGGGGAATTTACCCGAAGAGCCTTCCTCAACGGGCGGATGGACCTGAGCCAGGCGGAGGCGGTGGCCGATCTGATCCACGCGCGAAGCGAACGGGCGCTCGCGGCGGCCCATCAACAACTGCGTGGCGGTCTCGGGCGCCATTTGGCCCACATGACGGACCACCTCGTCGCGCTCCTGGCGCAGGTGGAGGCCTCCATTGACTTTCCTGAGGAAGACCTGCCTCCGGCCGACCGCGTGGTCCTGCGGCAAGGAGTCGAAGATCTCCTCGCCGGCACGGCCCGGCTGCTGGCGACCGGCCAGTACGGCGCGCTGCTGCGCCAGGGTGTCAAAACCGTCATTGTGGGCGCGCCCAATTCCGGCAAGAGCAGCCTGCTCAACCGCCTGGTGGGCCGCGAGCGGGCGCTGGTCAGCCCCGAACCCGGTACGACCCGCGACTACCTCGAGGAGGCCGTCATTCTCGGACCCCATTGTATCAGATTAGCGGATACCGCCGGCCTCAATCCCGCTCCCGGGGCGGTGGAGCGCCTCGGGATCGCCAAGACGCTCGAATGCGCGGCGGAGGCGGATCTGATCCTCTGGGTGCTCGACGCCGCCGTTCCGTCCCCTGCCCTGCCGGCCGAGATCCAGGCCCGACTGGCACCCCGGAACACCGTCGTGGCGATCAACAAGTGCGATCTGGTGCCAGAGGGCCCCTATCCCACTCCACCCGGCTATCTCCCGACCGTGAGGATCTCTGCGCTGACGGGCGCGGGGTGTGACGATCTGGTCGGGACCATCGTCCGTTTGGTCGACTCGTTCCGCGTTGAGGTGGGTGAAGAAATGGTCGCCATCAACGCCCGCCATGCCTGGGCTCTTCAACAGGCCACGGGTTGCCTGGGCGAAGCCCGCGAAAAGATAAGGATCGGGGCGGCAGCCGAATTGCTGGCGAGTGATCTGCGGGGCGCGCTGGCCTCTTTCGGCGAGATCGCCGGGAAGATCGATAACGAACGGATATTAGACCAGATATTTGCAACGTTTTGCATCGGAAAATGATAACCGTCAGCACACACCCAATCTAGTGGATATCCGGCACCCCTCCCCTGCATGAGCCGTTATGGCGAGACCTTTGATGTGATCGTGTGCGGCGCCGGCCATGCCGGCGTCGAGGCGGCCTTGGTCTCCGCTCGATTAGGCGCCTCGACTTTGCTGCTGACGGGCAACATTGACACCATTGCCCAGATGAGCTGTAACCCCGCCATCGGGGGCCAAGCCAAGGGCCAGATTGTCCGTGAAATCGATGCCTTGGGTGGAGAAATGGCGATCAATACGGATGTTACGGCCATCCAATTCCGCTTGCTCAACGAGTCCAAGGGCCCGGCCGTTCAGTCGCCCCGTGCCCAATGCGACAAGAAGGTCTATCAGTTGCGGATGAAGCACACGGTTGAGCTTCAATCCAATCTCCAGCTTTTCCAAGCCACGGTCACCGGTTTGATTACCGATCAGGGAAAGATCATCGGATGCAGGACCAATCTGGGAGTCGATTTTTGCGGACAGACCTTGATCATCACCACTGGGACGTTCCTGCGTGGCCTGATGCACATTGGAGAAAGTAGGAACGAGGGAGGCCGGTTGGGCGACTTTTCGGCCAAAACATTGTCGGCGAGCTTGGTCGAGGCGGGAATAGAGCTCCGTCGGTTGAAAACCGGAACCCCGCCACGCGTTCTGGGCCGCAGCATCGATTTTTCGAAGACCGAGGAGCAGAAGGGCGACCATCCACCGACCTTCTTTGCCTTCCATGACACCCGCGGCGCCGCCGACCTGTTCCACGTGGAACATAGCCAGGAAAGGCGGTTGGGTTGGCCCCCGGGCACCGATCAAGTATCCTGTTGGATCACTTACACTTCGACAAAAACCGCCGAAATTGTCCGGGCCAATTTGCACCAGTCAGCCATGTACAGCGGAAGGATCGTTGGGGTGGGGCCGAGGTACTGTCCGAGCATTGAGGACAAGTTTGTCCGGTTCGCTGACAAACCCCGCCACATTCTTTTCTTGGAACCCGAGGGGAGAAGCACGAACGAGTATTACATTAATGGTCTGTCCACCAGCATGCCTTTCGACGTTCAGGTCGAAATGGTGCACAGCGTGCCGGGCCTGGAACAGGCGGTTCTGTTGCGGCCGGCCTATGCCGTGGAATACGACTACGCGCCGCCTACGCAGCTGCGTCCATCGCTCGAATCCAAGATCGTTGAAAACCTGTTCTTCGCCGGCCAGATCAACGGGACCTCCGGCTACGAAGAGGCGGCAGGGCAGGGGATCATCGCCGGGATCAACGCCGTTCAGAAATTCAGGGGACAACAACCTCTCGTTATCGCGCGGCATGACGGTTACATCGGAGTTCTCGTCGATGACCTGGTAACCAAGGGAACGACCGAACCCTACCGCATGTTCACCAGTCGTGCTGAATACCGCCTCCTCTTCAATCACGCCAGTGCTGAGTTACGGTATTTCCGATACGCATGTGATTTTAACTTATTATCCTCCAATAGATTACGCAATATTAAAGAGAAGATAGAATCTATCGAGAAATGGAGTAGGGAGCTTGAGTCGTTGACCTGTGGCGGCTCCACCTGGGGGGACCTCATCCGCCGCGGTCAGCCAGAATCCGTTCTTCCGGCTGGTTTTCGGGGGGAGCCGTCTCCCGTGCGCGACGAAGTTCTCTACCGAATCGCGTACCGGGGATATTTGGAACGAGAACTCCGTCAGATCGAGAAAATGAAGGAGATCGAGCGCATCCGTATCCCGCGCGAGATCGATTACCTGGCGATTCACGGCTTGCGCCGGGAAAGTGTGATCAAGCTCAACGAGATTCGCCCCGACACCCTGGGCCAGGCCAACCGCATCAGCGGGGTGAGTCCCGCTGACATCAGCGTTTTGATGGTGCTCATCCAAGCCGGCAGGGCAGGGGCTCCGAGCGATTCCTCCCGGGAAAACCCTGACGGTCCGCCTATCGGTTGTTGATTCCCGGTTGTAACAATCGGGTGACATCCCGAAATTCACTAGCAACCCCAACGACGAGGCTTATGCTTGGGCGCATGTCCGAACCGCAGCCGAAGAAGATCCTGATCGTGGACGACGAGCCCGATGTTTCTGCTCTCGTCTCCTATCATCTGAAGGCCAAGGGTTACCGGGTCGAGACGATCAACAACGCGAGCTCCAGCATCGGCGCAGCCCGCTCGTTTCTGCCGGATCTTGTCATCCTCGACATCATGATGCCCGAGTTGAACGGGATCCAGATCTGCCGCATCCTCCGGGCCGACCCAAAGACAAAACACGTGCCCATCATCTTTTTGACTGCGAGAGCCGAAGAAGCGGACCGCATCGCCGGTTTCGAGAATGGGTGTGATGACTATATTTGTAAACCTTTTAGTACCAAAGAGTTGGTTTTACGAGTCCAGTCCGTCCTCAAGCGGGTGTCCGAGGGAACTCCGGGGCAGCCACGGCATCTGCAGACTGGCGGAATCGTGCTCGATGTCGACCGACACCAAGCCGCCGTCAACGGTCAAGACATCGAGCTTACCGCAACCGAGTTCAGGCTGCTGCACCTGCTGATGGAGCGCCGTGGCCGGGTGCAAACCCGCGAACATCTGCTGATCAACGTCTGGAATTACGAGACGGAGATCGAAACGCGCACCGTCGATACTCACATCCGCCGGTTGCGTGAGAAATTGGGCCCAGAAGCAGGCTGGATCGAGACCGTCCGCGGCGTCGGCTATCGGATGGCCGAGCGGAAGACCGAGACATGTCCTACCTGATCATCGCCGTTCTCGGCGTCGGTCTCGCCATCGCGTTTCTCGCCCTCCGCAGAGTCCGCCGGAAGGTGCACGATTTGCGGGAGGCCCTCGTCGCCCGGAAGCCTCTTCTTCGCGAAGACCGGCCGGGCGCGTCCGACGACGAATGCAATCGCCTCCGCGTGGCGGCCAACGCCCTGCTCGAAGAAGCTGCACAGCTTCAGCAGGTCCGCTCCGGTCAACTCGCCCAACTTGAAGCCACGCTGGGGAGCCTGCAGGAAGCCGTTCTGATGGTCGACGCCGACAACCGGATTTTGCTCGCCAACAAGGCGCTCCAGGCGATTTTCCCGCGCGCCCGGGACATTCTAAAACAGCGGCTCGAAACCGTGCTGCACAGCGTCGCGTTCTTCGACTATGTGGGTTCGGTCCGGAGCGGTCACGCCGAACCCCGCCAGCAGCTCGAGTTCGTCGAGGGCAGCGCCACCGTGTGGCTCGAAGTGACGGGAACTTTGGTGGAGCCGCTCGGCCCCGATTCGCGTCCGTGGGCGCTGTTCGTCCTGCACGACATCACCAAACAGAAAATGCTCGAGGGAATCCGCAAGGATTTCGTCGCGAATGTCTCCCATGAGCTGCGCACGCCCCTGAGTGTCATGAAAGGCTACGTGGAAACGTTGGTCGACGGCCATGCCACAATGCCCCTGGAGGACCGCGACCGCTTTCTCCATACCATCCAGCGTCACACAGAGCGCTTGCATTCTCTGCTGGAAGACCTGCTCACCCTGTCGCGGCTGGAGTCGCCCAATCCCGGCCTGCGTCGCGAGTCGACTCCGTTGGCTGAACTCCTGGCCGGTTGCGTCCACGAACTGGACGGCCGTGCCGCCGCCAGTGGCCATACCGTCGCCTTGGTCAGCGACCCGGCCGTTGAACCTGTGATGGTCGACCCTCTGAAAATCACCCAGGTATGCGAGAACCTGCTCGACAATGCGCTGAAATACACGCCCCGTGGCTCCCATATCGAGGTCCGTCTCCGCCGCAACGGCAGCGAGGTTGCGGTCTGTGTGCGCGACGACGGCCCGGGAATTCCCGAGGCGGATCTGCCGCATCTTTTCGAGCGGTTCTACCGCGTCGACAAAGGGCGTTCACGGGAAAAGGGCGGCACCGGGCTCGGATTGAGCATCGTAAAACACATCGTGCAACTCCACGGCGGCCGCGTGTGGGTGGAAAGCCAGCTCGGCCAGGGAACCTCGTTTTATTTCACCCTGCCGCAGCGCGTCCCGTGAGATCCAGCCGCCCGGCCGCCGGCACCAGTCGGGTTGGGTTCCGTCGCAGACTTGCAGATCCAAGGCGCGGCGCCTACGCCTTCGACCCTGATGACACTCGATGTCTATGAAGCCGTGCACGCCGGGCGGCTCGCTACGCTGCGCTCCGCCCTTGGCGCCGTTGTGCCAACGCCGGCGCCGCCGCTCCTGCTCGAGATCGGCTGCGGCAACGGCCATTTCCTGGTCGCCTACGCCGCGGTGCATCCCGAGCAATGGTGCCTCGGCATCGACTTGCGGCTGGAGCGCATCGAAAAGGCGCTGCGCAAGCGCGACCGCGCCGGCCTGCGCAACCTGCACTTTCTACGCTGCGACGCCCACGATTTCCTTCAGGAACTGCCCGCCGGTGCGCGGTTGCTCGATGTGTACCTGCTTTTCTCCGATCCATGGCCGAAAAAGCGCCATCACAAGAACCGGCTCCTGCAGGCCGGGTTTCTCGACCTGCTGGCAGCCCGGGCAGGGCAGGGGAGCCGCCTGTTTTTCCGGACCGATTACCAACCTTACTTCGACGCGGCCGTCGAAGTCGTCGCTGCGCATCCACGGTGGCGCCTGCTGCCGCCCGGGCCCTTTCCCTTCGAGCACCTGACCATCTTCCAATCTCGGGCTTCCGCCTATTACTCATTTGCGGCGATCCACGTGCCCCTAGCAGCACCATGAATCCGGTACCTCCAATTAGCAGCCCCTCACGCTTCTAGCATGGCATCTAATGGTTACCTGCGAATCGCACTGATTATCTGGATATTCCGCCGTTGATGCCGATACCTCCCATTGGGCTTCCAAGTTGCCTTTTTTCCCTGTCTTCGTCTTCATCCGCGTCCGATGCGCCCGGTCAAAAGACTGGTATTTCTAATCTTCGCTTTATCCCTCGTTTCCTCCTCCTTCGCAGAGGCGGGTGGGGTGTCGGCCAAGGCTGAACCTCTTTTCCGCATCGGCTCTCTACCGGTCACCAACAGTATCCTGACGACCTGGCTGATCTCTATCGCGTTGGTGTTGGCCGTGCGGTGGGCCATCGGCCGGAGGCCCACCTTGGTGCCCTCCAAGGGTCAAGCGGTCGTCGAGAGGATCGTCGAGGGCATCAAAGACATCGTTGAACCGATTGTCGGTCGGCAAGCCTCTTCCGCGGCGCTGCCGTTCCTCCTTTGCCTGTTTATCTTCATCCTGGTCCAGAACTGGACGGGGTTGCTTCCTGGGGTCGGCAGCATCGGTATGTTTGCATCGGACGCCGCAGGGCATGAGACCTTCACGCCCTTTATCCGGCCTGGCAGTGCCGACATGAATGGCACGTTGGCTTTGGCGGCCATCTCCATGGTCATGTGGTTCTACTTGATCATGAAGTTTGCCGGCCCCAAAGCGGTTATCTTCGATCTCTTCGGCAATAAGGCCGACCGGCGGGAGATGCCCACCCCGATTTATTACTTCCTGTTTCTCATCTTCTTCTTCGTTGGCATCGTCGAAGTCATTTCGATCTGCATTCGGCCGGTGTCCTTGTCGTTCCGCCTTTTTGGTAATGTGTTCGGCGGTGAGAATCTGCTGCATGGCACTGGCTTCTTTTTCCTGTTTTACTTTCTCGAACTCCTGATCGGCCTCGTGCAAGCCCTCGTCTTCACTCTTTTGGTGAGTGTTTACATCGGCCTGATCTGCAACCATGGCGATGGGCACGAAACCGCCGAGGCGGCGGGTCATGCCCCAGAAAATGAGGCACCCGCCGCCCACTGAAATACTTTCTTGCCGGGACCATGCTCAACGTGGCGTGGACGGCACGAATACAACCACCAATAAAACATGATCCACATCCTAGCTGAAACCGCCGCATTAACCGGCAACCTCCACGTCGCTTTCGGCGCCACCGCGGCCGCCTTTGGCGTCGCCATGATCGGTACCAAGGCCGTTGAAGCTGTCGGCCGCAACCCCGGCGCCTCCGGTAAGATCCTCGTCCAGTCGATTCTGGGCATGGCCCTAGCCGAGGCGATCGCGTTCTACGTGATCTTCCTCGCGAAGTAATCCTCCCGTGTAACCGCCCGGCGCGCCGCCCCGCGGCCCGCCGGGCCATCCTCCTCCCACCCGACCCATGCCACCCATTGTCGCTGCCGCCGGCCTTGCTGGTCGATTCCAGGAAATCCTCGACCAGTTTGGCATCGAATGGAAGTCCCTGGTGATGCAGATCATCAGCTTCAGCATTCTGGCGTTCGTCCTGTATCGTTTCCTTCTCAAGCCGGT
>Ga0182021_10008130_pt1 | contig 12440 bp, 10 predicted proteins | sample 612E3MmetaG_FD_120493 | JGI IMG/M metagenome (GOLD analysis project Ga0182021, IMG submission 120493) | Permafrost microbial communities from Stordalen Mire, Sweden - 612E3M metaG (Illumina Assembly) | ecosystem: Environmental > Terrestrial > Soil > Wetlands > Permafrost | place: Sweden...
CCTAAAAATAGATTGCCCGTGGTTCTATGGGTCTTGCAGGCGGGACATTAGTTTCCAGCCGGAGTTTTACTTATCGGGTTTATTCTCTAATTCTTTAAGCCGCTCTTCGAGTTTATCCTGATGATTGATGATGGCCTGCAGCGCATCATTGATGGGGTCGGGTAATCTCCCATGTTCCAGATTAAAAATAGTTTCCCGCCGGTCTTCGACAATCCTGCCCGGAATCCCAACTACCGTTGCTCCCGGAGGCACCGGGTTGACCACAACCGAATTAGCCCCGACGCGAGCGTTCTCGCCAACCGTGATCGGCCCGAGGATGATCGCGGCAGCGCCAATGACTACCTTGTTCCCGATTGTTGGATGGCGTTTGTGTTTTTCCAGACTGGTACCACCGAGGACGACACCTTGGTACATCAGGACATCGTCGCCAATCTCCGCGGTCTCCCCGATAACAACACCCATGCCGTGGTCGATGAAAAAGCGTTTGCCGATTTTAGCCCCGGGATGGATCTCTATACCGGTGAAAAAACGGGTAATATGAGAAATCCAACGGCCAAGAAAATATAACTTATGCCGCCAGAAAAAATGAGCAACACGGTAACCCCAGAGGGAATGCAAACCCGGATAACAAAATAATATTTCCAGGGTACTTCTGGCCGCCGGGTCTCTGTTAAAAACAGTCCTGATATCTTCCCGCATTGTTTTAAACATCATATGCCTGCTTTTCCTAATTATAGACCAAATGAGTTGGAGATAAACAGGAAAGGATTTGTGCCGGTAATTACAAACGAACTAAAATCGAACTGAAAACGAACCGGGTGGACTCTTGCTTACGATCGATATTCAGAATCAAATTACGGGAAAATTGATCGCCGGGAACTGTCTGTCATGCTTGCGTTTCCCTGATATTGAATATTATTATAGGTTGTTATAACAAGAATCATTCTATAATAGAACTGTAGAGATTTACTCTTGGGCAAATTAGTGGGATGATATACTGATAGCGAAACCCGGTGATTTCACTGGATTAATGAGCGTAGGTCCCTCCCTGAACATCTGAATTGGAGATAAATATCATGAAAAACAACCCATATCGGTTACTTGGACTGGGGCTGGTCATCGGCGGCGCCATCTTTATTCCTGTGGCTTACTTTATTATCAACTCGATTCCTTTAGCTGCTATTGCTTTATCTTCGATAATGATCGGCTTTACCAGTATTGCGTTGTCGACGGCGCGCTCCCAGATTTCTCCCGAGGCAAGTCAAATGATACTGGAAACGGGGATGGAAAACATAGCCGCTTTACTCGAGGAGTTGGGACTGAACAATAAAGCGATATACCTCCCTTCATCGATGAGAACAGGCAACGCGCAGGCGTTGATTCCTTTAAATGGAGATATTGACATACATCGAATCAAGACAAAAATACCCAGAAGATTAATTGTGAGATATGGAGACAAACCAAACGACATGGCGATCGTAGTAACCGCACCCGGTGGCTCCAGCTTTGGCAGGTTAGATATAAAAACGGGATCAACCCCGAGTGAGATAGAACAGGGGATTTCATATGTCCTCACCGGACTTCTGGATTTAGCCGGTTCCGTGGAGGTACACATAATCGAAGGCCAGCTGAGTATTGAAGTCATCGGTCCCAGACTGCATTATGAAAATGTATGGTATTACAGGTGCATGGGCAGTCCGATCGCCTCCATTGCCGCATCAATCGCCAGCGATGCGATCGGGAAACCTATCAGAATCAAAGAGGAGAACTATAGCAAGGGAAGAAGCAGAATATTGCTTGAGGTGTTGGAGTGAGGATATATAACCGGTATCTTCTATTAATGGTGTTTGCCTCCTGTTTAATCAACGTGGCGCTTGCCTTTCTGGGACAAAAAGATCTCACAGTATATTTTGTTGTGATTGTCATCGCTTATCTATTAATAACCGTCCTGTTTATATATTTCAGTCCCAGAACGCGAAGAGCGTTATCGCTTGTTTCTATGGTGTTTTTAGCCGGTTTTTTAGTGGTGGTGGTGCTTAAAGTGTTGGAGGTAGTACACTTTTGAAAAACCTGTGGAAAAAGGTGTTGGTATTTACCGGCCTCCTTGTAATATGTCTTACTATGGTTGGCTTACCGGTTTTGGCGGCAGAGCCTCATGAAAACCCGGATGCGGCCAAAGTATTGTATAACGGCACCTATCTTTTTAATTTTTATTCGAATACCCTGGATTTTATTCTAACAAAGAATCCATCGGGGGTGGATACCAACCTCGAGAAAGCGCCTTACGCCAACATCCCCCCGGTTCTGAGCGATTATCTGGATGGTTTTGAAACCGCTTCTAAAACCGTTTGCACTCTAACGCTAAATCTGGATAAAAGTATCCCTGAAATTAAAACTCTTTTGCAGCAAACCAGATATAACGAAGCGGCGCCTCTCATTAAAAACGCCTATACGAACATCTCATTGGCTGAAGAAAATGTCACGACCCTTGAACAAGCGACAATGGTTGCCGGCATTAATTTCAAAGTCCCCCAGGGTGTGGCGAGCAGCCCTATCAGCGTGGCTTATGGCGCGGTATTGGACCGAATCCAGAGGTTAAGGGATTTAGTTGAGTTGTACCGTAATATGCTCAGCGAGCAATTAGGCGCATTAACCCCTGACCAAATCAACGCGTTAACCCCTGATCAATTGGCTAAGTTACTGGCGGAGACACTTAATAAGAAACCACTCTTACAGACTCAGATTACTTTGACAATAACACCAACAGAAGCGTTTGTGGGTGATACTATCAAAGTTGAGGGAATTCTTTCTTCGGAGGGTAATCCTCTTGGGAACCGGCAGATTAATATTCTGCTCAATGGGCTCCAATCTCTAACGGTGAACACCGACGTTCAAGGTCATTATGACAGCGACCTACAGATGCCATATTGGTATATTCAGGTAATACAAATACAAGCGCTATATTTTCCGAATTCTGATGATGTGGGAGTCTATTCCTCCTCATTAAGCCCACCTGTAACTTTGAATGTCTTATATTATACTGCGGTGTTGACACTAAAAACTGACGCGAACTCTTATCCCGGTAGGCAGACTTCGATCATCGGGCAATTCGACTACGGGCAATCACCGGCGCTGGACCCAAGAAAAATCGAGGTTTATCTGGATAACACGCTGATTATTACTTCCGGGGTATCGCCAGGATTTACGGAAAAACTTTCATTACCCGCCGACATGGAAATCGGTAAGCACCTCATAACAATATCAGCTATCGCATCCGGTAGATACAACTTTGTAACCACCGATGCCATTTTGAATGTAATAAAAGCGATTCCGGTACTTACTTTACATTTGCCTTCGGTGGCGTTCATTCCGGGAACAATGCAAGTAAAAGGGCAGTTGAATTCTGAATTGGGGCCGGTGGGGCAGGCTCATATTACGATGACTTTCGCAAAGGGAAAAGCGGATATTATCACCGCAGATGACGGGATGTTCCTCGCCAATATCAAAAATAGTATGGGTTTTGGGTTGTTTGGTTCTCAGACATTAGAATTTTCAGCAATCGCTCAAGAGCCGTGGCAAGATAATTTAACAATTTCGCGGAAAGTTATGACCGTGTACTTAGTAAATTGCAGTGTCTTTTTACTGGCGCTTGCGCTTTTGGGGATAATATTACCTCGCAGAATCAGATTCCGCAGGACAAAGAGGGTAAAACAGGAACAACCTCAAGAAGTGATGATGTCTAACGAGATGGTGTCTGAATCAAACGTGTCAATAATAAATAGTATCCTTCCCGACCAGGAAGCCCCAAATATTAATGAACCGAACAAAAAACTATTCGATTGGTATCGTATTATCATCCAACTGGTACAGAAAGTGTCCGGTGTCTTACTAAAGCCAAACCAGACACTCAGGGAATTCGTCGGTGAATCCAGTAAAGCTTTGGGATTAGCCAGCAAGTACTTTTTGGATTTCACTAAACTGATGGAGAGGGTGTTGTATTCTCCATATAAAGTCACTGAGGATGACGAAAAAAAGAGCGAGCAATTAGCCAGGCATGTGAGGGAGAGCCTGAAGAAATGAAAATTCAGAGCGTGCTTATTATCACTGTACTGATTACTCTCGTTGTTTCTTTGATGTGCATCTCTCTTTTCCCGTCCGTCCAGGATTTTATGAATTACAACACAACGTGGAATGGTGTCCGGCATAGTCTCAATGCACTCAATGCAGACGCGGTTGACTCAGTGCAAAACCTGCCCGCGCCAATAAATAATAGTATTTTGATAACGATACCATATATGCAATACAATAATAGCGACCTTGAGGATTTGAAAACATTCGTAAATAACGGCGGCACTCTGATGGTTATGGATGATTACGGATTCGGGAATTCTATTCTGGAATATCTTAACGTAGATTGTCGTTTTTCCGGGGCGGTTTTGCTCGACCCTTTTTTCTGCTATAAAAATCAACTGTTTCCAGAGATAACCGATTTCAGCCCTTCAATCAGCAAGGATGTCAAACTAGTGGTGATGAATCATGCCACTGCTCTGATTAATGTTGCCAAGTCTGATGTGGCGGCATGGTCGTCTTCAAGCAGTTTCCTGGACACGAATGATAATGGAACATTGAACAAAGGCGAACTGCAAGGACCTCTGCCGGTGGCGGCCAGGTTGAACTTCGGCGGAGGAACGATTATTCTGGTATCCGACCCCAGCCTCATTATAAATAGCATGCTGGGCAGGGATAATAACTTATTATTCGTCACTCAACTAATCGGCCCGAAAGCGCAAACCGGATATGTATTTGTAGACACTTCTCACGTGGTGAAGTTGCCAATGGATATCACTAAAGCGAAATTTGCGACTTTCAAGCAAATTTTATCGCAACCATATTTATTAGTAGGAATTGTTTTTATCATTTTTATGTTCACATCGATATATGTTTTAAGAACGGGAGGGGCAATTGGAAGAAAATCATAAAGTTTCAGATTTGTATGGGAAGATTCAATCAGAAATTTCCAAAGTAGTGATAGGAAAAAGCGATATTGAGCTCACTCTAATGTTGGCTCTGATAGCCGGCGGTCATGTTCTTATCGAAGGGTTACCGGGAACTGCGAAAACGAAATTAGCACAAACCTTTGCAGAAGTAATCGGCGGACATTTTAAAAGAATTCAGTTTACTCCCGATATGATGCCGGCAGATATCACCGGTTTCTATGTTTATTCACCTGACGGCTCCTCACGGTTTATCGAAGGACCCATCTTTTCACATGTCGTTCTGGCCGATGAACTTAACCGTACCACGCCCCGGACACAATCCGCATTATTGGAAGCGATGCAAGAAAATCAGGTAACAATTGAAGGTAAAAAATATCCCCTGGCGAAACCCTTTATGGTAATTGCTACTCAAGTGCCGTCCGGAGGAGAAGGAACCTATCTGCTGACCGATGTGCAATTGGACAGGTTCTTACTCATGGTGAAAAGCGAATATGCATCAAAAGAAGATGAGGCGCAAATTATCAGCGCTATCGATGTTATTGACGAACCTGACATTAAACCGGCTACCAACCTTGAAGAAATAAAACAGATGCAAGGGTTGGTGAAAGGCGTCCATGTATCACCTGAGGTTGTGGAGTATATTATATCGATCATTTCGTCGGTCAGAAATGATAGTGACGTATCCTGGGGACCCAGTACCCGGGCCAGTATCGCACTATATAAATGCTCCAGAGTAATGGCTCTAATTGATGGTCGTGATTTCGTCATCCCGGATGATGTGAAAAGCCTTGCTTTCAAGACAATTGAACACCGTATCCGGGTTAAGGCGGAATCAGAGATGGACGATATCACGCCTAAAATTGTTATCGAACGAACTCTGGATAAGATAGCGCCCCCAAAAATAAATTTATGAGAATATTGACTAACCCTACCATAACGATTGCGGTAAAATTATATGTTTGTGCCGCTTTGATCGCCGTTACCATCCTTTCTAATCCGGTAACATCGGCGGCCGCTATTTTGACGCTTCTAATATTTATTTTCTTACAATGGCGTCCTTTTCATGATTTTGTAAAGATCATCAATAATTACTTTGTTTTTTTCGCAATCGCGATATTAATGGCGCCAATAACCGGCCCCATAATATCCGGGGTGATTGCGTTGCCCGTATTATTCCTTATTACCAATAGTTTAATAACTACAGCAGGTTCTTTCCCTGCGAAAACTACCAGATACGCCCGCGGCCTGACACAAGTAGGGATTGTGCTTGCTGTAATGATGCTGGCAAGTCTTTTAATCGCACTCTTCCTGGGGAGTCTCCCGTTCATTCTGGTAAGTTCTGCGGCAATCTTGCATTCCTGTATTCTGGTATTTTTCTCTTTCACCAGGCTCTCTGCAACATCAATCGAAGTCGAACAAATCAACGAACGAATGATAGCCGGTACTACCAACGAATTAGCGGCTAACCTGCATTTTAAAACCGCTATCGGGTCGATATTGCGAATTAAGTCCCCCTATGAATGGCTTCAGATTCATTCTCCCATGATAAAACTGACAAACGGTTTACCGGTTTTGAAATTCTCGATATCTCCACTGTTATCAGGCCCATCTGAGATCGTATTACAAGCCTGTGTTACAGACCGATGGGGATTAACTCAGGTGCAATTTCAATTATCTCCCGTTCAATTACATGTTATCCCCCGAGCCAGGTATGCCCGATGGCTGGCGAAAAAATATCTGGATGCGACCAGACCGGGGGCATTGCCGATTATTTCGAATATCAGCGCCGTCAGAACTCAATACGGTTTGAGAAGAGGAGTTGAGTATTATGGCAGCCAAACTTATCAACCGGGCGATGAATTGCGAAGCATAGATTGGAAACATTCCATCAAATATAACAAGATGATAACCAAAGAATTCATTGAATTTCACGGACAACCGGCTGTACTGTTAATGAACCTTTCAGTAAAAGATGCTGAAGAAGCCGATGAACTGGCGCAAAAAATGATCATGGCTGCATTATCGTTGGCTCAAGAACAAATTCCGACAGTAATCGCTGCTTATGACCACAATGATATCAGACTGGTAACCCCTACTTTGCAACCGCAACAGATAGTAGTAAAATCACTTGAAATTACCAAGGGGTTGATCATTTTCGATAACCCGACCCGTTATCTATATGCTCCCGATGTTAACAGGATAAGAGCCGATATCAATCGCCTCGGATTCGGAGAAAGTCAGGCATCACGAACACTCTCGGAATTGATGAGAATCGAATATAAAAATTTAGTGGAAAGCGTCATAACTAATCCGGCAACCAGGGCGATCAATAAAGCGCTTGAAAGCGGCAATTCGCAGTCCACAGTCGTAGTAGTTTCCGAATTGAATCACGACGCTAATGCGGTTGCTGTCAACAGTTTCCTGATGGCTAAAAGAGGGTATTCAATCCTTACGGTATGATATTTTTCAAAACTGTTGGCGGTTTAATATCCCATCTCTGACAAACTCCAAATAACTAATACGAACTCAACACAATGTTAAAACCCCAAAATTAGAATGGCGTTCAGTTACAAGCTTTTACCTATCTAATTTCTTGCGATGCGGTGAGCAAAATGTGTATCATTCTAGAGGAGGCCTCTTAATGTCACAACACCCCCTGGAAGAGATTCTGTGTCCGAATTCAGTCGCAATCGCCGGAGCTTCTGAAAATGGCGACGGAGGACGTTACCTCTCCGCGTTATTAAAGTTAGGTTTTAAGGGAAAAATCTACCCTGTCCATCCCAAGTACCAGCAAGTATTCGGAGTGAAATGCTATGCCGAACTGGAAGATATTCCCGGAGACATCGATTATGTGATTTCAACAATTCCGGCCGCGCGGGTGATGAATCTAATTGATGAATGTGCCCGAAAACACGTGAAATGTATTCAAATGTTCACCGCCCGTTTCAGCGAGACCGGGCGGAAAGATGCCGGTGATTTGGAAAAAGCAGTCCTGAAAAAGGCGCAGAGATTCGGTATCCGTATTATCGGACCTAATTGTATGGGTGTGTATCATCCTGCCTGGGGATTATCCTGGAACCCCTATATGACCAACGAACCCGGCCCGATGGGTCTGATTTCCCAGAGCGGTGCTGCGGCGTACGAAGTTATCGCCTGTGCTGAGGCAAGAGGGATGCATTATAGTAAAGGCGTCAGCTATGGCAACGCTCTGGATTTCAATGAGTGCGATTATCTGGAATATTTCGCTGCAGATTCTGAAACAAAGTTGATCATCGTGTACGTAGAAGGAGTGCGCGACGGAAAAAGATTCCTGGACGTATTATCCAAAACGACGCCCAGTAAACCGGTCATCATCCTCAAAGGCGGCAGGGGTAGATCGGGCACACGGGCAACGGTTTCTCACACGGCTTCCCTGGCCGGTTCCGTAGAAGTTTGGAACACAGCTATAAAACAGGCAGGCGCGGTTAGCGCAGTCAGTATTGAGGAACTATTGGACATAGCGGCTGCCTTCTATTTCCTGCCGGCAGCGTACGGCACCCGCACCGGAATTATCGGAGGAAGCGGTGGAGGTAGTGTCATGGCGGCTGACCTTTGCGAAGAAGCCGGACTGGATGTTATTCCGTTACCGGATGAAATCCGACAGGAATTAAAAAGGCAGGGCAATCCTATCTGGGATTGGGTAGGCAACCCGGCGGATTTTTCGATCGCCATGGAAGACTTCGATACCGCCTCGATGATGAAAATGATGGCCGCAAATCCAAATTTCGATCTGAATATAGTTTTCATGGTACCACCGGGGATTTTTAAACAGATCAGATACCAGCCGCCGATAACGCTCGATGAATATCTGAAAAGATTTCCTTTTGACGATCTGCGAGGTAAGCCATTGATGGTGGTGATATTGGATATCGGTCGGAGTTTATCCGATCTTACCGGCGAAGTAAACAGAATGTTGAATGAATTCAGGAATAAATTGAGCGATAAAGGAATCCCGGCTTATCCCAATATCACCCGTGCCGCGAATGCCGCGGTTAAAATGGTGAATTATTATCAGCGACAAAAAGCTAATTACGACCCGTTTGAAGTTTGACTTTTAACATCAATTCTAATATAATCGCATTCAATTATGAAATTTCTAAAAGGTTGCGCCCTTGTTCTGCTGAGCATCATCCTCTTTCTTATGCTGGTCATCTTTGGTGTCGCTTATACTGTGAATCAGGTAGTGCTCAATCCTCATAACATTGAAAGAGTTTTAAACGATATTAATTTTACGCAGGTCATACAGGATACAATCAACAAACAAACCTCCAACTCAAACATGTCTCCCGAATTAAAGACTGCGGTTCTTAATGCATTCAGCCAGACAGAGCCGTTGATAAAAGCGAGAGTTGGAATTGCCATTGAAGATACCTGGGCTTATTTAAAAGGGAAAGGCTCTGCCCCTGACATCAAACAAACGCTGAGTAAGTCCGTGATGAACTCGCAATTCATGTCGGATCTATTGAGTAAAATCGACCTTTCAGAATTAGTCGACCAGATAGTGACAAATCAAAACTCATCGGGGAGTGATATCTCGGATGACACGCGGAATGCGTTGGTAAGTATCGTCGACCAGTTGGAACCTTCATTGAAAAAGCAGATTGTGGCTGCCTCCGATCCCGTTTTTCAGTACCTGCTGATGCAGAGTTCAAATATCGATCTGAAAGCAACGATGAGACAGACACTCCTCAGCGACAGTTTTGTGGGTGAGGTCATCAATACGCTTGATGCCACGCCAAAAACTAAGGATGTTGTCGTTAAGTTGACCCGGGATTTGCTGACAAATCAAATCGGTAACCAGTTCCCGCAGGGGATTACGTTAACCAACGACCAAATCGACCGTATGGCGACTATTATAGAACCGACCTTCAAAGCGGGGTTGGCAAACTCGATCGGGCCGATTATCGACTACCTGTTAGGTGATAGACAAGATTTCACGATCAGTGTTTCACTTACCCCGGTTTTGCCAACGTTGAAACCGATAGTAAAAGAAGCTTTTATAGCGCAATTGCCGGCAAATTTAACAGGGATGCCTCAGGCAAATATCGATAACGCATTCGATCAGTATTTTACCTCTAATGTGCAACCGACAATTGCCAATATTGAATTCAACTCAAGCGATCTGGGACTAAATGTCTCGGGCGATATCGGCAGCGCTCTGAATGACGCGCAGAATAATCTCACTGACGCCAGAAATAGCCTAGATGACGCGAGCAGGAATATTGAGGATAACCTGAAACAGGCACGGGCTTACGTGGGACTTTTCCGCATCGGCCTGATCTGTATTATCGGGCTTATATTAGTAATGATCATGGGTATCATCCTTATCTACCGTAACGTAAAAGATGTTTGCCGTAACCTGGGGATCGTCTTTTTTGTGTATGGCGTAATCTTCTTAGGAGCCATACTGGTTGGGAAAAATCTGGCCAGAAATATAATAAATACAAAAGATATCCCGCAGGCCTGGCAGCCCGTGCCGGGAATAATACTCAATGACGTCGCTTCCCCGCTACAGACACTCAGTATTGTTTGCTTAGTAATCGGGATTGCATTGATTGTCGTTTCATTTGTTTATGCAAGACCCAGGAAAATAAAAGAAGAGCCGGCGAAATAATATCGCCAGCTCTTTCTTAAAATCAATCCTTATTGCCGTTGTTCGTCTTGCTAAAATTAATCAGTCGCCTTGCGTAACCTTTCGGCGCACCTCGACGGTCATTGCAGGGCCGTCAATCTGCATAGGGCACCTCATTTTGCAACGACCGCAGGTCAGGCAGGTATAAGCTAGTGCAGCCCCTTTTTCAGGATTGTGGCTGATAGTAGCTGCCCATGCAGCTCCATTAGAAGCGAAATACTTATCGCCAAAGTGACCCGCAGTGACGGCAAAAACGGGGCATTCATAGAGACAGCCGCCGCATCTCAGGCACAACATGACCTGACGTAGTATCGGGTCTTTTGCTAATTCAGTTCGTCCATCATCCAGAAAAATAACGTGAAATTCTTTGGGTCCATGTGCTCCATAAGTGGTTATCTTCTCAATGTCTCCGGTCTTGCTTGGTCCGGATATCATGCTAACGTAAGAGGGAACAGTGTAGTTGGCATAACGCCAGGTTGCTTCAATGGTTTTGAAGGCATCACCTAGAGTTGGCACCAGTTTTTCCATACCGATGAGGGCAATGTGGACGGGCGGGAGACCTGTCGCCAGACGGATATTACCTTCGTTTTCGATGATAAATAACGTGCCGGTATCTGCCGCAACAACATTCGCGCCGCTTATTCCGATATCTGCTTGGACATACTTCTCGCGCAGCAGCTTGCGGGCGACCCCGACCAATTTCTCGATATCGGTCGGAGGTAATTGTTCTCCCGTAATTTTGGAGAAAAGCTCGGCGACATCCTCTTTCGGGACATGAATTGCCGGCGAAAGAATGTGCATCGGCCGGGAATTCAGTTTCTGAATGATAAATTCACCCAGGTCAGTCTCGAAAACCTCATTGCCGGCATGTTCCAGGTGTTCCCGGACTTCAATCTCGTCACATGTCATGCTCTTGGCTTTGACAATCAGCTTGCCTTTTCCTACCAGCCCATCGATTATTTTAAGAGCGTCTTCCTTAGTTTTAGCAATGTAACCTTTCCCGTGATTCGATTCGATGGCGGCGATTGCCTGTTTGGCAAGCTGCTCCATATTATCTAGAGCTTTGGATTTTATTTCACGGACTTCCTGAGCCACCTTAGGTGTATTGGGGAATTGTTTTAAGGCGTTGTTGGTGTTATTTCGATACGCGGTAATAGCCCGGGATAAAGCAAGACCAATACGCTCGTTATGCGCGGCCTCCATTATTTCTTTTTTATAATCACTAAATACTGACATATTCTCTCCTCTCCCAACTTTAGCTCAGAGATTGAGCTACGATTTCCGCCAGATCCAGCACTTCCACCCCTTCGACCTTTAGTTCTTTCAATCCGGTCTTGAGTTGCATGATACAGCCCGGGCAACTGGTGACGATTATTTGAGCCTTGGTATCGACCAGCTCTTTTGTCCGGTTTTTGGCCAGCATCTGGCTTAATTCCGGAAAGACTGCTTCGAACCCGCCGCCGCCTCCGCAACACGTGGAATAATCGCCCTTGGTCCAAGCTGGTTCGACAAATTCAATGCCCTTTATTGCTCTAAGAATCTGCCGGGGTTCTTCTTTTAATCCCAGGTAGCGTCCCAGTTGGCATGGGTCATGGTAAGTAACTTTCACCGCCTTCGGGAAATTCAGATTAAGTGAAGAGAGATTCTGCGCCACGACCTCGCTGAAATGTTTTACCTCGATATCATTGGTTCCGGTGCTGGTAGCCATCAGATTGCGTAGCGTGTAAGTGCAAGAGGGCACCAGACCGATGATCTTTTTAACGCCCTTTGCC
>Ga0182021_10008131_pt1 | contig 12439 bp, 8 predicted proteins | sample 612E3MmetaG_FD_120493 | JGI IMG/M metagenome (GOLD analysis project Ga0182021, IMG submission 120493) | Permafrost microbial communities from Stordalen Mire, Sweden - 612E3M metaG (Illumina Assembly) | ecosystem: Environmental > Terrestrial > Soil > Wetlands > Permafrost | place: Sweden...
GCAAACGCCTGGGATGGCACTGCCATAGCGAAGGTGAGAGCGATCAAGCAACGCGAAGGCCACAAGCCCATTCTTGTTGTCATCAAAGACAAGCAACAACTCGCGATGCTGACGAATGAGATCAGTGACGAGGCGCGTACGTTGATGGCGAAGTTCTGGCCGGGACCGCTCACCCTCGTGTTCGAGGCGACCAAAGAAGTTCCCGATATCCTCTCCCAGGGCTCGGGAACGATCGGCGTTCGAATTCCTTCGAGTCCGTTCTGCCTCAGGCTGCTCGCCCTGTGTGGATGCCCGTTGACCTCCACGAGCGCGAACCTCTCCGGCGGCCCCTCCCTTCACACCATCAAGGACATCCGCCGTGCGATCCCGCGGGGAGTGGATCTTTTTCTCGATGCCGGGGATCTCCATCCCGTGCAGCCGTCGACCGTGCTCGATGTGACGGTTTCTCCACCGCGCATTCTTCGCGAAGGTGCAGTATCATCCGCGTCGCTCCGGGAGGTGATTCCGACGATTACAGGAAAGGGAGCATCCCATTGAGACTCTTCCTTGCCATTGTTCTCGCTGTGAGCGTTGCTGGCGCTTACGCGCAGGATCGTACCGAGATTGACCAGACTCTGCGGGACCTAGTCCAGCCCGGCGTCTTGATGGATGTCTCCGCGCATCCCGACGATGAGGACGGAGCAACGCTTGCGTACTACAGAATGAAATATGGCGTGCACACCTACTCAGTGCTGTTCACCCGTGGCGAGGGGGGGCAGAACGAGAAGGGGTCAGACCTCTATGAGGACCTCGGCGTCTTACGAACCGCCGAGACTCGTTCCGCCGGCCGCGTCCTCGGGGCAGAGGTGGAATTCTTGAATTTCCCTGATTTCGGATACTCAAAAACTGCGACCGAAGCATTTCGCATTTGGGGCGGACAGCGTGAGGTGCTGCGCCGGCTGGTCTACGTCATCCGCCGGATCAAGCCAGATGTGTTGTTCAGCAACCATAACACCTGGGGCGGACACGGCCACCATCAGGCCGTCGCCATCACTGCAATCGCTGCATTTGACGCCGCTGCCGATTCGACGATGTTTCCCGAACAACTTCATGAACCCGGCATCACCCCCTGGCAACCCAGGAAACTGTTTCTGAGGGTGTTCGGCGCATCCCCGGGGAATGCCGATGTTGTTCATAACCTGGAAGAGGTGAACGACCTTCGTGGAGTCGCATACCTCGACATTGCCACGACCGCGCTGCGCATGCATCGTACGCAGGGGCTGGATCGTGCCGATCTCCGCGCATTCAACCGCGGCCAGAGTGCCTACCGCCTTGCCCGGGCGAGCAGTCTGTTTGCACAGGACAGCACAGATTTCTTTGCCGGTGTCTGGGCCTGGGAGCATGAACCTCTGCGTTCGCTCAAGCCGCTTATGGATGTCCTCCGGCAATTCGGTCAGAATCAATCGTGGGAGTCGCTGGTCTCCTCCGCATCTTCCGCGATGCGCATGATTGACTCCATTGCGCTTACGCCTGTGGGTTCGTCTCCGTTCGGCCGAAGAGTTCTTCACCGCTGGCGCGAACGACTTGAGCATCTTGGGGCCGCCGCTGCAGGCGTCGATTGCGCACCCGGGTTCCAGGATAGCATTCTCGTTCCGGGTCAACGAATGCAGGTAAGCATCAAGCCCAGGGCATTGCGGGGACGGGTATTGCTTGACAGTGTTTCCTGGTCATTGCCTCCCGGATGGTCTGCCCTGGCTGAGGCTTCGCCGGAAATGGAAAAACAACGCGTCTTCACCCTCCAGGTAGGTGAACATCCAGAATTGTCCTTTCCTCAAGCCGAGCATCTGTACCGTCCCATCGAGGATGGGGAGTCTGTCAAAGCCCGCATCGTCTACACCCTGAACGGTCAGACGCTGACGATTGAAGCACCTGTGTTGGTGGATGTCACATCACCCCATCTCCTGCGCACAATCCCTGATGTGCTCTGGGTGCAACCCCAAGACATTGCTCGGGGGATTGCGATTGTATGCAGGGTGACCAACATGTTTCCTCATAAGAGCGCCGGTGCCGTGAATGTTCTTGTTCCTGCGGGGTGGAAAGGGGCAGGGTTCACGTTTGCGCTGGAAAAGGAAGATGCAACGGAGGAAGGCAAGATTCAGCTTGTCGGTCCTGCGCACCTGAAAGAAGGAGACTACACAGTCCGTCTCACGACGGAGTATGCGGCACATACGGTGACGGTTCGTGTTGCGAGTGTTGCACTACCACATGGTCTACGCGTAGGTCTGGTGTCGAGTTATGACACCACTCTGGGAAGCTCATTGCGGGAAATGCACGTTCGCTGTGACACGCTCAGTGATGCGGTTCTCGCTGGCGGGGACCTCAGCTCCTACCAGACGATTGTGATCGACATGCGTGCATATCTCGTTCGGGAAGAGCTCAAGAAACAGAATGGGCGTCTCCTCGACTGGATCCGGCAAGGTGGGAACCTTCTGGTCATGTATCAGCGTGAAGGCGAATGGAAACAGGAATATGCCCCGTTTCCATTCCCGGTCAGCCGGCAAAGGGTAACGATGGAAGATGCGCCGGTCACAGTTTTGCTGCCCGGGCATCCGTTGCTTTGCTGGCCCAACAACATCACACCGCAGGACTGGGATGGCTGGAAGCAGGAACGGTCAGTCTATCTCCCTGTGCGAGTGCCTGCCGAGTATGAGCGCCTGATCACCACTCACGACCCGGATGAACCCGAAGCAGACACAGGCTACCTCTGCGCTTCATATGGAAAGGGGAGCTACATCTACACAACCTACGTATGGTACCGCCAGCTCAAGGACGCTCATCCCGGTGCGATCCGCTGCCTGGCGAACATGATATCCTATCCTCTCAGAGCGCGCTGACTCATGCGTCTCCTTTCGGCCGTAGGCATGGCTTTTCTCCTTATGGGATGCGGCAGGTCTGGCCGAACGCCGATCGTTGTCTATTCACCCCACGGCAAAGAAATGCTCCGTCTGTTCGAGGAACGCTACGAGGCTGTTCATCCTGAACATGACGTGCAATGGTTGGACATGGGATCGCAGGATGCGCTTGATCGCATCCGGACCGAGCGTGGCAATCCCCAGGCTGACCTCTGGTGGGGAGGTCCGATGCTCCTGTTCGATCGGGCTGAAAAGGAGGGGTTGCTGGATTCCTACAAACCCTCATGGGACAGCGCGGTTTCGCCAGAAGCGCGAAGTAGGGAGGCGTTCTGGTACGGCACTGCACTTCTGCCGGAAGTAATCATGTACAACTCCCGTCTTGTGGACAGTGCAGAGGCACCCCATGATTGGGATGATTTGCTTCTGCCCCGCTGGAAGGATCGGATCATCATTCGCCTTCCCATGGCGTCTGGTACGATGCGCATGATGTTTGCAGCCATCATGGAGCGAGAACTCCGGCGCACCGGGAGCACAGATGCGGGCCTGCAGTGGTTGCGAGCGCTGGATGCGAACACGCGGTCGTATGCGGCCGACCCGACCCAGCTCTATCTGAAAATCGCCCGCGAAGAGGGAGCAGTAAGCATCTGGGATCTTCCCGATGTGGTCATCCAGACACACGAGCACGGCTACCCCTTCGCCTATTGCATACCTGCGAGTGGTACGCCTGTGATCACCGACGGCATCGCCATGATCAAGGGTTCCCGGCACCGAGCTGCTGCGTCGTCGTTCTATGAGTATGTTACCTCCATCGAAAACATGGTCATGCAGGCCGATCGTTTCTTCCGTATTCCGGCGCGGCGGGACATCCCACCCGCTTTACTCCCCGCCTGGATTGCGAATCTGCGCATGAAGCCCATGGATATCGATTGGCGCAAAATCTCCTCACGGGAGCAGGAATGGATGCATCTCTGGGATGAACAGGTAAAGGGACGAGGCCGGTCGGCGCAATGACAGGACTGAGATTTCAGGGAATCACGCGCCAATTTGGCGCACGCAGAGCGGTCGATGGTGTCGACCTGACGATTCAGCCGGGGGAGTTCTTTTCGTTGCTCGGGCCAAGCGGCAGCGGCAAGTCGACATTGCTCCGCATAGCGGCCGGCCTCGAGCACCCCGATGCCGGCACGGTAATGCTGGGGGAGCGCGACATTACCGCCCTTCCTCCACAAGAGCGCGGGATCGGGATGGTCTTCCAGAACTATGCGCTTTTCCCCCACATGACGGTGGCCGAGAATGTATCCTTCGGTCTCCGGCTCCGCAGGATTCCAGTGCACGAGGTTGCGGCACGGACAGATGAAGCCCTCACGCGGGTCGCTCTTGTTGACAGAAAGCATGCAAACGTCGCGAGTTTGAGCGGTGGCGAACAGCAACGCGTTGCCGTTGCCCGCGCACTCGTCATCGAACCCGACGTCCTTCTCTTCGATGAACCATTGAGCAACCTTGATGTTACACTCCGTCAGCGCACTCGAACGGAAATCCGCGCGCTGCAGAAGCGAACAGGAATCACCACGCTCTATGTGACTCACGATCAGGCGGAGGCTTTGAGCATCTCCGATCGGGTTGCCGTCATCCATGACGGCATGGTGGAACAGGTGGGCACCCCCTCTGAACTCTACTATGCACCGGCGACCGCATTCGTCGCCAGCTTTCTTGGCTGGGACAACAGACTCGAAGGGATTGTTGACGCTGGAGAACGGACAGTGAAGCTGAAGGACTTGCCCGTGGTTTTGCCGGGCGCCTTCGCGGGCACTCTGTCCGGTGCGGTGCACGTGCTGTTGCTGCCGGAAATGGTACACGTCGTGCCCGAAGGAACGGAGGCGTGGCTGACGGGCTCCGTTGAATCGTTCGAGTTCCGCGGCGCAAGTGTAGTGCTTGCGATTCGCTTGGGGGCTGTTGTCCTGCAGGCAATCGTCACAGGCGACGCGGCGCGCCTCCCCTGGTCTGAAGGACAACAGGTGGGAATTGACATCGGTTGGAAATCGGCAAAGGTGTTTCCAAAAGATATTCTATGAACATTCTCCGGAAAGTACCTGCATTCGTTCTGTTGTTCTTTCTCGTAGGGTATGTTGCGTATCCCTTCGCCATGATGATCTCCCGGAGTCTCAGTGTTGGGGGATCACTCTCCTTCCAACGCTATCTCCAGCTTCTTGATCCATCAACTCAGGCAAACCTGGAAGCAGTGGTTAATTCCGTGGGCGTGTCGCTGTTGTCGGTTTTCACCAGCGCAATTGTCGGCACGGTGTTGGCACTTGTTCTGACTCAGTTGGAATTTGTTGGCAGGGGAGTGCTGGCGCGCCTTGCGATCTTGCCCATCGGGCTTCCTCCGCTGGTTGGTGCAATTGCGATTCTCCTCGCCTTTGGGGAATCAGGCGTTGTGCCGCGTCTTGCCAACGAGATAGGTTTTTGGGGGATACGAATGCCGGGGCTGTCGGGATTCAGCGGGATCCTCGTTGTGCACACCTACTCATTCTCTGTGTACTTCTATCTCATGGTTGCCGCTGCTTTGCGGGAATTTGACGGTGCACAGCTGGAAGCCGCATCCACTCTCGGCGCAGGCCCATGGTACGTATTTCGCCGCATCCTCATTCCGGGGTTGCGCCCGTCGTTGCTGGGAGCCTCCACGTTGACTTTCATGGCGAGCATGGCGTCCTTCACTGCGCCACTCCTGTTTGCCGGTGAGCGGCGGTTTCTGACTCTCCAGATCTACTTCACGAAGCTCAATGGTGACCTGGATATGGCGGCGGCACAATCTGTGTTGCTCGCAGCGGTATCCGTACTATTCTTCATCATGGCCCGGGGGATGTCAGGCGAGCACACGGGTCGAGCCGCCACCAAAGGGGTTTCCCGCCGGGCACAGATTGCTCTTCCATCTTCGCTTCGGAGGGTAGCCGTTGTCATCTCCTACGCGCTCATTGGTATCTCCATGCTTCCGTTTCTGGTGATTCTGATGCTTTCCTTTGCGAAGGAGGGTTCGTGGACGTGGCAGATCCTGCCACAGGAGTATACGTTGCAGAATTACTTTGGCTTTGTGAGCGATCCGCGAGTGTACGAACCCGTGTTGAACAGTACATGGATGGCTCTGGTGACTATGATTGTTGCGGGAGGTGTTGGGTTGGGTATCGCCTGGGGAGTTCACAGAAACCGTCCAGGAAAGGTCGCCGGATTGATTGAGGTCTTTCTTTCCGCTCCATATGCATTCCCCGGGACGGTTGTTGCGATTGCTCTGATCCAGGCATTCGGGGGTCTGACCCTAACCGATAGTCAATGGTCAATGGACAACGGACTATTGATGATTCTCGGGGGCACGCTTGTGGGAACCCCGTGGATACTTCTGATAGCGTATGTCATTCGTACGTATCCGCTGGTGCTGCAGCCGGCGTCGGCGGCTCTTGCGGTTCTGGATCCTGCACTCCCGGAAGCGGCGGCCTCTCTGGGAGCATCACGCATGCGGACATTCTGGAGCATCATTCTCCCCGCCATCCGACCGGCAGTGCTTTCGGGGGTCCTCCTTGCGGGTATCATGGCAATCGGGGAGTTTGTGGCGTCTGTGCTTCTCTACTCCTTCGACACACGTCCGATTTCTGTCGAGATCTTTTCTCAATTGCGGGTGTTCAACATAGGCAGTGCGGCGGCCTACAGTGTGGTGTTGTTGTTCCTTGTTCTTGGGATGATTGCCGTGCTTCCCGACCGCGAGATTGACCGGGCGTGAGTTGTGCATCCGTCGGGGTGCAATGATCAACCTCTGGTAGTGGGACGGTGTATAGTCATTTGTGACAGTTGGAATGCGCACCATGCCATTCATCGTTTATGATCACGTCGTTGAAATGATATGTCTGGGCCGCGGCCCGACGAAGGACGGACAAATGCTGATTCGTAGGCTATTGCTGTGCCTGATGTTAGTGGCTGGCCTGTCATGCACAAAGGACGATCCTGAATCTCCTCTGCCTGCCCCGACCACTCATGAATTCACAATCCCGTTGACCCAAGGAACGACCTGGGTGTACCGATACACGTATCACTCTTCAGAGGAAAACTCGAATTGGTTCGAAATCCATGGAATCCGTACATGGCAAGAGATAGTTACTGGGACCAGCACAGTCCCACACATATATGGCCTCATGGCCTCCATTCGAGACAGTGTCCATCATACGATGATAACAGGACAATCGGCCATGTTGGATACTACGTATGTCATCGAGCAGTCGATTCCATTTTACGCCACTGTGTCGCAGGATTCGATTGATTTTGGCTGGGGCTCCATGATGCGGATTCATATCTGGGCGCCTGATTCTCTCCTGCGCCTCCCTCGTGTTGTTCCAGTAAGTACTGACACACTAAACCTCTCACTCGGTCCCCACGGGGCTGGAGGGGTCGCCAGGTATGTAACAGGGATTGGACTGGTCAAATATGATTTTATTCTTGCAGTGGCGAAGTCCACCTACGAAGAACATCTTGTTCTTCTGTCAGTTTCGGTGAAATGAGAGAATCAAGGCTGTGTTTGGGCGGCCCGACCCCTTTACAAAGGAGCGACTCAAGCGCGACGAGATCTCCCTCGTGACGCGCGTAAGCTGAAACAGAAGCAGTGGTAAGGCCGTGCTATACGCCAAAAGTAAAATGCACGACAATATGGGAAACCCGTCTAGCCTCTTATGTAGTCCCTTCCCCGACATCCTGGAATAAGTAAAGAAGTTGAGGAGGCGTATAGAGATTTCTACGGTATCTCATCTTGCACTCGAAGAAATCACCCGCAAAGCAGAAGCTGCAATTGCCAATACCTAATGAGATGACCACCGAAGAACTCAGTTCGAACTTGATTGAGGACCGAAGTTCAGTAGTGCCGATGTGAGGGTCTCAGAGATAGGTCGGGACTGATTTCCGATATTGCGTTTCTAAGGCAACTTTGCTATCTTATCGCTTACTACAGTTTCTTTTGCATTGCCCGGCATTGGAAGTACCAGAACGATCATGGGAGAATAGGCCAGATTAGCCGCGCCTGTAGCTCAATTGGATAGAGTGTTGGCCTCCGGAGCCAAAGGTTTCGGGTTCGACTCCCGACAGGCGCACAATAACCGCACCGTTACCACCCGCAGCAGTCAGAGGATAGCAGGAAGCGAATGACCATGCTCAAACCAAAGAAAAAGATCTCGAAAAAAGAACTGAAACAGGATACACTGGTCACCACATACATGCAGGTGACCGGATTCTATGCAAAGTACAAGAAACAGATAAGCATCGGCATTACGGCCGTGGTAGTGATTGTCGCCGCGACATTCATCTTGCTGAGCAACCGTGCAAAAAACAACGAACTGGCAACAACGAAGCTCGCTGCGATTCATCCGTTCTGCGACAATGGCCAGTATCAGATGGCAATCGACGGAGCAGCTGACCGAAACCTGGTTGGGTTGAAGCAGATTGTCGACGATTACGGCAGCACGCCGGCCGGAGACATGGCCAGGTTTTATCTTGCCGATTCATACTTTCAGCTCGGCAAGTACACTGAAGCTCTCGAAGCGTTCAAAGATTGCAGCCCGTCAAATCCTCTCCTGAAGGCCTCGCGCTATGCCGGCATCGCAGCGTGTTATGAAGCAACAGGCAATCATAAAGATGCGGCCGACAACTTCGAAAGTGCTGCGGGAAAAGATGCGACCGATGACGCGATATCGGAGCACCTAAATGACGCAGCACGCAACTACGCACTGGCTGGCGACAAGAGCCGCGCATTGGATCTGCTGAAGCGCATCAAGAAGAACTACCCTACGACAACTGCCGGCCGTGAGGCCGACAGGTACATTACCGAGCTGTCCGTCTAGCGCCCGGCCACGTCGCATCTCCGGGACCGGCGGCGAGAGTTATGGGACTGTTACCGGATAAAGCGCTAACACGCGACGTCCTTCAGATCTCCACACCTGCCATTGCGGGCCTGTCGTCACAAATGGTCGTCTCTGTTGTGGAGACGGCCATGGTGGGACGCCTGGAGAACGCCAAGGTCGTGCTTGCTGCCATGAGCCTGGGCCTCCTGGCGACATGGGCCATCACGAGCGCATTTTCCAGCCTTGCCACCGGCACGCATGTTCTTACGGCACGACGTTCCGGACAGAAGGATTTCACGGGTGCCGGCGACGTGCTGAACAACGCTCTTCTCCTCTCACTGTTCATCGGTCTGGTGTTTGCTCTTCCAGGCGTAGTCTTCGCGTACGACATCATCAACTTCTTTTCTGCCAGCCACGAAGTCGCTCTTGCCGGCACCGGCTACATGCAGTGGCGATTCCTCGGTCTCGTCTTTTTTCTGTTTGTTGTGTCCTATCGCGGCTTTTTCAATGGCATTGGACACACGAAGATCTTCATGTACTCAGCCATCATAATCAACCTCTCGAACATCATCCTGAACTATATTTTCATTTTTGGGGGATTCGGGTTGCGGGGCATGGGGTTGACCGGTGCGGGGCTTTCTTCCGCAATCAGCAATGCCATAGGCTGCGTATATTTCTTTAGTGCAACTTTTCTGCCTGAGTATCGAAAAAGATACAAGTACTATACGGGTTTTCGGGTCCGCAGGGATGTCCTCCGGCAGATTGTAAAAATCTCCTTGCCGGTATCGTTTCAGAATATTCTCATTCTTCTGGGCTTTCTGGTGTTCGCCGCGATCAGCGGGGTAATCGGAACGACCGAGCAAGCCGCAACGCAGGTGGTCATTACGGCGCTCTTCATGTCGTTTCTGCCTTGCTTCGGATTCGGTATTGGCGCCCAGACCCTGGTGGGTCAGAGCATGGGCAATGGGCAGCAAAGATTGGCCTACCGTTACGGTATGGAAGCTGCGCGTCTTGCCACATACTTCACGATCGGCCTCGGAGCCCTCTTCATACTGTTCCCGGAAGCCGTGATAAGCGTTATCACGAACAATGCGGAAGTGACGGCCGTCGCCAGACCAATTCTCCAAATAGCCGGCGCAGCGCAGATCGTCTACGCGAGTGGAATCGTTCTTGCCCATGCCTTGCAGGCAGCCGGGGCAACAGTGTATGTCATGCTCGTCGAAGTGCTGACGCATTGGGTGATTTTCCTGCCGGTGTGTTACGGGTTCGGAGTCCTCCTGGGGTGGGGCATTGTTGGCGCCTGGATGGCGCTTCCCATCTACATCATCGCCTACACGGTCGCAATTTACCTGAAGTACCGTTCAGGTTCGTGGCTTCATATGAAGGTCTGACCAATGAAGCTCCGACCATTCCTTCTTCTACTCTTCGGACTCTTCCTCCTCACGTTGAAGTTTGCCCTCGACGTGGTCATGATGAACGTGTCGCTGGGTGTGGCGGGTGTTGAACTGTTTCGTGAAGGATTGACGGCCGGAGCATTTGTGCTGTTCTCCCGTGCGCTCCACATTTCGCTCCCTGTGCACGCACCGCATTCCGTCCGGCGGCTTGGCATCCTGCTTGCGAGTGCCGCGCTGTTGCTGACACTGTTGTTGCTCCTTTCGGTGATTTCTGCGGAAGGATTTGAAACCAAAGAACTCACGCTGAGGCCGAAGGATTACGCGACGCTCTTCGTGTCGTCTCTCGTCGGGCTCCTGGCCGGTCTCTTTGCTGTTGTGAATATGCGCCTTCTCCGTGATCTGGTCCTCCAGTACCGCAAGAGATATACCCTCCGCAATTTCCGGGTTCTCGTGATTCTCATGCTGGTGACGGCGGCATCAACTCTTGTGTTACGACCGTTGGAGTCCAGCGTAGTGACATCGATTCTGTACGGGTTGGCAATAGCGGTGGGAGTCGTCAATGCATTCCGTCTTCCGTGGATAGTCTATCTGTCGAAACGGGAGAAAGTGCTCACCCTGGTATTCTCTTTTCTCCTGTTTATTTTGTTGACAACACTCAACGTCTACCTCAGTCAAAGCACACTATTTTCCTACGGCGTGATATACTACTCCTCCGCGCTGCAGAAGTTTGTCGCCCTGTCGCTGCTCTTCAGCAACATCTATTTCGGAATGGCGTTCGTGAGCACGCTCTTCCACCTGCCGACCGCGGAAGCGTTTGACCGCAAGCGCTCTGAGATGTCATCGATTCATACGCTCAGCAAGCTCGTCACGCAGGTATTCGATTTCAACGAGTTGGTGGAGACGGTGACGACAATGACGCTCCAGGTCTGTGAAGCGCAGAGCTGCTGGCTGGAGATCCTTCCTCTGGGTGATGAGGGGGGATCGAGCGCGAGTCGAGCGGGTATGCCGCAGGAGCAGATCGCCGGCCTCAAGAATATCACCAGCCAGGAAATCGACGATCTTCATGCGTCCGGGTTGCGTGAGCTCCGCGCAAATGTGCTGGTCGACCGCAAACCGCTCGTGATCGATGCACTTGCCGATGATCCACGCATGGGAAGGCCGCGCGTTGCATCAGGCAAGATCGCTTCCCTGGTTGTTGTACCGCTCGTATCTCATGTTGGACCTCTCGGCTTTCTGTACGCAACAAAATCCACGGAGTATGGATTTACGAAGGACGATGTCGATGTGATATCGACATTTGCGGACCAGGCGACGGTGGCGATTGAGAACTCACGCCTGATCAAGAAATCGATCGAACGTGAGCGGCTGGTCCGGGAGATGACGCTTGCACAGGAAATGCAGAGGAAGCTCCTGCCGCAATCGCTTCCGCGCCACCCGCACATCGATCTCGACGCAGTGTCTACGCCGGCGTTCGAAGTTGGCGGGGACTACTATGACTTCGTTGAGCTTCCCGGAAACCGGCTCGGCATCATCGTGGGCGATGTCTCTGGCAAGGGCATCCCTGCGGCATTCTATATGTCGGAAGTGAAGGGGATCTTCCAGTCGCTGAGTATGCAGCATGTTTCGCCGCGGGACTTCATGATCCAGGCGAACGCGGTTCTTTCGGGGTCTATTGACAAACACTCATTCGTTAGCTTAATTTATGCAATCCTGGATGTTGGCACCGGACGGTTGACTCTCGCCAGGGCCGGGCATTGCCCGATGCTGTACGTCGGGGAATCGGGGACCGACTACGTCAGGCCCGACGGTATGGGCCTGGGGTTGAGTGAAGGAGCGCTCTTCGCCGACGCCATCGAAGATCATGCCATCCAGCTTCACCCGGGAGACGTGTGTTTGTTTTATACCGACGGCATCACGGAAGCGCACCTGAACGGAGACGAGTTCGGCTACGAACGGTTGCTGAGCGTCGCCCGGCAGGCACGCGGCAGAACCGCGTCGGATGTGAAGAACGATGTGCTGCATTCTGTGGATACATTCATCGATCATGGCGCTCCGCATGACGACCTGACACTCGTCGTGCTGCGCTGGGTTGGCCCCGCACCACGCTTGTGACGTTTGACATGCATCCGGGAGGAAGCATTCATGAGTGAGTTCAAGATCGCGCAACGGGAAAAAGATGCAGTCCATGTCCTTGAACTTAAAGGATACCTGGACGCCCACACCGCTCCCGCCTTGGAGGAGGCATTCCAAACGCTCCTCAAGAATCAGCGCTTCAATATTGTAGTCA
>Ga0182021_10008133_pt1 | contig 12438 bp, 16 predicted proteins | sample 612E3MmetaG_FD_120493 | JGI IMG/M metagenome (GOLD analysis project Ga0182021, IMG submission 120493) | Permafrost microbial communities from Stordalen Mire, Sweden - 612E3M metaG (Illumina Assembly) | ecosystem: Environmental > Terrestrial > Soil > Wetlands > Permafrost | place: Sweden...
ATAAACTTCACCGCTAAATAAATTCTTAGTAAATCCTTTTAATAATAATTGTTCGGCATTCCTTGCAACAAAATATCTAAACCCAACACCCTGAACAAGTCCGTTAATTAAAATTTCCGCTCTAACTTTTTGCGTGTCCATTATTCATAAATAATGTATCAAATAATTCCGATATAATTAATCCGGTAAATATTATTCCAGCACCGATATAACCCAAATTAGTAATTTCTTCATGTAATAAAAAGAATGCAAAAATTGCAGCGAACACCGGTTCAAGTGAAAAAATTAAACCGGCTTTTGTCGGACTTATTAATTTTTGATATTTAGTCTGCATCACCGTTGTAATTAATGTGGTGAAAATTGAAGTGTAAAAAAGGCCGAACAAAAGGTAATTAGAGAAATTGATTCTAATTTTTTCAATTCCGGAAAATGAACTAATAAACACAGCCATGAAAGCCAAGATTGAAGTTACGCTCATCTGCATTATTACCATTAACCAGAGATTGTGACGTTTCGTAAAAAGATCAATATAAATTATGTAAAATGCAAAGAAGAGCGCACAGATTAATGTCAGAAAATCACCGATTGTAAAATTATCTTTAAATTCTTGGAGAATAGAAAATATTGAGTTACTGTTGCTAGAGAGAAAGAGAATACCAATAAAAACAAGAATTACCCCGATAATCGCCCCAGTATTTGGTTTCTTTTTTTCAATTATAATTTGAAGAAAGGGTACAATAACAACCGCTGAACCCGTAAGAAAACCGGATTTGGTTGCAGTTGTAAATTTTAAGCCAGCTGTTTGAGTGGCAAACCCTCCAAACAAAATTAAGCCTAGAATTGATCCGGTTATTAAGACTTCTTTTGTAAATTCTTTTCTTAATTTTATAAAGACCGGAATTAATAATATACTCACAATAGAAAATCTGATTGCGATAAAAAGCATTGTTGAAATATCGTGAATGGATAATTTTACAATTACAAATGTAGTTCCCCAAAGCAATGTAACTACAAACATTGCACCTTCACCTGTAAATCTTCTTTTAGTTTTTTGAGATGGGTTATTCATTTTCGGTGGTATAACCGAAATTTTTTAATAAGCTTGGATTAGAACGCCATTTTTCGCGGACTTTCACACGTAATCCCAGATAGACTTCGCGTTGTAAAAATTTTTCTATTTCCTTACGTGCCGCTTCTCCAAGTTTTTTTATCGCTTCACCTTTAGCTCCAAGTATGATCGGCTTTTGTGTTTCTTTTTCAACAACAATTACTGCACTTATATAATCTTTTGCATTTTCCCGTTCTATAAATTCCTCAATAAGAATTTCCGTACTGTAAGGAATTTCTTCCCGGTATCTTTCAAAAACTTTCTCGCGGATAATTTCAGTAACAAAGAAGCGTTCATTTTCATCTGTGATCTGGTCTTCAGGAAAATATTTGGGATGTTCCGGCAGTAATTCTACAATTGCATCAATTACATTTTCTAGATTGAATCCTTCTTTTGACGAAATTGGAATTACTTTTTCAAAATTACTCTTTTCGGAATATTGATTAATTAACTTTTCAATATCCGACTGATTAGAGAGATCAATTTTGTTCAGCAGCAAAATTTTTTTTGTATTACTTTCATGAAGGATTTTATTAACGCGTTCATCCGAAAAAGTCTTTGACCCGTTTGGATCTGAATCAACATCAATCATAACCAAGATTACATCTGAATCTTTTACAGATTGAAAAACATATTCAAGCATTCTTTCTTGTAAAAGGTATTCCGGATTAAGAATGCCCGGTGTATCAAGAAAAATTATCTGGTAATTTTCCGCTGTTAAGATTCCAAGAATCCGTTTGCGTGTGGTTTGTGGTTTATTCGTAATAATAGATAGACGCTCGCCAATCAATGCGTTCATCAAAGTTGATTTACCGACATTCGGCTTACCAATTATCGAAACAAATCCCGATCTAATAGACATAACTATTTATTTTTATTGTGGATGTGAAAATATCGAAAGAAATGTAGATACGCCAATAGCTGAGTAGAACAATTCGATTACGTGTTGAGAATATTATGCTAATAATGATTTAATTTGTTCTTAAAATTTTTATGTGCCTCAAAAGTTAAATAAACTGTTATAAGTAATATTAATGTCAATACTGAAACAACTAATAACACATTTTTATTTGAGAAGAAATTTTGAAATTCAATAAGGTTTTTACCGATCACATCTTTTGTTTTATCCATATACGGAGTTACTGTTGATTGACCATTTCCATTATCTATAGATCTGAACGCCGCAACAATGACCCCTAAAACTCCTACAGAGAAAAGTGAAATAATTGTTACAAAGAAGTAGCTAATTTTTGGCTTAACAGCTTTAGAAGCATTGGAGATTGCCTTCATTACTTTTTCAGAAAGGTTTATCGGTGCCTGCTCAACTTCCATTTGCTTTAATGAATTATCAACAAGTCGTAATGCTTTTAATCTTGCTAAAGCTTCATCATTTTTTTCGATTTCATTTTTCACTTCGGCAAGTTCAAATGGTTCTAATTCACCATCTATATATTTGTTCAAAATTTCATCGGTTATATTATTCATAACATTTCCTCCTGATAGTTATGCTTGAGAAGTAGATCTTTCAAAGCATTACGTGAACGATGTAATAAAACTTTTGTATTTACCAATGATGTTCCCATCACCTGGCTAATTTCATTTAGAGAAAGTCCATCCATATAAAATAAGATTACAACAAGAGCGCCGCGGACAGGAAGTTGATCTACCATTTTAAGAATATACTGCCGTACATTTTCTGTAGTGCCGTAAATTTCATTATCATAATTGCCGAGATTGTATTCTTCATCTATAGAACTCATTTCTTGTTCTATCTTTCTTTTCTTAGATGATAAGACCGTTAATCCTGTATTGAATACTATCTTATAAAGCCATGTTGAAAACTGTGCATCTTTACGAAAATCTTTAAGACCATTAAATACTTTTAAGAAACTATCTTGAAGAGCTTCCTCGGCATCCAGTTCGTTTTTCAAAATTCTTCTTAATAAGGAAAACGCCCGGTCTTTATATCTATTTACTAAAAGAGAAAAATCAGATGCGTTTCCTCTTTTGATAGACTCTATAATTTCTATATCGCTTAAGTGTCTCATTACTGCATTAGACTATTAACTTTCTTCCAAGGTTACAATTAAATTGAAAATAATATGTAACCTTTTAATAGTTGAACCATGTCCAAAGAAGTGAGGAAATAATTCTATGTTTAAGATAAGCGAAACATTATTTAAGAAAAACAAAAATTAGTTGTAACCTTTTAGAAAAAATTATAGTCATAAGTAATAAATAACTAAAGGAGGTTTAAAATGCATGGTGTACAATTTATTCCTATCGTAATGTTTTTAATAATTGGTATTATTTGGGTATCATATATCTTTTACCGGTCTAAAGAAAAACAAATGATGATCGAGAAAGGACTTTCTTACGAGCAGATGGTTGAACTCTTAAGAACGAAACGCGATCCTTTCCTATTATTGAAACTCGGTGTCCTAACTATATTTGTCGGACTCGGATTAGGTGCTGGATTTCTATTCAGTAATTGGACAGGTTACGAAGAGTGGATTCCATTTTGTATTGTAACAATGACCGGTGTAGGATTCCTTGGAGGATTTCTATTAACCAGGAAAATGAAAAATGGAAACGGAAATTGATTTTGTATCAGCGGATGGTTTTAGCTTCTATACAATAGAGACGCTCAACGGAGCGTCTCTTTTTTTTATATTTAAGCTAACTCGTGTTCTTCAAGCCAATGTTGCGCATCTATTGCAGCCATACATCCGCTTCCTGCTGCAGTAACAGCTTGTCTGTAAGTTTTATCGGCAACATCGCCTGCAGCAAAAACTCCTTCAATGTTCGTCTTAGTTGTTCCCGGTTTTACTATTAAATAACCGGTTTCATCCATATCTAGAATTCCTTTGAAGAGTGAGGTATTCGGCTGATGACCAATTCCCATAAAAATTCCGTCAGTTGGAATTTCCCAAGTAGAACCATCTTTTGTGTTTTTAAGAAGCGCACCAATTACAAATTTTTTACCGTCTTCTACTTTGCCCAGTACTTCTTTAATAACTGCATTAGTTATGAATTTAATTTTAGGATTCTTCACCGCACGGTCATACATAATCTTTGAAGCACGGAATTCATCGCGGCGATGAATAATAGTTACTTCCGATGCAAATTTTGTCAAATAATTTGCTTCTTCCATTGCTGTATCGCCACCGCCAACTACTACAACTTTCAATCCTTTGAAAAAGAAACCATCGCAAGTTGCGCATGCAGAAACACCGTAACCCATATATTTTCTTTCACTATCAATGTTTAGCAGTTTTGCAGATGCGCCTGTTGAAATAATTATTGAATCAGCGGTGAATGTTTCACTTTCGGATTTTACTATAAAAGGATGTTTAGAAAAGTCAACTTCAGTTACATTCTTAAAAAAACATTGCGCACCAAAACGCTCAACTTGCTTACGCATAACATCCATTAATTCCGGACCCTGAATTCCATTTTCAAAACCGGGAAAGTTTTCTACTTCCGTTGTAATTGTTAATTGTCCACCCGGCTGCATTCCTTCAAAGACAACCGGATTCAGATTCGCACGTGAAGTATAAAGTGCCGCTGTTAATCCCGCAGGACCTGAACCAATTATTATTACTTTATAATGATTATCTGACATTAGTCAATCTCCAAATTTTACAAAACAAAATTACCGAAATGCGATCAATTTTTATAATTATAAGATGGAAATATTCCGAATTGGATTCTATTAATGAATTTCATCAGTTGCTTTTTAATAAGAACTCAGCATTACGTTTCATACCATTTAATTTAGCACGCTTGATGGGACTTGTTTCAAATCGCTTATTGAATTCTTCCGAATTTATTTCAATTATTTCTTGAAGTGCTATTTCTTTATTTCCTTTTGGTTCAAATTCTCTTTCACGTGTTTGAGATGGAAATTTTTTATTCCAAGGACAAACATCCTGACATATATCGCAACCGAAAAGCCAGCTATCAAATTGATTTTTAAACTCGCCGGATATTTCTCCTTTATTTTCAATTGTTAAGAATGAAATACATCTATTAGCATCAACAACGTACTCATCAACAATTGCTTTAGTAGGACAAGCATCAAGGCAAGCTTTGCATGAACCGCAAAAATCTTCTATTGGTTTATCATAATTAAATTCTTGATTACAAATAATTGTCGCTAAAAATATCCAGCTTCCCATTTCTCTAGTAATAACATTTGTATGCTTTCCTAACCAACCAATTCCTGAACGGACTGCCCAAGCTTTGTCCATTACCGGACCTGTATCAATGTAAGTTAAACAACTAAAAGAAGGATCAATTTCTTTAAGCTGTTCTTCAAGGATTTCCAGCTTTTCCCAAATAATTAAGTGATAATCTTTTCCCCAGGCATAGCGGGATACTTTTCCAAAACCTTTTTCATTTGAGTGTTGATGATTGGTATAATAATTCATTGCAAGCGAAATTACACTTTTGGTATTTGGTAAAATATTGTTTACGTCGAACCGTTTTTCAATATTGTGTTCCATATAATTCATAGATGCATGAAATCCTTTATCCAACCACTCTTTTAATTTTTCTGTTTCGTCTTGAAGAAGATCAGCCTTAGAAAAACCGATAAGGTCGAATCCTAATTCCTTTGCTTTTTCGATTACTATTTGGTTAATGAGTTTCATTCTTGATGTGACTGAATTTCTAAGTGCCTAAGAATTATTAAATTATTTTTTCTTCCCGTCTACTCCTATTTCCATTACTTTTACCATTTCAGTGCTTTTTTAAAAACTTTTACATAGATATCATTCCCAATAACCTTTACTTCGTATGAGTCCAAACCCTTAGTTCCATGAGGAACTTTTCCTGTTTTTAAATTAAACTGCCAGCCATGGGAAGGACATGTAATTTTTCCGTCCTCGATAAATCCATCGTAAATAATAGCCGCTTTTTGATGGATACAAATGTTATTAAGCGCATAAATTTGTCCATCGACTTTAAATAAAGCAACGTCAACATCATCAATAAAGAACCGTCTTCCGATTTTCTCTTTGAGTTCCGAGTCTTTGCAAACTTTAATAAATCCATCATTTTGTTTCATTAAATCATCTCGGTAAAAACTTGATCAATTGAAAATCCTCTTTGTGATTCTGCAACAGTTGCCATAATCACCTCGGGATCGTGTTCAAAAAACAATTTCCAATTTTGTTCGATTGCAATAGGAAGAATTTTTTTCTTTTCTTGTACGGTAATAAGCGGCTGTAGATCGTAACCCATTACGTATGGAATTGGGATATGAGAAGTGAATGGAAAAAGATCGCCGCAAAATAAAACCGTATTGGATGAATCATGAACTTTTATCATCTGCTGGAAAGATGTATGTCCGTTGATTGTAAGAAATTCAATCTCGTCATCAAATTGAACATCACCATCAATAAAGTTTAGCAATCCTTCATTGTGTAGAGGCATAAATCTATTTTGTATAAAACTACCGCGGTCACGATCTGTAGGATTAACAGCCCACTCAAAATGTTTTTTCTGAACATAGTATTTTGCATTTGGAAAAGTTGGAATCCAATTACCATCTTTTAAGTAAGTGGAACCGCCCGTATGATCGAAGTGAAGATGAGTTAAAAGAACATCCGTTATTTCATCAGGTTTAATACCAAGTTCATCGAGTGAATTGGACATAGTGTTTTCAGTTTGATCCAGCCGGTAGCTTCGTATAAACTTTTCATCCCAGTCAGAGCCAATTCCTGTATCAATCAAAATTTTGCGTGAATCACCTAAGAGAAGCAAATTGCGGGCGTGCAATGTAACTCTGTTCTGTTCATCTGCTGGATTATATTTAATCCACAGAGGTTTTGGAATTATTCCGAACATCGCACCGCCGTCTAATCCGAATGTGCCGGTTTCAATTACTTTTAATTCATATTTACCAATTTTCATTCTTGGTCTTTATCTTTATTTTGTAATTGATATCTTTAAGTTAAAGTTACAAATATCCAAGGAAATTGTTATAGTTAACAATTTTGAATTTTGTTTAATAATTTTTTCCCAATCTAAAATAAAAAGGGCGACTCATAAGTCGCCCTTAAAAAACTTGCTGCCAATTACTAACATCTATCTTCCTAAACCATCCAAATATTCTTTTCTTTTCAATAATGTGTCTTTATCTTCAACGTGTTTAGGATCTGGAACGCAGCAATCAACCGGACAAACAGCCGCACATTGAGGTTCATCGTGGAAACCGACACATTCGGTACATTTATCTGGAACGATATAGAAAAAATCTTTTGAGAAAAATCCATCGGCACCTGAAGGAGCTGCTTTACCTTCTCCGTAAGTGTTGCCGGCAAGTTTCCATTCTGCACCACCTTCATAAATTGCTGTATTTGGGCATTCCGGTTCACATGCGCCGCAATTGATGCATTCATCTGTTATCATTATTGCCATAATTGGCCTCCTTATTTATTTAAAAATTTAATCGTTGAGTTTAATCTTAGGAATTTTGTTCCAAAACTTTTGCTGATTTTGTTCAGAAATAAAATCATTTAACTCTTGGATTATGGGTTCTATAAAATTAACCAAATTTTCTAAATCAATATTCCTATTAGAAGGGAGATAAGATCTCAGCTTTTTAGTTCCTTTTTTAAGTTGGTTTAACGAACCTCTAAAATTTCCGGATATGAGGTGATAACATCCGACTGAAACTTGAACCATTCCCTGAAAGAAGAATCTTTCTTCCCGATCAGATTCTATCCAGCATTCTTCAAAAAAATCATGAGTGGAAAAGAAATCAGCTTTATTAAATAACTCAATACCTTCTGAAATATCTATCAATGTGGTTGAAATAATACTAAAACAAGGTTAGAACTTCAAGACAAATTGGGTTTGTAAATTAATATTTTACCAGCTTCCGCTTGCTCCGCCGCCGCCAAAACCACCGCCACCCCCCGAAAATCCGCCAAAACCACCGCCCCCACCTCCTGATCCCCATCCTCCGCTTCTGCTACTGTTTCCCATTGAACCTAATATTATCCAAGGTAAAATTCCGCCACCTCCACCTTTCCCCCCTCTTCTAAAAATGGAAGAGATGATTATGAAAAGGATAATTACAAAGATGAAAGGAAATCCTGTCCCAGTTCCTTTTCCTTTTTTGCCACCATCTCCCTGATATTCGCCGCGCGTGGCTAACAATATTGCATTTATACCGGCGGCAATACCCGAATAATAATCGCCTTGCTTAAAGTAGGGACGGACTTCATTTCTAAGAATTGAACTTGTAAGTGCATCCGGTAAAGTTCCTTCTAATCCGTAACCAACTTCAATCCTCATCTTGCGGTCATCTTTGGCAATAAAAAAAAGAATGCCATTATTATTTTTCTTTGAACCGATTTGATTTTTTGTTGCAGTTTGAAATGTAAAATCTTCTAACGAAGCTCCATTAAGAGCAGATATCATTAGAAACACAATTTGGTTGGAAGTTGAATCGTCAAATTTTTTAAGTGCTGTATTAAAAGTGTAGAGTTCGGAACTTGATAATGTATTGGTAAAATCATTTGCATAATTTTTTAATACCGGGATCTCAATCTGTGCTTTAAGAAACAGAATTGGTATAAGGCTAAATAGAAAAATTTTTTTCATTTATTTCTCGCTCAGAGTCCTTCGCTCTACACTTTACGTTAAAACTGTACTTTTGGTACTTGTTCTGAACCGGCCGCTGCTTTGAAATATTCTTTTTCCTTAAATCCGCTAAAGTTGGCAATTATTACTCCAGGAAATCTCTTTATTGCAGTATTATATTCTTGTGCAACTTGATTATACTTTTGCCTTTCAACGGTTATACGATTCTCGGTTCCTTCTAATTGAGCTTGAAGCTGTAAAAAATTTTCATTTGCTTTCAGTTGAGGATAATTTTCAGATACAACCAATAATCGCGATAACGCACTTCCCAAACCATCTTGTGCGGCTTGGAATTTTTGAATCATTGCAGGATCGCTAAGCTGATCGGATGTGAGTTTAATCTGTCCAACTTTAGCACGGGCTTCTGTTACTGCTGTATAAGTTTCTTTTTCAAAATTTGCTACACCTTTTACTGTTGCAACTAAATTTGGAACGAGATCAGCTCTTCTTTGATAAACATTTTCTACCTGGCCCCAAGCAGATTTTACGTTTTCATTCAAACCAACAAAGCCGTTATATTTTCTAGTAGCCCATGATACAGTAAGAATAATAAAAAGAATTACTACACCAAGTATCCCCAAACCAATCTTTAAACCTTTACTCATTTGTCCTCCTTTTACCTTGAAACTATTTTCTTAATACTTCTTTTAATTTGTAAGACTTCTCATCGGCGCAGGAATTCTTCCGCCTCTGCCGACAAATCCTGCACTGCTTAATTTTCTTACTTCCATAATTGGAGCTTTTCCCAAGAGTCCGCCGTAATCAACAAAGTCTCCAATCTTTTTTCCATAAGCGGGAATAATTCTTACTGCTGTAGTTTTATCATTAATTATTCCGATAGCCGCTTCATCTGCAATAATTCCGGCAATAGTTGTAACTGCAGTATCACCGGGTATCGCAACCATATCAAGTCCTACTGAACAAACTGAGGTCATGGCTTCCAATTTTTCCAGCGAAAGATTTCCAGCCTGAACAGCTCGGATCATTCCCATATCTTCACTAACCGGAATAAACGCACCGCTCATTCCACCGACAGAAGAACTTGCCATTAATCCGGCTTTCTTAACTGAATCATTCAACATAGCCAGAGCAGCAGTCGTTCCGGGCGCACCAACATCTTCAACGCCCATCGCTTTCAAAATATCTGCTATACTGTCACCTTCAGCAGGTGTAGGTGCTAAAGAAATATCAACAATCCCAAAAGGAATTCCATTCTTTTCTGCAACTTTCCTTCCGATCAATTCCCCAGCGCGTGTGATTTTGAAAATAGTTTTTTTGATCACTTCCGAAAGCTGCTGCAGATCTACATTTCCTGCTTCACGGATAGCTTCCAATACAACGCCCGGACCGCTAATACCAACATTTAAAACAATTTCCGGTTCGGATACTCCGTGAAATGCACCGGCTACAAACGGATTATCTTCAACTGCATTTGCAAAAACCACAAGTTTGGCGCAACCTATCGAATCGTTATCTTTTGTTTTTTCTGCAGTTTGTTTTATTACCTCTGCCATCATCAATACAGCATCCATGTTTATGCCGGCTTTTGTAGAACCGATATTAACACTCGAGCAAACTCTTTTAGTTTGTGAAAGCGCGTATGGAATTGATTTGATAAGTTCACGTTCACCGTTTGTCATTCCTTTTTGGACTAAAGCAGTATATCCGGCGATATAGTCTATACCGATTTCTTCGGCAGCTTTATCAAGAGTTTTTGCAATTTCAATAAATTCTTCCGCATTACATGCATCGAACGGAATTGAAATTGGTGTTACAGATACGCGTTTGTTTGCAATGGATATTCCGTATTGTGATTCAACTTCTTTAGCGAGTTTTACATGCTGTTTTCCGTATCGAAGGATCTTATCATATATTTTTTGTTTAGTTACTTCAATATTTCTATCATGGCAATCACGCAGACTAATTCCCATCGTTACTGTTCTAATATCGAAATGCTCGATCTCGGTCATCCGGATAGTTTCAAGTATTTCTTCAAACTCATAAGGCATGATCTGTAAATCCTTTTTGTAATCGTGAAATCTGAGATATAAAAAGTGAAATGTTAAAAGATTTATTCATTTGATGTTTGGCATTTCACTTTTGACAATCAAATTCTATGCATATAACGGAAAACATCCTCGTGCTGTAAATAAATTTTTATTTTCAGCAGTTGGGCAACTTTATTCATCTCTTCTTGAATTTCTTTTAAATCTTTTTGCGAAGCGGAAATATCAATTACCATTATCATAGTAAAAAAATCGCCGAGAATTTTTTGACTAAGATCCTGAATATCACAATTTGCATCACCAATCGCTTTGGTAACACCGGCAACAATGCCAGGATGATTCAAACCGAAAGATGTTAAAATTACACGGCCTGATGAGACATCGCTTTTCTCATATTTATAATCGCTGTCCATCGATTCAACTCGTTTCCGTACTAATTCTTTTACTGCTTCAGGTGTTGCTTTCTCTCCCAATTCACTAATTGCTTCAAACGTAATTTTTCTTACTTCTTCTTCTGAAAGCTTCACGGCTTGATACCCTTATATTCGTTCTGAAGATAACGTAAAGATTTATTTGCTACTTCTAAATTTTTCTCGATTGCAAATGTTTCTGCGTTTTGAACGGCTCCTCTATAGAATCGAAGCCATACTAATTCTGCAACTACAACTCCGTCAAATACCCGGTCTTCCATAAATGAGTTGACCGTCCAATATCCGGAAAGTAAATTCCAGCCTAACGACATTAATCCGGATAAGATTTTACCGCTATAAATTGCCCCCACACCGGGCAAAATATATGAAATTACCTTTGCAAATGTTACTGAAACTTTGGCTTTGTCAGTCTGATCCGCAAGTATTTTTAATTCATGTTTGGAATTAATCTTAGCAAAAGACTTAGCAGCGTTTTTCCAATCATCTGCAAAGATAAATGCCCATCCGCTCCAATAATTGATTTGATCACTCTTTCCGCTAAATCGCTGATCTTTTTCAAGTTCGTCACAAAGCTGCAGTGCGCGGTCGGTAGTTCTTCTTAAAATATTTGTTCTTATAATTTGTGTTTTAGAATCAAAATATTCGTCATCGCTGCCTGAATTTATTACAGCAAAAGAAAAATATTTTATTGCATCGTCATATTTTGCGCCGGCTTTGTAACATTCTCCGATTTTACAATTGGATTCGTAATGAAATGTTTTAGTGGAATCGAAAAATTGAAGACGTTTATACTCGGTAATCGCTTCGTAGTATTGCCTGCTGTTAAATAAATTGTTGGCATAATCAAACTGAATTGATAAGTGATCTTGTGCTTCTACCGAAAATAAAAGTGCAGACAGAAAGAATATTATCGTAAACCTGATTTTCATATTAGTAATCAATCTTAGGTAAAAAATAATTTCTTTGTTCAAAAAATAGTTTTACATCCTTATCAAAATTGAATTGAATTCTAGCATTATAAATTTGTGCTGACGCGGCAGAGCCGTAAATATTCCCAGCATAGAAAAAAGCAGCCAGTCCGCTAAACAGCCATCCTCTAAATTGATGGTCAGCGTTGAAATTTGTAATTGCCATGTATGTAGTAAGAGCTGTTACTATTAACGAAGTTATTCCGTCACCAATTTCTCCGGTATATATTTTACCGGTCCCGGGTATTAATGTAGATAAAATTACTGCA
>Ga0182021_10008134_pt1 | contig 12437 bp, 11 predicted proteins | sample 612E3MmetaG_FD_120493 | JGI IMG/M metagenome (GOLD analysis project Ga0182021, IMG submission 120493) | Permafrost microbial communities from Stordalen Mire, Sweden - 612E3M metaG (Illumina Assembly) | ecosystem: Environmental > Terrestrial > Soil > Wetlands > Permafrost | place: Sweden...
GGGGTACCACGTACATGCCTCAGCTTGATCTTGCCCGTATCGATTTGAAAATTAAAAAACTGAAAACTCCGATTGAAGAGTGTACATTCAAGCTGGAAAAAAACAGCAGCAGCAGCGGTACACTCAAGATTGAGTGGGAAAACACATCGCTCTCTGTTCCATTCCTCATTAGTAAAGATTCGCTGGTGCCCAGTCCGCCGGATTCATCGGTGCTTGTCATAAACGATAAACGATTATCTGTAAATTACAGCCGCCCATCGATGCGCGGCAGAAAAATTATGGGCAGCGTTGTTCCGTACGGTGTTGTCTGGCGCACAGGAGCAAATGCCGCGACAAGTTTTGTCACACAGACAGATATTGTTGTATCTGGTGTGAAGATACCGCGCGGATCGTACTCACTCTACACTCTTCCATCTTCTAATCAGTGGAAGCTCATCTTCAATAAACAGACGGGACAATGGGGAACGGTGTACAATGAAAAACTCGATCTCGCTCGCATTCCTCTGAATAAAAAAAATCTGAAGCAGCCGGTGGAAAAATTCACAATTACCTTAGAGCGCACTGCAGAAAAATCTGGTGTGATAAAACTGGTATGGGAGAAAACGCAGCTCTCTGTAGACTTTCAACTCAAATAGGAGACAAGCTATGGCAGCAAAAATTACGGTGAAAAACAACGGCAGTATTTGCGTCGAAGGTGAATTTGAGTTGTTCGATATAGACGGTAATACGTTTGATCTTGCAGGGCGTGCAGCAATCTCTTTGTGCCGATGCGGCCAAAGTAAGGACAAACCATTTTGTGATGGTACCCACCGCGCGTGTAATTTTCAGTCAGAAATTAAAGCACACAAATTACCGCCAGTGACGCCGAAAGTTTAATCAGCGGGTAGACTGAGAAATATTTTACAGTGAATTTTCTCGCTGGCGCATTACTTCATAGAGAAATACCGCGCTTGCACTTGCCACATTGAGTGAATCTACGCCGGACTGCATGGGAATCGCTACCGGCATATCACATGCGGAAAGAACCTGCAGCGACACTCCGCTGCCTTCGTTTCCAAACACGATACAGCAATTGCCGGAGAAATCGCTGCGCAGTATGCTGTGTTCGTCTGTATGCGGATGTGCCGCATAAATTTTGAATTGATGGAAGCTTTGAAGCGTTCGCAGTGTTTCTGCAAGTGTTGTGCAATGGACGACCGGCATTTTGAATACGGTCCCCATAGAATTTCTCACCGCGCGGCGCAAGTATGGACTGCTCGATGTCTCACCAACAAGGATCGCTTGTACACCAAATGCCGTGCAATTCCGGACAAGTACACCGATGTTTTCTGCATTGGCTAATCCGTCCATAGCGACAAATAATCGAGGCGATGATGACTGCGGTAACACCGAGTCAAGTGTTTCTTGTGCCGGAATTTTTCCGAGTGCCATAATACTTTGATGCAAATTGTATCCGACAATCGTGTTGAGTAATTCTTTTTGTCCAACAAATACGGTTATCTGTTCGGGGCGAAGGGCGAGTTGTTCGCGGTAACCTTCCAACCATTCCGGTGCTATGAGAACAGAAACAATTGTATGAGCGCTTTCTAAAAGTCTCCGAACAACAATAGTCCCTTCTGCAATAAACATACCTTTGCGAAACTGTTCAACCGATTGACGCAAGGTGCGATACGGCGTCAAGTCCGGATGATTAAGAGATGTAATGGAAACAATTGTAATCATTGCATTCAGCACAGAGATGGTTTGACACGTAATAATATTTGTGATTAAAATACAAAGAAGTCGGCACCAATACCAATTGCAAAATTAACATTTTAGATGAACCGAATTATTGATATCATACAATAAGAAGGTTTGTAATAGATTAAATTGGAATGATGTTTGGAACCACCACGTACATAAAGACTCAATGAAATCCACATTTAATAAAAAGAGTATCACTTCTTTTCCCAATGCTCCCGGTGTCTATCTTTTCTATGGTGCCGAAGACATTCTGCTGTACGTTGGCAAAAGTAAAACAATCCGTGCACGTATTCGCTCGCACTTTGCCGCCCGAGATGAACGCTGGCTTACAAAGCGTCTCCACCGCATCGAAATTCGTGAAACAGCCGGCGAACTTGGCGCGCTCTTGCTGGAATCACGGCTCATTAAAGAATTACGGCCGATGTACAATGTGCGTTCAAGACAGCCGCGGCGCATTATTATTGCGAGGCGTGCGGATAATGAACAAGGATACGCAACAGTCAAACTGGCCGCAGTTGATTATCTTGATATCAATCCGAACTCGCCGATCCTCGGTATCTTCAAACACAAAACGCAGGCAAAAGAATTTCTCGATACGGTTGCCAAAACGCATAGATTGTGTCCAAAACTATTACGGTTAGAAAATTCCAGCGGTTATTGCTTCTCGTACCACCTTGAACAATGCGATGGCGCATGCATGGGAGAGGAAGATGCCGCAGCGTATAATGCACGTGTAGAAGCGGCATTTGAAGCGCGTCGCATTATCGCATGGCCGTTTGAAGGTGCAGTGAATATAGAAGAAGTCTCGAAGGATCAAAAACTGCGCGAAATTTTTGTGATCGACAATTGGTGTTTAATTGCAAGTAATAATGATGCCAATATTATTTCGAAGAAATTCCAGATACCACAAAAATCTTCTTCGCACCGCTTCGACTACGACAGCTACAAGATTCTTTATAGCTATGTGATGGAGAAAGGGGATAAAATCAAGATAGAAAAGTACAGCACCCCTTCCGCCAGAATAATGGCGGACAAGTAATCCCATCCTCTAAAAGTCACGCACAATGGACGGTATCGTAAAGAACTGATTTCATAAAAAAGGTGTTCACCTGCTATGGAACCTGACAGAGCTGTACAATACTCGAATAGTAAACGATTATACAAAATTGCCTTTAGCCTCGCAGTCTTCACCATTCTTTATAACATTGCTGAAGGACTTATTTCTATGTACTTCGGGTACAAAGATGAAAGTCTAACATTGTTCGGTTTCGGTGCTGATAGTTTTATAGAAGTTTTCTCCGGACTTGGCATTGCGCACATGGTTTTGCGTATTCAGCGACAGCCGACAAGTAACCGTGATAATTTTGAACGAACGGCATTAACCATTACCGGGTATTCATTTTATGCTCTGGTCATTGGGCTTCTTGGAACGAGTATGTATAATATCTGGATAGGAAGGACGCCTGAGACAACTCTTTGGGGTGTGATTATTTCATTACTATCAATAACGGTGATGTGGGCTTTGGTGCACGGCAAATCAAAAGTTGGCAGACGGTTGAACTCCGATGCAATACTTGCAGATGCTGAATGCACAAAAGTCTGCATTTCTATGTCTGTCATTTTGCTTATATCAAGCGGTGTTTACGAATTAACGAAATTCGCTTTCGTTGACATTATGGGAACTCTGGGCCTCGCATACTTATCCTTCAAAGAAGGACGTGAATGTTTTGAGAAAGTAAAAAAGAACAGCCATTGTTCTTGATGAAGTGTAACAATTGTTGCTTGAGCTTTCAACGACGTACTATAGTAAGCACTTTACCATATCCAATCGATCGTTGCAGTTAATTCGGCGTTAAGGAATGGCTGATCTCGGCTTCCATCAAAAATAGTAAGCGGGAAGACAGCGGTTGCCGATGGCGTAAGAACAAATCTGCCTATACGAATGCTGACAGGTATAGCGATTTCGTAATCAAGTATAGTAAAAATATTAGACCGGTTTGTGGCAGCGGTTGCAGCGTTTTTGGTTACGATTTTTTTCGGATCGGGATTGAGCTTCTGTATTTTTTGCAGCTGTTTTGCAATGAGTGTCAAGTTTTGTTCGCCCCAGGATGCTCTCACGGTCGGTGCTAGAAGTATATTTCTTCCGAACTGCCAATAATGTGCTGCAGTAAATTGAAAGGCGTATTCCGATTGATCGTCGAAATTGATCTCTGCAGCTAAAGAAAAATCGGCAGCCGAAGTCGAAAGATCTAATTCTCCGTCTACACTTTGGTTAAAGACCGATCGTAATTGCGTACTGCTGCTGTCGAACCAAAAATGTGTGTAGCCGAGTGAGCCGCCGAAGACAGGCGAGAACATGAATTCGTACGAAAGCCCTAAGGATGTGCCGTCCCAGTGATTGGACTGCTGTTCCAGCCAAGAAATGCCAATGTAAAGTTTCACGCCGGATAAATGACGGAACGAGATCAGCGGACTTACCATTGCCTGGCTTATTCCGCCGTCGCGGCCGTGGAAAAATGAAGTGCTGTTTGCATCCATCGAAATCATCAATTTGTTGGAATATGCTTCAAGAGAATCCAATTCTGTCGCACGGTTATCGATTAATGTTTCCACAAACGTGATAAGAGAATCGCACAGTGTTCCAGTTGAATCGGAAAGACTGCTTGCAGCATCATCGAAGTGGTCAGTGATGGAAGCGAAGAACGAATCTGCCGAACTATCTGCGTTTTCATAGAACGATGAAAGCTCGTTTGAAAAATCTTCCGGCTCAGCACAATCGATGCATGCCTCATGAGTATTTCTAAGGTCGATAATTGTTTTCTTGTAATCTAAAAGTTGATTGCGAAGAACTTGCCGCTGTATCTGTCCATAGGTCTTCAGCCTGCCGGAAAAATCTTTGTGCAGTTGATATGCAGAATCAATTCTTGATGAATCGAGTAATTCGAGCGCCGATTTCATGAGCGAATCTGTAAGCGCGTTGAGCGACAATGAGTGTGTGTGAAATGATGTCTCAAGCTCCCGTGAGAGAGAATCCACGTTTTTCTCCTGAATCAGAATAGCTGAATCGACGGCGATGCGCAATGCCCGATGTAATTCTGCATCGAGCATCATTGAGTCATTTGGATTTATTGACTGCGCATTGGAAGCCGGTATGACGACGGCAAGAGAAATAAAGAGGGATAAAATGATAGGGAAGTGATAGCTCATGATGAATCATTTTGGTGTTTGATGATTCTCTGTGCCCTTGGTTTAATGGTACCAAGGGCATGTGTTCATAAATCTATGAAAATGTATGTAGGATGTAAAGGCGGGCAACGGATGATCAGCAACGAAGTGATGCTGGATATCACATCCATCTGTAAAATTATTTTCAGAATGGCCTGTTAAATCTTAGAATAAACTGTGCAGGTGATGGATGATCCGTACGCCATGCAACTCCTATACGGAATGAACCGCTCCGATTTGATAACGCCACGCCCAAGTCGTGTTCAAAATCGTTAAACTTTACTGCTTCAACTCCTTCCAACGCTGATGCATTTGAAGATGCTTCCCGCGTGAGGCCGGCATCTGTCAAAAGCAAAATATTAATATTGTGGAATATCCATAACGGCCAGAAATCTAATTCGTCAAGAAAACTGCCGTTGAGTATCAGCTCAGCATTGAAGAGGAGCATGCGATTTCCGAGTTCAGACTTGAAAGGAAACGCATTCATCGTACCTAACCCGCCCAATTCAAACATTTTCTGCGATGGAAGAGTGCCGTCTGAAGAACCTGCGCGCACGCGAATGTTCAAATTGTCATACTTGCCAAGCGGCTGAAAGCGGCGCAGGTCAAGTATGTACTGACCGAACTCAAACTCACTCCCCCAATTATTTTTCGCAAATTCGGCGGAAGCAGACAAACTCCATCCTTCAGGTCCATAACTCGTATTCGAAATCGTACTGACGCCGCCGCTTGCGATTATACTGCGCATTTTACCGGGATTGATGGCAGGATTCAAACGGTAATGTTTATCACCGCCAAATAATGCCCAATCAACTTTATTGGCGAGCGAATCGTACATATCTGCCACATAGGCAATCTTCAGTTCGTTTTTCAAATAATTGTCTTTGGAATAATATGCTGCGTGAATTGTATAGCCGTTCCTCTCGAAGTAATCGCGGAAATCTTCGTGAATCAATAATGCCGCCGCTGTGTTTTCATGCAATGAAATAACCCATTTATCTTTTGTATCGGTAAGACTGTATCCTTCCGCACCCAGTTCAATAATGCCGCTTCCCTCATTTGTGAGTAATGCAAACTGCCTTACTAATCCAAGATTGCCGCGCCAGATGTGTGACTTGAAACCCCATCCTGCAGAGCCGAACATATTCCAATTTCGTTCTCCATCCCAATAATATTTCTTTTCCGAACCAGCACCAAGAAATAAACCTTCTACCCGGTTATACCGGAAAATAAAATTATCTAAATTCATTTTATCGTCTGACCATGGAACATCAAATGTGCGCACCGTTCGTGAAAAATTACTGCGTGATGGACGAAAGCTAATTTTTTCTTTTTTTGTAAAATCTTCGAACCCTTTAATAACAGCACCGTCTTCTTTCAGTATGCTTCCATTGATAACACGCGCACTGCCCGTGATCTTGCCCGTGCGTTTCATATTCAAATCGCCGCCTACGACCAGCACATCGCCGTCTACTGTGCCATAGACAGTCAGATCGCCACCTTTCACAACAACATTGCTGTTCATTATTTCAGATTCTTCAATTACTTTGTCGCCGGAAAATGATTGTGCGTTGCTATCGATTTCGCTGTCAGTGATCTCTAGTGAACGGTGAATTGTTGAAGGTACAGTATCATCGGTGGTTATTTGACCGTCTTCTAATGGTGAAGTCCACCGTTGTACCATATTGTTCACGATGTGATCGATATTGTTCCCAACCTTATCTATTTCTTTTCCAATGTTATCGGCTTCATTTCCTATGCGCTCGCCAACATCGTCGTCGTTCGTTTTCTTCAGCTTCGATTGTGCGTTGGCGGAGAAAAAAGATAAAACCAATCCGCAAGCGATAAGAAAAAGTGTCAAGTTTTTCATAGGTGCACCATAGTGTGTTTTTTAAATGTCCCCGGTAATATTACGCTATAAGAGAGATCAAAGTTTCAGAATTCTTTTTATAAGATAGTCTGTGATAGCCTGATATTCAATTCTTTTATGAAATTGAGTATATTACAGTGAACCTATATAATAGAGGAAGGGTAAGACATGAGATTAGCAATCAACATCGACCACATTGCGACATTACGCAACGCACGCGGTGGAACGGTCCCAGATCCCGTGAACGCAGCACTTATTTGCGAAAAAGCCGGTGCGGTTGGAATCGTATGCCATTTGCGAGAAGACCGGCGGCACATAAAGGATGATGATGTACAGCGCCTCCGTTCACTCATTAAGAAAAAGCTCGATCTTGAGATGGCAGCCACTGAAGAAATCATCGGTATTGCCATTAAAACGAAACCTGATCTCGTGACACTCGTGCCGGAACACCGTCTGGAACTTACAACGGAGGGTGGTTTAGACGTCGTTGAGCAAAAGAAATATCTCGGTGATGTTGTAAGGCAATTTAGACAGAATAACATACCGGTAAGCTTGTTTGTTGATCCAACAGAAGCACAGATACATGCGTCGGCAGATATCGGGACAACTATGATTGAAATTCATACCGGTGAATATGCTGAAGCAAAAACTGAAAGTGAGTCGAGGGAACAATTTCAGCGAATTCAGGATGCCGCGAAGCTTGGCAAATTGCTCAATCTTGGTGTGAATGCAGGTCACGGATTAGATTATGAAAATGTTGCGGCTGTTGCAGCTATTCGCGACATTGACGAAATGAGCATCGGTCATGCTGTAATCGTACGTGCATTAATCGTTGGATTAGAACAAGCAGTGCAGGAGATGTTACTTCTGGTTGAAGGAAAATCAAGCAAGATTAGAAGGCAGATAGAAGAAGAATAGGAGAACAAGAAATCCATCAGCTTAAAATCAAGCCGCTCTTTCACTCATTTATACCTTCATCGCCTGGTCTAATACGAGCTGATTCTTCAATCCTTCTTCTCCGGGAGTAGGTAATGCTGTATTATAGAGTATCGATTCGGAGAAGAGCGTTACCTCTTTTTCGTACAGATTTGGAATAACAATATTTTCTTCCCGCATTTCCGCTGCCGAACCGTTCTTTCCCAGCACGATTTTCAATGGAATTGTCAGATTGCTCATTGTAAAGTTTTCCGCGGAAAGAACACCTTCCTGTCCGATGACTTCAATAATTGACCGGCGGTATGAACTCACAAAAGAACAATAAATGCTTGATAGTGTTCCTTGCGAAAACTTTAGTGCCAAGAGCGATGTTTGTTCTGTCGCGGTCTCTGTAGGTATTGGTGCAAGCTGACTCTTTACGGAAACAACATCGTCATCCAAAAGATAACGGATGGTATCTAAACAATGGACACCAATATCGAAAGCTGCCCCGCCGCCGGCGATTTTTTTATTCCACATCCACCGTCTGAGTGACAAACGAGCATCGTACATATATTCCGCTTTCACAAATTCTACTTTGCCGATGATACCGGAACGAATTAATTCCTTCATCCGCGCAATTAGGGGGGAAAGGCGAACCATGTGACCAACCATCAGTTTCACATTCTTGCTGCTGCAGACTTCGACCATGTGCTCAGCTTCTGCAGCATTCATGGCCATAGGTTTTTCTACAAGGACATGCTTGCCGGCAAGCGCAGCAGTGATGGTATCCTGTGCATGCTGGACGACAGCGGAAACAGTAAACACTGCATCGATATCCGGATGATGTACTAATTTTTCTGCAGAATCAAATGCCAGCGGAACATGAAATGCCCGCGCTTTTTCTTCAGCGGCTGAAAGTGAACGCTTCTGAATGGCAACTAATTCTGAGTTTGGCGACGCTTGAATTGCAGGAGCAATGGTGCGTTCAGCAAAATTACCAAAGCCGAGAATACCGTAACGAATTTTCCGGGTCATCTATTTCTCCGTTTGAAGATTATCCTCAATGAACATACTGAAGATTGTGTATGAACTCAAATGGAATATTCTTTTCATCTTCCATTGTTGAATCTCTCTGAGAGAACCTGTAGATTGTGCTATAACTTTTCGGCAACTTTTTAAAAGTCAGAAATGACATCCCACGATGGTCGACTAAAATTTACCCCGCAGCGACCTTTGCACTTGTTGCAGCGTATTACGAGCAGGCGCAATGCAATGCTGCTCCTGCGTCTGTTTATCGCGTTTGTAATTATTCTTCTTTTCTATTCGATCGCATTTCAATATCTGATGAATTTAGAAGGGCGGAGATACAGTTATATATCGGGATTGTATTGGATCATTTCAACCATGTGCACAGTCGGATTAGGAGATATTACATTCTTAAGCGACTTCGGAAGGCTTTTTACTGTCCTTGTAATTTGTACAGGTATCTTCTTTTTACTTGTCCTGCTGCCCTTCACAATTATTCAGCTCTTTCAATCATCAGCGCGCGTTCCGCGCGAATTACCGGAAAACACACGCGGCCATGTTGTGCTCGCTGAATACGGAGCGTTGACCGGTGCTCTCATAGAGCGGCTTGAGCGGTACAATCAAAACTATGCAGTGCTCGTCGCCGATATTGAAGAGGCGATGCTTCTGCGGGATCAGGGAATCAAAACCGTTGCGGGCGAGCTTGACGATCCGGACACGTTCAAGGAAATTCGCATTGAACAAGCGGCGTTTATTGTAGCAACCGGTTCCGATACAACAAATACGTCGCTCGTGTATACGGTCCGGCGTGTATCAAAAAACATCCCCATCATTTCTGTGGCAAGCGGAGAACCTGCAGTACAAATTTTAGAACAGGCCGGCTGTACACATGTTCTGGCCCTCGATGAAATGATGGGACAATCACTTGCGCGAAGAATAATTGCTGGCGATGCCATGGCGCACGTGATTGGACAGATAGATGATTTGGTGATTGCCGAAGCGGCGGCGGCTGGCACACCCTTGGTTGGTAAAAATCTTGAGCAAGCGCACGCATCTCATATTGTCGATGCGTCCATCATCGGCGTTTGGGAAGCCGAGTATTTATTCTTCCTCAAAAGGATATGACCATAACGAAGAAAAGTATTCTTGTGCTTGCCGGGACACAAAATCACATTGATCGATATAACGAATTATTTTGCATCTATAATATCAATAGTGCGCCGATTATCATCATCGGTGGAGGAAATGTAGGGAGGGCGTTGGGACGATCGATGAAAGAGCGGGAACTTGATTTTCGGATTATTGAGAAATCAAGGGAACTTGTTTTCGACGATAAACAGTATATTCAAGGAGATGCAACGGATGTTCGGGTGTTACAACAAGCAGGTTTCTTTGAGGCACCTGCAGTTGCAATTACCAGTCACAGCGATCAAGCCAATATTTTTCTTACTACATATTGCCGGTATCTAAGGAAAGACATTCAAATCATCAGCCGTGCAACATTGGATCGGAGCGTGCATACACTCCAAACGGCTGGTTGTGATTTTGTCGTCTCGCACGCTTCGCTCGGTGCAAATAATATTTTCAACCTGTCGAAGCGCGGGAATATTTTAATGATTGCAGAGGGTGTCGACGTATTTCGTGTGAAAACACCCAAAGCATTGATGGGCAAGACTATCAACCTTGCATCTATTCAGGAAGAATGCGGATGCCGCATTATCGGAGTCAGCACCAATGAATCGGTGATGATCAATCCGGTTGTTGAGACAAAACTTCCTGCCGATGGAGAAATTATTCTCATCGGCAGCGTCGAATCGGAGGAAAAGTTTTTCCGCCGTTATAAACCGAAAGATTGAATCAAGCGGAATAAGACGCATTTGCCGTCATCCGGCATGACGCACTTAATAACTTTTCGTTCAATCATCACTCACTCAGCTCTCTTTTTTTTGTATATTGTTATAGTAATGACATTTGTATAAAGGATAACGTTCGAGTGTTTAGAAAAATTATTACAAGAATTAAAACTGTATTCGGTGCAGCTGCAAAACCTATTTCGCTGCCAGTAGCGACAACCATGAAGGAATCGAAATCATCATCAGAGCGGCGTAAAGGATTCCCGCACGAAAAACCTGAAGGCATACACCACCCGCGTGATCTGCGGAAACGTGAAACCCGTGCGGAGTATGCAGCTCGTAGAGCGAAACTTGCACTGCATACGCTTCCTCCTTCTACTCATATTGTTCCGTCTGACCCGTGGGATAGTTCAATCTTCAAAGTCCCTGTCGTCGACGGTAAAACACGGTTTCACGATTTTGATCTTCCGCGTGAGATCATGCACTCAGTGTACGATCTTAAGTTCCATTATTGTACTCCTGTGCAGGCAGAAACTCTCGTTAAGTCTTTGATTGGCGAGGATGTGACTGCGCAGGCACAGACCGGTACTGGAAAAACTGCTGCATATCTCATTACAATTTTTACTCATTTTCTAAAACATTCGATAGTAGGAAAACGCCACCATGGCACTCCTCGAGCGCTGATACTTGCACCGACACGTGAGCTTGTGATGCAGATTGAGCGAGACGCGCGCGGACTCGGCAAATATGTTGCTTGCAGTATTCTGTCAATTCTCGGCGGGATGGATTATACGAAACAAGAGGAAGTATTGAAAAGCGAGCATTGCGATATTCTCATCTGCACGCCAGGCCGTCTGATCGATTTCATGAACAAGAAATTAGTGGATCTGAGCAAAGTAGAAATTCTCGTTCTCGATGAAGCCGACCGCATGCTGAATATGGGATTTATAGACGCTGTTCGCTCAATTGTTTTGAGTACACCGCCAAAAGCAAAGCGTCAGACCATGTTCTTTTCAGCGACCATGTCGTCCGATGTAAAGCGACTTGCCGAAACATGGACACGGCAGGCGTTCGAAGTCAATATCATGCCGGACAAGGTTGCGGTGGACAGTGTCGAGCAAATCACGTATATCACTACCTACAATCAAAAGGCAGCGCTTGTCTATAATCTGATCATGCAGAAGCACCTAGACCGCGTACTCATGTTTGTCAATCGCCGCGACGAAGCACGCCGTGTGAAAACGCTGCTCGAAACTTACGGGGTCAGCTGCGCACTTCTTTCAGGCGATGTGGAACAACATCAGCGCATCCGAAGGCTGGAACGATTTCGCGAAGGAAAGGTTCGTGTACTGGTCGCCACCGATGTCGCCTCACGCGGGCTTCACATCGAAGGGATCTCGCACGTTATCAATTACAATATGCCGCAAGATGTAGAAGAGTATGTACACCGCATCGGACGAACTGGGCGGGCCGGAGCTAACGGTATTTCCATCAACTTTGCTGATGAAGATGATGCATACGAACTGGCAAAGCTTGAAGAATATTTAGGAAAAAAAATCAAATGTACGTATCCTGATGAACATTTGATGGCTCCCATCCCGGAACTCCCGCCGCATCATTCGACAGAAAAAAATGAACGTACAGGATATCAACGCCGTAATAGCACGAGACAGAGAAGAAGATAATATCTTTATATCTCTCCGATCTCTTCAAGCGGTCGGAGAGATAGTGCATGGAGGTTTGTAAAAGCAGGTTTGCATTCTTTCACATTTTCGAGTATTTTAAAGCAGAACATTCGGTAC
>Ga0182021_10008135_pt1 | contig 12437 bp, 9 predicted proteins | sample 612E3MmetaG_FD_120493 | JGI IMG/M metagenome (GOLD analysis project Ga0182021, IMG submission 120493) | Permafrost microbial communities from Stordalen Mire, Sweden - 612E3M metaG (Illumina Assembly) | ecosystem: Environmental > Terrestrial > Soil > Wetlands > Permafrost | place: Sweden...
ACTTCGACGACAAGCGCGCGATCTTCGAGGAGATCGTCGACGGCACCTTCGCGCGCCTCGGCGCCGCCGTCATGCGCGTCGACACCGAGGATCCGTCCCAGGTGGCGAGCCAGATCGAAGAGAACATCCGGCGCATCGTTCATGCGCTGCTCGAGGATCCCGCCACCACGAAGATCCTGCTCTCCGACGCGGTCGGTCTCGATCCCGGCTTCGACAAGAAGCTCCTCTTCTTCTACGAGGAGGTCGGCAAGCTGCTCGAGGCGTCGCTCGTCGACGGTCAAGAGCGCGGCATCGTCGCCGCGGGCGACGCACGCGTGTTCGCAATCATGACCCTCGGGGCCGTGAAGGAGATCATGTACCAGGTCGTGATGCGCGGCCTCGACTACCCCGAGGAGCGCATCGTCGCCGAGATCTTCCGCTTCCTCGCCGCGGGTTATCTCCGCGTCACTCCGCCCTCGCCCTGAGCCAGGGCGTCAGGTGCGGAGCGCGTTGACGAAGAACCAGACCGTCAGTCCCCACGCGAAGATCAGGACGAAGATCCGCACCCGCTCCGGCTTCATCGTGCGCGCGACGGCCGCGCCGAGCCAACCGCCGACGATCGCGCCCACGGCGACCGGGATCGCGACGTCGATCACCACCTTGTGCGCGATGAAGAAGGCGATGTTCGCGGCGCCGTTGATGAGCATGCCGAGCAGCGTCTTCAGGCCGTTCATCGCGTGGAGATGGGTCATTCCCATCAGCGTGAACGTCGCGAGCATGAGGATGCCCATGCCGCCGCCGAAGTAGCCGCCGTAGGACGAGATCAAGAACTGCACGACCGCCGCCCCGGCGAGCGGGAGGTGTCCGCCGCCGCGCAGCTTCGCCACGCGAGGTCCGAAGGTGAAGACCGCAGATGCCGCGAGCATCAGCAGCGGAAGGATGCGCGTGAACGTGAGATCGGACGTCGAGAGCAAGAGGAGAGCGCCCGCAGCCCCACCGAGCGCGCTGGCGAGGGCGAAGACGATCAGCGTCTTCCGCTCGCGCGGCAGGTCCTTGCGGTACGCAATGGTGCTCGACACGCCCGCGGGCCAGAGCGCGACTGCGGTGGTGGCGTTGGCGGCGACCGGCGGCACACCGACGAGCAGCATCGATGGGAACACGAGGAAGCTGCCTCCGCCGGCGACGGAGTTGATCGCGCCGCCGACCGTGCCTGCGACGAAGAGGAGCGCTGAGGTCGCGAGCGATATCAATCGCCGCGATTAGAGCAGAGCTCAGTGCTCCCAGTGCCACTTCTCGGACGGAACCGTGCGGCGGAAGCCGAACGCATGGCCGTGGTTGACGAGATAGGAGTAGACGCCGCTCGCCGACGTATTGAGATCGAGCGCATGCCCGCTCTGGTGGTTCGAGTAGCCGGGCACGGCAGCGAGGTTGCCGCCGTTGCACTTCTTCGTCAGGTAGCAGTGATAGAGGTACCGCTGCGAAGCCATCGAGCGGAAGCCGCTGACGACGTACATGCTGACGCCGACCTTGCGCGCTGCCGCCCGCATGCGGAGGTACGCGCGCGCGGTGTTCACCTCGACGTACTTGCCGTCGATGGTCGTCACGCAGATGTTCATCTTGTGCCCGCTCTGGTAGCCGGTCACACGTTGACACGACTCGGTCTGGTTCAAGCTGTCGGGATCGATGACGGCGGGCGTCCCGGGCTCCTTCAGAGCGAGCTCCTCGGGCGTGAGGAACGGCGTCGAGTCCTCGGCCGGCGTGGTGATGGTGAGCTCGCTCTCTTCCGCGACGCCGGCGACCGCGGCGGGTCCCTCGGTGGCGGCCGCCACGGGCGCGTCGTCGACCGCCGCTGCCGGCCCGGCTGCCTCGCCCGCCGCCACCTCTTGCGGCGTGATGTCATCGGGCGCGGGCGCACCGCCTTCGGTGCCGTCCGACGACGCACAGCCCGCGAGCACGAACGCGAGGCCGACGAGGGGCGCGAAGAGGAGAGAGAGCGGGGAGCGACGGAGATGGTTCTTGCGAAGCATGTCGCGACGCGTGAGCACATGCCTTGCCAACGCCGCCACTCTCACTCGCGCGCGTGAATCGCCGCGCCTCGCACACGGTGGGCGCGACACGTCGCGAGCTTCTCCGCGTCGTCACGCGAACGCTGCTCGTGATTGTCCGCGAGTCGAGGACGTCAGGCCGCAACTCGAAAGACAGGCGGTTGCGCAGGGCCTCGCGCGGTTTGCGCAACGCGCGGATCAGCGAACGACGACGCGCGTCGCGCCGCTGCGGATCTTCACCCAGAGCGTGCCGCGCCGGGCGGGCTCCCACGCCCAGCCTTCACTCGCGTCGTCGAGGACCTCGAGGTCGGCGAGCGATGCGCGCCGGGAGAGCGCCGTCTTCGTGCCGGCGTCGTCGTCACGAACGACGTCGTTCGGCTCCGGCGTGGCCATCGACTCGAGCACGAAGCCTCGTACGAAGACGCCGCCGCTCACCATCCGAAGCGAGCCGTCCGGGCCGCGCTCGACGCTGGTCTGGTCCCAGAGCTCGAAGCGACGGGGACGGCCCGGCGCAATACGCACCCAGAGCAAGCCAGGATCGCGAACGAAGGACTCGACGGAGGGATCGTCGGCGGGCGCCAGCGTGTCGATGGTCGGCCGCAACATCGGCACGATCGCGCCGTCGCGGAGGACGAGCGGCAGCTTGTCGAGAGGCGCGTCCACGGCGATCGGCGCACGACCGTCGGAGGCGTAGGGCGTTCCGTCCCACCAGTCGATCCACGATCCCGCAGGGACCACGACGCTGCGCGTGCGCTCGCCTCGCGTGAGGACGGGCGCGACCAGCAGGTCGTCGCCGAAGAGATAGACGTCGGACGGATGGATCCCCATCTCGGGGTACGCGAGCCCGAGCGGCCTCAGGATCGGGCGGCCGTCGTCCACGATGCGCTGCGCGTATGTCCACTCGTACGCGAACAGCCGCATGTGGAGCCGCGCATACGTGCGGTATACATCGACCGTCGCGTCGCTACGTCCGTTCTCCGGCGTGAATACCCACGGAGGCTGCGACGAGCCGTCCCCCACCTGCATCACCGTGGAGAGCGCGGTCTGCTCGGTCCAGCGCAGGTACAGCTCCTCGTCGGGCGGACTGTGGCGGTAGCCGCCGGTATCGGCACCGAAGAACGGAAAGCCTGACACGCCCAGCGAGAGTCCCATGACGACGGTCGCGGGCAGGCCGCCGACGCCGGTGACCTCCTTGCCGTCGCGCGGAGTGAACCGTTCGCGATGGTGGGTGAACGACGAATCCATGTCGCCCGGCCAGATGATGCAGCCTGTTCGCTGCTCGCCCCAGTGCGCCGCGCGACAGAGGAGGAAGCGATCGTCCGGCAGCACGTCGCCGTACGCCCGATGGTAGAGACCGGAGTAGCGATGGTGCATCGTGCGCTCGTCGCTGCCGTCGGCGAACCGCCACACGTTGCGGACGAGACCGAGTGACGGCACGACGTCCTCGCCGTAATCGAGCTTGAAGCCGTCGATGCCGGCGGTCGTGTAACGGTTGACGAGGTCGCTCCAGAACGCGAACGCGGCGGGGTTCGAGAAATCGATGGGCAGGCCCCAGGGATTGAGCGGGATGCCGTTCTGCGCCGGGAAGAAGCTGCTGTTCGTGGCCTGCGAGCGCAGCGGCTCTGCTGCCTTCTCGAGGTACGGCGAGCTCCAGAGCGCGAGCCGGAGCCCAGCGGCATGGACCTCGCCGATGAGCGCGTTCGCGTCCGTGTACCTCGCGGGGTCGAAGTCGAACGTGTTGACGGCGCTCGCGTAGGGGCGATCGAGCCAGATGCCGGACGTCGCGAGATCGAGGCGGCGGAGCGTGGCGATGTCGTCCTCGACCTCCTTCTGATCGCGGCTGTCGTTCCGCCAGATCCATGGTCCGAGCGCCCACGGCGGCGGCACCCGTGCGTCGCCCGACACCTCGTAGGTGCGCCTCACGAGATCGAGCGGCGCGTCGGCGCCGAAGAGCCACACGCGGAACGCCTCCGGGCCGCCGTCGCCGCCGCCGCGCGGCGCGACCGCGAACGTGGCCTCTACAGCCGCCGGATCCTTGCGCGCGACGTCGAACGACCCGGCCCGTGTGGTGGCCACGAACATCGCCCAGCCGTGCGTACCGAGGAGGAACGGGACCGGGACGTGCGCCTCGTTGTTCGCGCTCTCCAGCTCGAGATCCGCCTCGAGCTGCATGGCGCGCAGCTTCCCGCGGTGGTCGACCGAGTCCTCCCACTCGCCGAGCCCGTAGAACCCCTCGTGGGGATCACCGGACGTGCGCGCGCGCACGCGCACGAGCGCGATGGCGGGCCCGCCGGTCGCGTTCACGCCCGGCGTGAGGTCGAACGTGAAGCCGGCTTCACTCTTCTCGCGGATCTCCGCACGCAGCGTGAGGCCGTCTCCGTAGTCGAGCGTGACGGCAGCGCCGGGGCGCGCGTCGCCGCTCGCCGGGAGGCCCGCCACGTGAAATCCCGCGGGCGTGCGAAACGTGACGCCGGCTTCACCTTCGCGGCCGTCGAGCGTGAACGGATCGTAGCTGGCCGAGTCGTCGATGACGTCGACCACGCCGGCCTGGAACGCGTCTTCGCCCAGCACGAGGAGCGCCTCGCTACCGCGCCGGAGGACGATCGTGCGACCGTCGCTCGTCACGTCCACGTGGAAGCGCGACGCGCCCACCGTGATGGGCGCCTGCGCGAGAGACGGAGCCCCGGCGTCGCAGCCGGCGATACCGGGCGCGAGCGCAGACGCGAGCGCCAGCGCGGTCGCGATCGCGTTGGCCGTCCGGAACCCGGCGCGCGCGCCGGGTAGACGCGTCATCGGAGGACCACCCGGCGCACGAAGCTCCGCAGGGTCGAGGCCCCGTCGGGCGCGTCGGTGGCGCGAGCGAGGAGGGCCTTGGGATCGCCGCCCTCGGCCTCGATCAGATGAGCGCGCGCCTCGAGGTACCCGCGCATCGCGTCGCCATCCATCTCGGGATGGAACTGCACGCACTTGATGGCGTCGCCGATCGCGAACGCCGCGTAGGGCTCGAGGTCGGTCTCGGCGAGGACGCGCGCACCACGCGGCAGCTCCACGACCGAGTCGACGTGCGTGCCGTTGGCGCGGAAGCGATCGCCGATCCCCTCGAGGATCGGATCGCGCGGGTCATGAGGCAGGACGCGGACCTCCACGCTGCCGATCTCGCGGCCGCGAGGGTTCTTGGCGACGCGACCGCCCAGCGCCTGCCCCACCATCTGGTGACCGAAGCAGATGCCGAAGAGCGGCGTGCCGGCGTCGGCGATGCCGCGGATCAGCTCCTCGGCGCGGAGCATCCAGGGCGCGCGCTCGGTGACGCTGCTCGACGAGCCGGTCATGACGAAGCCGTCGGCGTCGCGCGGTCCAGGCAGCGGCTCGTCCTTGCGCACGTCGTGCTCGAGCCACTCGCCCTGCCAGAGCTCACCGACCTCGCGCTTGATCCAGCCGAAGAACTCTCCGCGGCGCGCGGCGACGGGCGCGGCGGCATCCCCGGCGCGTAGGACGATCAGCTTCACGTCCAAGCGTCTAGCCAAACGAAGCGCTGCCGTCGAGCGCCGCCGTCGAGCGCGTCGGCGGGGCCGGGTCTATCTTTCTCGCGGGATGGCTCGCGGGATGGCCGAGGAACAAGCGACGGTCGAGGAGGCGGAGTCGGTGGAGGAGGCTGCCCTTGCCTTCCGCGCCCACTCCCGCATCGTCGCGTGGTGGCAGGACGGTTCGTCCTTCTTGCTCGTCCGCGCGGCCATCCTTCGGCTCCTCGGCCTCGTCTACTTCGTCGCGTTCGTCTCCACCATTCGCCAGGGCCCGGCGCTCATCGGCGAGCACGGCCTCTTGCCGGCACGCTACTGGCTCGACGACGTCGCGCGCGTGAGCGGCTCGCGCTTCGAGGGCTTCCTCCACCTCCCTTCCCTCTTCTGGATCGACAGCTCGGACGCGACCATCGTGACGACGTGCGCCGTCGGAGCGCTGCTCGCGGTGGCGGTGATGCTCGGCGTCACCAATGCGGCGGTGATGGTCGTGCTCTGGACCATCCAGCTCTCGCTGCACTCCATCGGGCAGGTGTTCTGGGGCTACGGCTGGGAGATCCAGCTCCTCGAGACGGGGATGCTCGCGGCCTTCCTCTGCCCGATGCGCTTTTGGCGCCCGTTCGCGAGCCCGCCGCCCACGTCGGTGATCTGGCTCATGCGCTGGCTCGTGGTGCGCATCATGCTCGGCGCCGGCCTCATCAAGCTCCGCGGAGACCCGTGCTGGCGAGACCTGACGTGCCTCCTCTACCACTACGAGACGCAGCCCAACCCGAGCCCGGTCAGTTGGCTCTTTCACCAGATGCCTCGCTCGGCCCACACCATGGGCGTGGTGTTCAATCACTTCGTCGAGCTCGGCGCGCCGCTGCTCGTCGCCGGTCCGCGCGTCGCGCGGCGGCTCGCGGGCGCGTTCTTCGTCGCGTTCCAGGTGCTCCTCATCGTCAGCGGGAACCTCTCCTTCCTCAACTGGCTCACCATCGTGCCGGCGCTCGCCTGCTTCGACGATGCGCTCGTGCTGCGCCTCGTGCCGACACGACTCCGCGATCGCCTGGTCGCGTGGACGTCGGCGACCGCCCCCTCGCCGTCACGACTCCACGTCCGTGCGGCGCGCGCATTCGCGGTGCTGGTCGGATTGCTCAGCATCCCGGTCGTGCTGAACCTGCTCTCCAGCCAGCAGCAGATGAACGCGTCGTTCGCGCCGCTCCATCTCGTCAACACGTACGGCGCGTTCGGAAGCATCAGCCGCGTGCGCAACGAGGTGGTGCTGCAGGGCACGCGCGACGAGGAGGTCACGGGCAGCACGCGCTGGGAGGACTACGAGCTGCCGTGCAAGCCGGGCGACGTCATGCGCAGGCCTTGCCTCGTGAGCCCGTACCACTACCGCCTCGACTGGCAGATGTGGTTCGCCGCGATGTCGACCTACGACGAGGAGCCGTGGATCGCCGCGCTGGTCGACAAGCTGCTGCGAGGTGATCGGAGTGTCGAGCCCCTGTTCGCCCGCGATCCGTTCCCGGATGCGCCGCCGCGCTTCGTGCGCGCCGAGCTCTATCGCTACGAGCTCACGCCACGTGGCACCGCGGCGTGGTGGAAGCGAACCCGGGTCGGCGAGTACATGCGACCGATGGCCAAGGACGACCCCGAGCTCGAGAGCTTCTTGCGCGAGAACGGGCTGCGCCGCCGTTGACTACTTCTTCTTCGGCTTCGCCTTCGCGGCCGGCTTTGCCTTCGCGGCCGCCTTCTTCTTCGCGGCCGGCTTTGCCTTCGCGGCCTTCTTCTTCGGCGCGGCCTTCTTCTTCGGCGCCGCCTTCTTCTTCGGCGCGGCCTTCGGCGCCGCCTTCTTCTTCGCCGCCTTCTTGGGTGCGGGCTCGTCGCTGACGATGGGTGCGCCCCACCCGTCGTACTCGCCGTCGAGGGGAAGGATGATGTCGAGGATCTCGGCCGAGAAGCGATCGGGCTTGGCCTCCTCGAGTGTCTCGGAGCGGTGGAACGCCAGCTCGAAGCGGCCCTCTTCGTCGGCGGCCGCAAGGCCGTCGATCGTGAAGTGCGCGGCGAGGAGCTTCTTCTCCGCCTTCTTCGCGGCCGCATTCGAGGGGAACGTCGCCACGTGGTCGACGTCGCGGGGCTCGTCGAGCTGATCGCCGTGCTCCGCGAGCTCGTCGACGATCAACCGATTCCAGATCCCCTGGAGCGCGTACGCATCGGGGAAGAGCGCGTCGATGTAGAAGCGCCACTCCGGATCCTCGTCGACCTGGACGTCGGACTCGTACGGATGCGTGTCGGCGACGATGACCGTCGCCTCGTCCGCCGTGAGCTTCTTCTTCGCGTAGAAGACGAACGTCGTGACCCCGCGCAGATCGTAGAAGCCGACGCAGATCGCGCCGGCCGCTCGCGCGAGACGCTCGGTCATCTTCGCCTGGAGCGTGTCGAGATCCTCCATCTCGCTCTCCGAGCGGAGGCCGTCCGACTCCGGCTCGAGCATGTTCATCGAGACGGTGACGCGCGTGGGATGGGTCGGCCGCGGCTCCTGCTCGAGATCGACGACGAACGCGGCGGGCGCTCCGTCGACATCCGCGGGGTAGAAGGTTCCCGTGAACGAGGGCTCGAAATCGGTGGTCGAGGAGGATCGCGCCATGCGTCCTCTATCGCACGATCAGCCCGCTTTACGTAGCCCCTTCCGGCACGTCTCGGTGCGTTGACGCTTCACGGCGCTCACGGCGCCGCCTGTGACACTGCAGAAGGGGCGTCGCCCGGCAGCAAGCTGGCTAGCGCCCCGGAGAGGGTCGGATGAGCGAACCGATAGCCCGCCTCGATGGCGCGGGCCGGGACGACGTGCTGCGACGCGAGGACCACGCCCGCCGCTTCGCCGAGGGCGGCGCGCAGCGCGAACGCCGGCGCAGGCAGCAGCGCGGGCCGGTGCAGCGCGGCGCCGAGCGCCCGCGTGAAGGCCGCGTTGTCGACGAGGTCCGGAGCCGCGGCGTTCATGGGTCCGCTGAGGTCGTCGCGCGCGGCAGCGAAACGCAAGAGCCCCACGATGTCGTCGATGTGGATCCACGGCATCCACTGCTTGCCGTCCCCGAGACGACCGCCGAGGCCGAGCCTGAAGAGCGGCAGCATCTTCGCGAGCGCGCCGCCCTGCGTGGCGAGCACGATGCCGATCCGCAAGGACACGACGCGGACGCCCAGGTCTCGGGCCTTCGCGGCCTCCTCCTCCCACGCACGGCAGACGTCTGCGAGGAAGCCGCTCGCCGGCGCGCTCTCCTCGGTGAGCAGCTCGTCGCCGCGCGAGCCGTAGATGCCGACCGCCGACGCGCACACCAGAACCTGTGGCCGTGCCGTGGCCGCCAGCTCCGCGATCCCGCCCACGAGCGCGCGCGTGCTGTCGACGCGGCTGAGGAGGATGCGGTCTTTCTTCGCCGTGTCCCAGCGCCCGTCGACCACCGGCTCCCCGGCGAGGTGGAAGACGGCGCCGACGTCGCGCAGCGCTGCGCTCGGGAGCGGTGACTCTGCGTCCCATGCGACCACCTCGGACACGTGCTCGAGCGCGCGCGTCGGACCACGCGTCGTGGCGACCACGTCACTGCCGAGCTGCGCGGCGAGCGCCTGGCCGACCATGCCCGTCGCGCCCGTGACGAGCGCACGGCGACCTGGAGCACTTGTCCACTGTTTAGGCATACATTAGACGTAGTATCGACAAATCCCTTCGTCAACGCCTTCCCGGGGCTCCCCGCGTCCGCGAGCCCGGCGGCGGGCCTGCGGTCCGGCGTCGCTGCATGGGACTACCTCCGCGCCGAGTTCCTCGGTAAAGGAGGGAAGGACGGTTTTTCGCCGTTCGAGACCAGCGCCCAAAACCCGTGACCGCCAAAAGCTCCCCGTCGCATCGCCCGACGTCGTTCTGGCTTCGTCTTCTCCAGCAGCGCCGCGCGCGCATGTACGACGAGAAGCTCGATCTCTCGGTTCCCATCGAGTGGGACAGCCCCGAAGAGCAGGACGCCGCCATCCGCTTCTTCAATGCGGCGTTCGCCGCCGAGGAGTCCGGGCTCCGTCAAGCACACGAGATCGCTGACGACGTCCGCAGCTGGGACCCCGAGCTCGCCGAGACCCTCCGCCTCTACGGCGACGAGGAAGGCTGGCACCGGGAGCTGATCACGGAGTTCCTGACGTACCTCGGAGGCGCCGTCCGGCCCATGGGCCCGACCACCTCAACCTTCTACAAGCTCTACGCTCGTGCCGAGAAACACGAGACAATCATTCTAACGAACCTGATGTTCGAGACGATCGGCGCGACGACCTACCGGCTCGCGCTCCGCACCGCGAAGCCGCGCCCCGCGATCCGTCAGATGCTCACCATCCTGACGCGCGACGAGTCGTTCCACGTGCCGCTCAACGTCCACTTCCTGCGTCGCATCCTGGAGCACCAGGGCCCCGACGCCGAGCACACGCTGAAGCGGCTGCGTCCGCTCTACCACGTGCTCACGGCGGCTCTCATGGCGTCCGCGGCCGCGAGCCGGCGTCGCGCAAAGCCGTTCGACCACATCCCGTTCAAGACGCTTGCGCGCGCGTACGCCGAGCACCTCGGCCGGCTCTTCACGCACGCCGAGGACTTCGGCCTCAAGCCGTCGCGCCTGCTCCTCGCCACGGTGGGGCTGCGTCGCTCCGATCTGCTGGGCGAGGACGACGTCCTCTCGGTGCAGGCCGCCGAGCGCAACGCCGACCGCTCGCAGGTCGTCGTCTCGGCGCTCTGATCAAGCGGCGGGCTTCTTCTTCCAGATCGTCATCACGTTGGTCGTGACCGCGAGTGACGCGAACGCCCCGGCGAACGGCCGCAAGTGAGGCCAGCGCACCGTCACGCAGAACGCCGCGACGACCCCGATGGTGCTCGGCCAGAACCGTCGCTCGAGCGACGACGTGAGGAGCGCCGCGATCGTCGCCCATAGCCCGAGCTGGATGATCCGCGTGGTCACCAGGTCGATACCGAGCGCGGCCGCACTGAAGAAGAGCCCCGACTGCGCGAGGAGCATCACCGCCACCGCGCCGAGCAGCCGGCGGTTGAACAGCGTCTTCATCATGTCGCGCGAGACGAGCCACACGAGGAACAAGAGCGGCACCTCGCACAGCGAGATGACCGCGAAGCGCAGGTGCGAGACCGGACCGAGCGGATCGGCGAACTGCGATGCCGCCCACGAGAGCCCGAGCAGGACGAAGAAGATGCGCCGCGCCCGCACGCCCGTGTCTTGATCGTGCGTGACCGCGAGCGCGGCGAGCCGCTGGCGCTCCTTCGTCTCCGCCAGCACGGCGTTGCGCACGCGTGTCGCCAGTGGCGGCTCGATGTCCGGCGTCTCCTCGAGCAGCGCCAGCGCCACGCGCGGGTCGCGGTCGAGCTCGTGCTCGATGACCAGCGTGGCCGCCGCCGCAAGACCCCTTCGCGCCGTGGCGTTCCCGGGCCACATGTGGAGCGCCTCGCGGAACGCGAAGCGACACTCGCCGTAGAGGTCGTAGATCTCGCGCCGCTCTCCGGCGACCTGGCAGGCCTCTCGCAGCCTGTCGAGGGCGAGCTGAGCTTGCGCCACGACGTGCTCGGAGTCGCGCAGTCGCAAGAAATCCAGGACGTCGCGACGGAGCGCTGCCACCTCGGCGTAACGCTCCGTAGGCTCCTTCGCCATCGCTCGCGCGCAGATGGCGCCGAGGCTCGTCGTCGACACGCTGGGCGGCAGCGCGGGCGGCGACGCGGCGATCGACTCGAAGGTCTGCGTCACCGTCGGCTTGTCGTGCGGCGGCCTCCCCGTCGCGAGCTCGAACAGCACCGAGCCGAGGAGGTAGACGTCGGTGTGCGGGCCGAGGGGAGCATCGACGGCGCCCACCATCTCCGGCGCGGCATACGCCAGCGTGCCTGCAAGATCGCGCGACAGGCCGGCGCGCGGCAGGTGCTCGGCTGCCTCGTCGCTCAGCGCGAGCGCCAGGCCCCAGTCGAGGAGATAGACCTCACCATAGGAGCCGAGCATCACGTTCGCGGGCTTGATGTCGCGATGCATGACGCCCTTCGCATGTGCGAACTCGACGATCTCGCAGACGCGCACGAAGAGGCGGAGGTTCTGCTCGAGCAGATCGCGCGCGCCCTGGGCGCGTGCCCAGTCCTCGTCGACGCGCAGCACCTCCCACGTCGCGCCACGGATGCGCCGCATGACGACGACCGGCCCGTCCTCGCCGCGCAGGATGTCGTGGACGGGCACGACGCCGGGATGTTCGAGGAAGCCGGTGACCCACGCCTCCTGGAGCATCAGCTCAGCCTGCGCCGGCGAGGCGTCGGGCAGCGTGGTCTTGATGGCCACGGTGCGGCCGAGCGAGCGCTGGGTAGCGCTGCGCACCACCCCCATTCCGCCTTCGCCGATGATCTCGCCCACGGCGAGCGCAGACAGCGACGCGAGCGGATCGAGCGTTATGACCGGTGCGGCACCTTCGCCGGGAGGGAGCGCGACCGTTTTGTCCGTCGAGAGGCGGTCGGGATCGACGAGCGTCGCGGGAGTCGCGGGAATGGCGATGGTGGCGGCCTCGCTGAGCTCCGTACGATCGTCCGCCATCCGTGGGTGGGGATGGTACTATTTCAGTCTAGTGTCCGCATCGCAGAGCGAAGCGCCTCCGCACACGCAACAACTTCATCTCCCGCTCGACGACTTCACGTCGCGAACGCCGGGGCCCGGAATTCCGCGTCCAACGCGTGTATTTTGCAACCGGAACCTGAAGCTGAGCGGCATCTCGTGGATCGGCTTCGACATGGACTACACGCTGGCGATCTACGACCAGCCGGCGATGGATGACCTCTCCATCCGCGCCACCATCGAGAAGCTGATCAAGCGCGGCTACCCGGACTTCATCAAGACGGTGCCGGTGTCGACGCAGTTCCCGG
>Ga0182021_10008136_pt1 | contig 12436 bp, 10 predicted proteins | sample 612E3MmetaG_FD_120493 | JGI IMG/M metagenome (GOLD analysis project Ga0182021, IMG submission 120493) | Permafrost microbial communities from Stordalen Mire, Sweden - 612E3M metaG (Illumina Assembly) | ecosystem: Environmental > Terrestrial > Soil > Wetlands > Permafrost | place: Sweden...
ATGAACCATTTCATGTATCAGGAAGCACAATGCTTTCAGAAATGTATTATACAATTGGCATTTTTATTTATTCGCAGGAGTCTGCAAGATATATCCACTTTATTTTTTATATATTTGTAATTCTAACCATATTTGAACTCATGAAAATAACAGGGGAAAGGTATTTTGCATACGCTCCGTTAATTTTTATTACGGCACCTGTAGTAATTCACGAAACATCTTCTGCTTACGTTGATTTTGAATGGATATTATGTTTTTTGCTTTCATTGGGAATTCTATTTTTAAACGATAAAATTTCAGCTAAGAAAAGCGTATTGATAGGAGTTTTACTTGGGGGCATGCTTTCGACAAAGCTTTGGACAATTGTTTTTATTCCTGCAGTGATTTTGTATATATTGATATTCTCAAGAAAGTTTAACCTTAACAAGAGAATCATATACTCATTTATAATTTCGGCTTCTTCGTTTTGCATAACATTTATTTGGTTTCTCAGGTCCTTTATTTTAACGGGTAATCCACTTTATCCCGCGTTTTCCAAAACCCTAACTCTTGAAAAGACAATCGAAAACTTTCAGATAAGCCATTATCTTTCTTTCAATTACGCTTTACTAAACCCCTTACAGTATCTAAACGCCTTTAGTCCTTTGCTTTTCTTGGGTACCTTGTTCTTACTTTTTAGATTTAGAGATAATATATTTTTACTTTGGAAAAAAAATATATTCAGATTCTTCTTAATCTTGCTTTCTATTTATATTATTATTAACTATCCTTTTGGAAGATATCTTCTCGGACTTTATGTTCTGTTAATTTTTATTTCGTCTGTGGGTATAAATAGGGTTTTGGAAAAAGTTAATAGTTTTAAGTATTTACTAAATTTAGGAATATTAATTCTATTCTTATACTATTTTATAAATTCAATTTTTGTTTTACCCTATACTTTTGGTATTTCTGATGAAAACAAATACCTTTCTAGAATATTAATAAGAGATAATTCCAGTTACTTTAATTTTGATAAAAAATTTAATAAATACATAACAAAAAATGATTACGTAGCAACCTATGATATATACGGATATTATTACGCGCCCTTTAAATTTATCGATATCAATTTTATTTTAGATATAAATCATAGAGATTTTAATCTTCTTAAAATCAATAAGGTCACTAAACTTTTTATTAGAGGTGGGGACATAAACTGGTTTTGTAATAAGACAAGCTTAACCAATTGCAATCCTTCAAAGTATTCACTAATATCTACATACCAAGTTTATCCTACCTACTATTTATATAAACTTAACTAACTATGAGCCAACCTGTTCACATGGTATTTATTAATATTATTGCTTCTTTACTTCTTGTTGCGGCAGTTTTATTTTATAGGTTTGTTTATCCTAAGAAGAAAATTAACTTATTTATTCTTCTTCTTTTTACCGCGATTTTACCAATAATAAGTGTTTTCAGAATCGGCGATTATCAAAGCGGAGATTTCAACATTCATATCTATAGAATGATGTCTTTCTTTAACTCCCTGAAAGAAGGCATTTTGATGCCATCTTGGGCAGCAGACCTAAACGCAACATACGGAAACCCTCTTTTCCTTTTTAACTATACTCTTCCTTATTACATTATTTGCTTATTACATCTCTTGGGCATAAGTTTTATAACTGCCACCAAACTGTACCTGGGTCTGGTCTTATATCTTTCGGCAATATTTATGTACTTCCTTGCTAAGGAGACAACCAATAACAAACTTGCTGCATTTTCTTCCGCTATATTTTACTTATTCGCACCCTATCATTTAATAGATGTGCACTTTAGGGCAACCTTGGGAGAATCGACAATTTTTTGCATAACTCCATTGCTTTTTCTATTCTTAGCTAAGTACTCTAAGAACAATAAATTGATTTATTTAACTTTAGTAGCGCTATTGACATATCTTTTATTTTTGTCCCATCCCCTTCTTGCCGTAGTAATAATCGGTATATGCGTCTTGTATGTAATATTTACTGGACTGCTGAATAAAAACATAAAATCTATATTAAACCAGTTGCTTTCTTTATTTATCGGGATTGTTATCTCTGCTTATATTTGGGGACCGTTTATCATTTACTCCCCATATATGTTCAATTATCCAACAACAAACAATGTCGTTTTTTATCCCTTTAATTTATTGCTTTATTCACCTTGGAGATTTGGCTTGCTTTTCCAAGGGCCAAAAGGCGAATTAGCAACCGTAATAGGATACACACAATTATTTGTAGTATTAGCTTCAATAATATTACTGTTAGCTAATAAATTTTCAAAAAAAATAAAAAAACAGATTATGTTTTGGATAATTCTTTTCTTAGCTACCCTTTTTATGATGTACCCTTTATCAAATATATTCTGGAGATATATACCTACTGTCGAGGTAATGCTTATTTTATACAGCAGGTTATCACTTGCACTGGCCCTTTTTACTTCCATAATTGCCGGATTTTTCGTTCTGCATTTTGAAACCAAAAAAAAATTAATATACACTCTTTTAATACTTACAATAGGCTTAACCATATTAAATTGGGGACAAAGAACATTACTACCTATGGTAAATGACAATGCTCTTAGAAAAAATGTTCCGTATAGTACTCTGACCGAAGGACCTATTAATTACTTAGATACGATATGGGCAGATTCGAAAAACCCATGGTTTTCAAAGATTCCACAAAATCATTTAGATATTTTAAGCGGTAAAGGATACGTTAAAGAGCTAAGTAGAACGACAACAAAACACGTTTATCTTATATCTGCTTCCACTCCGCTTACGATCAGGGAAAATACTTTATATTTCCCGGGTTGGCAAGCAACATCCAATGATAAAATAATACCCATCCATCCTGGATACCGTGGAATTATTTCATTCAACCTTTCCAAAGGTATTCAACATGTAGAAGTTGCATACAATGACATCAGTTTAGTTTACTTACTTAAGGTTATTAATGCATTGGGAGTATCAATTATGTTTGTATATTTGATATTTTATTTATTTAAGAAGTATTTTACCTGAGATGAGACAAATTTGACTTCTTTATTGGTAATTTCGGGAAATATTGGTAGAGATAAACATTCCTTGGCATGGAGCTCTGCATTGGGAAAATTACCAAACTTATATCCCAAATTTTTAAATACCGGTTCTAAATGTAGTGGCCTTGGATAATGAATACCTGTCGAAATATTCTTCTTTTTTAAAAACTTTCGCAACTTATCCCTTTGCTTAACTTTTATAACAAATAAATAATAGTTTGGTTTAGAATTTTTAATTACCGGGGGTAAAATAATAGGAAAGTTTCCTAAATATGATTTGTATAGCTTTGCTGCCTTGATACGAGCGCTATTCCATTTATCCAATTGACTAAGTTTTACGCTTAAAACTGCTGCTTGAATAGAATCCAACCTACTATTGTAACCCAGGACTTTGTGATTGTATTTATTTTTTTCTCCATGATTTCTTAAGAGTAAGCTCTTGTTAATAATGGACTTATTATTTGTTAATATCATTCCTCCATCCCCATACCCTCCCAAATTCTTGCTGGGATAAAAAGAAAATACCGAAACATCACCAAATGAACCAAGTTTTTTGTTCTTGTAATAACTTCCATGTGCTTGACATGCATCCTCAATTAAGAATAAATTGTTTTTTCTGGCGATTTTTTTTATTTTGTCTAAATCACAAGCATAACCATATAAATGGACTACTATAATTGCCTTAGTTTTATTTGTAATTGCCTTTTCGATTTTGCCTGGATCTATTAACGGCTCGTCTTTTTTAATATCAACAAATACAGGTTTGGCTCCCAGCATTAAAATAGGGCTTGCAGAAGCTATGAAAGTCATAGCAGGCACAATAACCTCATCTCCTTTAGCTATTCCCAGGGCCGAAAGACTAATCAACATTGCATCGGTTCCGGATGCAACTCCTATTCCATATTTCATGCCTACATACTTTGCAAATTGATTTTCAAACTCTTGAACTTTATCTCCCAAGACATAATCTCCTTTGTTTATAATTTTTTTTATTTCTTTATCTATCGAGGATTTTACCCGTGATGATAATCTAGTTAAATCTACTAAAGGAATCATATTTTGCTTTTAAAGCTTGGATATTGTATCATTCAAGCCTAATGGAAGCAAAGACTAACTCAAAAACAAAAGTGGCCGTCATCGGCTTAGGCTATTGGGGCCCAAACCTTCTTCGTAATTTTTTACTTATTTCTAATGTTAATGTTATCTACGGATGCGATATAATAAAAAAGAATCTAAATAAACTATCTCGTGAGTATCCTTCTGTAAAGTTTACAACTAATTTTGATGATGTATTAAGCGATGAATCAATTGATCTTGTTGCCATTGCCACCCCCCTTTCTACTCATTTTGACTTAGCGAAAAAAGCGCTCAACGCAAACAAACATGTTTTATTAGAAAAGCCTATGGTAAGTAATAGCAAAGAAGCAAAATTCTTAATTGCTTTGGCAAAAAAGAAAAATAAGATACTTATGGTCGGGTATACATTTATCTATAGCGAGCCAATTAAAAAAATCAAACAAATTATAAAAAGTAATCAACTTGGTAGAATATATTATTTCGATAGCAATAGAATAAATTTAGGGTTAATACAAAAAGATATAAATGTGATTTGGGATCTTGCCTGTCACGATTTCTCCATACTAAATTATTTATTCAACCAAAAACCCACTTATGTTCAAACCTTTGGATCAAAATTTATAAATAATAAACATGTGGAAATAGCACACATAATAATTAGGTACAAAAAAGATATTACTGCACATATTAACGTAAGCTGGCTTTCTCCGGTAAAGATAAGGTCAATACTGATAGGAGGAAGTAAAAAAATGATTTCCTATGATGATATTTCTCCTAATGAAAAAATTAAAATGTACGAAAAATCAATAAAATTAAGCAAGTCAAAAATTACTCCATTTTCGCCTGCCTATAGAAGCGGTGACGTAATAATTCCTTACATGCCTCAAACCGAGCCCTTAAAAAACGAGCTGGAGCATTTAGTGAATTGTGTAAAAAATAACAAACGTCCTATAACAGATGGGGAGATGGGCTTAGAAATTATAAAACTTTTGGAAGCTACCGATAAATCCCTTAAGTTGAAATCTGAAGTAAAAATCTAGCTTATTTTTGTATTTCGTTTAAATATCTTATTATTTTTGCGGGATTTCCCGCAACAATTACATCCTTGGGAACATTTTTAGTAACCACGGCTCCGGCGCCCACAATAGAATTTTTTCCTATTGTAATGCCCGCCAATAAAGTGGCATTTGAACCAACGGATGCCCCCTTTTTGATTACCGTTCTTAAACTTATCCAATCAATTTCAGTTTTTAATTCCCCAGTTTCATTAGTAGACCGTGGATATTTATCGTTTATAAAAACCACATGATGTCCGATAAAAACTCCGTCTTCAATTTTTACATTTTCGCAAATAAAGGTATGCGAACCTATTTTTACCTTATTACCCACTTCAACGTTTTCCTGTATTTCGACAAACGATCCGATTTTACAATCGGATCCAATTTTGCAACCGTAAAGATTAACAAAATTCCAAATTTTTGTATTCTTACCAATTTTACATTTTCTAACTATTTGATTGCTATTTATTGCACTTTCCATAATGTCAGATAATTATAAACCATTTTGTCCCAGGTTTGTTTTTCAACCCATTTATACGCTTTATCCGTTTTATCCTTAATTATTTCAGGATTTTTTATATATTTAATGATTTGTTCAGCCAATTTGTTTGGGGATTTTTCTAATACTATGAAATTCCTGTAAGGTGCCATTGCAAAACAGTCTCTCTTGATTGCATTATTATACACTGCAAATACAAACTTCTTAAAGACAAAGGCCTCCATAGTACCCAGGTACCTCCCGGAGAATACAATGTCTGAATCCGGTAAGTATTTGTAGACATCTTTTACAAATCCCTTAAAATCTGCGTTTAATTTATTTCTGATTACATAATCTTCCGCCTCTTTTCCCTGTGTTCCATCTCCCAAAACGGTTAAGTTTAAATCTATTTTTTTGTACTTTAATATTTTTAAGGCACGCAAATAAGTCATTATTCCAGCTTCTTCTTCTAATCTTCCTATATACAACACATTACGAATTAACTTAATTTCAGCCTCTTTTCTTATGTGTCTTGGAATACTAATCGCGCCATAAGTGACAATAGTTGGTTTTGTTCCATACCACTTTTGAAGATAATCACCAACGCATATGTTGCCCCAAGATAGTTTTTCCGCAATTTTGTGCATAAGAATTGCTCTTTTTGTAGGAATGGAGTTGCCTTCGTATCCATGAAAGGTTATATATAAGGGCTTAAAGGGAAATATAAATCTAAAAGGCAAATACCAAAAGAAAATATCATGACAATGCACAATATCTGCGTCAATTATGGTGCCTAAATGTCTTAAAAGACCCAACCAAATCCTAAATTTTTTTAACCTGCCTTCCTTACCTACTGCTATTCTTATAATTTCTATTCCGTTGATATCGTTAACAAGTTTTTCGCCTAAAGCCTCCGATTTGTAACCCTTGTTTTGAGCAACGTTAATATTTTCCGTGATTACAATAACCTTAAATCCTTTTTTAATTAACCTGATGCTAACTTCTAATAAATGTTTTTCCACCCCGCCAATATTTGGATAAAAAGACTTGGAAAAAAATAAAACCGTCATACAGAAAGGATTTTAACACATTTTTAACTGTCTATAAATTTAATCTACTGCAAAAACGATTTTGAGCAACATAAAGCAATGAACACTTATTTATTTTATTTGCCACTTAAGGGCTTATCGTAAGTTTTTTTGAGTATAAGTATTAATCTTGAGGAAATTTTGTGGACCCGAGAGGATTCGAACCTCTGGCATCTTCAATGTGAATGAAGCGCTCTACCACTGAGCTACGAGTCCAAACTAATAGCTAATACTAGCATAAATTACCCTCATTGACAAAGTTGCACAAATTTAAGAAAATTATATGATTAGATGGAATTATTAAGAAAAGTTTATCTGTTTCTTCTTGACAGCGTCCAAACCTTTTTAATTGCGGCCGCCGTATTTTTGGTTATTTACGTTTTTCTTTTTAGACCTTTTGAGGTTAATGGAGTATCGATGTATCCTAACTTCTACGATAAGGAATATGTGTTAACAAACTTAATTATCTTACGATTCGAAAATCCCAAGCTAGGAGACGTAATTGTTTTTAAAGCTCCACCCGACCCCAACAAGGATTATATAAAAAGAGTTATAGGCCTTCCTGGAGATAGTATTATGGTAAAAGACGGTTCAGTTTTCAGAAACGGAAACTTGTTAGACGAGTCTAAATACTTAAAATCAAGCGTAAAAACCTATGAAGGAGCTTTCCTAAAAAATGGACAAGCGGTAAACGTTCCCCAAGATGAATACTTTGTGTTTGGAGATAACCGGGGCGAAAGCTCAGACTCCAGAGACTGGGGCTTTGTAAGAAAAGACGAAATTATAGGAGAATCGCTGTTTGTCTATTGGCCATTAAACAGGATGAGGTTTATAAGTAGTCCCTATTAAGGGGTAACATTTTCTTTTTTAAGAAGCTCGTAAATTTCCTTTACTTTTGGACCGGTAACATCAACGTCTCCCTTAACGATGATTGAGATTTTTGCTTGAGTTCTTGATTGGGAAATAGCAACCCTACTTAGTTCTCGCATTTTTTCAAGACTTTTAGCCATTTCGTCTAGCTCCGGAACCCATAGTTTATGAATCTTAGACCTTGGTTCTTTTTTTTGTATTTCACCCTTCGCTTGTCTTGCAAATTCCTCAGTTTGCCTTACAGTACTGTTTTCTTTAAGAATTTTTTTGAACAACTCAAGCATTAACCTTGGATCACCTAACGATATTAGAGGTCTTACGTGGCCCTCGGTTATGACTCCTGCAACCAATGCATCTTTTATTGCATCTGGTAAGGAAAGAAGTCTTATGGTATTAGAAATTGTAGGAGCGCTTTTGCCAAGCTTTCTAGCAACCTCATTTGTTCCCAAACCAAATTCCTCTATTAATCTTCTATAAGCCTGTGCTCTTTCTATGGGATTCAAATCTTCTCGTTGAACGTTTTCAACAATTGACATCTCAAGCATCCCTTGGGGTGTTGTTTCCCTAATTACAACGGGCACCTTTAGAAGACCCAGAACCTTTGCCGCTCTCCATCTTCTTTCACCTGCAACTATTTGATATCCGGCTGGAGTTTTTGCAACAACTATTGGCTCGAGTATTCCTTGCTCTCTAATTGAATCGACCAATTCCTGCAATGAATCAGGAGAAATTATACCTCTAGGTTGAAGAGGATTAGCTTGTAAGAGATTTATCTCAAGTTCGAAAATTTTGTCTTGATTATCCATTTAAAACTTCAATAATTTTTTTTCCTTTTAACATTTTAAAGCCAACTATTCCTTCGATTAGGGAAAATAGCGTATGGTCCTTACCCATAGATACACCTTTTCCCGGATGTACTTTTGTGCCTCTTTGTCTAATAAGAATACTCCCAGCTGATGCCTTCTGACCACCGTAAATCTTAACGCCTAAGCGTTTTGCTCTTGAGTCTCTGTTTCCTTTTACCGCGCCTTGTGCTTTTGTATGTGCCATATTTTTATTCTTCCGTGAAAACTTTTATATTTTAACTTGATTTTTCACAATCTGTCAAGATATCAAATAATACCAATTATTTCTTTTTTGGATTTTTACTAATAACTTTTTTATCTTCCAGCTTAGTTTTGCCCTTAGAACCTATTTTGTCAATTTGTATTCTCGAAAGGCTTGCTCTAAACCCCGTAACCTTTCTATACCTTACTTTAGACTTAAACTTAGAAACTCTTATTTTTTCTCCTCTTATGTTATCTAACACTTTTGCTTCTACTTTTTCGCCGCTTATAGTTGGTTTTCCTATTGCAACAACTTCATCTCTTACCAAAAGAAGAACGTCATCAAAAACAACCTTTCCGTTTTTTTCCTCTTTTAATCTGTCGACTTCTAGAATATCTCCCTCTGAAACTCTATATTGTTTACCACCTGTTTTTATAACTGCGTAGTTCATAGGTTACAATTATAACAAATAACTCATCTTATTTCTAGAACCTCGTTCTCTTTCGAATCCCTATTTATTGAAGAAAGAAGTCCTAGAAATATAAAATTTGACAAAAGAGAGCTACCACCATACGATACGAATGGCAGAGTCACGCCAACTATAGGAATTATTCCCATATTCATACCTACATTTACAAAAATTTGAATTAAAAAACTAAAAAAAACAATTACTGAAAATGTTTTACAAAATTTATCATTTGTGTTTAAGAATATTTGATAAATCTTATAAAGAATAAATCCAAAACAAATAAGTATAATAATTGCGCCTATAAAACCTAACTGCTCTGAAATAGTTGCAAAAATAAAATCCGTGTGACGTTCTGGTAAAAACCTTAACCCCGACTGAGTTCCCTGACCCAAACCCTTACCCATTAACATCCCTGACCCAACAGCTATTACGGATTGTATTACATTATACGAAGTTCCTAAAGGATCTTTACCCGGATCAAGAAAAGTTAAAACCCTTTGTTTTTGATAATCATGCAATATGCTCCATATAAGGGGCATGACAACGAAAAGCGGAGCAAAGAGAGCAAAAAAATATTTTAGTGAGAATCCCAAGTAAATTACTACAGCCAATACAACGCCAACATAAATTAAAGCGTCACCTAAATCCGGTTGTAAAAAAATAAGTAACGCAATGGGGAAAAGAAACAAGAAAATATTTAAAAATGAATTTAAATTGTATCTTTTTTTTTCAATTAAAAAACTGGCAAAACTTACAGCCAAAAACGGTTTTAGAATTTCCGAGAACTGAAACCTAAATCCTAAAATTTCTATCCATCTTATAGCTCCTCTGCTTTCAATACCTAAAAACAAAACAAGAAGAAGAAGAATTAGTGAAATTATATATATAGGTTTACTATAAATTCCAAGAATCTTGTAATTAGTCTGAGAAAAAAAGAAGAAAGCAAAAATTCCCACTATAAAAAAAATGAGTTGGCTTTGAAAAAAAGAAAAATTTAAAGATATTAAAGTAACTAAGCTAATTGCTATTAAAATCACTACGGGTAAGACCAAAAACCAGTCTATGCCTAAGGATTTATTTCTATTCATCTTTTTTAACTAAGAAGGATTTTCCTTCAATAATGCTACTTATAAGAGCTTTTCTTTTTATGTAGTCTTCGTGGTCTTTAGGCCAAAATGGAATTGTTACATTAACCGTCTCGTTGGGCTTTGTTCCCAAAATCTTTCTTTCTTCTTGAATTTTTCTAACTATATCTCTGGCTAAACCAAAATGCAGATCTAAATTATCGTCGCTCGTTTTGGCAATAACCTTAAACTCCGAATCTTTTCCCTGATAAGTTAGGCTAATAACGTTAATTTCTGCCTTAATTATACTCAAAATATCTTCGGATATTTTATTTGGCCCCGAATACGACATTTCCCTAATCGGTATTCTAACTTTTATCTCACTTTGTTTTCTTAATGCATGGGCTGATTCAACAATTTGTCTGGCATCTGTTATTTCCCGCTCTAATTTTTCGTCTACTTTTTTTAAATCAGCCTTGGGCCAAAAAGATAAATGAACCGATTCCTTGTTGGTAAGGTTTGTGTAAATTTCTTCGGACATAAAAGGGAGAAAAGGGGCCAAAACTTTGGAAAGCTCAACTAGAATAAAATACAAGGTCTCATATGCATAGTTTTTATCCTTTTCGTTCTCCGCAGAAGGACCAATTCTCTCCCTACTTCTTCTTACATACCATAAGGATAAGTCACTGACAAAAACCCCTATCCCACTTGAAGCTTTTTGAACATTATATTTTTCTAACGCACTGGTTACTTTTTCTAAGGTATTGTTGTATCTTGAAATTATCCATTTATCTAAGATGTTTGTTGAGTTAAGCCCTAAGCTTTTTGAAGGTTTCCAGCCATCGACCTGCGCATAAGTTAGGAAAAAATTATATACATTCCACAGTATCAAGTGAAACTGTCGTCTTGTTTCATCTGCCTTTTTATATCCAAACAAAAGATTGTTCTCCGGGTCTTGAGCTACAAACATCCAACGCATTACATCGACCCCAATTTTATCTGCACCTTCGTTAAATTCAATAGCATTACCCCATGATTTGTGCATCGGCCGTCCATCCTCACCAAGCATTGAGGCAAAACCCAAAACAGTTTTAAATGGATTTGTTTTTTCCAAAACCGTTGACATAGCAATCATTGAGTAAAACCAGTTTTTGAATTGTCCGGGAAAGGATTCTGTTATAAAATCTGCAGGAAACCATTGCTTCCAATAAGTCTTGTCTGTTATATAACTTAACTCCCGGGTTTTCGGATCAACATACGTTGAAAAGGGAACTATTCCGGCATCTAACCAAACATTGCCAACATCGTTAACTCTTTGAATAACTTTTCCGCATTTAGAACATTTTAATTTCACTTCATCAATATATGGCTTATGCGGAGAGTGCCCGTCAAATTCCTTCCAGCCTTCAACCGCTCTTTTTTTTAATTCCTCTTTGCCACCAATTACCTCAAAATTTCCACAATCTTGGCATTCATAGATTGGAAGCGCTAATCCCCAATACCTGTTCTTTTTACTTATTAACCAATCATTCATGTTGGAAAGCCAATCAAGTTCTCTTTCCAAACCAAACCCAGGATGCCAATCAATCTTTTTGGCCGTATCCACCATTTGCTCACGTAAGGTTTTTCCCGATGCTCCAGTTTCTTTTTTGTCCATTGCTATGTACCATTCAAGCGTTACTTTCCAAACTAACTCTGTTTTACATCTCCAGCAAGCAGGATATCTATGCATATATTGCATTGTTCTTAGCAAAAACTTTCCGCCCTCTTTTGATTTAAGATAATCAATAATAATCTCGGGGTGTTTCTTTGCATTTTGATAACTTAACTCATTCATTCCGTCTAAATAGGAAGCGTCATCTGCAATTAATGAAATTATAGATAAGTTTTCTTTTTTGCCAAGATTAAAATCTTCTTTTCCCGCACCCGGCGCTACGTGCAAAAGCCCTGTACCCTCGGTTGAAACAACAATTTCGCTTCCATCAACAACCGTATGAAACGTTCTTGGATTTTCTTTTTGAGCCGCAATAACAATCGGAAGATTATCAAAAGCCGCAGCATAGGTAAGCCCCATTAACTGCTTTCCGCTTATTTCATCAATCTTTTCCCACTTCTCATCAATATAATTGAGTATATATTCGGAAACCGGAACCATCTTTCCTTTTAAATCTCTTTTTGGAATATTTCCTGATTCGTCTTTTCCGATAAAAATTAGTTTTTCTTTA
>Ga0182021_10008137_pt1 | contig 12436 bp, 13 predicted proteins | sample 612E3MmetaG_FD_120493 | JGI IMG/M metagenome (GOLD analysis project Ga0182021, IMG submission 120493) | Permafrost microbial communities from Stordalen Mire, Sweden - 612E3M metaG (Illumina Assembly) | ecosystem: Environmental > Terrestrial > Soil > Wetlands > Permafrost | place: Sweden...
CTTCCTATCTTCTATCCGGTTTTCAAAGACGCCCCCATGCTCTCCGCATGGTCCGGTTCTGGCCTCTCAGCCCCAACCGGCACCCCGCAGCCTCAACTGCGCAGGACATCCAGACTAACATCCAGACACTCTTACGCAAGAGAAAATTTGCGGGAAGGGCCCCAAACCTTCATCCGGCACCATTTCTTCGGCCATCATGGGCCATCGGAGAGGCCATGAAGACGCTTCGCAAAGCTGTGATCCCGGTCGCCGGCCTAGGCACCCGTTTCCTGCCGGCCACCAAGGCCCAGCCGAAGGAGATGCTTCCCCTCGTGGACACTCCGGTCATCCAGTATGTGGTGGAGGAGGCCATCCGGGCGGGCGTCGAGAGCCTCGTGCTAGTTACAGGACGTGGCAAGGCCGCCATCGAGAACCACTTCGATGTATCCTTTGAGCTGGAGGACACCCTCCGGCGCCGAGGCAAGCAGGAAGACCTCCACCTGGTACAGGGCATCAGCCACCTCGCCCAGTTCGCCTATGTTCGCCAAGGCGAGCCCCTCGGTCTCGGGCACGCGGTGCTTTGCGCCCGCCACGCCGTGGGCGATGAGCCCTTCGCCCTGCTTCTGGGTGATGACGTCTTTGACGAGCGGGATTCAGCGCTGGACGCCCTCATCGTGGCCTACCACGCCACTGGAAAATCCGTGGTCGGCGTGCAGGAAGTGCCTCTGGAGCATGTGTCCCGGTACGGCATCGTCAACGCCCCCGCCGATGGGAACAAGGTCTGGGATGTGACAACCATTGTCGAAAAGCCAATCCCGGCCGCGACTCCGAGCCGCTGGGCCGTGGTGGGCCGTTACGTGCTGGAACCCCGCGTCTTCGACCACCTCGTAGCCCTCGAACCCGGTGTCGGCGGGGAATACCAGCTCACGGACGCCCTGGCCGCCCTCGCCCACGAGGGCCGGTTGGTCGCCGCGGAGATTCCAGCCAAACGCTACGATACGGGCAACAAGCTGGATTACTTGAAAGCCAACGTGGAGTTCGCGCTCAAACGGGAGGACCTGCGAGTCGAATTCGCGGCCTACCTGAAGGAACTCTCGCGGGGCCTCTAACGCCTTAATCGGAGCGCGTTGAGGACGACCGTAAGGGAGCTTAATCCCATGGCCACTCCGGCCAGCATGGGTCCACCGAATCGCTCCAACTGGCCGAAGGCTGCCAAGGGCACCAGCACCAGGTTGTAGCCGAAGGCCCAGGCAAGGTTCTGTCGGATCACGCGATGGATGCGTAAGGCCAATTCCCGGGCCTCGAGGACGGGCTCCAATCCAGGACGCAGCAGAACGATGGGTGCCGCGGCCATGGCGGCACCGGTGCCCTGCTGGCCTGCCCCGGAGCCCATCGCGATGCCACAATCCGCCTGCGCCAGGGCTGGTGCGTCATTGACACCGTCGCCCACGAAGCCGACCACCCGACCTTGCGCCTGCAGGGCCTTCATCTGGGCCAGTTTCCCTTCCGGAAGGACTTCCGCGATCACCTCCGAAATTCCTGCGGCCGCAGCCATGATCTGGGCAGACGCCCGCTTGTCACCGGTCAGAAGGTGGAGTTTCAACCCTTGTTGCTTCAGCTTTCCCACCACCCTCGCGGCCTCCTCCCGCAACCGGTCTCCCAGGGTGAAGACTCCCTGGAGACCGCCCTCATCCGCCAGTCCCACCGCAATCCCATCTTCGTCCAGAACCGGGAAGGGAAGACCGAGGAAGGCCTCGCTCCCCAAGCGCCAGGATCGCCCATCGACTTCGCCCGTGATGCCTCCACCGGGATGTGCACGAAAGCCCTCGACCGCCGAGGTCGGCCCCAGATAGGCGGCCCGGATCCCCCGGGCGATGGGATGTTCCGAATCCCGTTCCAGGCTGGCCGCCACCTTCAGCAGTTCAGCGTCAGTCCTGTCGCCACGAGAGATCACACGTCTCAGGCAAGGCCGACCTTCTGTGATGGTTCCCGTCTTATCGAACACCAGATCCGTGGCCTGCCCCAGGGCTTCAAGAGCCCCCGCATCTCGCACGAGGACACCCTTCCTGGCCGCCGCTCCAATACCCACCATCACTGCCACGGGGGTGGCCAGACCCAACGCGCAGGGGCAGGCAATCACCAGCAACGTCACGGCGGGACGCCAGGCGTGATCGAAGCCACCTCCCAGCCACCACCAGCCCGCAAAGGTCACCACCGCAAGCATGAGGATGATCGGCACGAACACGGCGCTGATACGGTCGGCCAGATCCTGAGCCGGTGCCTTGGACCCCTGGGCCTGGGCCACCATGGCCGCCATGCGCGCCAATTGCGTCTCGGCCCCCACGGCCTGGATCTCTTGTTCCAGGGCAGAGCCGTGGACCACCGTGCCCGCGACCAGGGCATCGCCCGGGCCCTTCGCCACTGGCATCGGCTCGCCGGTCAGCATGGACTCGTCCACCTCCGCCTGCCCCGCGATCACGCAGCCATCGGCGGGAACCGCCTGTCCTGGTAGAACCCTGGCGCGGTCCCCGGGCTGCAGCTGGGCGACCGGCACCTCAAGCACTGATCCATCCGTCTCGATCCGAAGGGCCGTGGGTGGCGCTAGAGAAAGAAGGGCTCTCAATGCATCGGTAGCACGCGACTTGGCCCGGGCCTCGAGATACTTCCCCGTCAACAGGAAAGCCACCAGGGCCGAGGCGGTTTCGAAACTCAAATGATGGGCGCCGCGCCACCATTCGCCCATGGCGAAGGCCCAGGCGATGCCGGACCCCAGCGCAATGAGGGTATCCATGGATGACTGGAAATGCAGGGCTTGGCGCCCCGCGCGCCTGAAGAATCCAAGCCCCGCGCCGAACACCACCGGCGTGGAGAGAACGGCCTGCAGCCACCCAGGGAGGCGCCAGCCGAGTCCTGGAATCATCGTCGCCAACAGGGGCGCAGTGAGGACCAGAGCGAAGATCATCCGGCACCGGGCTGGCCTCAGGTCCTCACTCCCAGGTGCTTCTGATTTGACCCGACCCAAACCATAGCCCGCGTCTTCAACCTGGAGGGCCATGGCCTCAAATGAGGCTGTGCCCTCCACCATCACCCTGGATGTGGCCAGATTCACCGAAACCGCGGATACGCCTGGCATGGAGGCAAGAGCCTTCTCCACATGACGGACGCACGCTGCGCAGGTCATGCCCGACACGATGTAGGTCTGCTGGCTCACCCATCTCTCCTTCCGGGCTTGATTTCACGCCGGAGTGATCAGCTCGTACCCAGCCGCACCCACGCTGGCGGCCAAGGCCTCGAAGGGGGCTACTCCCTCGATGGTGGCGGTGCCCTTGGCCACATCCACGACCACGGAGGTCACTCCAGCCACGGACCGGAGGGCCTTCTCCACATGCTTGGCGCAGCCGCCACAGGTCATGCCACTGACGCGATAGACCTTGATTGTCATCACTCCCTCCAGGGGCCGTCAGGCCCGATGTCTCGCAAGGGCCGGCAGGCGGGTCGCCTCGGCCAAAAGGGTTTCCATCAAGTTGCAGCCAAGTTCGCTGCTCTGGCCATCAGGCGTCCCGAGGGTGGTGTGCAGGATATCCACCAACAGGTTGATCTCGGTCAGCTTGGTCTCCAGCGTGTGCAACTTGCCCTCAAGGGCCTCCCGGACATGCTCACAGGGCACGCTGTCCTGGCGGAGGGCCCTTAGCAGTTCCCGGATTTCCTCCAGACTGAACCCGGCCGCCTGGGATGCCTGGAGAATCCTGACCCAATGCACCGCTTCTGAGGGGAAGAGCCGGTAGCCCTTGGGGGATCGCGGAAGTTCGCCGAACACACCCGCATCGGCATAGAAGCGCAAGTTCCGCGCCGCGATGCCCGAACGGGACGCCAATTGGCCAATCTTCAGCATTCGAACTGCGGGTTGAGACTTGTCTACCGGAACAACTGAAAGCGGCATGTGCGTCTCCATGGGACTGGGCTCTTAAGAATAAGCTTCCAGTTACATGGAAGTTCAAGGGAAAACAACCATTAAATTATATGCCTTGAAGACGATGAATCAACAAATGGAGCAAGGTCACCGCCGCTGGTGTCACACCAGGTATCCGGCTGGCCTGCCCAAGGGTCTCAGGGCGATGCAAGGCCAGTTTTTCCATGATTTCCCTTGAAATGCCTCGCAATTGCTCCACCCGGAAGTCCGAAGGGATCCGTACGTGATCCCAGGCGCGGTGGCCCTCCAGCAGCTTGGCCTCGCGATCCCGATAGGGTGCGTATCGAAGGTCGAAGAGCAACAGATCCCGCTCTGCAGAGGGGTCCCAACCGGGCTGACCCTGATCCCATCCCTCCAGAAGGGCCAGACAGGCGTCGGCCTCGGCGGTGCCGATCCGCTGTCGGCGGAACAGATCCGACAGGGTCAGGCCCGCCTCCATCCGGATCCCCGCCCCGGCCACGATGGGCCCAAAAGGGCTTGTCTGGGTCACCCAGGCCTCGCTGCACTGCCCCTTGATCCGTTCTCGACGGGCCGCCTTTGCCTCCGCCCGCGACAGTTCCGCAGGATCAAGGGCTCCCACCTCCCGAGCCACGGCCAACAATCGGCCATCGGCGAGGTCGCAGGCCAGACCCAGCCGATGCTCGGCCCTAGCCGTGAGCATTCGATAGGGCTCATCGGTGCCCTTGGTGACCAGGTCATCGATCATCACGCCGATATAGGCCTGATCACGGCCCAGGATGATGGGGTCCTGTTCCCGCAGCCACCGCACCGCATTGATCCCGGCCAGGAGACCCTGCCCCGCGGCTTCCTCGTAGCCGGTGGTGCCATTGATCTGGCCCGCGAACCAGACACCGTCGAGATCCTCCACCGAAAGGTCCCGATGGAGCTGCAGGGGATCGAAGCTGTCGTACTCTATGGCATAGCCGGGCCTCAGGATATCCGCAGCCTCGAACCCCGGAAGGCTCCGCACCATCCGGAGCTGGATATCCGGGGGCATGGACGTGGACAAGCCGGCCAAATAAATCTCTTCCGTCTCCAGGCTTTCGGGTTCCACGAAGATCTGGTGCCGGCCTTTGTCCGGGAACTTCACGAACTTGTCCTCGATGGAGGGACAGTACCGCGGACCGATCCCCTCGATGTGGCCCCCGTACAGACTGGACCTCGAGAGGTTCTCCCGCACAATGGACTCGGTTTCCGGTGTGGTGTGGACGATGTGGCAGGGCACCTGGGGCTGCGGGATCCCCTCACTGAAGAAGCTGAAGGGCCGCGGAGGATCGTCGCCAAGTTGAACCTGCAGTCTCGAGAAATCGATGCTCGCACGGGCCAAGCGCGGGCTGGTGCCCGTTTTCAATCGACGATGGCGCAGACCGAGCAGTCGCAGTTGCTCAGCAAGTTGGGTGCTGGCAGGTTCGCCAGCGCGACCCGCCTCCAGGCGACGATCGCCGATGAGGATCCGGCCATTGAGGAAGGTGCCGCTGGTGACCACCACGGCGTCGCATGGCAATACGGAGCCATCCAGCAATTCCACTCCGACCAAGTCCCTAATCCCCTCGCGCCAGCGGAGACAGGCTGCGGTGCCCTGCCGCAACTTGAGGTGCTCCGTATGTTCCAGCAACCTTCGGGCAGAGATGCGGTACTTCACCTTGTCGGCCTGTGCCCGGGGGCCGCGCACGGCCACACCCCGGCTTTCGTTCAGGATGCGGAAGTGGATCCCAGTGGCGTCAATAAGCCGCCCCATGGCGCCGCCCAGGGCATCCAATTCCCGCACCATGTGGCCCTTCCCGACCCCCCCGATGCTGGGATTGCAGCTCATCTGGCCAATTTGATCGAGGTTCATGGTGAGCAGGGTCGTAGCCATGCCCATGCGGGCCGCGATGTAGGCCGCCTCAATTCCGGCATGTCCGCCGCCGATCACCACCACATGCTTCATCGCAATCCCTTCCTCTCGCCCCTGATCCTGGGAATCGAGGCCTCCCTCCTATCGCGGGGGACATCTGGTCCCCCGCTCCCGCGCTCCGCTTCGCGGAATCGCAGAGCCGGGACGATTCCGGCATGTCCACCGCCAAGCACCACCACATGCTTCAACCTGTCCTCCCGACTCAGCCAGGATACCCTTGGGCGAGGGGGCACCCCCAGCGACCCAGGATATGAGAAACTGTCCTCATGCGACCCCGCCTGAGTCCCGAGGAACGCCGCGCCCGGCGGAAGCGTGTGGTGCGCCGGTCCATGTTCGTCCTGCCCTCCAGCATCACCATGGCTTCGGTATTCTGCGGCTTCTCCAGCGTGGTCATGTCCATCAATGCCGCAGGCGCCACCCCTGAGCGCTATTTCTTGTGGGCCGCCGGACTACTCGTGCTGGCGGGGATTTTCGACGGTCTGGATGGCCGCGTGGCCCGGGCCACCAACACCGCAACGGAATTCGGCGTACAGCTAGACAGTCTGGCGGACGTGGTCAGCTTCGGCATGGCGCCAGCCATCCTGGCCTACCGCTACGGATTCTTCCAGTTGGGCATCCAGGACTCCCACCTGCGGGCCGCAGGCTGGGCGGCATGCTTCGTTTTCATTGCCTGTGGGGCTCTTCGCCTGGCCCGGTTCAATGTGCAGGTGGGCTCGGTGGACTCCCGCTATTTCATGGGACTTCCGATCCCTGCCGGTGCTGCCTGCGTGGCATCTGTGATCATCTGGCATCCAACTCCGCCTGCCACCGCAGCCCATGCCTACTGGTTTGCCGCAGAGCTGTTCCTCGTCGGTCTGCTGATGGTTTCGACCATTCGATTCCCGAGTTTCAAGAAACGCACCACCAATCCCCGAACCGCCATGGTCACCAGCCTCATGATCGTGGTGCTCTTCGCCCTGATAATCCTCTTCCAACAGACCTTCCTGGTGGGGTTCTGCGCCCTCTATGTGGCCCTTGCATTCGCCATGAATCTCGCCTGGAAGGCGGGCTGGCGCGGTGTCGAGCCTCCCCATGAGGGTCGGTCGGATCTGGGAACCAATCACCAAACCACTCACTAGCGCAGACGGTGCTGTGACACCTCAGAGTGCCACGGCTCCAGCGGGCACCGCTACGCCAGCCACGGCAGCCACCTTGGCGTTCGACATGAGTCTGCCGCCGGTGCCGGGCCCAATCCCCAAAGCCGCGCCCTGTTTGACGCCCGCCTCCGTGGTGGTGGCGGTCGGAACCTTGATGGCAGCCATGCGCTGGATCAGGAAGGTGGCGGCAGTGGATCCATCCCCGGCCACATGGTCCCCTGCCAGGAGGATCATGGCGTCCGGTTTTCGCCCGGACAATGTGCCAATGGCCTTGCCCATGTCCTGGGGGCCCTTTACATCTATTACCATCAGCTTCATGCCACTTGCGGCGCCCGTGAGCGCAGCCAGGGCAGCCTTGCTTCCGGTGGAGTCACATACCACCGCTATGGTCTGACAGTTCGGCCAAGACTTCTTCACCGCCCCCATGAGCGCATCATAGTCCCCAGCAGCGAGGGCTCCCGCGGAGAGGGCGAGAGTCAAACCTGCAGAGCGATACCAAGCCATGTGTGCCTCCATAGAATCTCTCATCGGCATGGAGACCCAACCACTAGAGGCTGTAATGACAAGTATATTTTCCTATTAGGTCAGAATGCCGGCAATGCATGCGCTCAGGAAATTCGCCAAGGTACCCGCCAGCATGGCCCTCAGTCCCAACCGTGCCAGGTCGCCGCGGCGCTCAGGCACGAGAGCGCCGATACCGCCCACCTGAATGGCAATGCTGCTGAAATTGGCGAACCCGCAGAGGGCGAAGGTGGCGATGAGCTTGGCCTTGGCGGAAAGCGCCGTCATCCTCCCCAGGTCCAGGAAAGCCACAAATTCATTCACCACCATGCGCTTGCCCAGCAAACCACCCACCTGGCCCGCCTCGCCCCACGGAACGCCCATGAGGAAGGCTGGGATCTTGAATGCCCAGCCGAGAATCAGCTCCAGGCTGAAGCCCGGGTGGATGGCCTTCATCACCCCGTTGAGCAGATAGATGAGGGCGATAAAGGCGATGAGCATGACCGCCACGTTGAAGGCCAGCTGGCCGCCCTCGAAGGCACCACGAGCCGCAGCATCCAGCACATTTGCATCATGGCTGGGGATGTCCACCTGGACCTCGCCAGCTGTCTCCGGGCTTTCCGTCTCAGGCTCCAGCAGCTTGGCCATCATCACCGCGCCCGGGGCCGTCATGATGACGGCTGTGAGCAGATGCACGATGTCCACGTGCGCGACCTGAACGTAGGCCACCATGATGCTCCCGGAAACGTGAGCCATGCCAGCCGTCATGATCAGCATGAGTTCGCTGCGGGTCATGCGGGCCAGGAAGGGCCGGATGGTGAGTGGGGCCTCGGTCTGGCCCATGAGGATGCTGGCGGCCACGCTGACGCTCTCAGCGCCAGAAATCTTCAGGAACCGGCCCATGGCCCGGGCAGCGGCACGGACCACCCACTGCATGACACCCACGTAGTAGAGTACCGCGAAGATCGATGCCACGAAGATGATGGTGGGCAGCACGGCGAAGGCGAACACCATGCCCACCTGCCCCCCGGAGCCATCGGAAAGGGATCCGAAGACGAAACTGGCGCCCGCGTGCGCATAGGCCATGAGGTGTTCGACCACGATACGCATTTTGTCAAAGGAGGACCCGACCAGATCTCCCCTTAACAAGCCGACGACCACGATCCCGAAGACGCCCCAGTTGAGGGACTTGTTCTCAAAGGAAGCAAAGCGTCTTAGCAGCATGGGGGTGAACATCAGCGCGAGAACCACCCAGCCTCCCCCCTTCGGAAAGGGCAGGAAGGAAAGGAGTCCCGAGATGACTGTTCCCTTCAGTACGACCAGGGCGAAGATCCACTGGAGTGCGAGACCCCAGGCGATGGTTTTCCAGTGGATGGCGCTTCGCTGGTGCGAAAGCAGGTAGGCAATGGCCATGAAGGCCAAGATGCCGGCCAGGCCGATGAACCGTTCCATCGAGGACTCCCCTAGGAGTGTGTCCAGGTCATGGGTGGGGGCTGCGCTGGGGTGCCAGCCGAGGGAGGCAAGGAAAGCGACGAAGGCCTTGGTGGTTCCAAGGACGAGGAGCTTGACGCAGCATCCCGAAGGCTGCCGCCCCAGCCCGAAGGGTTGATGGCAAAGGCCTCCCATGCTGCGTCAGCGGGCTTGAACGGTGTACCTGCACCGCCCTGCGCCCCCTTCCTTGCCTGGAAACCCTTTGCCGTCAACGCAGCCCCTATCGATGGCCTGGACGCACTCCTATAATTCCTGGTTCAGGGCCTCGATGGTCCGCTCCATGTGGAAGCGGGCCCGGCCCAGAAGGCCTTCCCGCTGCATCACCAACACCAGGGTGCATTGTTCCTTGGCTCCCACCATCAGGATCCAGTGCAGATCCGTCGCAAAGGCTACCTGCTTGATCTCGCCACGGTCGAATTCCTCCACGGCCTGGCGGAGGTGTCGCTTCACCACGTGCTGGTAAGCACCCAGCAGTTGGAGACCCTCATTGGACACCTGGATGGTGCGGGTACAAATGGGGTCTCCGTCCCCGTCGTTGAAGCTCGCAGCCAGTGCCTCGGGCACTCGTTCAATGAGCTGATCCAGGATTTGCTGGAACATGGCAGGACTCCGGTGATGCGTGTCCAAAGCATGACCGAAGGGCGGCCGGATGCAAACCAGGCCCTAGATCCCCCGCGCCACCTGCATGGCCCAGACCCCGAGCAGGATCAGCCAGATGGCCACCCGGGCGGCCTTTGAGTCCGGCAGTCGAGGGTAGGGGTCGCGCCGCCAGGCCCGGCGAAGATCCCACAGCGCCAAGGCCGGGAGCAGCGCCGCCGCAGCCGTCAAGGCCGGGTGCCAATGAAAGGCCTCCCGCCAATCCCACCGGCCCAGGGCCATCACGCAGCGGGTCATGCCACAGGTTGCACAGGCGAAACCAGTCAGACGCTTGAAGGGGCAGCCCGGAAGCAGATTCGACACTGGTTGGAGGAACGTGGCCAACCAACTGACGAATCCAGCCAGCAGAATGCTCAGCGCGACCCAGGGAACCCGCCTCATGCCGCCAACCGGACCATGAACAGCATCAGCGTGAGCAGCACCAGGGCAAAACATCCCAGCAGCATCGCATGCACCACCGTGGCCGCGATGCCCCGCCAGAGCTCGCACCCGTGTCGGGCGGCCAACGCGAACCCGCGAAAGAGCCACAGATAGGCATCCAGCAGCAACAGAGGCAAGGCCAACACGACCCCGAGAACCGGCAGGTAGCCCAGAAACCCCAAAAAGGTCCCCACTGCGGCGATGCGCAGGGCCTCCGCCTCGGCCAGAAGGCTCGTCCGGAAGCCCCGTCGCTCCTTGAGCCCTCCCAGTAACCAGAGACTGAGGTGATCCCAGACGGCATGATGGAGCCAGGTTCCGAGCACGCCCAGCGGCACCACCAGCAGCAGCCAAGGCCAGATCCGCCCGAAGCCAGGAGGTGCGGGCAGCGTGCCGATCAGATCGTGGACATCCGCAGGATCCACTCCGAGCCGCTCCAGGATGCCGGACGGGTTGCCACCCCTCCTCAGGACTTCATAGGTGCGAATCGCCCGCCACACGGTCCACGCCGTGTTCGCCAGGGCCAGGGGCATCCATACCAAGGCCATGTCACGGACGGCTCTACCAAGGCGGGGCGGAGGCGGAGCGAAGGCAGTGCCGGGCCGGGTCAGGGCCCGGAAGGACGCGGCAAACGGAAAGCGCATCACTTCCCCGTGAAGAGCGCTTCAAACTCGCGCAGGGCCGTCGGATCCCCGTCCCGCTGGAGGGGGCCATGGAAATCGCGGGGGCTCAATTCAGCAAACTCCCCGCAGGTGGCCACGTTCCCGTTGATGTAGGCGATGAACTCGTCCTGACGCCCCTTGATGTAGCCGCGGGCGGTACGTGCCAAGACACCGAGAATGGCGGAATCCAGGGCCGTCCAGGTCAGCAGGTGGCTTTCGAAGCCGTTCTTGCCTTCCCAGTATTGGTACGACGTGAGCATTTTCGCGCCGACCGTGGGAATGTAGGCCTTCAGTCGACCTCTTTCAGCCCGGCCTTCGACCAGATATACCCGGTGCCCGGGCCGCCGGTAGATCAGGCGCAAGGTACCCCGCAGGCCGCGGGTGTCGTCGATGCTCCAGGCGCCATCCGGATGGATGAAAGCAAAGAAGGCCGGCACGAACTGGCAGTACCGCCACATGGCCGCTCCCAGCACTGGATGATCGAAGAGCTTCTCCATGGTGGCGAGCCGGACATGCTTGGGCTGAGTTCGGGTCTCAAACATGAAATCCGCTCGTTTCATGATGTCCAGGGCCTCCGCCCGAGCCACCGGTGGCAGCTGGTCCAGGAAGGCGGGGGCCTGGGCCTGGAGGGTGAAAGCCAGGAGGGATGGAACCAGGGCGCGCATGGCAAAACGCTAACACTTTCGGTGGGAAAGCGTGGTTCTTGACCCCATTGGACAAATGGCCGATGGGAACAGGATGGCCGCGCCACTCCGACACATCCCCATGACCCCGCTGGACGAGCTCCGCGCCTGGCTGGGCAACCATCTGGAGGCTGATGCCGCCTCCCAAGTTAGGCTCTATCAGCTGCTTCAACAGCTTCGCCAGTTGGCCCTCCCCGAGCTTGGGGCTCGATTGGTCAAACCCTCCACCCCTCTCGCTTTGAAGCGGCTCATCCTCGGGCTCACGGCGAAATTCGACTGGCCGGAATGGGTGCCATGGCTGCTCCAAGCCCTCCAGCAGGAACCAGATCTCGGAGTGTTCGATGAAGGCTGCGCCGCCCTGGGCCGCCTTGAGCTCCGATCCGCAAGGGAGGCGCTCCAAAAGCTGGCCACCCTGCGAACCGATCCTGACCGGCAATTGATCCTTCGCCGAGAGTTGGGCGTGGACTCCCTGCAGCCCCTCTCCTTCTACCTCGGGCGCCTTCTGGAAGGTGAGGCGAATCCCCGGTTGGCGCACCAGGGTGCCCGCGGTCTGGCCGTAGTGGCCAAAGCGGAAGATCTCCCCGCACTCTGGGAGGTCCTGTCCGGTGCCGATCCCCTCACCTCAAGGCTGTTGCTCAGGGCCGTGGCTGAGCTACCCGGTGACACCCCCGGCCCGCTGCTCCTTGAGTTGTTCCAGGAAACCATCCAAACCCTGGAGGACCTGGATGCCCTCGACGACCTGACCCACCGGCTGCAAACCAGCGTGCGGACCTCCGCCAAAGACGACCTGGCCAAGGCCTTGGCCAAACGGATGGGTAAGCTCCAGGCGGAGACCGTCCAGGCCATGGAACTGGCACTTGCAGCGGAGGAAGGCGGCAACCCGCTCCCCCATCTAGACGGGCTCCGGGATCAAGCCAAGGGCCCCTACGAGCGGTTTCTCGTCGAAACCCTAGCCCTTCTGGTGGAAGGGAAGGTCGCCCGTTTCAGCGCGATGGTGACTGAGGCCCAGAATGCGGTTGCCAAGCAACAGGCCTATCTGGGCA
>Ga0182021_10008138_pt1 | contig 12435 bp, 8 predicted proteins | sample 612E3MmetaG_FD_120493 | JGI IMG/M metagenome (GOLD analysis project Ga0182021, IMG submission 120493) | Permafrost microbial communities from Stordalen Mire, Sweden - 612E3M metaG (Illumina Assembly) | ecosystem: Environmental > Terrestrial > Soil > Wetlands > Permafrost | place: Sweden...
CACGGAACTCGATATCGTATTCGCGCTCGCCGCGCATGGCCAGCGTTATGGCCTCGTGGGTATGGGCGCGGTCGTCTGGGTGCACGCCTTGCAGCCACGCATCGTAGGCGCCGGCGAAGTCTTCCCGCCCGATACCGTATAGCTTGTACATGCCGTCGTCCCAAACCAGCTTGTCGCTTTCGATGTACCAGTCCCAAACCCCCATGTGTCCGGTGGTGGTGGCCAGGGCAAAGCGCTCGTTCATCTGCCGGAGAGCGTCCTCTGCCCGCTTGCGCTCGGTGATGTCGATGTAACTGGCGCGGATGAGTCTACGATTGCTGGCCGGGAGAAGGACCAGGCGCACTTCGCACAGCAGTTGCTGACCTCTGGCATTGGTGATTGCACGTTCAACGACCACTTCCTCACCGGCCAGCGCTCTGGCGGCGCTTTGTTCCACAGTTATTGGGGTTGGCTGCATGGGTGCGAAAAAATCTGCCGGATTCGATAGCCGCAACCGCTCAAGAGAGCAGGCAAACAGACGCTCTGCATTATGATTGGCCTCTACGTAAAGCTTCGTATCGGCGTCGTAGACCAAAATGGCTTCCGGGGCATGTTCGACCAATACCCGGAACCGGCTTTCGCTTTCGCTCAGGTGCGCCATGGTATCTTCCAGGCGCTTGGCCAGGCCATTAAAGCCATTCATCAGTGTGGCAATTTCGTCGTTGCCACCTATGGGTTGAGCGCGAGCCGCATAATCTCCCAGTGCGAAACGGCGGAAGACTTCGACCAGATAATTAAGCCGGCTAATAACCATAAAGTAGAGCAGCAAGGATAGTATCGATGCGGTAAGAACAATAGTCCCCAGCGAGCCGGCAGCAAAAAGAATGGAGATATTGCGCTTCTCCGCTTCCGATATCCGGGTTCCCACCTTCAAATAGAGATAGCCTGTAAGCTTTCCATTGGGCCGCAGGGTGGAAAGACATGTCAGGTACATTCCTGTGCTGTCCTGAACCGGAGCGATCAGATCGGGTGCGTCAACGGAAGAGGCCGGTGATTCCGGGCCAGGCAATTTCAGTCCATCGATCGCATCCAGATGCGTATCCTGCCGGGCAGGATCGGAAGAGAAATATACATGACCGTCAAGGCCGATCACCATTCCTTCGCTGTACGGCTCGCGAAGCAGCCCCTCCATTGTCCGCTTGTCACCGACCGCATCGAAGCTGAGTTCTCCACGGGTCATCAGCAAGCCCGGGATGGAAAGCCTGGCGATAATCGCCCCGTCTATTTCCTGGCTGAATTGGCGTGTGTAAAACACACCCGCCCCCGCAAATATCAACAATTCAACCGTAATCACCAGGAGGGTGAGCTTGAATCGCAGGCTTTTGGTGAGGCGGTTCAAAGTTGCCGATCCCTATTTCATTTTGGCCAGGATCGAATCTTGAGCTTGGTCCGCAGTTATTTTTCCTTCCAGCAACTTCCAGAGAACGCCCACAATATCTTTTTGCAGCAGCGTGTTGTCCTTGCCAAGCAGGTATGCGGCATTGAATGAATATTGAACCCGGCTCCCATATTTTTCGGACATGGTTCGTTGATAAACCTCATACACATCGCTGCCCATGGTAGCCTTGGAAACATCGCCGGCGAGGCCGGTGGGGGTTTTCGTATATTGCACCCATCGTTCCGCAACCTTCGAGGTCGACATCGACATGATCAGGCGGATTGCCGCCTCACGGTGGGGTGAATCTTTCATCACCGCCCATGCCGGAATGAAACCTCCCAGGCAATAATTGACGGGTTTGAAAACAGGTAGCTCTGCCGGGATCATCTTGAGGGATTTGACGACGTTAATGTCCCGCCAGCGGCTGTACATCCATGTTCCGCTAATATAGAAGAGCGCTTTATCGTTCAGCGGCACATCCCGGGTGAGGAACCACGAATTGGTCGCATACGAGGAAATCAGGGGCCTGTACCTCCCAAGTTCTTCAAACGCCTGAAACCCTTTATGCATCGCTTCAAGCTTCCGCGGGCTGCTCTGCCCGGCCGTCGTAGCCGCATAGTCATCGATCCAGGATTTGACCAGGTTTTGGAAAAGAACCTCCATGGATGGCATATCGTGGGCGTCAAAAAAAATGGGGATTTTATCTTCTGTATTTTGGTTGTAGTGATCGGCTGCTTTGACATAGCCAAGCAAGTCCTCAAATGTCATTCCGAATGGCTTGACTTGTATCCCCATTTTTGCAGCCAGATCCCGGTTGTAATATAGAGCGTAATAATATCCCTCGATATAGGGGCCGACGAGAATACCGCCTGTCTGATTGCGATAGGCCGGGTCTTCAATGATGAACGGCTTCTCGGTTTGGATAAACCCTGGTATCCCTTCGAAGTCGACGAGATACTTGCGTCCCCAGAATGGATCGTCTAGTTCGTCGGCAACGAATTGGTAAATAAGGTTGTCCATCCATACGATGTCCCAATCGTATTGTTTGTGTCTGATCATTTCGGCAATCAGGTGTGCGATCACTACTTTGTTGTTTGTCCCGGCAAACTGCTCTGGAAACTGAAGGTTGACCTTAGTATCCTGATTAAGAAATGAAAAAGTTCTCTCTATTTCAAGCACCAAATCATATCGCTTATCGGCCTTGTACCAGTGCCCCATCCAATTGATGGTATCCCGTGCTCCGTTGGGCGATATCTGCGGTTCCCTCGTAACAGCCGGTGTCTTCAAGTTAGCCGAGGTTAATGTATTTTCGCTTTGATTGTCTGGCTTCTGAAAGCAAAAGAAAAGGAGTAGACAGGCAGCAGCAAATACGCCGATGCACAATACAACGAACAATATCGCACGTGGCTTCAACAGTTTGGAAAAAGGACTCATATGCCTGTCCTTTCAATGTTTTTTATGGAGAGGGCAACGCTTGCTCCATCTTCTCCTGTTCCACCCCCACGCTTAACCGCATCGTAATAGGCGATCCCCACCAGCTTGGGCATGATCGTGGCGCGGTATGTTGGCTCCTCGGCACAGGGGAGAAGCATGCTCAGCAAGAGGGCGAGCGTAAAAGCTGCTTTCGGGAATCTGTACATGCCGCGTCCGCGCTTGGCTTCAGCCAGGAATCCTGCGGCCAGTTTCATTGACAATGGTGAAAGAAGGCCAAACGCCGGTGTGAACGCGCGTCAGCGGCCGTGCATCATCCACGTGCCGTCTCCGCAAATATGCTCCAACCGGGCTTGGCTGCCTCGTTACCGAAAAGTCACTATCGGTCACGCGCATTCGAATAAGCGCCACCCTTGCCGTTGACCGTCCTGGCAGCCTTCAATACAACCTAAGATAGCGTGCGATTGCTTAAGTATTAGAAAATAGGGAATGGGCAAACCCCTTCGGTGATCGAGCCGGGGGAGGGGAATTGGTTACGCTCTCACGGTTGCAAGCCCGGACCAGCGTCCGGGCGAACGTTTGCGTCTTGTGTGCAATCGTTTAGCAAAAGCGGGGAATTGCCGTGAGGAAACTTCTCATTTGCGCAGCCGTGGCGGGCGGCTTCGCCGCCCCGGCGCAAGCGGATGATCAGGGGATTGAAGGCTTAAGGGATCCGCTGCCGGATAGCCTGACTTATAAGGGCGTCACCATCTACGGGACGATCGACGTTGGCTATGCCTACCAGACGGCGGGCCTTCCTTTGGGCGCCAGCTTCTATCCGGGGCTCAGTTGGGAAGCGAACGGTACCGGCCTCCGCCCAATCTCCACTCTGGTCAACAATGCAGCATCTCTATCGCAGGTTGGCGTGAAGTTCGAGGAAGCGTTGGGTATGGGCTTCGCCGCTATCGGCAAGGCCGGTACCGCCTTCGACCCGGTCGCGGCTGAGCTTGCGGACGTCTGCAAGAGCCTGGTTCAGGCTGCGAACGGTTCGAAAACCGCGAATGGCGACGGCCCCCTTTGCGGTCAAGCATTCAACACCGAAGTCTACGCCGGTTTGAGCAATCGCGCCTACGGCACGCTCACGATCGGCCGTCATGCCTCGCTGACGAACGAAGGTGCCGAGGGTTACGATCCGAACCGCGGTTCCCTTGCCTTCTCGTTGATCGGTTACGCCGGGGGAGCCGTTAACGGCATAGGCGGTCCGGAGACCGCTTTTTGGGATAATTCGGTTAAATACACCTACCAATACGGACCCGTACACGCGAGCGTGCTCTACTCCGATGGAGGCGATGACACCTCGCTGCTGGGCTATGGCACCGGCGTCAATGCCGGCTTTACCTGGAAGGGGCTTTCGATCGATGCCTATTACATTAAGCAGAACGCCGCGGTTACCGGCGACGCTGGCGTAGCGGGCTCGACCAACCAGCTCTGGTACACCATCGCCAACGACGAGGGCTATTCGGTCATGGGCAGATACGCCTTCGACCTGGGAGGCGGCTTCAAGGATGAAGGCCCCTCGGGGAGGCTGACCGCGTTCGCCGGATATGTTTACGTAGACCGCGGCAACCCGGATAAGGATCAAAGCGCCTACCAAAATATGAGCACCAACGGGGGCTATGTTCTTAGCAACTCTACCCTCCTCGGCAGCGGAAAATTTACCACGGACCAAATTCTGCAAACTGCATGGGTGGGCGCAAGCTATGAAACCGGCCCTTGGGCTTTCACCGCCGCTTGGTACCGCGAGAACCAAAACAACTACGTGGTTGATACTCTTGATCCAGCTCAGACGAAAGGCGGCGATCTCGACTGGATCTCCGGCATGATCGTCTACAAGTTCAGCAAGCACTTCGATGTTTACGGGGGCGTGAGCTGGGTGGACGTTACCGGCGGCTGGGCTGCCCCCCAGCACGAGACGACCAACTTCGCTACAGGTCTGCGCCTGAAGTTTTAAGGGCGGCGGGCCACCTCAGCCGCCTGGGCATCCAGCGCAGCCGCAATAAACGCGTTCTTAAGTCTGCCACCTTAGGTTGTCGACCAGTTGCGGCGTTGTTACGGCCCTGAGCGGATTCGGTGCGATCTGTTCTGAAATGAATTCTCTCCAGATGACATAGGGAGGAAGTAATGAATAGACGCGCATTCTTGGCAACAGCAGCAGCTGCTGCAGCGTCGGCCGCGACTCTGATGGCTGCCAAGGCGACGACCGAGCGGCCGCTCGGCGAAACGGCGGTTCCGCTCGGAGACACCCAACCGCTACCTTTGGGGCCGCTGTCCGGCTCGCGCTACCCAGATCCGCATATCGAATCTCTCGACAAGCGTTTCAAAGGCAATACGGGGATCGGCGCGGTCGAGCGCGTCGCCACCGGCTTCCGCTGGGCTGAAGGCCCGGTTTATTTCCCGGCCGGGCGCTATTTGCTCTTCAGTGACATTCCCAACAATCGCATCATGCGTTACTCCGAGGACGACGGCCACCTCAGCGTCTTTCGCCAGCCGTCGATGAATTCAAACGGCAATACCATCGATCGGGAAGGACGCTTGATCTCCTGCGAGCAGGGCGGCCGGCGCGTCACATGCACCGAGCTTGACGGCTCCATCACCGTCATTGCCGCCAAGTACAACGGCAAGAAGCTGAACTCACCCAACGACGCCGCCGTCGCTTCCAACGGCACGATTTGGTTCACGGATCCGAGCTACGGGATCGTGGGCAACTATGAGGGCTTGAGGGAACCTGTCGAGCAGGAAAAGTGCAACGTCTATCGGATCGATCCAAAATCCGGCGACCTCAAGGCCGTCATCGACGACTTCGTGATGCCCAATGGCATTGCGTTCTCGCCCGACGAGAAGAAGCTCTACGTCATCGACTCAGGCATCACCGAGGGAGAGGGAAATCCATCGTGGATCCGTGTGTTCGACGTCGATATCGACTCGGGGAAGGTATCGAACGGCAGAGTACTCGCCAAGGACTTCGCTCCTGGTTTTACCGATGGGATGCGCTGCGACACCGATGGGAATATCTGGTGCTCCATGGGCAAGGCGGATCCGAAGGAGGATGGCGTTCGCTGCTACAGTCCCGAAGGTCAGCTGCTCGGCAAGATCCATGTGCCGGAGGGCGTCGCCAATCTGACCTTTGGCGGCATGCAACGAAATAGACTCTACATCTGCGGTTCGACATCGCTCTACGCGTGCTACACCAACGCTACGGGCGCGATGAAGCCGTGACCTGGCGGCTGGGCGAACGTCCAGCACGAGACCGCCAACTTTGCTACAGGTCTGCGCCTGAAGTTCAAAGGCCGTGCGGCCTGTTCTTGAGGGCAAGCTGTCGAAGGACGATACGCTGCTGTGCATGGACGGCGACAAGGCGCCGATCGCCTTCGCCAAGGCCGAAGGCATCGAGTACGAACTTATCGCCGCCGGCAAAGGCGAGCATGTGCACGAGAAGGTGCTGCATATCCGGAACACGAATGCCTATGGCAGCCGCTTCAAGCAATGGCTCCGCCGCTTCAACGGCGTCGCAACCAAGTATCTGCAAAGCTATCTGGGCTGGCGCGGCTGGCTGGAAAAAGCCGCGGACGCCATGACCCCTGAAAACGCCCTCGCCGCAGCACTTCGCTGAAACCTACGCGAGTGTGGGACAGAGCCATCATGATTGGTGCCTGCGCGAAACGAACGCTTTGGCAAGGAGCGGCCATTGGCCGGTATTCGCCTAGCACCAAACCGGCCTTCGCCGCACAAAATTACCTTCTTTTCGCCTTGGGTGAGCCACCGCCGGCCTGTTTGCTGCCGCAGGCGCGAATGCTGCAAGGGTCTAAAATGAAACGGATAATAGTTGTTGCCGTTGTGCTGATTGCCGCATGCTGCACGGACGGCAGTGCCTACGCACAGCAAGTGGAACGCATATATGATTTGCAATTACCTCCTCGCCTGGGAACGTTTAAGCGCGGAGGAGATATCCGCAATCATGAAGCAAACTCCCCAGGCCTAGGATATTCGGCTGCATACCACAAGCCGGGCTGGACTATGACAGTGTATTTCTACGACAAAGGCCTGAAGACAATCGGCAGTGGAATAACAGATACTTCCGTAACCAACGAACACGCCTCATCGAAACAAGATATTACGGATGCGGGAAAAAGGGGTTCTTATCATGATGTGGAATGGATAAGAGACTTCCATGCGCCAGATGCCGGCGGAAATTCACAGTTTATTTGTTCGCATTTTGAATTGAAGTTTGAGCAAGGCGCCCCTCTACAGGATAGTTTTGTTTGCCTGACCGGATGGAAGAACAGATTTTTTAAGTTGAGGCTTTCTGGTTTGCACGATGCAAAATCAATCACGGAAGCAAGAATGGCTGCCGAAGGATGGATGCAAATCCTAACGGGCGCGAACGCCGCGCAGTAGGACGCATAGACGGCAACATAATGCTCGATAGCGTCTTGAACGGAGAGAATCTCCCCTCATCCCCTCTCCCTGCGAACTTGCCTTGGCGAGTTCGCGTCTTGGCGTGTCCGCAAGCGGATGCGGATGGAGAGGCCCCCCCCTGAATCGGCCGCACCGAGGTCAGCCAACGATTTCCTTATCGCCCTTGAGCGCTAGCTCCAGGATCAGGGCGGGATGGCGCGCGGGACGGCCAAGGCCGTCCTGGATCTGCTTGCGGCAAGAATAGCCGGTGGCGGCCACGAAGGCATCGCGGCCCGCCTTGCGGATGGCCGGGAACAGCGATAGCTCGGCCATGGCCAGCGAGGCCTCGAATGTCTCGGGCGTCATGCCGGCGATGCCGTTGAGCCCGCAGCAATCCGGCGGCCCGTCGATGACTTTCAGCTCGGGCACAAGCTTGAGCACGGCGCCGGCCGCGCCCTCGATGCCGGCCGCGCGCTCGTGGCAATGGCTGTGCATGAGCACATCCGTCTCGACCGTCTTCAGCGGCAGCGCGAACTTGCCCTCCTTGAGCCGCGCGGCGACAAATTCCTCGAACAGCAGAACGGGCGGCTTTTCCTTCACGGCCAAGCCCAGGCCTGCATATTCGTCGCGCATCATCAGCACGCAGGACGGCTCAAGCCCGATGACGGGAATGCCCTTGTCCGCGAAAACCTCGGCGGCGGCGGTCAGGCGCTTGGCTTGCGCGCGCGCCTCCTCCATGCGGCCGGCATCGTAATAGGTCCGGCCGCAGCACAGGGGCTTTTCCTTGTTGCCGTCCGCGAACGCAATAACGGCGTAGCCGGCCGCGTTCAGGACGGCCGCCGCCGCGCGCAAATTCGCGGGCTCGAAGGAGCGGTTGAACGTATCGGCAAACAGCGCGACCGTGCCATTCGCCCCCGGCTCGGCGGTCTGCGGCGCCCGGAAGCGCCGGCCCGCCCATCTGGGCCAGGGCCGGTCCGCGGCGATGCCCGTCCAGCGCTCGGTCAGGCGCGGAAGCCCCGGCAGGAGATCGCGCATGGCAAGAGCCGCACGCCAGCGCCGCGCCCGGTCAGTATATTCAGGCAGCCGCGCGTACCAATCCAGGGCCTTGGAAGTCCAGCCGCCCGCGCGTGCCGCCGCCAACGTCTCGGCTTTCATCTTGGGGATATCGATGCTGGAAGGGCAGGCGGTCTTGCAGGCCTTGCACGAGACGCAGGACTGCATGGTCTCGATCATCGCGGGCGAACCCAGCGCCTTGGACCCAAGCTGGCCGGAAAGCGCCAGGCGCACGCTGTTGACGCGGCCGCGCGGGCTGTCGCGCTCGTCATGCGTCACATTATAGGAAGGGCAGGCGATGCCCGGCCCGGCGGAGCGGCACAGCGAAAAGCCGTGGCAGCGGCTGGCTTGGACGAGCGCGCGGGAAGGGGAGGGCGAAGCGCCCCAGTTCAACGCCATGGGCGTATCGTCCACCGCCTTGATCTCGCGCGGGGCGCGGAGCAGGGAAATCTCGTCGAAGCGTGGCGCGCGCAGGATTTTGCCGGGGTTCAGCAGCCATTCCGGATCGAGCTGCGCCTTGAGCTGCGCGAACAGGCCGGTTGCCTCTGCCCCAAGCCGGCGCTCCAGCGCCTCGCCGCGTGCAATGCCGATGCCGTGGCCCGAGGTGAGCACGCCGCCATAGGCTTTTATCAGGTCCGTCATTTCTTCAGCCAGCACGCGCATGCGGCCGATGTCCTCGGGGTGGCGCAGATTGAGGATGGGACGGACATGCAGAGCGCCGCGGCCAACCTGGCCGTACATGGCGCTGCGCACGCCGTGCTTCTCGAACAGCGCTCCGAGGGCTGCTCCGTAAGCGCCGAGATTCTTGATGGGAACCGCGCCGTCCTCCAGGAAAGGCAGGGGCTGTGCTGCCGATTTCAGCGACCATGCCCGGATGGCGGCTTCGCGGCGCAGGCGCCAGAATGCCGCGCGCGCCTTCTCGCCCATGATCTCGATCACGGTCGATTTGAGACCGGCCGTCTCGGAAACGTAATCATCTAGCGCCTTGAGCAGCCGCGTGTTGGCAACCGCGTTCTCCTCGTCGAACTCGACGATCAGGACAGCCCCGGGGTCGCCCTGCAAGAGGCGCGTTACCAGCGCGTCCTTACCCGCCTGCGCGGCAAGGAATTCGAGCAAGGTGCGGTCCAGAAGCTCGATGGCGCAGGGGTTCAGCACCATGATCTTGGGCACGAGGCGTAGCGCGACGGCAAGATCGGCGAAGCGGCAGACGCCGAGCGCCCGGTTTGGCGCCTTTCGCACGAGCTTAAGCTCGATCCTGGTGGCGACCGCGAGCGTCCCTTCGGCGCCCGCGAGAAGCCGCGCCATGTTCTGGTCGGCGGAACTGGCCAAGAGCGTCCTGAGATCGTAGCCTTCGGGCTCTGGCGTTCCTGGCGCCCTGAGCGGCCATAACGTGGCAATTGCCTTCTCGTTCAGCTCGCCGAATTGCAGGAGGTCCAGAAGCCTGTCGCGGCCGGGGGCGGGCTGGCTTCCGTCCTCTTCCGAGATGGCGTTGAACAGCACGCGCTGTCCGTCGGCGAGGAAGGCATCGGCCGAAGCCACATTGTCGCGCATCGAACCGTGGCGAAGCGCGCGGATGCCGCTCGAATTGTTGCCGAGCATGCCCCCGATGGTGGCTTGCTGCGCCGAGCCGATGGCGACGGGGCAGACGAGATCGTAGGCAGCCACCGCGGCGTTTACGCCCGCGAGCGTGCAGCCGGGCTCGGCCGTGCAGGTCTGGGCGTCCGCATCTATCTCGACGATGTTGCGAAGATATTTCGAGAAGTCGAGTATGAGGCCTTCGCCCAGCGCTTGCCCCCCCGTCGAGGTGCCGCCGCCGCGCGCGATGACCGGCAGCCCTTCCTCGCGTGCCATCTCAAGCGCGATGGCAACATCGGCCGCCGTCTTTGGCGCTACCATGCCTGCCGGAAAGCACTGATACATCGAAGCATCGGTGGAATAGCGCCCGCGCGTGAACAAATCGCAGGCGGCATCGCCTTCGATCTCGCTCCCGAGCCTTTCCCAGAACGCCCGTCCGGCTCCTCGAATAGCCATTTTCCCCCAACCGCCCAGGCAGAGCGCAACCAAAACCCGCCTAATCCGGCAGCATTCCGGGGCAGACCATGACCCAGAGTTCGCATTTCCGCAACGCCCCTTTAACCGAGCTGCGATATGTCTTCATGCGTTGTCAGGTTGTAATGCGGCGGGGCCTTCGATTATGGTCTGGGGTGGGAAATTTGGCTGCGCGTGCGCGCAACTGCCACCAAAAATCGACGGCGCGGGCGGCCCAATCCTGCCGATCGGCCGCGATCTGCCCAGCAAATGCCCGAATCACGGCTTCGAGCTTGCCCGGCCAGCCACGTTCAGGCTGGTTGTTTTGGCTAAAGCCCCAGTAAGCTGGATGATGATCGTAACAGCTCTCGCAGTGTCGCTCAGCGCTTGTTCCGTGTCCAAGAGCAACCACAACCCCATGGATGACGAAACGCGCCACTTGAGCCCGCGCCTGATCAGGGTGGGCGATCCGGTGCCGAAAGGCGGTGGCGTTTTCAAACTTGGCGACCCTTACCTAGCCAATGGCAAGTGGTACGTTCCCGCGAACGACCACTCCTACGACCGCACGGGCCTCGCCTCCTGGTATGGCGATTTTTTTCATGGCCGCCAAACCGCCAATGGCGAAGTCTACGACATGAACGCACTTACGGCCGCGCATCCCACCTTGCCGTTGCCGACCTATGCGGCCGTCACAAACCTTTTGAACAACCGTACGGTGGTCGTCAGGATCAACGACCGCGGCCCCTATCACGACGACCGTATCATCGACCTTTCGCATAAGGCGGCACAGGTTCTCGGCTTTTACGGCCGGGGCACCGCGCCTGTGCGTGTCCGCTATCTTGGCGCGGCGCCTTTGAATGGCGACGATAGCTACGAGCGCTCTGTTTTGGCTAAGCAACCCTGGTCGCCGCGCGTTATCTCCGATGCCGCGAAGCCGGCTTCGCCCCAGCACAACATGCTGGCAGCCGCCGTTGCGACGACGGAATGGCCCGTGGTCGTGAAAAAGGGCGGCTTCGAGGGGCCGCGAGCCAGTCAAGGCGGCAAATGGCTAACCGCATCGGAGCCCACCTTGGCAAGCCAGGCGCTACATATGAGCGCGCGTTGAATTATATGATCCCGAGCGGCCTAAACCTTAGCCAACCAGCTTTGAAGTTGCTATATCATACGCTCAGATAAGCCGGGATCGACACCGATGCGCCTTTTCCTGCTCTGGCTGAGCATTTTTGCCTATTTTCAAACCGCCGCGGCGGAGCCTCCGGCTACTTTTCAAACTGCGGCGACGGAAGCGATTCTGATCGACGCCGGCACGGGCGCCATTTTGTTTGAAAAGAACGCCGACAAGCTGTTCGCGCCCGCCAGCATGAGCAAAATCATGACCTTGGAGATTTTGTTCAAGAAGCTTAGGGCGGGCGAAATATCGATGGATACCGAGTTTCCCGTGAGCCTCCACGCCTGGAAAACAGGTGGTGCACCATCCCGGACAACCTCGATGTTTGTGCCTTTGAACCAAACTGCCAAGATCGGCGACCTGATCCAGGGCATTGCTGTGCAAAACGCCAACGACGGCTCCATCGCCGTGGCGGAGGGGCTGGCAGGCACCGACGACGCGTTCGGGCAGATGATGACGGATGAGGCGCGCGCCCTTGGCCTGGAGAAATCGACTTTCGGCAATTCCTCCGGCCTTCCGAACCCCGCGAGCCTTGTAACCGCCAGAGAGCTGGCAAGGCTGTCGCTGTATGTAATCAAGGAATATCCTGATTATTATAAGTATTTTGGCCAGAAGGAGTTCAAATATCGCACCTACAACTTCAGGAACATCAACCCGCTGCTTAATGCGGCCATTCCTGTCGATGGCTTGAAGCTCGGCTTTACAGAAAACGCCGGTTATGGGGTGGCAGCCTCGGCTGAGAAAGATGGCAGGCGCCTAGTCGCGGTCATGAACGGTTTCGCTGTGGAGAAGGATCGCCGGGAGGAAACTCTCAAGCTCCTGAGCTGGGGGTTTGTCAGTTTCAAATCCTACAAGGTTTTCGACAAGGACGAGGTCGTGGGTGCGGCCCGCGTTTGGGGCGGCG
>Ga0182021_10008139_pt1 | contig 12435 bp, 12 predicted proteins | sample 612E3MmetaG_FD_120493 | JGI IMG/M metagenome (GOLD analysis project Ga0182021, IMG submission 120493) | Permafrost microbial communities from Stordalen Mire, Sweden - 612E3M metaG (Illumina Assembly) | ecosystem: Environmental > Terrestrial > Soil > Wetlands > Permafrost | place: Sweden...
GAACCGGCTTTGCGACGTTATGTCAAGTTAAACAATAAAAAGAATGTTTTGACGGTGGCTGACAGGAAATATTATCTGGATAAATACGAACAGGTCATCGTTGTCGGCGGCGGTAAAGCCGCGAAACGCACCGGCGCAGAACTGGTGAACATTCTGGGCAACAGGATCACGACCGGCATTTTAAATGTTTTTCTGGACCAGGCCATGGAGCCGATCTCAGAGAGGATTAAACTCTTTGCGGCTGACCATCCTACCCCGAATCAGGCTGGACTCACGGGAGCGCGGCAAATGATCGACTTACTTAAAAATGCCGACGCTAAAACGCTGGTGATCGCCCTGATCTCCGGCGGCGGTTCTTCCTTGATGGCGATTCCTGCAGGGGGAATCAGCATTGAAGATTATCAGGACATCAGTAAATTATTGATGACCGTTCCGGCGACGATCGACCAGATAAATACGGTAAGAAAACACATCGATCTGCTGAAAGGCGGCAGGATGCGTAAATGCGCGGCTGAAGCCGGAGGATTTATCACGCTGGTCTTGTCCGATGTCCCGGTAACTAAAACCGGAATTGTCGATGACACCTCGGTTATCTCTTCCGGCCCCACGGTTGGCGATGATTCTACGTTTCAGATGGCAAAAGATGTCCTGACCGATTACAAAATCTGGGAGAAAACGCCCAAAGCGGTCAGAGAATATATCCAAAATAACATCGGGAAACAGGAAAATGAAACGTTGGCCAAAAACTCCCCGCTGCTGGCTGAGGATAGAAGCCAATACGTGATTATCGCCAATAACGACCGGGCGATGGAAGCGGCTGGTGAGAAAGCAAAAGAACTCGGTTATCAAATACACCTGGTAGGATGGAACACCGGCACGACCGCGGACAAGATCAAAGCAGAAGTAACTCAGGAAATTGAAAATATCTTTCGGGTCATTACGCCGCACCTAAAGAAAACAGACAGGGTTACCTTTGCCAGCTTTTCCACGGACGGCGTCGACGGTCACAGCGACCTGGCTGGAGCCATGGCCGATATGGATACTTTGAAGAGTGCTGCCGGTCACGAACTTGATCATAAGAGTTTTGCCGCGGCATATGATTCGGCAACTTTCTTTACAAAACTGGGACTGGGAATTGAAACAGGCCCGACAGGCACCAATGTGGCAGATGTCAGTCTGGTGTTGATCAATAATCAGGACAATCCACAGAGAAAGGTAGCTTTTATTTTCGGCGGTGAGGCGACCGTAAATATTGCCATGCCGGAAGGCAAAAAACCAGGAAGCGGCGGCAGAAACACCCATCTTGTCCTCCTGGCATCTGAAAAGTTAGCGCAGCTGGCGCAACACGATTAATAACAGGTAAACCAGTATTAAAACACTAAACAAAAAGAAAGCGGCTGTAAGCCGCTTTCTTTTTTTGAACTACCCGACTTTATAAAGCTAATATCCCGGTGTCGTTTGAAGCGCCACGTTATACATATACAGACTGATGCCGGCAGGTATATCAACATCCCCCACATACTTTATTTTTACCGTGACCGTATCATTAACTTTGTAGGCGCTCATATCCTGGTCCGATACCACTATCACCACCTTGCCGATACTATCTGAAACAGGATTCGGGAGGTCTCCCACATTGGTAGAGGACTGTATCAATACATTCATTTTCCATGGATACCCGGTCGATTGTGCGGTAATGCTTTGTATTTGGGCGGTAACAATACTGTCGCTATTGATAACAGATCCGCTGCCGGGCCTGGTGGTAGTTGGTGTTGCGGTCGTCGTACTACTTTTGCAGGCTCCTGCCGCAGCCACTAAAATCAATGCCAATGCTATGACAACCGGCGGAAAATATTTTTTCACAGGTTACTCCTTGTTGATGTTCTTCAATTAATCTATCACGCAAGATATAAAAGAATCATAAAATTATCAGTCTGAAGCATTACAAAAACATGTCATTTCCACACCCTGACCGAATAGTCCTGTTTAAAATTGCTTATTGATTAACCTCAGTAATATAATTTTTATATTCGTTACAACAGGATTGGATACATGAAAAAATTCCGCAGAGGAATTAAAGAAGCAGCCGTTGGGATTATAACCGGTATTTTATTCAGCACAATCTTGAGTCTTTTCAAAAATAGCGGACTGATCCCTTCTAATTTAGTGATCTGGTTTACGGTGATCGGCGCGGCAGGCACGATAATAACGATATTTTCTTTCCGGACGGCGGGTTTCGTTTTCACGCTGGGATGGATATTGGGAGCCTGGCTATTAAAAAACATACTGACACCGAATGATTTTCTGGTCTATTTTTGGGCTCCGGTTTTGACACTGGTGATCAGGATAGTCGTTTTTGTCAGGAAAATTACTTTTGGAAAATAAGAGAGTAACCGGAAGGGCAGCTTTAATTGACCCGGCATTACTACCTATTGGATTCCATGCGCCCGCGCCAGATAGAAAGCAATAATATTCCAAATAATTAAAATAGAGTAGACAGCGACAAAAATGGATGTAAGTATCCACCCCGTTTTTTGGCTTCTCCGGTAAAAACGCCACAAGATCAAAGCAGCAATAATAGATCCTGCCAACTTGATGATCAACAGCGAATCGCTCTGAACCCATTCCTGCAGAAAAGGGTTTGCTTCTGCGCCTAAACTATTCTTAATGACGAACCGGGTCACCAAACCATCGGCGACCACCAAACCTACGAGTAATACCAGTAGCAAATAAAAATATTTGTTTTTGATGTTTTGACTTACGTTTGGCAGTATTTTCACGATATCGGATGACCTCAGGTTAATTTATCACAAATTCAATTAAACCATGTTTGGACATTATCAATAATAGTACATTACTTAAATATAAAGGACAATTCATGTGTTTTCTCGTATTTTTGCCGACGACTTTGTTAGCAAAACACTTTTTAGTCACTATTTTTTATCATTACTGAATTAAATTTTGACAGACAGACTGTCCTCGATTATAATTGGAGCAACACTATTTTGATGGAGAGTAGCTCGTGGTTTTAAGAAGAAGACAGGATAAACCCGCAGATGATGAAAAAGATACCGGTGGCGAAGCAAATATCCTGAAGATTGAAGATCGCCTGGATGCGCTTGACAGACGTCTGGATAATATCGACTCGATGGTCACGGCTGTAGCCGAGCGTGTAATGAGCCGCCCGATGGTGATTACGGCCACCTGTCCCCATTGCGGTAAGAACATGGAGATTGCTCTCATCGGTACCCAAAAACCAACCAAATAACCGGATGATATGTATTTCCCCGTGCAAATTCGCCGATGGCTCAACGGCAATTTCTTCACAATATTTTTGTATTACAATCTTTTCTTATCCCCTTTTTTGAATATTTCTACCAGTTCCCATGTTCCCAATAATACCGTTATCACCATTATGTAAAGGATACTTGATTGCTGCCGCTGATAATCGTTATCGTATACTTCGCCGCCATGATCGGGTTGGGACTATCCACCCGTAAACAGGCAAAAAGCGCCGGCAGCTTTTTTGTAGCCGGCAGAAGCGGTTCAACTTTATTTATCACCGGTTCACTATTGGCTACAATTATCGGCGCTTCAGCGACGATCGGCATGGCCGGAATGGGTTTTAGCCGGGGGCTGACCGGAGTATGGTGGATACTTTCAGGCAGTGTCGGATTAATTGTTTTGGGTTTTCTTTTTGCCCGCAAGGTCAGAGAATACGGCTTTTACACTCTGCCGGCCCTGATTGAAAAACAATACGGACGGATACCGGCCATGGCCGGTTCGATTCTGATCGTTGTGGCATGGATGGGAGTAATTGCCGGGCAGATCATCGCCGCCGGTACCATTATGGGTGTATTGGGAATCGGCAGCCCAACCCTCTGGATATGGATATCCACGGCGGTTTTTATCTTCTATACAGTACTGGGCGGGCAAAGAGCGGTTCTAAAAACCGACCTGTGGCAGACGATTATCATTTTCCTGGGAATATTCGGCGGGCTGGCTTTTGTTTTATGGAAGGTGGGCGGCTTCAGCGGACTAAAGAACGGACTGCCACCGGGTTATTTTTCTTTTCCGGTCAGTCCGAAATTCAGTGCAATCCAGTTGATCAATTACCTGCTGCTGGTAGGGCTAACGTATGTGGTAGGGCCGGATATGTACTCCCGTATCTTCTCGGCTAAAGACGGCCGGGTGGCCAGAAAGTCCGTCTTCTGGACGGCCGGGTTACTGGTGCCGCTGGCGATGGGGATCACACTTATCGGTATGACCGCCGCCGTATTATACCCGCATGTTGCATCAGGACAGGCTTTCCCCACGGTAATCAAAGAAACGATGCCCCCCATCATGGTGGGGATAGTGCTGGCAGCTTTACTCAGCGCGGTGATGTCTTCAGCGGTGACCTGTCTGCTCAGCGTCAGCACAATATTAACCACGGATGTAATTCACAAAATCAAACCTGCTATTTCCGAAGAAAAATTGCTCAGCCTGTCGAAGTGGGGTATCGTCATTTTGGGGCTAGCCGCGCTGGCGGTGGCATTATCGATCAACAACATTATTAATTCATTGCTGCTGGCATACACCATCTACACCGCCGGGTTGGTTCCGGTGGTAATTGCCGGTTTTTGGAAAGAGCAACTCAAAGTTACGAATATCGGAGCGTTAACGGCAATTATTATCGGCGGCTTATCCGGCTTGATCATGAAATCATATACCAGCGGCCTGAAAAATGCCGATACCGCGGCTGTACTGAATCTGATACCCCTGGGGATCAGCATTGTGGTGCTGTTCGGAGTGAGCTGGATCGATAGGTATTTCAGAAATCACAACCATGTAATCCAACATACGAAACTCTAAACAATATCGGAATATACAATACTGATTTTGAAAATTATGTATTTGAATCTGTTTCGTATTTAGAGTTTCGTTATTAGTATTTGTTTGTAATTTGCAATTTGGATACTGGAATTTTCTCATAACATTTGCACCTTTTTTATTGAGATGCTAGAATGCAGTCAATATGGATTACATGGAAAGGGCAATCTCACTGGCAAAGCTGGCATTGGGTCAGGTCAGTCCTAACCCGGCAGTCGGCGCTGTAATCGTTAAAGACGACGATATCATCGGGCAAGGCTATACTCAGCCGCCCGGTTCATCTCATGCCGAAATCATGGCACTGAAAGAAGCAGGTAATAGCGCGAACGGCGCCGTGATGTATGTGACGCTGGAGCCGTGCTGTCATTACGGACGCACCCCTCCCTGTACAAAAGCGATCATCGCTGCCGGTATCAAAGAAGTTCATGCCGCCATGATCGACCCAAACCCTCAGGTTAACGGGAAAGGACTCAAGGAACTGGAAAAAGCCGGTGTGAAAACCGTTCTCGGAGAACACGCTGACGATGCACTCGAAGTCATCGAAGCTTATGTAAAGTTTATTACCACCGGCCAGCCCTTTGTGACAATCAAGTACGCCATGAGTATCGATGGTAAAATCGCTTCCCGCAGCGGCGATTCAAAATGGATTAGCAGTGATGAATCCCGCCGTTACGTTCATTCTCTGCGATATACGACAGATGCGGTGATGGTAGGCACGAACACGGTTTTAATCGATGACCCGATGCTTACCTCGCGCGCCAGTATCCGGGGAGGCGTGACCAAGAAACAACCGTTAAGAGTGATAGTCGATGCTACCGGGCGCACCCCGGCCACCGCTAAAATTTTTAATGAACCCGGTCATGTTTTGATGGCGCTGGGCGAGAAAGCCAGTCCCGAGCAGAAAAAAGCTTATAAGCAACTTGGCGCCGATATTCTGGAATTACCTTCAAAAAGAGGATTGATCGACCTGGAGAAATTGCTAACGGCTCTCGGGGAAAGACAAATTACGAGTGTACTGGTGGAAGGCGGAGCTACTTTAATGGGTTCTTTTTGCGACCGGAACCTCGTCGATAAAGTAATAGCGTTCATCGCCCCGGTTATCATGGGCGGGGAGAAAGCCAGAACAGCCATCGGCGGCAAAGGGACGGACAAAGTAGTGAATTCACTAAAACTGGAACGGGTTAAAAGCAGACGTTCCGATAGCGATATGATGATCACCGGTTATCCCAGGAGAAAATAATTGTTCACCGGCATTGTCGAGGAAATCGGCAAGGTAAACCTCATCCAGCCTAACAGACTGACAGTTCAGGCGGTTAAAATCCTGGCAGGCACCGAACTGGGCAGCAGCATTGCCGTCAACGGCACTTGCCTGACGGTGACTGATTTTACGGTTAATTCTTTCTCGGTCGGAATACAACCGGAGACTTTGCGGCGAACTAATCTGGGCGATTTAAAAGCGGGTGATGCAGTGAATCTGGAACGTCCGATCGCGATGGGGGCAAGGCTGGGCGGCCATCTGGTACAGGGACACATCGACGATACGGGAAAAATAACCGGTATCCGGCAGGAACAGAAATCAAAATTAATGACCTTTGCGGTGCCGCACCCGTTAATGCGTTATATGGCGGTTAAAGGTTTTATTGCCGTAGACGGCCTCAGCCTGACAATAGCCGAACTGGGAGGAGATTCTTTCACCGTTTCGCTGGTTGAATTTACCCAGAAACAGACCACCATCGGGAATAAAAAAATCGGCGATGTCGTCAATCTGGAAGTGGATATTATCGCAAAATACGTAGAATCGTTATCCAAACCGGCATCTGAAGGTGTTACATTCGATTTTCTGCAGGAACACGGATTTATGCGCGGTTAATCTAGAATTGTATCTCTAAATCTGGAGTTAAAATATGACATTAGCCAGTATTCCTGAAATTATCAAGGATATCCAAGCCGGTAAGTTCATCATTCTGGTAGATGATGAAGACCGCGAGAATGAGGGCGACCTGATAATGGCGGCAGAAAAAGTAACGTCTGAAACCATAAATTTCATGACGAAAAACGCCCGCGGGCTGATCTGCATGCCAATTACCGGACAACGCCTGCGTGAGTTAAACATCCCGATGATGGTGCGGGAAAACACGGCGCGGCACGGCACCGCCTTCACCGTCTCCGTAGATGCGAAAACACACGGCGCCACGACCGGCATTTCCGCCTATGATCGAGCAATCACCGTAAAAGCAATGATCGATCCGGCCACCAGGCAGGAAGACCTGGGCAGACCCGGACATATTTTTCCGATATTGGCCCGCGAAGGCGGCGTCCTGGTAAGAGCCGGCCATACCGAAGCGACTGTCGACCTTGCCCGTTTGGCGGGTTTGTATCCGGCCGGCGTCCTCTGCGAAATCATGAGTGAAGACGGTACAATGGCACGTCTGCCCCAATTGGAGATCATGGCAGAGAAGTATAATTTAAAAATAGCCAGCATTGCCGACCTGATCGAATATCGCAGACACCATGATAAATTAGTCCACAAAGTGGCTGAAGCGGTTCTGCCGACCAAATACGGTGAATTTAAGATGTTTGCCTACAAGAGTGACGTCGACACAGATGAACATGTGGCGCTGGTGATGGGCGATATTTCAGGAGAAACGCCGGTATTAGTGCGCGTCCATAGTGAATGTCTAACGGGGGATGCCTTCGGCAGCCTGCGCTGTGATTGCGGCGAGCAATTGGCCAAAGCGATGCAGATGATTGCCGATGAAGGCCGGGGAGTAGTGCTCTATTTGCGCCAGGAAGGCCGGGGGATCGGTCTGCATAATAAGATTCGCGCCTATGAGTTACAAGACAAAGGATTGGATACAGTCGAAGCTAATGTAAAACTCGGTTTTGCGCCGGATATGCGTGAATACGGTATCGGTGTGCAAATACTGGCTGATCTCGGCTTGCATAAAGTCCGGATACTGAGCAATAATCCGAAAAAAGTACTCGGTTTGAAGAGCTACGGGCTGGAAGTAACAGAGACCGTGCCGATTATTTGTGAACCGAATCAATATAATATTCACTATCTGGAAACAAAAGAGAAGAAAATGGGTCACACACTCGGAATTACGCATGATCACACCGGGACTAAAAAGGATAAAAAATAAATGTTTATATCATTCTGAAGCAATTTCATTGCTTCAGAATCTCCCCTTCTATTCAGCAGGCAGACTCAGGGTGACCGTTACCCGATACTTGACATATGATTATTGAAACTTGATACTTATAAATAGCAGGAGGGAACAATGAGCAAAGTTTTTGAAGGGGTGTTACAGGGTAAAGGGCTTAAATTCGCAGTGGTTATTGCGCGATTTAATGAGTTCATCACCGGAAAATTATTGGAAGGCGCGCAGGACGCAATGAAGCGTCATGGGGTTAACGATATCGATATTGACATCGCCTGGGCGCCCGGCTCGTTCGAAATTCCCTTAGTGGCGAAAAAGCTGGCCGATACTAAAAAATACGACGCAATTATCTGCCTGGGAGCAGTGATCAGGGGCGCAACGCCTCATTTTGAATATGTCGCCGCCGAAGTTTCTAAAGGCATCGCCAAGGTCGGGCTGGATTCAGGGATACCCGTTATTTACGGTATTGTAACTGCCGACAACCTGGAACAGGCCATTGAACGCGCGGGCACCAAAGCAGGTAACCGCGGTTTCGACGCCGCTGTGAACGCTATAGAGATGGCAAACCTGCTGAAAGGCATTAAGTAGCGATCAGGCAGTGACCACAAAAACGGTATCGCCTTTCCGGGCGCGGCCGGTCAACTTGATACCGACGGCATCGCCTGCTTGCGCTTCGGTGACGTTGACGTTGTCGATTTGCATAGACTGAACGATCATCATGATATCGGTGGTATGCCCCTTGACATGAATTGTGTCCCCTGCTTTCAAAGAAGCGGATAACTCGACGCCGGCCACCATCGGCTTCGCAAAGAAATCACTGATAGTGCCAATAACTATTTCTGCCATCGGAGCGCCTCCTGTCATTTTGTCCCATTAGTATAAGCCAACTTTTTTAGCGATTCAAGAGAATAATTGAGGGTATTATTATGCACGAAACAATAGAACTGAAAACGGCGAGACTTCTTCTCCGGCCTTTTCAAATCAGGGATGCCGATGATGTGTTTGAATACGCCGGTGATGCCGAATGGGCTAAATATCAGGTCAATATTCCCCAGCCATTTACACGTAATGAGGCTGAGAAATTTGTGACCCTCTTCTCAAATCCAAAGCAATGGGCGGAGGTTGCAATGTTTGCGATGGTACTGCAAAACAAAGTGATCGGACAGGTATATCTGACTCAGCTGGATCTAATAAACGAACGGGCTGAAATAGGATATATGCTATCAAGAAGTCTCTGGGGTCAGGGGTTGGCAACCGAAGCGGCTCAGGCGCTACTGGACTGGAGTTTTCTAAACCTGAATCTGAACAAGATTTTTGCCACCTGTGATATCCGGAATACGGGTTCCTGGCGGGTGATGGAAAAGCTGGGCATGTCACGGGAAGGACTTTTACGCAGCCAATTCAAATGGCAGGGTGAGTTTAAAGACGAATATTATTACGGTATTTTACGTAAAGAATGGGAAAACAGTAAAAAGTAAACCTGTTTGGTCATAGTGAAAGAAAACGGAGATGGATGCAAATCCCCATCTCCGTTCTTACTCCGTAATACACAGCCGTTAGTCGCAGGTTATCACCCGCAGCACACCGATATTGGGTTCTACCCATAAACCGCGGCGTCCTACTTCATCACCATTACGCCGCCGGTCCGCCACGAATTCTCCCTGCCCGTTAAAATGTCCCTCATCCACACTGACAATATTGGCATACATTTTTATGCTGCCCGGCATGACAAGCAGGTTGGGCTGCATTTTTTCGAGTGTCAGCTTGGGCCGCAAGAAAAGACGAAAACTGGTGCCGATAAGGTAAAACTCATTTCTAGCGGATTGAATCACTAAACCGCGGCCGTTATTTGCGGCGGGCTGTTCCGCCCAAACATAACCGGCATTGTGCCGCCAATCCTTACCGTTTCCCCGTGCGCTCCCTTGCTCACCCAAATCGATTATGCCCATAAAACCGTCTAAATCCAGGGTTTGTGTCAATTGTTTTGCCTCTTGAATTACCGCGTGGATCTTACCGGTGCCCTGATACTTGAGCAAAAGCGGGACGGCCGCCGATACAATATGAAAATTGTCTACCAGCGACTGGTATTTGGCGCGGACGGCGTAATTTTCATCAACCAGATACTCCGCGCCGAAGAAGAAGTTGCCGATGAGGTTATAATCAGCCAGGGCACGGAACATATTCTGGTCTCCCGCTGATTCCGGCGTGAATAAGGGATTATCATCGCGGTAATAGTTAGCGCAGTTAGCCTCGTAACTCCGGGAATCTTCAGGGTAATTATCCGGCGCAATAATATCCAGATGCGGCGCGAACCATTTATAGATATCGATCACTTTGGTAACGGCGCCGCCTGAGGGATAGGATTCTCCGGGCAGCGAATACCAGTTTTGTTCCATCATCCAGACATTGACCAGCATGGGGATACTATAGACTGCTTTCCCGGCCGCGGCGATGCTGTCGATATAACCGGCAATACTCCATGCGCTCATCAACTCTCCGCCTTCCCAGCCAAATAACTCCGGCCAACTGCCGGTTTCTTTCCCGCCGGCTTCTTGCCAGATCTCATAGATCCTGCCCTTGCCGGATTTCTTCATGGCAGTCACCAATTTGACAGGGACAGGACTATCATAGGCAGCCTGGCCTTCCGGACTATAATCACGGTCGCTGCCGAAAATACCCGGCTCATTTTGTATCTGGAGAGCAATCACGGTGTGCTCGATACTATCTTTTACTTTCAAATGTGCGCAGAATGCAACGAAAGCTCTCCTGTCGGCATCAAGATTGGCCTGACAGTGTGAAGAAAGATCCCAGATATCCTTGCCAGTCGGCGATATCACCCGTTTAAAACGCGCCGGATTAGTCTTCACCCACGCCGGTGTATAATCCATGTTGCCGTTCTTCCAGCTGGCAAACCACAAGAGTATCAGTTTAAGTCCGTACTGACGGGCGCCGGCAAGCAGACTATCTACCATCGTAAAGTCAAACTCACCCTCTCTGGGTTCGATAGTGTCCCAATATACAGGAATCTCCAGGGTATTCCCGTGGAGTAATTTTACTACTTTGAAAGCGGTATCAGATTCTTTTTCGTTATAGCCGCTCGAATTGCACGACTGGACGCCCAGGGGAAAGAACGACTTGCCGTCTACCTTAAATACCCGCTTAACTTCTTTCATTTTGCTCTCTCCTTTATTAACAACGGACTGCTAAAACTATGATGAAATCAGGTTACACTGCTGATTTTATAGGTAATATCACTTCCAATGCAAGAAAATATCATTATGTTGTGTCAGATTACGCCGTGCTTTATAATAGGCTATCCCCTGATAGGTGAGTAAATCAAAGGATAAAACTATGAAAAACGCCGTGACAGAATTGAAAAACAAGGGCAAAGCCGCGAAAGAAGCCAGCCGCCGGTTGGCTTATCTTTCTACCGATATCAAGAACAAAGCCTTACAAAACATTGCCGACGACCTGCTCGGTAAGACCAAAGAAATTATAACCGCCAATAAACTCGACTTGAGCCAGGCAACCGCCAACGGCATCAATGAAATCATGCAGGACAGACTGTTACTGAATGAAGCACGTCTTGAGGCTATGGCCAGGGACGTGCTGGTTGTGGCCGGGCTCCCCGACCCTGTCGGTGAGGTCTTCGATATGCGCACGATGCCGAATGATCTGCTTATCGGCAAGAAAAGGGTACCCCTTGGAGTAATCGGGGCGATATATGAGAGCCGTCCTAACGTCACGATCGATATTTCAGCATTGTGCCTGAAATCCGGCAATGCCGTGATTCTCCGCGGCGGCAAAGAGGCGTTCAATTCCAATCTGGCGCTGGTGAAGGTGGTGCAGGCCGCCGTCGAGCGAGCCGGCGTCCCCGCAGGCACGATCCAATTCGTGGAAAATACCGACCGCGCTTTAGTTCTTGATATGCTAAAACTCAGCGAATACATCGACCTGATGATACCCCGAGGCACTGCACCTTTCGTGAAATTTGTAATTCAGAATGCCGCCATGCCCGTAGTGGCCGGCGGTATCGGCGTTTGTCATACCTACGTCGATAGTTCCGCCGATATCGACAAAGCCGTGGCGATCGTCTATAACGCCAAAGTACAGAAGCCTTCCGTCTGCAATGCGCTGGACACGATTCTGGTGCACAGTGTGGTTGCGGAGCATTATCTGCCGGAAGTCGCTAAAGAGCTGGCCAAAGCCGGTGTGGAATTGCACTGTGATAAAACAGCAATGAAAATTCTGAAAACAGAACCTGGTTTAAAACTGAAAGCGGCAGTGCAGGAAGACTGGGGCAAGGAATTCCTGGCGCTCACCGCGGCCGTAAAAGTCGTGGATTCGCTGGATGCAGCGCTGGAGCATATCGCGAAATATGGTTCGGGTCATTCCGAGGCGA
>Ga0182021_10008140_pt1 | contig 12434 bp, 11 predicted proteins | sample 612E3MmetaG_FD_120493 | JGI IMG/M metagenome (GOLD analysis project Ga0182021, IMG submission 120493) | Permafrost microbial communities from Stordalen Mire, Sweden - 612E3M metaG (Illumina Assembly) | ecosystem: Environmental > Terrestrial > Soil > Wetlands > Permafrost | place: Sweden...
CCGTCGTGGCCGTCCAGCGCGACTCGCGCGGGGGCAACAAGGTGCTCGCCGTGGGCCGTGAGGCGAAGGAGATGCTCGGCCGCACGCCGGGGAACATCCGCGCCGTACGCCCCCTCCGCGACGGCGTCATCGCCGACTTCGAGATCACCGAGGCCATGCTCCGGTACTTCATCGCGCGCGCCCACAACCGGCGCACGCTGGTGAAGCCCCGGATCATCATCTGCGTTCCCTTCGGTATCACCGAGGTCGAGAAGCGTGCCGTCAAAGAGAGCGCCGAGAGCGCCGGCGCGCGCGAGGTCTACCTCATCGAGGAGCCCATGGCCGCGGCCATCGGCGCGGGCCTCCCCATCACCGAGCCCAGCGGCAACATGGTCGTCGACATCGGCGGCGGCACGACCGAGGTCGCGGTCATCTCCCTCGCCGGCATCGTCTACTCGCAGAGCGTCCGCGTCGGCGGCGACAAGATGGACGAGGCCATCCAGGCCTACCTCAAGCGCAAGTACAACCTCGCCATCGGCGAGCAGACGGCCGAGCGCATCAAGATGCAGATCGGCAACGCCTACCCGCTCGAGCAGCAGCTCACGGCCGAGGTGAAGGGCCGCGATCTCGTCGCTGGCGTCCCCAAGACCGTCGTGGTCAACTCGGACGAGATCCGCGAGGCGCTCGTCGAGCCGCTGAACGCCATCGTCGAGGCGGTGCTGCTGGCCCTCGAGAAGACGCCGCCGGAGCTGGCGGCCGACATCGTCGACAAGGGCATCGTCCTGACGGGCGGCGGCGCCCTTCTCCAGAACCTCGACGTCCTGCTCCGGGAAGAGACTGGCCTCCCGGTCATGGTGTGCGACGACCCCATCAGCGCGGTCGTCCTCGGAAGCGGGAAAGCCCTCGACCACCTCGAGCTCTTGAAGGAAGTGACGATCGGATAGGCGCGCGCGCCTCCGATCCACGTCACCGCGAGGGAGACCATGTCCCCGCTGAAACGCTACCGAGACGTCGCCATCGTCGCGCTTCTGCTCGCGGTGCCGTTCTTCCTGCTGCGCTCGCACATGAAGGAGCCGGAGAAGCTCAACGCGCTCGACCGGGCGCTGCTCCGCGTCTCGGCCCCCGTCGAGTACGCGGCGGGCGGGGTGGCGCGGGGCACCTCCAGCGTCTGGGGCGACTACGTCTATCTCGTCGACACCAAGGCCGACAACGAGCGCCTGGCATACGACAACGCGCGCCTCCGCGAACAAGTGCACCAGCTCGAGCGCGCGCAGGTCGAGAACCAGGACCTGAAGCGTCTCTTGCAGCTGCGCGAGAACATGCCCGTCGACACGGTGAGCGCGCTGGTGGTGGGCAAGGACTTCAACGAGTTCTTTCGCGTGACGCGCCTCGTGCTCGATCGCGGCTCTCGCGACGTGAAGCCCTTCATGCCCGTGGTCGCCCCGGACGGCATCGTGGGCTACGTGCTCCACGTCGCCGGTGACGACGTGGACGTGCTGCTCGCCGTCGACGCAGCCTTCGGCGTCGACGTGGAAGACGAGCGCACGAAGGCGCGCGGCTTCGTGCGCGGCACGGGAGACCCCTCGCGCCACTGGTGCCGCGTCGAGAGCGTGGACTCCCGGGACGACGTCGAGGTCGGTGATCTCCTCGTCACCAGCGGCAAAGGGAAGCGATTTCCCCGCGGAATTCCCGTTGCGCGCGTGGCCAAGGTGCTCAAGCGAGAGCTGGGGCGCGACCAGGAGGTCGAGGCCTCGCCGGCGGTGGACTTCTCGCGGCTCGACTCGGCGCTGATTCTCCTCACCGTGCCGGATCAGACGCCGGAGACCGATTCGACGGCGCGGGGGAAGAAGCCATGAGGTACGCGGCGTTCCTCTTCACCGGCTTCCTCATGATCTTGCTGCAGTCGAACCTGTTCCGGGCGCTCTCGCTCGTGCACGTTCCCGGCCTGGTCCCGTCGCTCGTCCTGCCGCTCATCGTGTTCATGGGCGTGCAGGAGTACCCGCTGGCCAAGGGCGCGGCCGTGGCCTTCGGTCTGGGCTACGCCACCGATCTGGTGGGCATCTCGCCGGTCGGGCTCTTCACGTTCACCTACGTCGGCCTCTACGTCCTGGCGCGGGCGGCAGGCGTGCGTCTCGCCGCGCAGACCGTGTGGATGCAGCTGGCGCTGGGCCTCGGGTTCGCGCTCCTCGAGGCGACGACGGTCCTGGGGCTCCTGGCCATCTTCGGACGCGATCCGTACGTACCTCGCGCGCTCTATCGGCTCGTCCTGCCGCACGTGCTCGCGACCGCGATCCTCGCGCCGCTCACCTTCCGCCTCGCGCGCCGCCTCCACGCGGCCACCGCGCGAAGCGAGACGTCCGGAGGGCGTGCGTGAGCGAGCTGCTCGTCTCGCGAGAGGGCGCTGCCGAGTTCCGGAAGCGCTACAAGTGGTTCGCCCTGGCGGTCGTGATCGCCTTCGGCGCCGTCGTCGTTCGCCTCTTCCAGCTGCAGATTGTCGAGGGCTCGGACTACGAGGCCACCGCCCACGAGAACATCGTGCGCCGCACCACGCTCCCGACTACCCGAGGCGTGGTCCGTGACGCGCAGGGGCGGGTGCTCGCGTCGAGCCGCCCCGCCTACAACGTGACCGTCGTGCCCGGGCGCGTGATGCCCAGCGCGCGGCCGCTCAAGCGAGGCAAGCCCGCGTCGGACGATCCCGATTCGTGGCCCAAGATCGCCGACGTGCTCCGCCTCAACCCCGACGACCGCGCCCGGATCGAGGCGCGCATTCGCACCGCGTGCGCCGACGATTCGGTGGACCAGCCGGGGGGTGGGCGGCGGAGCCCCTGCTGGCGCTCGATGCTCGTCCGCGAGGATCTGGCGCGCGACATCGTGGCCGAGCTGAAGGAGCACCAGATGGAGCTCCCCGGCGCCGAGGTGAGCGAGGTCTTCGTCCGCTACTACCCGTACAAGGGCCTCGGCGCACACATGCTCGGCTACGTGGCCGAGCTGGACGCGGAGATGCTGGGCCACGTGCGGCCGGCCGGCTACGAGAGCATGACGGCGGAAGAGCGCCAGAAGGTGAATCCGCTCGGCTACGACAGCGGCGACAGCTCCGGCGCTACGGGCATCGAGCACGCGTGGGAGAGCTACCTGCGCGGCCAGCGCGGGTGGGAGAAGCGCATCGTCGACGCGCACGGGCGCTACCGGACCGGTCCCGAAGCCGAGCGCTACCTCGACGAGCCGCGCAAGCAGGAGCCCATCACCGGGCGAGACCTTCGCCTCACGGTCGACGTCGAGCTCATGCAATCGATCGAGCGCGCGATGCGTCCCCACGCCGCCGGCGCCGCGGTGGTGGTCGACGTGCGCACGGGGCGCCTCCTGGCGCTCTACTCGAAGCCCGATTTCGATCCGAACGATCTCTCCGGAGGCGGGGGAAAGAGCCGGGTTCGCGAGACCTACGCGAAGCTCTCGGCCGACCCATTGCGTCCGATGCTCGACCGCACGATGAGCGGCGCCTTCCAGCCAGGCTCGACCTTCAAGCCCTTCTCCGCCATGGCGGCGCTGGAGGATCATCTCATCGATCCGGCGGAGACCAACCGCTGCGACGGCTACATGACCTTCGGTCGGCGCATCTTCCACTGCACCCACGTGCACGGGAAGGTCGACATGCACATGGCGCTCGCCGCCTCGTGCAACATCTACTTCTTCCGCCTCGCCGAGACCGTCGGCATGGATCGCATCGCCAAGGTCGCCATGGACTTCGGTCTCGGCGCGAAGACCGGCATCGGCGTGAACCCCGAGGCGCCGGGGCGTGTCCCCACGCGCAGCTGGTACGCGCTGCGGTATCGCGGGCAGTTTCGCGTTGGTTTCACCCTCAACGCCGCCATCGGGCAAGGCGACGCCACCGTGACTCCGCTGCAGCTCGCGCTCGCGTACGCCGCCATCGCGAACGGCGGCACCGTGTACTCGCCGCAGCTCGTCCGTGCCGTCGAGACCAGTGACGGGGCCGTCGTCCAGGATTTTCCGCCGCGCGTACGCCACAAGGTCGGCGTGCGCGCCGAGAACGTGTCCTTCATCAGCGACGCGCTCTACTCGGTCGTCAACGATCCGAGGGGCACGGCCTACCCGGTTCGCGATCCGGGCCTCGACGTGGCGGGGAAGACCGGCACGGCGCAGACCGGCTTCGTGGCCGCCAAGACCGACGACCCCAAGAAGGCCGCGTACTACGGCCACGACCACGCGTGGTTCGCAGCGTTCTCGCCGTCGAAGGCGCCGGAGATCGCGGTCGTCGTCTTCATCGAGCACGGCGGCGCGGGTCCCACCGTGGCCGCGCCCATCGCGATGCAGATCATCCGCGAATGGGGCCGGATCGCGGCGGCGCACGGTCTCCACGCGAAGGCCCCACCACCGCTTCCGACGAACAAGAGCGCCCCTCCGCCCGCGCCGGTGCCGGTGCCGGTGCCGACCGCGGCACCGCCGGACGCGGGATCCCTGGAAGGCGATCCCTGATGCGCACGATCGACCGCGCACGCGATCAGTTCGACTGGGTGCTGTTCCTCGTGGCGGCGCTGCTCGCCGTCGTCGGCGTCGTCAACCTCTACTCGGCCACCAGCGCCGTGCGCGCCGCGCTCTCCGATCTGTACGTGTCGCAGGTGTACTGGCTGGTCGGCGGGGGAATCCTCGCCACCATCGTCGCCGCCGTGGACTACCGCCACTACGAGCGCGTCGGGTACGCCGTCTACGCCTTCGGCATCGTGCTCTTGATGCTGGTCTTCGTGCTGGGGCGCGACATCCGCGGCAGCTCGCGCTGGATCTACATCGGGAGCTTCAGCCTCCAGCCCAGCGAGTTCATGAAGCTCTTCTTGATCATCGCGCTGGCGAAGTACCTGCACGACGATCCGAAGTCCGAGGGTCGCACGCTGCGCGATCTGGCCATTCCTGCGCTGATCGCCGCGGTGCCGGTGATGCTGGTGCTGCGGCAGCCCGATCTGGGCACGGCGCTGATTCTCGGCCTCATCTTCGTGACCATCGCGGCGATGACGCGCATTCGCTGGAGGAGCGTGGCGTACCTGGCCACCTTCACCGGCATCGCGCTCCCGGTGATCTGGGGGTACGGCCTCAAGGACTACCAGAAGCAGCGCATCGTCTCCTTCCTCAACCCGGAGGCGAACATCCTCGGCGCCAACTGGCACGGCCACAACGCGCGCGTCGCCATCGGCGCCGGCCGCGTCCTCGGCGAGGGGTTCATGCGAGGGACGCAGAACCAGTTTCTCTTCCTGCCGGACCAGTACTCGGATTTTCCCTTCTCGGTCTACGCCGAGGACTGGGGCTTCGTCGGGTCCCTGATCCTCGTCGGGCTCTATGCGTTCCTCGTGCTCTGGTCGGTGCGCGTGGCGTCGACGGCGCGCGATCGCTTCGGCGCGGTGCTCTCGATCGGCGTCGGAGCGCTCGTCTTCTGGCACGCCTTCTTCAACCTCGGCATGGTGACGGGCATCCTCCCGGTCGTCGGCGTGACGCTTCCGCTCTTCTCCTACGGCGGCTCGAGCGTGCTCACCGTGATGATCGGTCTGGGCCTCCTGATGAACGTGTCGTTGCGCCGGGGCCAGAGCGGCGTGTCGGATCGGTCGCTCGTCGGGCTGCGGCTTCGGTAGCAGCTACAGCGCGGGCGAAGCTCGCGGCGTTCGTGAGCCCCCATCCCCCGGCCCCTTCCCCCGAAATCGGGGGAAGGGGTGAAGAACCGAACGGTGGGGTGACGTCTCGATCTCTGGTCCCAAGTATGTCCTAGTGTGGGCTACGCGCATCTCGCTCCCCTTCCCCCGCGGCGGGGGAAGGGGTCGGGGGATGGGGGCTACAGCAGCGGAGCCAGCGCCAGCGCCGCGGCGCCGAAGAGGGCCGTCGCCCGGCGGGTGCGGTCGTCGCGCAGCCCGAGGAGGCAGGCCACCAGGGTCGCTGCGGCGGCGCCCTCGGCCGCATGACCGTCGAGCGCGCGCAGGAGCAGCGCGAGGAGCAAGACGGCGAGGAACGCCACGAGCACTCCGGTCGCGCGCGAGGCCAAGCCGGGCGCCGGCCGGAGCAGCGAGATGGGCAGCCCCGTGGCCGCCGCCACCATCACGGCGGGCCGCGCGATATCGATGTGCGCCACGCCGAGCCCGGCCACGTCGCACGCTGCGAGGAGCCCCGCGCCATCGGACGCCGGCAGGTTGGCGGTGAGGGCCCAGCGGGCGCAGGCCGCCTCGCTCGTGGCGTCGAGCACCGCGAGCGGCACGACCAGCGCGCCGAGCGCGAGCGCCACGAGCTCGGCGTTTCGCGCGCAGGCGCGCAGGGGGGAGGTCTCTCGCTCGACGGCCAGCGCGTGCTCGCCGTCCTCGTCACGGGCGGAGACCGCGATGGACGGGGTCGAGGCGAGGACGCGAAGGGTTCCCGTCGCGCCGGCAGCGCCCACGCTGGCCATCACGACACCGAGCGCACCTCCGTGAGCCCACTCCGTGCGCGCGAGCACCGTCGCGCTGGCAATGGCGGCGCCTCCGGCGGCGAAGAACGTCGCCGTGAGGAGCGCCGCTGGCCCGGCGCCACGACGCGCGAGCTCGAACACCGCGACCGTGGCGGCGACGCCGGTCGCGCCGGCGAAGAGGCACGGCAGCGCGACGGCTCCCAGCAGGCTGGCCGACACGCCGGCCATGGCGAGCACGACGAGGGTCGCGCCCACGTAGAACCCTTGTCGGAGCGCGCGCATCGGCGCATCGCTGCTCGTGCGCCGCACGGCGAAGGTCCCCGCCATCCCGGCCACGGCGAAGACGGCGCGCGCGGCGAGCGGGAAGAGCACCAGCCCGAGCGCGCTGGCGTACAGCGGTCCTACGCGGAGCACGCCGGCGTTGAGCTGGAAAAAGTGCGCACCGACGACCATCGCGGCGCAGGTCTCCAGGGTCTCCGAGGGGTCGCCTGCGTCCTCGGTCCCGAAGGAAGGGAGGCACGCGCCGAGAGCGTACGCTGTCACGAGCGGAACGATGGTGGGCGCGAGGTGCTGGGGATCCGACAGTACGCGGCCCGTGAAGCTCGCCACGGTGCAGAGCGACGCCAGGAGAAGGCTCGTGAGCCACGTGCCCACGAACGCTCCCGGCGCGAAGGAGGCGAGCGCGAGCTCGAAGGCGCGCTCCTCGCGAAGCCGCTCGCGAGCGAGCTCGACCGCGCGGGCCGAGATGACCGAGCGCGCACGCGCGGCGAGCAGCGAGCCGCCGGCGCCGAGCGCGATGCTCAGGGCGAAGAAGGCCGCCCCTCGCACGCCGTAGGCGTCGAAGGGGGACCGGCCCACGCGCACGCCGGCAGCCACGCCCAGGAGCAGCGCCACGCCGAGCGCGAGCAGCGCGTCGTCCCCCAACGGCCGCGCTGGCGGAGAGCCGCCGCGGCGGAGATCGCGCAGGAAGTAGAGCCCGGCGCCGGAGCCGAGGATGGAAGCTGCGAGAACGAGCGCGATCTCGAGCATGGTGCGTGCGCGAGGCGCGAGAGCCCTCGGGACGAAGCGCTACTTCTTCGCGCCCTGGAGGACCATCAAGTGGAACTTGGCGAACTCGTTCATCATCGCGGTGTGCATCACCTCGAGGAGGAGTCGGAACGGCGTGTTCGCGTCGGCGATGATGATGGCCTCGCTGGCGTTGGCGTCCTTGCCCTGCGCGAGCCGAACCTGGCGGTCCGTGTCACGCCAGGACTTGAGCGTCTGACCGAGCTTGGTGATGTAGAGGTCGTTGGGGCCGCCGCGCTTGAACTTGCCTTCGACGCCGTGCGAAGCGTCGGACGGGACGTCGACGATGGGCTCGTCTTCGACCATGATCTTCGACTTCGAGATGACGATGGGGACGCCTTCCTGGGACGCCTCGGTCGTCAGGACGCTCTTCGGCATCTGGAGATCGCCGGACTGGGGAATCGACGCCGACGAGGCGCTCATGCTCTTGAGCAAGAAGACGAGGATGATCGTCATCATGTCGAGCATGGCCGTGATGTTGAGGTAGTTGATCTCCGGCTCGAGGGCGCGGCGCTTGATCTCCGTGCGGAGCGAGCGCTTGTAGTCGGCCATCGGCGCGGCCTTCTGGCGCGGCGGCGGCGTCCACTGACCCGGCGGGCCGCCGGGGGGGCCTCCGCCTGGCGGAGGCTGCATGGGACCTTGCGGTTGCGTCATGGCTACTTCGCGACTCCGAACTGAACGTCGGGGAAGAGTTCGATGGGCTTCTCGGGATCGTTCGGGTTCGGGGCGTCCCGAACCGCGTCCATGACGCTGATGATCACCTGGTACGGGACGTTCGCGTTCGCGCTGATGATCACCTGCGACTCGTCGGCGAAGTCAGGGGAGGCACCCTTCAGGCCCTGCACGCACTTCTTCAGCCCCGGGTAGTCGTAGTCGGCGTTGGTCTTGGCGACCGCCAGCCCGGGCCCCGTGTCGCGGCAGCCCGGAGACACGTTGCCTCCGCGCGCCTTGACGCTGAACCCGTCGGCCACGACCAGGATCGTGAGGCCCAATGTGGGCGTGGTCGGCGGACGGGCGCCGGCACCTCCCGCCTTGGGCGGGAAGGTGTCGAGCGTCGCCGTGAACGTCACGGTGACCGTGGCGAGCACGAACATCAGCACGTTCATGATGATGTCGAGGAAGGGGACGATGTTGAGCTCGCCACCTTCTTCGTCCGGAGACATCTCCTTGGGCGCCGAGAGGCGCCGGATCTTGCTCCGCTGGGCTGCACTGAGCGGTACCTGGGCCATGATTCAGCTCCTCACTGACTCCGTGGCTTCAGTAACCGCCCGGGCGGGCCTGGATCGTGAGCAGGTTGAACACGCGCTCCTGCGTCGCATCCAGATCGTGCTGGATGTTCTTGGAGCGGGCGTGGATGACGAGGTGAGCGACCATGCAGGTCACGGCGATGCCGAGACCGAAGGCCGTGTTGTACATGGCCTCTGCGATACCGTTGGCGAGGATGCGCTGCTTGTCGGCCTGCGAGAGGCCCTGGGCTGCGACGGCGCCGAAGGTGTGGATGAGGCCGAGCACGGTGCCGAGGAGGCCGACGAGGGTCGCGATGTTGGCGAGCGACCAGAGCGTGCCGACGCGCTTCTCGACCGCGGGCTTCAGCTCGCCGATCTTCTCGCTCATCGCGGCATCGATCTCGTCCGGGCCCTTGTTGGCGTGGGTGAGGCCGGCCTTCACGAGCTGAAGGATGGGGTAGTCACCCGCGTCGCACATCTTGATGGCGCGATCGATGTTGCCCGCCACGACCAGCTTCTTGATCTGCGCGAAAAACTCCTTCGAGTTCACGCGATACTTCGACAGCTGGAACGCCGTGCGCTCCACGATCATCGCGACGACGATGGCGCTGACGACGAGGTTGATGGAGAGAAACGTCGGGTTCTCTTTGAAGGCCTCCATCAACCCGCTGCCACTGCTACCACCACCCCCGGCTGCTGCTGCTGCAGGGGCTGCACTGAGAAGGACAACCAACATCCCCGACGCTCCTTTCGAAACCGCTCTAGAAAGACAACTAGACTAGTGAAACCAACGCGTCACGTCGTGCTTGCTTGGGCAAGTGCGCGACGCTTCCTCGAGTCGAGCCGCCTCGCTTCTGCGGGCTCGCGCGTCACCGTGCTTGAGCACGCGACGCGAGGCTTCTCGAACGATACTGCCTCGCGATCAGCGAAGTCAACGACACGCGCGGTGTCGTGTCGAATCGCCCGAGTTGGGCCGACCTGCCCCGCACGCGCCCCGCACCCGGGGATTACAGTGGCGGCGGAAAGTTTGATAAATACCCGGGACCTGTAACTTTTTAGGCGGAGCGGAGGATGAAATTCCACCCAAAGTCTATTGACTCCACTCCGTCGAACCTTGCATCCTGACGCCGCCTTCGTCTTTTGCTCGAAGGGTGTCTCGGCGGGTCACCACTCGCCTCATCACTCCTCTCGCACGTCGCGCAGGCACTTCATCCGTACCAATTCTCTCGACGAGCCGCTGGGAGCTTGCGCCCGAGCGAAGCGTTCAGATAGGCTCCGCAAGCTTTTCCGACCCCACACATTTTGCGCATCGTCGATCGCAAGAGCTGGGTATCTCTTTCAACGTTTTTACTGACGCGCTCTAGCCCGACCCAACACGGGGGCGGGTGACCTTCGAGGAGGACGAATTCCAATGGCTGGTATCTGGAAGCACTTCAAGGACGGCGGATGGGGCATGTACCCCATCGTGCTTTGGTCGATCTTTTCGATCGGCATCATCATCGAGCGCGCCCTCTATCTGTTCGGCTCGTCCATCAACAAGGACGTCTTCCTCGCGACGATGCAGAAGTGCATCCTCGCCGGTGACGTGGCCAAGGCCGTGAAGATGTGCTCGGCGGCCAACGCGCCGCTCGCGCGCATCATCCAGGCGGGCCTCGTGAAGGTGAACCGCCCCGACGAGGAAGTGCAGGCGGCCATGGACGAAGCTGCTCTCCGCGAGATCCCCAAGATCGCGAAGCGCACCGGCTTCCTCGCCCTCCTCGCCAACCTCGCCGTGCTCTCCGGTCTGCTCGGAACCGTTTCCGGTCTGATCCAGAGCTTCGGCGCCGTCTCCGGCGAAAGCGTCGACCCGAGCCAGAAGGCCCGCATTCTCGCCGAAGGTATTTCGGAAGCGATGAACTGCACCGCCTTCGGCCTCATCGTCGCGCTCATGGCCCTCATCGGCTTCGCCCTTCTCAACGGCAAGACGCAGGGTCTCGAAGACGACATCAACGAGGCGAGCGTCCAGGTGCTCAACCTCGTCGTGACGAATCGCCAGAAGGTCAACCTCGGCGGCGTGCCGCAGTGACCGAACCGGGGGGGCTCTCTCCCCCCCGGTTTTTCAGCCCTAGCAGTACGACTGAGACTGAGACCTGAGGGCCCGCCGCAAGGCGGACCGACAGCCCGAAGGGCACACGAAAGCAGAGGACTCCCATGGCGGGCGTAGACGTAGGCGGCGGAGGCGGCAAAGGTAAGAAGGCGCTGGACTCGGAGATCAACATGATCCCGTTCATCGACCTCCTGATGGTCACCATCTCCTTTCTGCTCATCACCGCGGTTTGGTCGCACATGGCCCGTATCAACGCGGATGCCCAGGTGCCAGGACCGCCGCGGCCGGATCAGGAGCAAGACAAGGTGGAGCCCGAGAAGGTCCTCCACATCGAGATGCGCCAGCCGGACAAGTTCGTCCTCAGCTGGAAGCAGGGCGCGCAGGTCGTCAACTCGCTCGAGGTCGTCCGCAAGGACAACCTGGAGACGAAGAGTGGTTCCAAGTCCATCAGCTACGGGACGGCGTACGCGACGGCCGACGACCTGAAGGCCAACAAGTGCAAGCAGGACGAGTCGCTCGGCGCGACCATCTGCCGCGAGTGGACCAACACCGGCTCCCACAAGGATCCGTCGGACCACAAGATCGACCAGGTCGTGCTGCACACCGACAACGAGACGCAGTACGTCTACATCATCGGCGTGATCGACGCGATCTACAGCACGCAGCGCGACGAGCGCCTCGGCGATCGGACGGTAAAGCGCCCGGTCTTCAACGTCACCTTCGCGGTCAACTGAGGATTCGCCATGACGATTCATGAGCCCGGCCGACGGCTGCTGCACCACATCAACCTCAAGTTCGTCCAGAGGAAGGTGACGGGGCACGGGACCCGCGCGACCAACGCCGGTCTATCCCTCACCTCGATGATCGACTTCCTCATCGTCGTCGTCGTCTTCTTGCTGATGACCTTCAGCGCGTCCGGCGAGACCCCGCCGGCCAAGGGTCTCCACCTCCCGCAGGCGGAGAACACCCTCGACATGATCGACGCGCCGATGGTCGCCATCAACGGCAGCCAGATCCTCGTCGACGGCGCGCCCGCCGGAAACACGCGCGCCATCGAAGACGCCAAGCGCCTCCAGCGCATCGACGAGCTCTTCAACATCCTGAAGGGCAAGCGCGAGGTCTGGAAGCAGCTTCACCCGGGCAAGGATTTCCCCGGCGTCGTCGTTCTCCAGGTCGACCAGGACGTCCAGGCCATCGTCGTGAAGAGCTGCTTCCAGACGGCGGCCTTCGCCGGCTACCCGAACGTCAGCTTCATGGTCGGCCAGCTGCCGAAGTCCGCGAAGTAAAGCCTCCCCACGGAAGGTCGAAGGGCCGTTGGGTGCACAACCCAACGGCCTTTTTCGTTCCACCAAACGCACGGAGACCAACATGGCCGCACCGCCGAAGGAAAAGCCGCCGCGCCGGCTCAAGTCGATCAATCAGGGCCGCGAGGCGCGCAAGGAGGGCCGGTACAGCCGCGCGACGCCCATCACCGCGCTCGTCGCTGGCGGCGGCGTGATCGTCTCGCTCCTCATCTACCGCTACGTCGCCGGCAACCAGCTCGACACGGCGCGCTCCGATCTGCTCGGCAAGCAGCGGGCGGTCGAGGTCACCCTGGGCGCGCAATGGACGCCGCTCCGCGACCGCGTCGAGAAGTACGTGATCG
>Ga0182021_10008141_pt1 | contig 12434 bp, 17 predicted proteins | sample 612E3MmetaG_FD_120493 | JGI IMG/M metagenome (GOLD analysis project Ga0182021, IMG submission 120493) | Permafrost microbial communities from Stordalen Mire, Sweden - 612E3M metaG (Illumina Assembly) | ecosystem: Environmental > Terrestrial > Soil > Wetlands > Permafrost | place: Sweden...
AGGGCCCCGTTTGGTCGATCCGATCGAAACACGCCCCAGTATCTGCCCTGGAGGAACATCCACAAAGCTCAAGACCAAAGACCGTACGCGCCGGCTCCGGTTGACGATCGCCCAAGAGACGGTCCAGCGACCGGTCTTCCAGCAGCCCCCGGCCACCAGACTCCCGCGCCACCATGTGGGTCGTCCAGTCCTCCTTGGCCGCCGGGAATTCGATGCGCAGCTGGGCCCAGCCGTGCGGCACCGCTGCGTTGATGAGGACGTGAAGTATGCGGGCCGTATCCAACAGCCCGCCGAACCGGGCGGCCTCCAGGCCGGAGATTGTCTGGCCCGGCAGTGCGACGAGATGGAATTGCATGTGAAGCCGTGTCGAGAGCGGCGAACTGGGGACTGGCTTGATTATCTCGGCGCATGTCCAGTTGAACCTCCGACCACATGCAGCTATCCCGCGACGGCGGCACCAGACACCGGCGCGATGGATGTACTCGGCGTCGCGCTGACGGGGCCTGTGTTTCTCCCCACTGCGGGCATGCGATGGCCGGGCGCGCGGTAGCAACGTACGGTAGCAACAGAGCCGGACGCAGCCGGTCAGGTGATATGAACGGCCGTTCGTTTCGTGCTCAATTCCGACGCAGACGAACCTCTACGGACGTCTCTGGGCGAACTGCAAAACCCCTATTCAGCGGTTCGAATCCGCTCGTCGCCTCCACTTTCCCTCGGAAGCTGCTGCGGCGTTTCACCTCTGCGTCGCCGCCTTCTCCCGGGCAGCGCCTCTACCGCCCGAAGTAGCCGGTCACGTCCAAGACGATGTCGGTGGTGGCACGGGCTCGATGGACCGCCGACACGGTGCGCTAACCTAGCGGGCGTGCCGGAGTGGCGGAACAGGCAGACGCAGCGGACTTAAACTCCGCGGCCCGCAAGGGTGTCAGGGTTCGAGCCCCTGCTCCGGCACCAACAAATCACTCGTGAAATGGCCAGTTTGGCCCGTCTATGCGAGCCCACGACTGCGGCGCGTGTTGCCAGTGGTAGCAGTTCTGGTAGCATAGGACGGACAAAGACGGACCCCCGCCGCAGTAGAGAAGCGACGAGGGTCCTTGGCGGAGACCTGTAAAGGAGGTCACGCGGCCATGGCCGAGCGTAGCACGAAGCCACGAAGGCGAGTCAGGGGCGACGGCTCCATCTATGAAACGGCGTCCGGCCGCTGGCGTGGCGCCGTCGTCGTCACCGATCCCACGACTGGGCTGAAGGATCGGCGCGTTGTCTCGGCTCCAACGTTCGAGCTGGCGCGCGATCGCCTGGCCGATCTGAAGCGGGACGTCGCCAACGGCGTCGCGGCCAAGGGCGCTGCGAAGACCCTGAACGCCTACACGGAGCAGACGTGGCTGCCAGGCGTTCGGCTGCGCGTGCGACCGTCAACGGCCCGGGCACACGAGCAGCATCTCCGCGACTACATCCTGCCGACGTTTGGGGCGCTGAAGCTCCGGGAGATCACGCCCTCGGGGGTCGAGCGCATGATGGGGATGATCCTCAAGAAGGGCCGCAGCGCGTCGACCGCGCGAGCCGTTCGTACGACGCTCGGTCAGGTGCTGCACGACGCGCAGCGCGACGGTCTGATCGCCCGCAACGTCGCGAGTCTTGCCCGTCCGCCTCGCGCCGAGCGGCACGAGCTTCAGATCCTGACGGCCGAAGAGACGCACCGGATGATCGAAGGCTCGGCCGATGATCGGCTCGGGCCGCTCTTCTGCCTCGCCGCGACGACGGGCCTTCGGCTCGGCGAGCTACTCGGGCTCGCATGGACGGACCTCGATCTCGACGGCGCACAGCCGACGCTAACCGTTCGCCGTTCGCTTGCGCGGGCCGAAGGCCGCAACCTGTACGCCCTGGCCGAGCCCAAGACGAACCGATCGCGACGGACCATCGAACTCGGCCCGACCGCGGCGCGGGCGCTTCGCCGGCAGAAGGCCCGCCAGGCGGCCGATCAACTCGCCGCCGGAGACGTCTGGCAGGACGTGGTGAGGCTGGTATTTCGAGACCCCATCGGCAGGCCCCTCGCTCCCTGGGCCGTCACGAAGGGTTTCACGGCGGCCCTGAAGCGGCTAGGTCTTCCGCATGTCCGGTTCCACGACCTCCGGCACGGTGCCGCGAGCTTGCTCCTGAGTCAGGGGGTCCCGCTTCGCCTCGTCTCCGAGCAGCTCGGACACAGCTCCATCGCCATCACGGGCGACGTCTACTCCCACATCGACCGCGAGCAGAAACGGGCCGCGGCCGACGCGCTGGAGCGCGCCATCGGAGACGCTGCGGGCGCCGGTGACCGGCTGTGAGCGCTCCACGGCCCATGCGACGACCGGAAGATCCGCTGACGGCAGAGGAGTCAGCCCGGGCCGGCAGTGAGATTGAGCACCTTGCCCGGGAACGGCCCGAGTTGACCCAACTGGAGGTTACAGATCTTTGGATGAGGGCGCGTCGCCATCTATTGCTCGCCGGCGAGGCCACATCCTGGCGGAACATCTGGGGCTGGGTTGCTGCTGCGTCCCCCCGGTCGCCGGACTTCCGTCAGCGAGACATCGTTCTGGCCGAGCAGGAGCCACCCACGGTACCGGTTCGGCGACGTCGAGGCCGTCCGCCTGGCTCCGGGGAGCTGAGCGTTGAAATCCTCAAGAAGACATACAGCGACTTTGAGGCCAAGCATCGGCGAAGGCCGACCCAGGAGGAACTCGCAAGCGCCACGGACCGTTCCGCCCGAACTCTGCGCGACTACCTGAAACGCCACAACCTAGCGTGGCCGCTCGGCGAATAACCCGCCGTATCTCCGCCACTTCGGCGCCTTTTTCCCCCGTCGCAGCCGCGGTTTACTGCTGGCGCAATGCCAGCACTGACGATCCGACTCACAGATGAGGCCCTTCAAGAGCTAAGGGCCAGAGCCTCCCGCGAGGCCAGAGCGCCGCGGGACGAGGCCGGCCTGCTCCTGGCCGACGCGCTTCTTGGCCTGGATATTCGGTCTGACGAAGAGCCAGCCAGCGATCTACTGCCTATCGTCGCGGATCTGATCGCCGCGTTCGAGGGTGAGGCCGTCCGATGACACTGCGTCTTGCCCGGACGGTTTCAGCCGATCCGGCCGCCAAGCGCCAGGCGGCAGAGGATCGCATCCGCCTGATCTGCGGCGAGCTCGCGGAGGCGATGATCGCCCTCGCCGCCTTGACTCCTGCGCCCCGGCAGCCGATCGAGTTGCTAGACGTCCCAGAGGCCGCCCGGAGGCTAGGGTTGGCGCGGTCTAGTCTCTACGCCGCGCTTGGTCGGGGCGAGGTGCGGGCGGTTCGGATCGGTGGGCGTGTGACGATCCCGTCGAGCGAGATCGAGGCCATCGCCGCGGGTCGGCATCCCGGTCGAACCTCATGAACAACGCCGGTATCGTCTGGGAAACGGCGACAAGTCTGCCCACGGAGCGGATCGAGCAAGCCCGCGACCTGATCGCCGACCACTTGCTCATACTCCGTCGGCCCAGTCCGATCCGGGAGATCATCGGCGCAGTCGTCGCCGAGCTGGACGGTGCCCGCGAGTGGCGCATCTCCAACATGGCCGCGGAGGATGAGGCGATCCGACTGCGCTCGGCCGAACTGGCCCACGCGGAAGACGTGGCCGAAGCCGTCGCGACCGTCCGGGCGCTTGCCCGGTATGCCGGCCGACGCTGGCCTCTCTCATTCCCCGCGACGGCACAGCGGCTCGCGCCGCTCGTCTGGTTCGACATTCTCACGGCCGATGAACTCGGCGAGCGCACAGCTCTTGCCCGCGCTCTCGATCGCCACTACGGGCCGGAGCGTGCGGCATGATCGCGGAGCCGACTGCCGACCTGCTAGCCGGCGATGCGCCCTGGCCGGACGATGCCGAATCGCCTGCTGCCGGCGATGCGACGCTCCAGCGATCCGCTGGCCTGTACCGCGTCAACTGGCCCGGCATGGCCCTGGAGTTTCGAGCGCTCGACACGAGCGGCCATGCCGTCTATGCCTTGGCCGTTGCCCATGCCGGCGATCGTGTCCTGCCCGAGACCTCGCTCAACCTCACCAACGACAAGGCTCGGCAAGCGCTCGCGGTCGCCATCGAGCGTCTGCGACCTGGCCCCGACTGGCGCGCTCGTGTCGATGATGCGGCCCGACTCGTGCTCGGCGCCTACCGCGAGGGTGAACCCGCCGTCGATCTGGCCGAGCTGCCGCAAGCGATTGCGTCCGAGCCATGGCTCGTGGCCCCGCTGCTGGTCCGTGACGAGCCCACGATCCTCTACGGTGACGGAGGGACACACAAGAGCAGGACCGCCCTGCTGCTGGCCGGGACCGTCGCCGCTGGCCGCTCTCTCGCGCTCGGTATCGAGGCACCGACCCTCGCGGGCTGCGTCATCTACGCCGATTGGGAACAAACGGCCCGAGTCGCTCGCGATCGTCTGGCCGACCTCTGCGACGGCCGCCCGCCCTCCGGTGTGGTCTATGTCCGCTGCGCCCGCCCATTCGTGCATGAGGCCGAACGACTAGGCCGGATCGCAATGGACAGCGGCGCCGTTCTGCTCGTATTGGATAGCGTAGGGTTCGGCCTTGCCGGTTCCGGAAATGACGACGACGTGGCCGCGTCCTACTTCCGTGAGCTACGCGGGCTCGGGCTGTCCAGTCTGCTGATCCACCACACTCCGAAGACCGGAGATCCGACGCGGCCGTTTGGTTCGGCGTACTGGACGAATGGCGCCCGGCTCGCCTGGCAGATGCAAGCGACAGCCGGAACCGCCCGCGACTGCGCACTCGTGACGCTGACTTGCCGCAAGCGCAACGACGGCCCGCTGCTATCGCCTAAGGGCCTGTCCTACACCTTCGCCGATGGCCGGGTGTCGGCCTTCCTTGGCGATGCCGCGCCGCCTGACGACGCCGATATGGACCGTACGGCCGGGAACCTGCGCCACCTCATCCGCCGGGCGCTCAACGGTCGACCCCGAACTGTCGCCGAGTTGAGCACCGAACTGGACGCCAAGCCGTCCAGCGTGCGAACCGTTCTCAACCGCTACCCCGATACGTTCACGCATGGCGAAGGTGGGCAATGGGAGGTTCGAGCGTGAGCGAGACAGTAGGTGTAACGGTGTCGCGTAACACTGTCGCAAAGCCTAGGAAGGCAACGAGACATAACACTCGTTGTCTAGGGGGTGTCGCACTGTCGCGCTGTCACGATGCGAGGCCGACAGCCCCTCAGGTGCAGAGCCCCTCGGTGGTCCCGTCCTTGGGACACGTCCCGGGGAGCCTCGGCCTGCCCTCTCGGGGCTCTAGCGGTCAGCGTCACGCTACCAGTTGTGCTACCAATGCGGTCTCGGGTGGCATTCGTAAGCGTGCGCATGGTCTTTGGCAGCGGACTACCAATCCGCGGCAGGCTTGCGAGTGGCGGCCCGTCAGCGCCCGCCACGGGGTTCGCGCGGTGCCATCATGACCCGCCCCAAGGCCGTTGTCGGAGGCGAGTCCGGGTCCGGTCTTGTGCCGGTCGCTCCGGGAGAGGTGCGCCGTCGCCGAGCGATTGCGAGAGCGAGTCGAGCGAAGGCAGTAGGCCGCGGCAACTCGAACGCTCTGAAGTCTGGCGTCTACAGCTCGGTTGCCGTCCGGGAAGACGTACTCGACATGGCCGCTCTGGTCTATGCCTCCGCCCCATGGCTGGACCCGATCCGGGACGCCTTGGCGGTTGAGGCGACAGCTCGCCTAGTCGTCAGGTTGCGAAGGCTGGACGTCCTGGTAGATGCCTGCCTCCAGGACCTAACGAAGCCGACGCAGGAGATCACCTCCATGTACTCCCGGCTTGAGAGCCAGTTGCTGCGTAACCTGTCCGAGCTGGGGCTAACGCCGCGAGCCGCTGCCGATCTTGGCCTCGCGAAGCTGGACGCGAAGGCTCGCGCTATGCGCCTTTCCGAGACGGCTCTAGCCGCCTACCAGAACCGCCCCCCGGACCCGAAGTCATGAATGCCGACCCGCTGGCCTGCACCTGCCCGGCCTGCCGACGTTACGAGCAAGCCCGCGCCGAGCATGAACGCGCTTTCCGTGCTTTGCACCCGCGCAGGGATGGCCACGGCGAGCGCAGCCTGTCCGCCCCGGGCACCGCGCACGAACTGCGCAGGGCCGCTGCACAGATGGACCGGGCGCACGCCCGAGATCTACCCGAGTCGCCGATAGGTCGGCCCTCAGAGGCTCCGTCAGAGGCGCCACGAGCGCACAGGACGGGCACAGGAGCGCGCGACGTGGTAGCGACCAACCCCAACAATCGAAAGGAACCCAAGCCATGACCGCAACCGTGAAGACCGCACCTATCGCCGAAGATCCGGAGGCCGTTCTAGTCCAATGGGTCGGCCGAGTCGCCGACCTCGAAACGCGCCATTCCGCCGCTGTAGTGGCCGCGGAAGACGCCGGCACTCTCGTACAGCAGGCCCGCCGCGCCTCGGTTATGGGTCTCAACGCCGACGTCCGCGGAGCTACTGAGGCCGAGCGTATCGCCCTCGCCGACCGAGACGAGATCGCCGCGCAACTGGAGATCGCCAAGACCGAGCGGAATTCGGCCAATCAGGCCGCCGGCCGGGCAGTCGCCGAGCGGCAAGCCGAGCAGATCCGAACAGATGCCGCCCGCATCGTCGCCGACGCGACAGCCTCGGACGAAGCGATAGACGGCGTAGTCGCTCAACTGCTCGACCTGTACGCCGAACGGTGGGCGCTCGTTCAGGAAGCGACCGCCCTCGCCGACGCGGCGCACCGCGCGGACATGCATCCGTACCTCGGACTCCAGGACGTGCCGCTCCGCGTGGAGCGCATCGCCCATCTGGACCCGACCAAGTACCCGCGTCTTTCGCCATATGAACTCGGCCTGTAGGCCGAAGAGAAAGGAAACCGCCATGTACCGCCGACCCGCTCCCACGGTCGCGCAGCGCGCAGCCGCGATCGAACATCTCGACCTCGCTCTAATGCACCTGAGCCGGTATCGGGCCAAGCTGCTACAGCCCGGCAGTGGGCTCAACAAGCGGGCCGGTGACAGTCGGCTCGACCTCGCCAATCGTGTTTTCTCGCAGCTCCTAGAAGTCCGAGGCGCCCGCGTGGCTCGGCTCCGGAAGATGAGCCGGGTCGACTCGGTGACCCTCGCCAAGATGGCCAGCGGCGATCGTGTGGCAGCCTCGATGGCTCGGAGTTACCTGGTGGCTCGCTCCGACGCGAAGCTCCGCGGCATCGTTCGATGAACGCCGAAGGCAAGGCGAAGATCCGGCAAGCCCTGGCACTGTGTCGGGAACTACTCGGCGAGACCGAGCCCGACCCGGACTATGAGCCTGTTGCCACTCCCGAACCCGAGCGCAAGTCAACCGTCAAACCCATAGAGCGCAGCCGGATACTCCTCGTCGGGCGGGTAGATCCGGCCCTCGGCGGCACTGACGGCAAAGGCATGGTCAGGGGCTCCAACGGAGAGCACACGCCCATGGGGAAGGTCGCCGGCATGTTCGCCGACCGACTCGGACAGCTACCGACCCGCGCCGATCTTGCGGCCGTCTCCGCCGAATTCGAGGCCGCCAAGGCGGAACTTGCCGCCAGCATCGGCACGCTTCACAGCCAGTTCGAAGCCCGCGCACACACCCGAAAGGACTAGCACCATGGCCGGAACCACTACCACCCTCACAGTCTCAATCGGCCGAGCCGAGACGGTCATCAACACCGCGGCCGCCCTTGGCTACTCGGTTCCATTCTTCGCGACCATCGACTCGGAGACCGTCGAAGTCCTAGCCGGCACGGGCGGGACCGCCTGCGTGATCAGACGCGGAGCCAACCTCACAACCCCAACCGGACACAACGCGGGCGCGACGATTACGCCGCTCGCAGCCACGTTGTCATGACCGCCCCTGAGCTGGCCCGAGTCGAGAGGCCCGGGCCGCTCTCTCCGACCGAGGCGCCTATCGTGGCATTCAGCCGCGACGTGCTCGGCTTCCGTCTACATCCGCGGCAGGCTGGCATCCTCGCGGAGATCTACGCCGACGGCATCCGCACGGCTGTCCTGCGGCTCGGGCGCCGCTCGGGCAAAGGCCGCATGGCGTCTGTCCTGGCAACCTATGAGGCGACCGTAAACGCAGCCGCCCACACTGCCGCCGTGCCCGATGGCGAGCAGGTGGCAATTGTCATCGTGGCCACCTCGCAGAAGCAGGCCGGCATCATTCACCGGTACGTCCGGGCCTTTCTCCGACGGCCGGCGCTTGCGCCTCTGGTAACTCGGGAAACCGAAGACACAATCGAGCTGTCAACTGGCGTCGCCATCGTGACGCTGCCGTGTTCGGCTGCCTCGGCGCGCGGCCTGGCAATCGCCGTTCTCATTCTTGACGAGGCCGCCTGGTATCAGGGTCGGGACGGCTCGGTACTCGACCCCTCGGAGATCTGGGACGCGCTCGCGCCCGCTACGGCGCAGTTTCCCGAGCGACGCATCGTCATAGCGTCAACGCCTCGATGGTCTACCGGCTGGTTCGCGGATCAGTGCGCAATTGCCGCGTCCGGGCAATTCCCCGATATTCGGACGTGGCATGCGACGACGGCAGACATGAACCCGGCTATCTCGGGCGCCTTCCTGGAGCAAGAGCGCGCCAAAGACCCGCCATCGTTCCGACGCGAGTACGAGGCCGAATTCGACTCCGGCATCGGCGCCGTATTCGAGGGACAGCTCGTGCACGATGCCGTACGCCGCGAGCCCGAGCGGCTGTCGCCGATCCCGACTCTTCGCTACGTGGTGGCCGTCGATCCTGCCTTTACGGGTGACACCTTCGCCGCGATGGTGGGCCATGTCGAGCCATCGGGCCGAGTCGTGGTCGACGCCGTGCATGGCTGGAGAGGCACGAAGGGAAACCCCGTCCAGGTCGACTCGACTCTAGATGAGATCGCGGTACTTGCCGGCGCGTACAACCGCGCGGCTGTCTTGACGGACCAGTACGCCGCGCAGCCCATCCGGCAGGGACTGGCCGCGCGCGGGCTGAACGTGCGAGAGCGGCCCTGGACGAACGAAAGCAAGGTCGACGCTGTGGCCGCGGTCCGCCGCTGTCTGTATGCCGGGCGCCTGGAGATCCCGCCTCACTCGACACTGATATCCGAACTGGTCACGCTCGAACAACGGCCCACCCCTGGCGGCCGGCCCCGGATCGCGGCTCCGGGCGGCTCGCACGACGACTACGCGACCGCGCTGCTAGCCCTTGTGTCCGAGCTGGAGGCGCCTTCCGCCGCGCCACTTTCGGGCTTCTATCAGGCCGAGATCGAACGCATGCGGTCCGCGCGTGGGCTAGATGACCAGTACGTAGTTATGCCAAAGCCCACCGCGCTCCCACCGGTCACGATCAGGTCAGAGATTGAGAGGCTGAAGGAAGTGAGGGCAGTGGTGGGGGCTCAATTCACCGACAATCAAACGGCCATCACCCGAGATGGGGATAGATGAACCGCCTACCGGACAAAGGGCTCCAGGCGGGAGACCACCAAGCGAGTCATATCCACCAGGTCCCTGAGCCCTTCCTGCGCAGGGACATACCCATCTACCCGACGGTATTCAAACGCTACGAGGACGGTGCCCTCAACCTTCACGTTCACTTCGGGATCAGTCAGCGGGGGCGATTCAGGCCAACCGAAATGCGCGATTTCTGTGTCGCGGTAGCGAAATTCAGCCCCGGTCTTTTGGCTCACGACTCGACCTCGGGCAAGGACACTCACGGATGCGTTGACGAGCCCGCCTGCCGTGACAATGAGATTTCGATGTTTGTCGGCGTTGTCGAATGCGCTGAGGAGAGCAAGCCAATGGAGCGCCGCATTGGCTCCCGACCTGTAGGGTTGGTGGCTCTTGATGACTGCGCGAGCTTGCCTGGGCATTCCCTTGCATGCGGTTCTGAAATCGACTACCGCTTTCTCGTTCAACTCAGCGATGACCGGGAAGAAAGCACTACCGCGCCGCTTCCGTGGGACAAGTGCAACCGAGATGTGATCAAGAGCCGACCATGTGTTGTGCAGCACGTCGCCGGCGATGACGGCGAGGTTCGGATCAGGCTCCTCGAACTCGATACGATAGATCCAAGTGTTGCGTTCCGCCTTCGTCTTGACCGAACGAACCGCCTTGTACGGGTTTCGATCAACGTACTTCCGGACTTCGCCGTCGAACTCCAGCAAGTGCTTTTCCGCCCGGTTGAGTTTGAGTTGCCAAGACTCTGCCATTGGCCCCCGTCGATGTGGCCTGCCTACGGCACGCCGTAAATGGACAGTATCCAGTGACACCCGGCGTTGCCCGCCATGGTCACCGGTTGTGGCGGACCTGCTTGCTGCGTGCCGATGAGATCCTTGAAGAAGTCCAAGCCCGATCCGTTGCTGACTGTGACCCATGGCAAGATTGAAAATGGCTCTGAAGTCGGGCATCGGACCGACGCATACACCCTGTACCACGTCTTGCCGGGCACCTGAATCACGGCTGGACCGTACCCAGTCCACCAGCCCAGATTCACCCACCCATTGAAGTCCGCCGTTGGAACGGGCTGGAGCGGTGGCAGCGTAGGCGTAGGCGTAGGGACGGGCGTAGGGACGGGCGTAGGGACGGGCGTAGGAGTGGGCGGCAACGTCGCGTCCGGCGGCATGAGAGTCGCCCCCGCTGGTGTGTGGCTAATGCGTGCCGGGGTCGGCTCGCCCGGAAGTCCGGTCGGTACTGGCGTCGCCACCAGTGCTGGCCCTTCACTAACGGCTGACGTTTGCGCATGCGTGGGCGCAAGAGACGGTGCGTTTGCGATCAGAGCGGTTGCCGCGGGGCTTGGCGTCCCGCTGGGCCGGAAGTAGAGGTACGCGCCGAAGCCGAGAGCGAGCACCAGCAAGGCCACCACAAAGATCTCGACTCGCGAAACGTGTTCGGCCCTTGGCCCGCGTTGTACTGAGACAGTCCGAGCCCCGCAGTGCCCGCAAATCGCGACTCCGGAGGGCAGTGCCTCACCGCAGCTAGAGCAGAACAGCGGTTCCAATCCGTCCCCCCTTGCTCCGTCCGGATCGCGTGGGCAACCAGTCTAGTCCTAGTCCGCACGTAAACAACCGCTCGCTCGGTCTCGGGCCGCCCCCGCTCCGCCAAAGGGTGGGCCTCTGCGAAATGGCCACGGAGTCGTACCTCCGTCGGCGGTAGCAGATCTCGGTAGCATACGCGCCGGAATTGGGCGCGCTCGGCTTTGCTTCAGCTCTCCGAACCGAGCGGCAAACCGGACCTACCGGACACCATCGGACGCTCACCCCGGGACTTAAACTCCGCGGCCCGGAAGGGCGTCAGGGTTCGAACCCCTGCTCCGGCACCACGATCGACTCTCCACGTGCCCACGGGTACGCAGGCGCCTCATGCACCGCGGCGAAGATGGTGCGCGCCGAGGCCCGCGGCCCCGGCCGCGGCCACTACGAACTCCGGGATGAGGACCGCGACGCGGAAGGCGAGCAGCTCAGGCGGCTCCGGGTTGTCCATGTCGAGCGTGAGGTCCGGGTCCGGCGGCCGAAGGGAGCCCACGACGGTGGCAGGGGCGAAGCTTGGGAGCGCCGCGAGCGAAGGGCCCGCAATCGCGGGACCGACCCCCGGCCGTGCCGGCGAAGTCGATCCGTCGATGGAGCGGCGACGTCTGGCGCGGTGCTTGATCGTCTCCGGCGACGCTCGAAGGTAGACCTCGCGGTAGCCGGGCAGATTCTCGTGGTTCCAGAGCAGGATGGAATCGTCTGCATAGGAGGCGGCAACGACCACAACGAGTCCCTGTTGAGCCAGAACCCGGGCCACGCCACTGAGCAGGACCACCCGGGATGTGCTCCCCGAGCTCGTGGCGTCCATGGCGGCTTCGGCGATGGCCTCTCGAACCTCGTCCTCGTCCAGCAGGGCGACGGCGGCGACAGGATGCACCAGAGCCCTGACGGCGCGGGCGAGAGTCGACTTGCCTGCGCCGACCGGGCCGCTCAGCCATACGACGCTCATCGGCGTCCGATCGTGGAGTCGGCGCCCGGTTTCGGCCCGGACAACCGCGGCCGTGGGGCGGTCGGCGCCGACCAGACCCGAACTGGCGCGACGCACGAGTGGATTGGGTGGTGTGTAGATGGTCCCATGCCCGGGCGATCGTCCGCCCTTTACGACCCTCCGGGCAAGGCGACATGAGGGGACCCGAACCGGGGAGGCACGGAAGTCCTACGGCAAAAGAGAACGGGCCGCTTTCGCGGCCCGTTTCTTCCGATCGCCTGGTCTCTCAGATCCCGTGGCCAACAACGCTGATGAGTTTAGTAATGTTTCCGCTGACGAACATGAGAGCAAAGACGGCGAGAACGGCGATTATAGAGAGGATGAGTCCATATTCCGCGAGACCCTGTCCTTCCTCGCGGCGAAGGATGAAGAGCACGATGCCTCCTTTCGCAAACGACGGTTGGCGTTCGTCGCGA
>Ga0182021_10008142_pt1 | contig 12434 bp, 11 predicted proteins | sample 612E3MmetaG_FD_120493 | JGI IMG/M metagenome (GOLD analysis project Ga0182021, IMG submission 120493) | Permafrost microbial communities from Stordalen Mire, Sweden - 612E3M metaG (Illumina Assembly) | ecosystem: Environmental > Terrestrial > Soil > Wetlands > Permafrost | place: Sweden...
ACAAGGCCTCACGAAGGAATAAACTATTTAACGCCAGCAGAAATATACCTAAAAGACAAAGTGTAGCCCATTTTCTAGATAGAACAATTCAAAAATATCACCGAAAAGGAATTAAACGGAATATCATCAGGTAATCAATGGGCGGCAAGTGATCATAAAACTTGGGCCGTTTTACTATCACCTTTTAGTTTAAAGCTAAGCCGATGATTTTAAGGCTTGACCTTTCGCTTGATATTCACGTAGGACGGCAGTTGTTGCAAAAAAGACAGTAAATGCGAGTAAACTAAAGATTAAGGGAGTTAATCTTATACCCCAACCCGTAAAATTCAATATTAAACCTACTATTGCTGTTAGAACTAAGCTCAGTCCAAAGCTTAAAGAAATGCGCTCAACTGCCGTCATATTATCTGAAGAATTTTCTTTTGAAACCTTAAAGGGGAAAAGCGCTCTTACGAAGACAAATCCAGGTAAAAAAAGCACGAATAATGCACCTGTGACTTGACGTACAAGAACCAAAGGATACGAACCATAAGGTATAGTGAATACGGCAATGGTTGTTACAGTCGCTACGAGTAGTGTGAGCCAATACCAAACTGTCTTAGACGAAAAGATGTATTGATTGCAAAGCTGTGGATTCGTGTTAGATTCTTTGTTGGCAATGGAAATTGTGTGTTCGGCTTCTAGGTTGAGCAAGATGGCGGTTATTTCTTTTTCAGAAAAAGAGTATTTTTCCTGCACTATGTCTACTAGAACTTTTGTTGTTTTTGGTTTTTTAATTTTTATAGTGTTAACTATGAATTCTTGTATTTGAGAATTCATATCTCTGGTTTCAGTCATTCATTACATCGTTCTCGTATTTAATATACCATACCAACAATTGTGATTGCAACAGTTATTAGAAAAAGGGCAGACATGAAATAAGCCGCATTTTTTAGTTTTTGTTTATTAATTATAAGATTCGTGTGACCATAATATGAGGATGACAACTCAACGGTTATTAGAAGAATTAAAGAACAAACAAGGAATAGAAAGCTCAATTCAGTAAATATTAATTGAGGAGGCTGCATTTTTTATTCTTCCACCATTAAGTACTCAATTTTGGTTATTTTTTCCTCTTCAATTATCCTTTCATTTTCAATAATTATTGCTTTTCCAGTTGCCTTCGCCAATACACAAGCTAGAGAGCTGCTTAACAGGCGTCCGAGGGCATTATAAGTAAGTGGGAATTTTATGGTTTCAGTATTATCTTCTTCGAAAATGCTTCCTTTTATTATCAAGGTTATTTTCGAATTTTGCGCTACAATTTCTATGTTTTCGACGATTCCTATTTCCTCCGTAAGTAACATGGAAAGGTTTTTTTCAAGAAAAGATAGGTCTGTTTTTGTGAATGAACGCCCAATTTTATGTTCAAAGATTTCAGACAAGGCAAAACCAAGTGGTGTAAGAAATAAACCATTGTGGTTAATGTTTAGTAGTCCGGTAATTCTTGTCTCTTCAGGTTCGGGCAATTTTTGTTTTTGAATTTTTGGGACAAAAACTAGAGATTTTTCGGGATCAAACAAGTTTTTTGGGGGCAAATAAATACCTTTTTCAGTTAAATTAAATTCAGTTAGCACACGTTCTATATTATTTTCGGCGGATTCAGCAGTCGCATTTAGAAATAAAAGAGGTACATGCCTGGAAGGAGCGACGTAAAAGAGAATACCACCCCAGAAAATGAAAGATAAACTCAAAATTATCAAGTAAGAAGATAAATACAAAATGGACAGCGCTAAACTTATAAAGCCTAATATCAAAAGAACAGATATCAGAATATTTATTTTATCATTTTTCCGCATATGAGTTCATCACCATTCAGGTAATTCTTCTATTTACGTTTTGTTTCAACAGGGAAATCATAATAACATGATAAAGTATTGTTTAAGTTCCGCCAAAAAGGATATTCCTTTTTCTTAAGAAAAAAATTATGGCTGATTAACGTATACACTGAGAGATGGATTAGAATAAACTAAATTATAATTAACTGATTGTGTAGCATTAATTTGCAAATTCGTGACGAACTGATCATCACCGACATAATTGGAAAAGAATTGATTTGTTTCGTAGGATATACAAAGAAAAGTGGGTTCATTTGTCGAGAAATGTTTTGATGACCATAACAAGTTTGATTCGTTTAATTCATCTATTTCATAATATAAACTTACAAGGTGGTATCCTTGACGATAAGTAAAATCCCTGAAGTCACCGCCAGTTGTTCCGCCAATAACATAACCAATGGTTGAGTGGCTATAAAGAAAATTAACGCCCACTTGCTCGCTTAGAGGAACATAGTCCATAGATTCATTTCCATAACGAGAAAGCATTACAAATGGGGGAACAACAATTACGAAAAATAATATCGCAACAAAAAATATGCGTTTATGATTAACGAAAAGCTTTGCCGAAAAATACGCCAAAGGAATAAGACTAAACATGTAAAGTCTCATAAAAAGTTCACCACCATAAGCAAAACTGAATAAAAGTAGACCAATAGACAGAAGAAGAAATAGCACTTGTTTTGTCACTTGGTCAATTTTCCTTCGTAAGGAAACGGCAAGAATACCGAGACCGCCAAAACCAACCATGACAGCAGAGAATATTACACGAATTTCTGTAACTTCGATGTGCAAAGTACTTCCAGAAATAAGTCTTGATTGAAGATTTCGCTGAAAAATGGTGCTCAAATTTAGAGATTGACTAAAATTAAGTAAAAGGTCATTCGATAAATATGTATAAGCACCGAATATTGACCAAGCCGCAATTAGTACTATAGCAATTACAGTTAAATTGAATCGGGGCAGTTGTTTGGTTATAAAGAAAACAATTAAAATACTAGCAAAAAGCATAGATGATAACAAATGAGAGCTAACAACAAAGAAAAAGAGCAAAAGCAATAAAATTGCCCACCCTCTGGTTTTCATTTTTCCATTCATATTTCTGAATAATAAGAATAACATAATTATGATAACTAAAAAGGCAAGACTCTGCATGCTAAAGTAGTCCTGACCTATCCAATTACCGATAAATACAAACCAAATCGCTAACCAAATCATCTTTGAATCTTTTAGAATTATTCTAAAAAGAAGGAAAAGCGGTATGAAAAGCGCTAGATTAAAAATTGTAGGATATGCTAGAAGTATAAACTGACCGGGAATTGTAGTAATTTGAGCAAAAATACTTACTAATATACTGAAACTAGGCCAATTCAAAATCCATGTTGCTGAAGGATTAATGTGACCAGTTTGTGTAATATAATCTGAGGCCTTGAAATTAACATAGGCGGCAGTAAATCTTGCTGTACCTTCAATTAACCCAGGTGTCAAAGTTAGAAACAGTATCAAAAGAATAGTTTGGCTGGTGAGCAAAAATAAACGATATTTATGCCCATATAGGATTGTGATAAAGAAAGTCATGATTAACAGAGAAAAAGCGGCAAAAAAAGACAAGGGCAGAATCGAAAACAAACCAAGTTCATTCATACCTCCAGCGAGGCTTATTCTCGCTTGAAAACAGGAAAAAAGCCAAACTGCCAAACTTAATACTATTAGACAACTGCAAAAAAGATCGACTTTTGTCCTCAACTGTGCAATCATGATGACACCAAATAATAAGCACTCAAGAATCCGAATAGCTATAATGCCTTGTGTGATTCTTTCAATGTTTTTTGTATTTTAGTTATGTATGGAATAAACCACCAATTTCGACGAGAAGTTCCAAGAGCATTGTTGAATAATAATAAACTAGAGTAAGATAGATCAAGAAAGCTGGTCTTTTGCTTTGGCACACTATATGTTGGTATCTCTTTACCTATTAATCTAAAAATAATCGACCTAGAAAAAAACCCAGGTTTTTTAAAACGAACCATGCCCTGAGAAACGGCAACTTTCAAAGCACTGACTTCATTAAGCTTTACCTTTTTGCTTGCTTTTGCTTTCAAAAGCAGCATCTCGCCAGCCATAGTTCGCGATATTACAACTGATTGGCCTATTTTATCATTCGAAAACTCAGGGAGCCATGCGTCTCCAAATGAAACATCAGCTAATTCAGAGGTATGATCATAACAAACAAAACACCGTGGGGGGCTAAAAAAATAAAGCTCATGAATAGCTGTCCAATCAAGATATGGATAATTTAACTCATTACCAGACTTCAATCGTATACTTGACAAGCCAGGCCATCCTTTGCCACGAAAATCTATTCTATGTACATCAGACCGTTTAATATTCCAACGCTTAAGAAGATAATCAGTTTGGTAAAAATTATCAGTATGGCTGCAGAAAATGCCGAGATGCAAGACTATTCGATCTCTCAGTGTCTTATTAACAAATTCTGCTTTTCTAATACCTTGAATGTGACAGGGAAGCCCGACGACGGCGTATTTGCCGTCTTTTTCTAAAATCTCTCTTAGAGCAATATTTGCGGGAACTGGGCAGTATTTTGATTTGGAAGCTTCTATAATCTCTTTTTTCGTGCGAGCTATGAAAGGTTCAGACTCTAACGGATTATCCTTACTCATCCTCGTTACAAGAACGCCATCGATAATACCTTCGTCTAAGGCAAAAAGCAAGAGTTGAGTTACCAATCCACCCGAAGAAGAATCATACCTAACATGGGCATCAGAAGCAAAACCATTATAACATTTCAAATAATTACCCAACAAGATACCCAAACGATCAGCAGGCAAGTCTTTGCCTAAAAACTTCCTATTTAACTGAGCAAAATCAACGGCATATCCCGGGCAGACTTTCAAGCATAATCCACAATTAACACAAACTGCATTATCGACTTTGGCTACGTAAACTGGGGATTTTTTTTCGATGAAAAGAGAAACAGCTTTTTTAGGGCACATAGAAACACATGTACCGCATCCAGTGCATAATTTTTTTTCAACTACTTGCCCAACAGTCCGGTTAGCCATCATTCACCACTTGTAATCAATCTTCTTTTTCGGCCACTAAATCTGCAACCAACTTAGCATTGAAAATCGCCTTTTGCCTTTCAATTGGGATTCTCTTCTTTAAATCAGAACTAATAAGCTTTTGATTTTCCCAAACAAAATCAATCTTTTCCTTCAAAGCAGACAAAAGTTCCGTCGACTTATAATCGCGAACACCAAGAATAGTATCGCCTAAACCCAATTTCTTCCCAAAAATCCCACGACTCTTAAAACTATAAGCCATAACCACCGCAGGAACAAACGTCGAAACAGCAGCAATGGCAGCATGCATTTTTGCAGTAACAACCATGGAACACTGTGAGATTATACCTTTAATCTCAGCAGGCACATAATCCCCAGTAATCATATAGACATTGCTTCTATTCTTAACCCTCTGATAAACACGCCTCATAGCAACCCTGTCATCATGACGCGCAAACTCACCGAAGCATTGAGGCATTAACACAACAGTAGCATTATACTGCTCCACAAGATAATCGGCAACCTCAGCCATAGTATTGATATAGTGAACATACTTCTTAGTCGAATCTACAATATCAGGAGAAGTCCATTTACTGATGATCTCACTAAGCACCAAACCAACCATGACACGATTACCAGAATCAATTCTCTCTTTAGCCAGCAATCCCGTTGTTTCTTGAAAAGAAACAGGCTCTAACAAAAACGCGAAATCACTAGTAACCTCCAAAACTGGCTTACTAATACCTAACTGCCTCAAGTAACCCTTGCTAATTTGCTCCCTAACAGTAACCAAATCAACATTATTAATCACAAACCGAGCGAGGAAACGCGATAAACCACTATTAAAAGGCCCAATAGACTGAGCACAAATAACCACAGGTTTACGAAAAACCACTCCACCCAATAATTGAAAACTATGAGTTAATGTAGCAACTAAACTAAACTGTGTAATATCACTAAAGCCGTCGCCGCTAATATCAACACAAATGTCAGTCTTGAAGAATTCAGGCAGATAACTAATAATCACAGCAACCGCTTTCAAGTTTCTAGGTAACTTGGAAGCACTTGACACACCCACAAGAGAAAGAGCATTGCTTTCCTTAGGCAACATTCGACTCCAACGTTTCATATCCGCCTCTTTTTGCGTCGAACCAATGGTCAATCTCGCATTAGGAAAAACTTGTTTCAATGACTTCACAGCCATAGATGCCATTGCAGACTCACCATTATCGAATGTTGTATTCGTTCCAGTTATCAGTATACGCAATGCACACTTGCCAGATTTACTCATGTAGACATGGCTCCTTCAATTCTTAGTTAAAGAAGAAAAAGATTACTTTAATAATTCATCTATGAATACTGCTTGTTGGTCTTAAGACTCTATTTAATGGATTTCTACGGCAGTGACAAGTTAGATTTCATTTCAGGATACAGGAGGAGGCTTTTTCGTTTGAATAGCCTAAGGGACTAAAAAATGACGCCTATTCCCAAACTCTTCCGGCACCCTCTTTCAACAAATTCAACATGCCTATAGTTTTTTTTGACTTCATTCCAGAAACAAAATACTCCTGACCCAGTGTCAGGCCGTAAAGCAATGTCGTGGAATGCGATTACCCCGTCAGGCTTAATAAGTTGGGAGTACATTTCAAAATCCTTCTTCACGCCTTCGTAGGTGTGATCTCCATCGATGAAACAAAAATCAAGCTTTTCGTCTTTTAAAATCTTCTTGACGTGATTTACAGCATCAAATGAATGGGAATCTTCTCTGAGTAAATGGATACTTTGTTGACATTTTCCGAAAGATTTATAGAATTCAGTCTTCCAGTTGGCATAACCTCCACCAAATTGTCCGCCAGGCAAATCTATACTTATAATTGTGGCATCAGAATTGGCGATTTGACCGAGAAGAAAAAGTACCCCTCCAGAAGCAGTACCAATTTCTAGCACACGTTTAGGCTTACGTTCTTTAAGAATTACAAGCAGTTTTCTTATCTCAGACCTAACCTGCATGGGACGAATATTCATTCCTGCATATTTGAAAGAATATGCGAAGTTTAGCGCTTCATCGACATTACTTATGTTTAACGCGCCTTTCTTTAAATTGAGAGATAATCTGTTCAGAAACAAAGCATAAAGACCAAAAATTCCCATTATTTCCCAGAAAAACCAACCCATAGCTCTATTGCCGAATGTCAGCAGACCCTCTTCTTTCATTAACCCAACGCCATCGTGTAAACGAGTGTCAATTTGTTTGAACTTCAGATAGATAAAATTATTATTTGGCATTATAATTATTTCAACTCCATTAAAGATATATTTAATTCTTTGGGATTAGTTTGGAAGATTATGAGTCAAAACTTATGCCGGGTACATGCAGATTATTCTCAGGTGTATTCATAAAATCTCGTCTATAAACACTGTCGTATGTGTTTTAAGACTTCTTTTTGCTGCTGTAGATACCGCGGTAACCAGAAGGGCTTCATCGCCTGTCACTGGAGGGCGAGACTTTGAATGGATTGACTTTACGTATTCGCCAATAATTTTGGAGTGATGCAGGACACCGCCCCTAAAGTATTTCCCGGAAGCTATAGAGGAAATCATACCGAATGATTCTCCAATAGTTCGTTTTAAATCAGTTAATGGTGAGGAAACTTGACCGTGTGTTTCAAACCAATGGTTGTTTCGAACATCACAAACTATGCGGCCTGCCGTGCCGTGGATATCATAATTGAATAAAAATGCGTCGTTGAGCCAAGAAATGTCCGCTAAAGCTAAGGATTTGTCCTTGAACTTCATGCCCACTTGGATGTGGCTTATGAAGTCAAAGTACCCCGTAAAGTCGCCGCCTTGAGCAGTCACCGATTCAACTTTTGAAGGATTCAGCCAAAGCAACATGTCAATCAAATGCGGACCAAAATCATCTAATGCCCCCCCTTCGTGATACAGCCATCTACCACTTGTCCAACAAGATGGAAATGGCGTGTGTGCAGTGCCAACCATTGAAACAACCCGACCAATCTTGTTATTCCGCAACTCTTCATGAACCTTCTGAGCCACCTCAACACCACGATAGTTAAAAACCACGCAAAGTTGCACGTTATTCGCTTTGACCACTTCGAGGGCACGTTTCCCTTCTTCCAAATCTACAGTCAAGGGTTTTTCAACCAAAATATTCTTCCCTAATTGGGCTGCATAAATAATAATGTCTGCGTGCGTAAAACTAGGCGTGCAAATGCTCACTAAATCAATATCATCATCATTCAAAGCTTTCTTGTAATCAGTGTAATACTTACCTATGCCAAACTCATGTGACACATCTTTTGCTAATTCCTCATAATTATCAACGACACTGACTACCTCGATATCTGGAAGTGACTTGAAAACGGGAATATGCATTCGCCGAGCAACAGCACCGCAGCCTATAATACAAACTTTCATTGTTTATGCCCCATGGGTCTTTCGTTTAAACTCTTTTGCTTGGAAGCGTAAAGCTAATTTAAATAGCGAAGCTTGGAAACCGCTCCACTCGAAATCTTGTTTGACATCTTCTAAACGCTCACCTACAACTGTAAAATGAGGACTCCCCAGGCCTTTTTTGATTGCCAATTTAATGTGGCCTATTCGTCTGGGATTGAAACCCATGATTTTAGCGCATACACAATCAACGGCAACCTCATCCTTTCCCGCAATTATTAACTCAGAATGGATTGGTGGTCCAAAAGAAGGCCCCCAAATACCACCCACACCAACTATGCCATCAACTACACAAAAACTAGGTACCCCGACAGCCAAATTTTCGGCAACTATCACTTCATTAAGCCGTGGATGGTACTGCTGTTTATTCAATATAGGGTTACATCCAAACTGGTTCTTTAGACAGCAAGTCATCGACGTCAAAACGTTTGTTTTCAGTTTTGGCAGAGTTATAAAATATGCATTTTCAAATACCTTCGGCACAGCCATCTTGAAGTTAAAATCACGGATTTCCTTCTCAACAGATTCGTCTTTGCACAGGTTCAGCCATTTTGCACCCCATTTTTGAATAACAGGAAGTAAACCAAACCATTTGACGAATAAGTCAGCTATTACGACGCGACCGTCGCTCTCAACGACATAAATATCTATTTTTCCAACATGCTCCCTTAAATATTTCAGTAGAGCATCTAAGAATATAGGATGCGTAATTGCTCCCGTGTCGGGGGTCCGTGCATCACACAAGTTAATTTTTACCACTATCTTGTCTTGACCCGAAAGGTTTATTCCACCGGCAAGTTCGATTGCTTGAGGAAGATTCTCAAAGACAGTCTCGTATGAAGATTTTACGATACTGACCAGATTCTTGTTTGAAAGGGTTCTTTTGGGAAGGGCGTTTTCTATAGTCATTTTTTAACTCTCCAAAGGTTCTTTTTAGATTATTGAATTAACATTGACGGGCAGTCCAACTTCATGATACCATATTGGGTTAAATAGATTATTCGTCAATTTTAATACTACTAATTATCAGGCTCATTGTTTAGCTGGGTCTCGACCCAACAATATAGCCGAGAAAAACCATTATCGTTGCAATCCAAAGCGTCACACATCGGGAAGCGCCTGTTCGCAAGTTACTTTGAAACAGGAATGTTGGCGTACTGAGAAATAGAGTGCGCACATAGTCTTTTTCAGTGTTTAACGCTGACTTATTATTCCGCTGACTATGTGAAACAAAAGCTTTAGAGAAACCTTCAGCGTAAGACCGCTTCAAGACATATTTAAGGCTAACTCGATTTACGGAAACTCTATGGTAAACCACAGCTTCAGGATCATAAACAATCTTGGTTCCAACAAGCTTTCTTGTAGCGCGGATACCAAACTCTGTATCATCATGCCCCAACAACTTATTTCCGATTCGGCCAACACTAGTGCTAAAAGACCCAACCTTTTCAAATACGCTGCGCCTAAAAGCCATATTGCATCCAATGGGGTTCCTGATTGCAGCCTTCTTTGTTGGAAGCCCCTTATAGGAACAGCCAACTACCCAGTATAACTCTTCAGGAAACCACCTAGGATTATCTTTTGGCCAAACCGGAATAATTCTGCCTCCTACGCCAATAACCGAAGAATCGGCAAAATTCCTAATGAGATTTTTCAGCCAATCGCGGTCAGCAACTGCATCATCATCGATAAAGGCAATGATTTTAGAGTTCGAGTTCTTAATGCCCATGTTTCTAGCGCAAGATAACCCGAAAGCGTCACTGACAAGGAGCCGAACAGTAGACCCCAAACGTTTCTTATAGTAAGCTACCAGCGCTTCATCAGGATCTAAAACCACAATAACCTCTTTCGGAAGCAACGTTTGTTGCTTAAGGGATTCTATACAGTCAACTACATCGTCTGCCCGATTAACAGAATAAACCGAAATCACAACAGAGATGCCGTCCAAAGAAAAAATCCCCTCAAGCAATGCCTAATCGCTTAAACATAGTTTCTGAGCAGCAAAATCTTACGTTGATAATTAAACAAAGTTTTAGCAAGAACCTTCACCAGAGGCAATCTGCCAGTGACACGTATCAACGTCTCAAGTTCGACCACATTTACAATTTTCATTAGAGGCATTAAAGTAACGAAAACACACAGATACATTACCGCGCCTACAAACAAGACTACAACAAAACTAAGTTTTGTAAACCACAATAAGCCCAATGGTGGAAGAGCAGCTAAAACAGAAATTAAATAAATCCGCAGGTTATAATTGAAATTAAATTTGATTTTAAGCGTTCGCTTCGCAGCAACCGCGGCGTATACCGAGGCAGTTGTCGCTGACACCAAGGAAGCCACTATAACGCCAACAACACCATAAACAGCAGCAAGCAACGGCGATAAAACAAGCAAAAGAACAAAATTAATCAAAGTCATATTCATAGTCAAACGCGTCTTTCCCAAACCATTAAAGACACTAAGCAAGGTAAGAGAGCCAATTATAGAAAGCAGATAAACCGAACAACTTAACGACAAAAATAACGCGGCTGAAGTATAAACCGAACCATAAAGCAATTTGGCAATTGGACCAGAAAAAATAATAACTGAAACGGTAATGGGCACAATCACTAAGCAAGTATATTTATTCGCTTTATTAAAAAACGCATTCACTACCTCAGGCGTCGCAGATTCAAGTTTTGAAAACGCAGGAAGAAGAGCAGTCGTTATCGAAGCAGAAATAACAGATAGCAATGCCACAAAGTTGTAAGCCGCCCTAAAATTCCCAATGGCCGCATCTGAAGTAAAAAATGCCAGAATAACTTGTTGATAAATAGGAAAGAAACCAATCAAAACAACAGAAACATACACAGGCATACCATACCGGGCAAGAAGAGCAAGAACCTGACGTGAACTCGCATTAACAGGATTTACCACACTGCTGCCACGACTGGGCCTCAGAAATTTGAAGAACAGCATAGCGCCGCCCACAATCGAGGCGACAATAAAACCGCCAACAAAGCCAATTAAAGCACCAGTCAAACTAAAACTGAAAAAAACAAGGACAACTTGCAGTATTGTTGTTAAAATAGCGCGAACAGTCGTAGTTAAAGCGCTGTACTCGGATTTGTCTATCCCTACAAATGCCGAGTTGGACGTAGTAAACACTACTTGGAAGATTACTGACAGCGAAGCCAGCTGGATATAGAAACTGAAATCAGGCCTGTTTATGAGAAGAGCAAAATAGCTAGCAAAAAATAAGCTCAAAACTGAAACAACAATGCCGATAGCTAGCCTGAAGAGCATACCATGGCGAATTATGGCCGGTATGCGCTCGCTTTTTCCCTCTGCACGAAGACTTGCAGCAAACTTTGTTACTCCAGCATTTATGCCCAAATCGGTAAATAGTAAAAGGAGAGAGGGAATAACAAGAACTAAATTGTATTGTCCATATAATTCAGGACCCAGAAATCGCCCCATAAGTATCGCAGAAACAGCAAGAATAATACTGGCTAAAGCGGCTCCGGAGAAAAGGAAGAAGCCACCACGCGCTGAATCTTCAGTTACTTGCGATAACTCATTTGCCATAACATTATTCTCGCTTTTTCAGCAATTCTGGTGACAACTAATTGTGCTTTCTTGCTTCAGGGGAACAATTTTCTTAATAGATAATTAAGCAGTTGAGGTAACATTCATCCAGAAGTAGACATACCGGTTTTGGTACTGGAGGGTGTCCGATGGGTTGAAGGCCCAAAGTTCAATAAAGAGTTGATAGTAGTAGCCGTTGTTTTTTTGGTCCAATTGAGCAATTTTGCCTATATCAAACTGCGCATTGTTAATAGTTATACTTCCAAGCATAGATTGATTATTAGAAATAGAGACACCCGACAAAGAAAAAGTCAAAGGAACAGTCCAGTTAACGCCATTTTGAACAAAAGTCCGATACTCATACAAGGGAGCCAGCGAACTTGCAGTTTGAGTTATATCGTTAGGACTTGGATCAGTTTGATTTCTCAATTTA
>Ga0182021_10008143_pt1 | contig 12432 bp, 8 predicted proteins | sample 612E3MmetaG_FD_120493 | JGI IMG/M metagenome (GOLD analysis project Ga0182021, IMG submission 120493) | Permafrost microbial communities from Stordalen Mire, Sweden - 612E3M metaG (Illumina Assembly) | ecosystem: Environmental > Terrestrial > Soil > Wetlands > Permafrost | place: Sweden...
CAGTTATACAAAATTTACAAAAAATTCCAGGGAAAAGGATTAAAAGTTTATGCTGTCTATACTCACGCCGATAAGGAAATCTGGAAATTATATATTGATGATAAAAATCTCGATTGGATTAATGTTTATGATCCATTAATGAAAAGTAATTTTGGCAAATTGTTCAATGTGGATTTTACCCCAAAGCTTTATATACTGGATAAGGATAAAAAAATTGTTGCCAAAAACTTGAATCCTGCCCAGGCTGAAATCTTCCTGGAAAACAGATTTAAATAAAATTTTTATTATAGTCTTTCGGCCTTAATTTTTTCTTTAAAAATATTCATTTCAAATATTTATGCATTTTATTCAATCTCATCCGGTGAGAATAAATTAGTTACCTTTGTCGACTTTTAATAAAAGGAAATTTAATATACCAGAAAATAAATAAGAAATATTGATTTAAAATTGTCCTATCATAATTGAAAATCCTTAATTACTGAAACGCATAACAATGATGACATTTGAAGAAATAGGATTAATACCTGAAATAAGAAAGGCATTAACAGAACTTGGGTTTGAACAACCATTACCAGTACAGGAGAAAGTAATTCCATTGTTACTTGAAAAAGCCACCGATATTATCGCCCTTGCCCAGACCGGAACCGGAAAAACTGCAGCTTACGGGATTCCTGTTATCCAGCAAATAAATACCAGAAGCAGGGAAACCCAGGCCTTAATATTATGCCCTACCCGTGAACTTTGTTTGCAAATTGCTGACGATTTAAACGATTTTGCAAAATATATTGACAATATTAAAATACTTCCGGTCTATGGTGGAACAAGTATTGAAAGTCAAATTAATGCCTTAAGAAAAGGGGTTCAAATAATCGTGGCAACGCCGGGAAGGTTAATCGATTTGCTCGAAAGAAAATGTGCAAAGTTGAATAATGTTAATAAAGTTATTTTAGATGAAGCAGATGAAATGCTAAATATGGGTTTTACAGATGACATAAATATAATATTGGCGAAAATACCTGAAAACAGAAACACATTGCTATTTTCGGCTACAATGCCAGATGAAATCCTGAAGATTTCAAAAAAATATATGCGAGATCCAAGGGAAATAACCATTGGACCAAAAAATACAGGTGCTGAAAATATTAAACATGTTTGTTACATCGTTCATGCAAAAGATAAATACCTGGCATTAAAACGTATTGCTGATTATAATCCAAATATTTATGGCATAGTTTTTTGCCGTACACGAAAAGAAACGCAGGAAATCGCCGATAAATTAATGCATGATGGATATAATGCAGATGCATTGCACGGCGATTTATCTCAATCACAGCGTGATTATGTTATGCAGAGGTTTCGCATCCGGCAGTTAAAATTACTTGTTGCGACCGATGTTGCTGCACGCGGCCTCGATGTAGAAGATCTTACACATATCATTAATTATGCCCTTCCCGATGACCCGGAAGTTTATACACACAGAAGCGGTCGCACAGGACGGGTTGGAAAAGCCGGTATTTCTATAGCATTGATAAACCTGAAAGAAAAACACCTGGTCCGGGTAATCGAAAAAAAAATCAATAAAAAATTTATTACTTCAAATGTCCCGACCGGCAGGGAAATTTGCGAAAAACAATTATTTTACCTGATCGATAAAATGGAAAAAGTTGAGATCGACCATTCTGAGATCGATACATATTTACCCGTTATTTACAGAAAACTTGAGTGGATTGAAAAGGAAGAACTGATCAAAAGGTTTGTATCTCTTGAATTTAATCGCTTTCTCGACTATTATAAAAATGCTGTCGATATAGATGTCCCTAACGAAAGAAAAACAGAAACTTCTTCGAGGTTCGATAGAAATAAAAGAATTCAAACTCCCGATGCCGGATATACCCGTCTGTTTATTAATCTTGGAAGAATGGACAGGTTTTTCCCCAATAATCTTATTGACTTGATAAATGAAAATATTAAGGGTAAAAGAATAAATATTGGCAAAATTGAATTATTAAAAAACTTTTCCTTTTTTGAAATTGAAGACAATGCGGCCCAAAAAATAATTGATTCACTAAAAGGTTTGATCTATAATAACCGGAAAATTTCCGTGGAAATAGCCTCAAATAATGAATTGAAACCAAAAAAGAATGATGAATTTCGTGAAAAAAAATTCAGAAAAAGAAAAGATTACAGAAAATAGCTCAATTAAAATTCAGAACTAAAATGAAACCGGATAGCGGGAAATTTTTCCTGTGCTATCTGAAGGTTATATAATGAATCTGCCAGATAAATTTCACGCCCTTGTTTATCTTCTGCCAAAAATTGGTATTTTCTTTTTCGAAAATCTTCAATTTGATCTTTATTTTCACTTTCAATCCAGCAAGCTTTATAAAGATTAATTGGTTCATACCGGCATGAAGCGCCATATTCATGTAGAAGACGATATTGAAGTACTTCAAATTGTAATGCACCGACTGTACCTATAATTTTTCTTCCATTCGATTTATTGATAAATAACTGGGCAACTCCTTCGTCCATTAACTGGTCGATTCCTTTAGCCAGTTGTTTGGATTTCATAGGATCGACATTTTCGACATAACGGAATAATTCAGGTGAAAAGCTTGGTACTCCTTTAAAATGAAGCACCTCTCCTTCAGAAAGGGTGTCTCCGATTTTAAAATTTCCGGTATCATGAAGCCCAACTACATCACCGGGAAAGGCTTCATCAATAACTGATTTTTTATCTGCCATAAAAGCTGTTGGGCTTGAAAACTTAAGAAGCCTGTCCTGTCGGACATGATAATAATTCGTATTTCTTTTAAATGAACCACTGCAAATTCTTACAAAAGCAATACGATCGCGATGGTTAGGATCCATATTTGCATGAATTTTAAAAACAAAACCGGTAAATTTATCTTCATCAGGTGCAACAGTTCTTTCTATGGCTTTATAAGATTTTGGTGAAGGGGCAATATTTAAAAAACAATCCAATAATTCACGGACTCCAAAATTATTCAATGCACTTCCAAAAAAAACAGGGGCCAAATGGCCTTCAAGATATTTCTCCCGGTCAAATGTGTGATAAACAACATTGATAAGTTCCATCTCTTCCCTAAGAGTACCGGCAAATTTATTTCCAATAAATTTTTCAAGTTCCGGCTTTGAAATATCACTGAATTCTATAGTTTCCTCAATGACATTTTTTTCAGGACCTAAAAAAAGATTTAATTTTTCTTCATAAATATTATAAACTCCTTTAAAAGTCGATCCATTACTAATTGGCCAGGTCAACGGGCGGACTTTTATTTTGAGTTCCTTTTCAATTTCATCGAGAAGTTCAAATGGATCTTTTCCCGGCCTGTCAAGTTTGTTAATAAATACCATAACCGGGGTACTTCGCATCCGGCAAACTTCCATCAACCTGCGTGTTTGGACTTCAACTCCTTTGGCACTGTCAATTATAATGATAACACTGTCGACAGCTGTAAGTGTACGATAAGTATCTTCTGCAAAATCCTCATGGCCAGGAGTATCGAGAATATTAATTTTGAAATCGTTATAATTAAAGCCCATAACAGAAGTTGAGACTGAAATTCCTCTCTGGCGTTCTATTTCCATGAAATCGGAAATCGCGGCTTTTTTTATTTTATTAGATTTCACTGCCCCTGCAACATGGATGGCACCTCCAAAAAGCAATAATTTTTCAGTAAGTGTAGTTTTACCTGCATCGGGGTGGCTTATAATAGCAAAAGTCCTTCTCCGCTTTATCTCCTGTAAAAAATTCATTTTCTAAATTTAAAGCGGCAAATTTAGCACTTATGAACATATTTAGACAAATTTTATTTTCGGTGGAGAGTTTATTGATTTCTACCCAGGTAAAATTTTTGACAATTTTCACCAAGTATTTTATCATGAACTTCCTTATTAAACAGACTAATATAATCAAGGATCAAACTTATTATTTTTTGAAAACTCCCAGCAACCATACAAACAGGCCAGTCGCTGCCAATCATTAATCTGTCTTCCCCAAATGCTTCGAAAACAACATCTAAATAAAATTTGAAATCAGAAGGTTGCCAGTTATGCCAATCGGCTTCAGTTATCATTCCAGATAATTTACAATAAACATTAGAATTTTTGGCAAGCGCCAGGATATCATTATTCCAGGGTGATTTTAATTGATCCTTAATATTTGGTTTTGCAATGTGGTCCAGTACAAATTTTTGATTGGGAAATTTTTGAGCCAATTCATTGGCCAAAGGAAGGTGTTTTGGGAAAATTAACAAATCATAAGTTAAATTATATTTTTCCAACAGGCTGATTCCATATTGAAATTCTGTCCGGGTCATAAAATTATCATCAGGTTCATCATGTATCACATGTCTTACACCGACTAACTTTGGATGCCTGGAAAATTCTATAAGTTGCTTTTCAATTTCAGGCGAACACAAATCAACCCAACCTACAATACCTTTAATAAAATCAAATTCCTCTGAAAGTTGAATCAACCAATTTGTTTCATCTAATGATTGCCTTGCCTGCACAGCAATTGAACCGTCGAAACCAACGGAGTTTAATTCATTTTCTAAGTCGGAAGGAAAAAAATCTTTTTTTAAAATACTCATGTTTTCAGCAATCCATGAATAATCTATCGTATTGTATTTCCAAAAGTGCTGATGGGCATCAATTTTCATTTCTATTCTCTATTTCGATTTTTTATTTCAATAAGAATTTTTGAAACAATCCCCGTGTTTGTATCCCAAAATTTAAAAGCCTCCGGAGTTTCCTTAAACGGGAATATTTTTGTAATCAAATCAGTGAAAGGTTTTTCTTTCTTTTCAAACATACCGATAATTGATGGGAAAACCTGAAGGGCATTACGCGATCCGTAAATATTGACTTCTTTACGCACCAGAAGTGGTGCTTCAATAGGTACTTCATGTTTCGGATAACCAATAAAAACAATACGTCCGGCAAAGCAAACCGAATCAAGGGCCATTTTATAAGTAGGTTGCGAACCGGCAGCTTCAATTACCACACTGGCTCCTTCGTTGTTTGTTAATTGGAAAATTTTTTCCAATGCATTTTCTTTTTTAGAATTAATACAAAATGTGGCGCCAAATTTTTTAGCCTGCGCTAATTTTGAATCATCAATATCTACAACAATTACAGTGGCGCCTTTTCGAAGGCAAGCCAGTAATGCCCCCATGCCAATTGTCCCGCATCCTAGAATGGCCACAGTGTCTGATTCGGAAACTTCGCCACGGTTTGCCCCATGATATCCTACACTTAAGGGCTCTACCAAAGAAAGTTCCTGTAACGATAATGTTTTGCTTGCAAATATTTTTTCAAAAGGAACAGCAATCCGTTCCGTAAGCGCCCCTTCCCGCTGTACTCCCAATGTTTGGTTGAATTCACAAGTGTTAGGTCGGCCAGCGCGACATGCAGGACAAACGCCACAATTTGTATAAGGTGAAACAGTCGCTTTGTCGCCAATTTTTATTGTGTCAGGCACTTCTGCGCCTTTATCTATGATAATACCGCTAATTTCGTGTCCGGGAATACGTGGCAAAGTCACCAGTGGCATTAGTCCTCTATATGAATTTAAATCGCTGCCGCAAAGCCCCAGGTAGTGGACTTCTAATAATACATCCCTGGTACTCATAACCGGTTCCGGTATTTCAACTGCTGAAATTACTCCTTTTTCCTTGATTGCAAATGCTTTCATTCTATTCTCCTAGTTTATAAATCCGTTCAATAAGTTGCCACTTTTCATCTGCTGTAGCTAGTCCTGAAGATTTTTGAAATTTCGAAACAAAAGATTCCCACTCGCTTTGCTTTGGTTTCACTGCTAATTCAGCCATAGCTTTGTCATGGTCGAAATCTGCAACCGTATCCATTATCATGAACAAGCGGTTTTTGAAAAGGTATATTTCCATGTCAATAATTCCCACGTCTTGCATGCCTTTTGTAATTTCTGGCCAGGCGTTGCCCTTGGCATGGACTTTTTTATATTCTTCAATCAGTTTCGGATCATCTTTCAATTCAAGTGTTTTGCAATATCGCTTGAAGGAATTGTATTTGTTTTTTTCAGTATAGCCTTTCACAGTTTAACATTTAATAAGTAATAAATTAAAGATAACAGTATAAAATTTTTCATCATAAACCGGAAAAAGTATAAGATTCTCCTGGTTTTGTAGCAACGTCGTAAATAAAAGTATTTTTTAATTCAAACTTTTTTAAGTTGGCCTTTTCAGAAACAACAGGCTTCTTAATTTCCGGAACCTGGAAAAAAGGATTTGGGTTTTCTCCTTTAGCTGAAATCAGCCTTATTTTGCCTTCAGCCTTTAATGGATTATAAGAACATATTCTGCAATTACCACCAAGTATTGACTTAATTGTAAGTTTTGAAATTTTACCATCTTTCCATTCCATAAATTCAATTTTGAAACCTCCACGGGCACAAAGACCTTTAATATTGCCATTTTTCCATACATCCGGTAATGCCGGAAGTACCTGGATAGCTCCATCGTGACTTTGCATGAGCATTTCTGCAAGGCCGGCAGTAAAACCAAAATTTCCGTCAATCTGAAAAGGCGGGCAGGCATCGAAAAGGTTCGGGTATGTGCCACCCTTGCCGTCGAAATCGATATGGTTATAATCGCATTTGTCCACAAGGCTTATTTGGTCGGTCATTAATTTATATGCGTGATTGCCATCGAGAAATCGCGCCCAAAGATTAATTTTCCAATTCATAGACCATCCGGTCGACGGGTCACCTCGGTAAATAAGTGAAGTTCTGGCAGCATCAAAAAGTTCAGGAGTGCGTAATGGCGATATTTGGTTTGAAGGATAAGCCCCAAACAAATGAGAAACATGCCTGTGATGATCCTGCGGGTTATCCCAATCTTCAATCCATTCCTGTAATTGACCATACTGGCCAATTTGCAAAGGAGGTAACCGTTTTAATGTTTCTTTGATTTTAGAAACAAATTCTTCATCAGTTTTCAGAATTTCTGCGACTTTTATGGTTTTAGTGAAAAGATCGAAAAGTAATTCGTTATCCATTGTTGTGCCTTCCGAAATTGAAGATTCGGGATGTGACTGAGGAGAATTTTCCGGCGAAATGGAAGGGCAAACTACCAGCCATTTGTGCTTAGGTTCTTCCACCAAAAAACTAAGATAAAACTCAACGGAGCCTTTCATTATCGGGTAAACTGATTTCAGATATTTCTTATCTCCGTTGTATTCATACTTTTCCCACAGATGTTGACTGAGCCAAGCGCCACCCATCGGCCACATACCCCAATAGGAGCCATCAATTGGCCCATTCATACGCCAAATATCGGTATTGTGGTGCAGCACCCAACCCTGAGCCCCATACATGTCCTTAGCAGTCTTTTTCCCTGTCTCAGAAACCTCCTTGATCATTTGGATAAACGGCTCGTTCATCTCGCTTAGGTTGGTAACTTCCGATGGCCAGTAATTCATTTCAGTATTTATATTTACTGTGTATTTGCTGTCCCAGGGAGGATAAAGCTGATCGTTCCAAAGCCCCTGAAGTGTTGTTGGCTGACCGCCTGGTTGGGAAGATGAAATTAAAAGGTAACGGCCAAACTGAAAATATAAAGCTACTAATTGCGGATCATTTCCTTTAGCAAACTGCTCTATCCTAACATTAGTAGGATTTTTGACTGAATCAGTTTTACCTAAGTCAACGCTTACGCGATTAAAAAACTTTTGAAATGTCTGAATATGATTTTGCAAAATTTGTGAATAGTCTTTTTTCAAGGCAGATTGTAGATAACTGCCTGCCTTTTCACCAGCATTGGCACTAATATCGTTATAATTTTTAAAGCTTGAAGCTATGGAAACGTAAACCGTTGCAGAATTTGCATTTATTATAAAGATTGCATTGTCGGTCGTAGAAATAGTTCCGCCTTCGGTAACAATTTTAACCTGGGCCTGAAATTTTACATCGCCCTTTACTGCATCGCAATCGCCCGTTTTACCTGATAAAATAAGTTTATCATTGCCTTCTGTTGAAATATCAATTTTTGTAGGCCTGTCCATTGACGCTGAAAAATTAAGCTTGCCTGGCTTGCTTGCTGTTATGCGGACAATGATAACCTGGTCGGGAATTGACGCAAAAACTTCGCGTTTGTATGTTACTCCGCCAATATCGTAACGAGTAGTTGCCAATGCTTTTTCAATATTCAGTTCCCTGTAATAATTGGAGAAATTTTCGTGTCCCGGGAACGAAAGATTAAGGTTGCCGACTGTCTGGTATGGCATTCCGTTTGAAATTTTAGTAATAAATTTCTGGTTCACTAAATCCTGGGCTTCTTTAAATTTTCCTTCAAAAATCAATTGCCTTACTTTTGGAAGCGCTTCTTTCGCATCAGGATTATCATTACGATTTGGTTGACCAGCCCATACCGTATTCTCATTGAGCTGAATTTTTTCTCTATAAGGGATTCCGAATATCATGGCGCCCAAACGGCCATTACCCACCGGTAAGGCTTCAACCCATTGTTCAGCAGGACGATTGTACCAAAGTTTTAGCAAAGTATCGTTTTGGGCAGTTAAATTAAATATTGATAGCAAACAAAAAATAATAAGAATAAGTTTAGTTCTCATGAAATTGTTACTTGGCTCAAATTATTTTATAAATTGCGCGATTGAATGTATTATTATTTTAATTAAAAGATATATTTCGACTTTTCTCAATATGACATCAATAAAAATGATGTCCGGCTTTTTCAAAAAAAATTGTTAATGCAAAAATTGGTCTTAATATCACCTGCAAGCACTTATTTTAATATTAGTTTTGCAGAAAAAGATGATCCTTTACCTGTAATATTTAAAAAGTAAATTCCAGGTTTCAACCCAGAATTGATAGTCATTTCGTCGCTCAATATAGAATTTGAATAAACTTTTTGACCGAAAAGGTTTATGATATTAATTTTATTTCCTACAAAATAATCAGGTAACTTTATGTTAAAGGTACCTGAAATTGCCGGATTGGGAAAAACCAATGTATTGGGATAAATTTCAGAATTATTAATACCGACATTTGGCTCTACGGTTATACTATATTCTAATGAAGTAATAGCCCCACAGTTATTGGTGTATGTTGCTATGATTGATGTGCAAGTACCGTCAGGATGAATGGTTTGTTTATTCCATGAACCTGAAGTGCCGCATCCGTTCCAGCTCCACGAGCTGTCTTTACCTGCTTGCGGGGAAAGAATAATAGAGTCGCCAAAAATACAGGTTATTTTATTTGTATTTATTATCTTGCCATTATTAACCTGCAAATAAGGAATTATAGGCGTTTGTGGACATTCAACTGTTTTTGTGCTGACAAAAGTTGTAATACTATTAGAATCTATAGTCGTATAAAAGGAACTATCATTTAAGTCGATGGTTCCCTCATAACTTAAGTTCTTAATTGCTGATGTGGTATATTTCATAACGCGGTTTACCGTATCATTTTTAAATGTGAATGTTTGGTTCTTGGATGACCCATTTAAGTTGACAACTACAAGAACATTTTCAGTGCCTTTAAATGCAGTGACATACACTCCTGGTTGGGGTTGATAGGTTGCATCTATTCTGTTATACCCTGGCCGGATAAATTTTGAAAACTGCGCCATGGTATAACCCTTTTTTTTAATGGTGCCATTTATATTAATCAGGTTGCACCCTGGCTTTACTAACCACCACCAAATATATGCACTCATATTATCATACATGCAATCGGTAATTTCCTTGGCCATAGAGGTACAGGTAAAAATATCATCATTATTATAATAATTCTCTGTCATCCATACTCTTTTTCCTTTTTTAAGGGCATTTACATAGTAAAAGGGTTTTACGCCATAAAGATGACCACCTATAAATGTTATTTTAGATGAGGCAACAGAATCATTTAATGTTGAGTCAGATAATTTTGTATCAAAGTTAAAGGCTTCCGGTATCATAACAGGCTTACCAATTGCTGATGCATTATTCTTACAAAAGTTTTTAAACTGCACAGCATTCCATGTGCAGGACTCATAATCTACTATTATGTTAGGTTCATTTTGAATGGATATCACGTCTACATTACCTATACTATCGCAGAAAGTTTTTAGAAAGTTGGCATAGTCTGGGTAAGATGTGGTTTTAAGCTCGCCTCCGACTTTGCTGTTATTCGTTTTCATTGAAGCCGGAGGTGTCCATGGCGAGGCCAATATTATTGCCCCACGAGCCTTGGCTTTTATTGCATTCATCTTTTCATCGGCCCATAATGAATCCGGATCTATACGTACCCGCAAAATACTTAAGCCCAACTGGCTGTTATTGTCATTATTAAATGCAATATTTGCATCGGTTTCACTAATTTGTCCATGCCAGGCTGTTGATGCCCCAAACCCATCAATATATTGTTTTACTTTTGTTCCATCAATATAAGTTACCTGAGCATTTGAAACGACAGTCATAAAAAGAAAACCACTAATAATAAATACATTTTTATTCATATAATATTTTTTTTTTGAACAATTTATTCATTAATTATTTTTGCAAACCACCTTTTAAATAGTCCTAAAGTTTGGATCAATGATAAAATCTATCAAATATTAATTTACGGAAGGATTTTAAATCTGTCTTGAATAAATAGCTTTCGATCATAGTTTCCCAAAATTTTTGGAGGCCATTAATTCATATAATTTAAATAAATAGGTTAACAGTGAACCAATAAAAAAAGTATTATTTATTGTTTAATAAAACTTGAATATTTTAATTTTCCAAAGTTATCAGTGATTTTAACCAGGTAAAATCCTTGTGGAAGTGATGAGATTGAAACTGCTCGAGAATTTATTTTATTATGAATTACTTGCCCTGAAATATTGATAAAATAAATATCATTGGGAGAATCGACTCCAGAAAAATAAATCACATCCTGTGCAGGGTTTGGAAAAATAAAAAATTGACATTGCTCGCTCAAAACTGTAATATCGTTTGGAATAGTACCATTAGAATAATTTTCAACTGAATCTGCAAAAGCCCCTAATGTAGCACTTGGCAAACTACTGGAATTTGAATATGTAAGTTTTCCACCTTTATGGCTGGCAAAAACCTTATCTCCAGGTTTAATCAAATTTGTCAGTTTAAGAACAATAATATTATTTGATCCTTTCTTTAATGTAACGGATGTTACCGGGTTGTTAACATTATTTACTGTTACTGTAAATGAGCTATTATCAAAAACTGCCGGAACAGCATTCATGGCAAGACCAGTATTAACAAGAACCGAATCGCCTGTATTAAACACTTGTAAACTTGCAACATTCGATTGTACAAACAAAATATCGTCAAAATAATACTCACCTATTTTGAATTTTTGAAAAACTATCCGTAAACTATCTTGAATTGTTGCTGCGCCATTGTTGCCGCAAATCAATATGTATTTTGTCCATTTTGTCGAAAGCGTGACATCAAGTGTAGCAAGTTCATTGTAGTTATAATCGCCAATAATTGCATGAACACTTGATTTTGTTGGACTTTTGATCCAAAAGCTGGCCCTGTAAAATTCCCCGTGAGGCGCAGGGATATCTTCATTACCTAATTGAATGTCCCAATAATTAACAGACACCTGGGTAATTTTTAAATAAGCAGCTTTATTGCCAGAATGTGATACTGTATCAATAATTTTACATAAAGCTTTACCGGAACCGGCATCGTAAAGCCAACCCATTGTACCGACAGGTGGCACAAATGTCATGGTGTCAAACAATTCGAAACCACCATTGATATTTAAAGTATCCTGACCTTTTATGTTTAAAGCCAGAAAAGATGTACAAATAAGACATATTATAAAAAATCTTTTCATAACCATTTTATTAAAGTTTATTGTAAAATTAGAAAATTATTGTATTGTAAAATTATGGATTTTTAAATGCTAAACGTGAATAAACCTGTCAATTATATATCACAAATCATTCACATAAAAAAGGTACTGAGTACAGAAAAACTAATCAATTGATTTATTAAAAAATTATTTTAAACCCAATGGCATTTTCACAAGGTATATTTTTAGGTGTTTCGATAACCAATTCCTCTTGCCGTTGCGTCCATTTTAGTTTCTCGGCACTTCCCAATAAATAAATATTTTTAATCTTTTTCCCGGAAACTGAATTCAACGATAAAGATTTTACGACAATTTTTTTGGATTTTGGAACAACCAGGCAAAAAACATATATCGTATCTTTTTTTGAGGTAAACCTGAAATCATTTTCAGTGTAATGAATTCCTTTAAATTCGCCGAATGTACCTTCATGTATCGCGGTAGGTCCTTCTTCAGCTATAATCCAGGGACGTGTTCCAAAAATACCTTCACCATTAACATCCAACCATTTTCCAATGGCTTGAAGCACGTTAATTTGTTCCTGA
>Ga0182021_10008144_pt1 | contig 12430 bp, 12 predicted proteins | sample 612E3MmetaG_FD_120493 | JGI IMG/M metagenome (GOLD analysis project Ga0182021, IMG submission 120493) | Permafrost microbial communities from Stordalen Mire, Sweden - 612E3M metaG (Illumina Assembly) | ecosystem: Environmental > Terrestrial > Soil > Wetlands > Permafrost | place: Sweden...
CACCGCCCGTCTGCGTTTCATGGCTTCAGCCATGAAAGTATGAATATAAAACTCATCGAAGAATAGATTATCCCTGTAAACAAGTGTCGGTTCATGGACTGTCGGCAGCCGCATGCCGGTTTTTAATTCCAATTCACGGGTCACATAGGGCGCCAACAGATTGCGCTGCCAAAGCCAGAGTGGCGCGTTCTGGATGCGCAAATCGCGCGCCGGTTCGCAGAACGGCATGATCAGATTCGGGGCATTCAGGATGATCTTTAGCATGAAAGCTTGCTGTTTATAACGTAGATAACTTAACCTGATTTCAAGGGGTAGAGGGTAATAATGAATCTTCAGTTGAGATTACTGTACAGAGCTCGTTAATTCTTGTAGGGCAGGTATTTCTTTTCCTCTTCATTTTTATCGGAGATGACCAGAGCTATGATATCGGTGCCGGGTCGATGCGTATGGCACAGGTGGGGTCGCCGCGTGCGATACAGGCGATCTCTTCAGCATCAAATATCTTACCACTGCTCAGCCAATAGAGCGATTCCTGGATAAGCCCCACAGCAAGATGACAAACTGGTTCATTTGCTTTTCGCTGCCAGCAAAGCGGACAGCGTTCAATCGACCAATATAACTTTCCATCCTTTTCCTCAACATGCACACGCTGATCGCTATGATCATTGAACAACCTGGCGAAAGAATTTGCACCGTTCCGCAACCTTGCAGGAAAGGGTAGGAGCCTGTATGCCAGCTCCGTGAACCCCAACATTTTGCCATACTCGCGCAATCCGTACTGGAAACAAGCCCTCCCCACCCGCAAAGCCGTCCCGCGTCCACCTTGAGGCCCATAAATTAATTCGAGCGATTCAAAGAGCTTGCCAACCCTGTCAAAGGGAAATGTTTTATCAGAGCGGGCGGCTGGATAATGATCTATATACAAAGGAAGCGAGGCAACCCGAAGTGTGGCATTTAACCCTTCCCGCCCTAGGACTTCCTCCATCGCTAACAGGATGATTCGTCCCATGCATTCAGGATAAAAATATTCGGTCATGATAAAGGCTGCGGTTCGTCCAGGAAATCCTTAAGTTTCTGGCTGAATAATGCACGCTCTTCGAGCATCATAAAATGACCGGCCGTGGGAAAACGTTCGATACGCGATTGGGGTATTCCTTTTTTCATGGGTCGCCATTGATGAGGATTAACCACCTTGTCCTTGTCGCCGTAGAATCCCAGAGCTGGAACTTTGATCTGATTGAGCAAAGGCCGCAGGTCCGTGCGACGGAGCGAAGCGATGGAAAGCAGAAAAGACTCAAGAGTGGTCCGTGAAAGGTCGTGGTCCATCATTTCCGGAAAACGAGGGTCCGTACAAATTTGCCGGGAATAATAATATTTCATAAAGGCACGAAACGGACCCATGAAATTGAAAATCATGAATGCGATCGGTCGCTGGCCGGCCAATTTTAGGAGCGGGGCAAGCGATGAGCCGACTATCGGAGAACCCGCCACAATTACCTTGCTCACGCGTTCCGGGTATTTGATCGCCACCGAAAGACTGACGGTTCCACCCATGCTGTGCCCCACCAGTGGCGCCCGCACAATACCAAGCTGTTCCATAAATTGATTGACGAGGCTTACAAAATCCTGCACATCGTACGTTTCACGCTTACGACCCGATTCGCCAAAACCCCAGAAATCGAGGGCGTATGTGCGATAGGACGCGCCTAAATAAGCCATGGTCTCCTGCCAGAGGCCCCACGAACCTAGCCAGCCATGCAGAAGGATTACAGGCTTTCCTCTGCCATAGACTTCATAATGAACAGTTCCCTGATCGGTACTTAATGAAGACATAACAATTGCTTTCTGGTATAGAAATTTAAAATTTCGATTTTCTGCGATGTGTGATTCTTATTTACCGGACTCCATCACCGCTAATATACTGTAAAGCAATTCCAATAAAACCGATTTAACCTGCTTTTTATCTGTCGCGATGCAGGGCAAAATCTTGCTCTTTTTATCGAGGCGCAAGGCATTACGCATATCCTCCAATTCCCAGGCGTCACCCAGGTCTTGCTTATTGGCGGCAACAACGTAGGGGGTTGGAGCGTACGCCCTGAATGTTTCGAGAATCGTGCGCGCTTCACGGAAGGTTTCAGGGCGGGTTGAATCGACTAGGACAATAAAACCGAGCATACCCTCGGACAAAATCTCCCACATAAAGTCGAAACGTTTCTGACCGGGTGTCCCAAACAGATATAGGACCAGATCGTCATCCACAGTGATGCGACCGAAATCCATCGCTACCGTTGTAGAATCCTTCACGGAGCGCTCTGTTTTAGTGCTGATCTTACGTTCGGTTGCGACCACTTCAATTTCACTGACGGCCTGGATAAACTGTGTTTTGCCGGCGCTGAAGGGACCTGTGACCACCATTTTGACCGTTTGCATAATTCCTCTTTTTCCTTCCCGGTTAGGTTAAATCTTCTGTATACGTCCGATCAATTTGTTTATTAGATTCCGCTGTTCCTGTTTATCCTGGGTTGGGAACATTTTGGGATTTAACTGGAGCGGCGCTGTCGTAGGACGCACCATTTCGACCAAACCGGCTTGGATCAATCCATAGATGATCCGGCGGATTTCCATGTCGTTCAATTTCGCCGCTGAGGCGATCTGCTTCATCGTATTCTTCGGGTCGATATACTTGACCACCCGCCATTCCTCTACACTTAAATTGAGATTGGTCATCGGACGGTCGGTGAACTTGAGGGCCAGGTCGAGGCTCGGAATCTCATCCTGCAACGTCTCCCATTCACGCAGTTGACGGGACCCTTCGATGATCAGGTTTTCAAGATTAAGCTTTACATTGATTCGATCTTCGGGGGGCAGGAGTTCATTCTCGAAACGGAAGGTACCCTCCACCCATGTAAACAGGCGGCGGATGATGTCCATAAAATAAACTTGTAAATTAAGCAGGATGTCTTCCTGGGAAACATAGCCGGCATTGATGAGCAATAGTCCGAGCTCTTTATCGGTCATGACCCCAGCCCGTTCACCGATGGTTCGATATTGATTAACGCTTAATTTGTTGGCTTTATGTAATATGGCAGCCAGCCCATTATCTTCCTTGCCGATGCGGGCATAAGCCAATTTTCCATCGCGGAAGGATACATGCGCCTGCTCCGACGGCCCGTCTACGACCAGGGTGCCGGTCTTCCTCGCCAGGTTAATGAGATTCAACAATTGTGTTACCGTGAAATCGCGCAAATTTCCACGTAATGCCATGGCACCTCAACAAAGGCCCTTTGGGGGCGACTAAAAAGATTATACATGGGGAATGAGAATTGGTAAATTGGTAAATTGGGGATTATGGGAAAATCGAAAGGGAAATGACAGGTTCGGGCCTCGGTAGAACATAAATCGAAGAAATATTGATAGAAAAGGGCGCCAACGACAAGGACGGAACAAATGTCCTCTTTTGTCGATTTCGTATCTCTTGATTGATATTCTATTTAAAAGTCCATAAGTCGGAATTCGTTATTTCACATTTCTTACCATAATCCTTGTTTGTTACCGAAATCAGATTATAACCAATCTAACCTTACATAATTGGATCTATGGAAAGAGTGTATTCTTCTATTGATCGCTAGATGCAATACCCTCGTTGAAAATATATTACATCTCGAAGAAGGATTTTTCAATTGGCATAAACCACGTTTTCGATCATACAATTAGTATAGCCCTGTAAATATTTACCTTTTTGGGGAGGGGCAGGCCCCGTCTTATTGGTTGTGTATTCGCCAGAGTGTCTCTCCCCATGTTACGGCAAGTATTCGGGATTCTGAATTTATTGGTATAGTTTTCCCATTGATGAGGTAGGCATATACTTTTCCTCCCGGCACATTTGCACCTTCCTCCTTCTGTTGATAAACTACGGCTTGTCCATCTTGTGCAATGCTTATATCCGATGCATCCCAGATGTCTTTAATTTCAGCAAGCTTCTGTCCTTGGCTCGTAAACGCCCATTGACTCGGATATGTCACGGGATAGGCCGATAGTCCATCGGGCGCATTCGGGTTGTACATTTCTGGGTAACCTTGTGGAGTGAACGGTTGACCGTTGGCTAATGGATCAAGCAGTGTAAATACACCATTCACGTCACCCCCCAGATATTCATGATTGTTATCATCGGTAATCCATCCATACCACAAGCCGAATTTTTCTCCCGGGACCGCCAACCTCGCTAACTGCTCGCCCTGAGCATCAAAAATGTAAATCAATTGCTCGGTGTGTGTGGGTGTTCCTTCATTATTGGTAATGGCAATTCCAGAACGCCCAAAGTAAAGCGTTGGTATTGCGCCCTCACAACAACCTGGTGGAAGATTTAGGGGAAACGTGGTTGTGCTTTTTGAGGATAATGTGTAAATTGCCACTCGTTCTCCATGAGTGTCACTTTCGACCCAGGCGACAGAAGTACCGTCCGGTGACCACACGGGCTCCTGGCGACTAATCAGGTTATCGCTCCCATAATTAGCATTTTCCGGTTGTCTTGCAATTTGAAGTGCTGCTTCTGTAGATGGACTTAACAGCCAGATATTGGCAAGAGATTCCAAATTCATTGCTTGACCTTGTGTAATAGTAGACACTACTTCCCGAGGAACAGAGCGATAAGCCAACCACTTGCCATCCGGTGAAATATGCGGGGCGAAGTTATAACCCCAGGATGTCAACTGTTTAAGCGACTGTGAGGACATGTTCCAGGTATAAATATCGCCTACGCTACCTTTGCGATTTGTCAATAGCAAAATAATTGGCTGGCTAAAAGAGCCAGAGGTATCGTTTTTCGGTTCTGTGCTAAGAACAGGCGGGAGATTAGTCGCGGGTGATGCTGTGGTCGCTATTACACTCGAGGGAGAGAGCATTTCGGTTGACTTTGGGGCAGGTTTAGCAGAGTTGCAAGCGAGTAAAACTATAATCAGGACCATGCCTATTGGTATGATGGAGTTATGGAATTTTTTATACATGTTAATTGGTCTCCGTGATTAATCGTGGGATGCGATGCCCTCGTTGACAATATCTTACATCTGGAAGTATGATTTTCCAACAGATTTTAATCATGTTTTTGACCATACAATGGGAGCGAACTTGCAAATCCTTGCTGTTGACATAGGCACGGGCACCCAGGATATCTTTCTATACGATTCCAGACTCGATATCGAGAACGGTTTCAAGCTGGTATTACCTTCACCTACCATGATTGTCCATCGGCGTATCAAAGCCGCGACGCAATCTCGTACACCGATCCTGCTAACCGGCCACCAAATGGGAGGGGGGCCATCCGCCTGGGCTGCTGAAGCTCATGCCCGCGCTGGTCTTTTGGTGTATGCTACAGAAGACGCGGCCCTTACACTTGACGACGAACTAAAAAAAGTGGAAGCACTGGGGATCAAGATTATCACCGAAGATGAAGCCGACCGGATATCATCCGATGTCCTTCATATTGAACTGCGCGATTTTGATTTTGAAGCAATCGCCGGAACCTTTGGTCGTTTCGGTATTTCGCTGCGCGACCTCGATGCGGCTGTTGTCGCCGTTTTTGATCATGGTGCGGCACCCCCCGGAGTCTCCGACCGGAAATTTCGCTTCGATTACATCGACCGACGTATTAAGGATAAAAACTCGCTTTCAGCTTTTGCTTATCTTTCCTCAGAGATCCCTCAGAGCATGTCCCGTCTGCAATCAGTGGCTAACTCGGCCCATGGACTGGATTTCCCACTGATCGTAATGGATACTGCACCGGCGGCCATACTTGGCGCGACCTTCGATCCGGTCGTTGCAAAACGTGAAATCAAAATAATCGCCAATATAGGCAACTTTCACACGTTAGCTTTCAGGCTGGGACAAATTGGTATCGAGGGAGTCTTCGAGCATCACACCGGTGAAATTAACCTCCCAAAACTCGAATCGCTCCTGCGCGCCCTGGGGGATGGGTCACTTAAAAATAAGGACGTCTTCGATGACAATGGGCACGGGGCTTTGATATATGGCAAAGAAAGCTATAAATTTGGAATCGACGAATTTGATGTGGTTGTCACCGGCCCGCGGCGTTCGATATTCCTTGATAGAGGGACTGACACACCTACCTTGAAACCGTATTTCGCCGTCCCCTTTGGCGATATGATGATCACCGGTTGTTTCGGAATGCTGGCAGCTGCGGCAGAAATATTACCGAACCTGGCAGCGACCATTCATAGTTCGATGAGAAGCGTAAACCCGCATGGCAATACACCCTGGGACGTGGATTAGATTCAAGATTTCTTTGAAAAGGTCAAAGGAAGGCAGATTAGTGTAACAGGAGAATATAAATTGAACCAACACCTTCACCTTATCACGCTCGGTGTAAATGATTTTGAACGCTCGTTTAAGTTTTATTCACAAACACTGGGATGGAAGCCTGCCAGCGCCAGCAGTGAAGATGTCGCTTTCTTTCAATCCGGTGGAGTTGTGTTGGCTATTTATCCGCGCGAAAAATTGGCAGAAGATGCACTAACTCCACCAGATGGAAGCGATTTTCATGGTATGACCCTGGCTTATAACGCTCGGACTGAAACCGAAGTGGATGATATTATCCGCGACCTGAAAACCAGAGGAGTACATATCAAAAAGGAACCCCAAAAAGTCTTCTGGGGCGGATACAGTTCCTATTTTGCGGACCCCGATGGCTTCCTCTGGGAAGTGGCCTACAATCCGTACTTTCTATTCGATGAAAATGGGAATTTGAAGCTTGAATAAAATGGTGGTACGGGTTTTGGATTTTTATATGTATTTACTTGGCGAGTACAACTAACCTCACAAGACCAGAATATTTTTATTGGGTTATGAGGAAGATTGGAAATATACCCACACCTAAAAATTTACTCCAGATTGCAGGATGATATTTGTATAGGGTGTACACTCGCCTGTTCGGATAATCGCTTTAGTTACTTTGGTTAATTTCTTGAATTCTTCATGACTGACCAGTTCAATCGGGATGCCTTTTGTCAGGGCCGTTATTTCCTGGTACATCGATGAACTTTTTACAACAATTTCTTCCGCCATAATGATTTTTTCTATCACCAATTCATTCAACAAGGGTGTTAAGACATCCATAAATTTCACGACACCTTTTGTAACCGCCAGGTCGATTCTCTCAACATTCTTGTCAATTGGCAGGCCGACATCGCAAACAACGATCCTGTCAGTGTGGCCGAGAGATCCCATCACTCTCAATAAATCTTCGTTTAAGATGCCGTCTTTTTTCATAAAACCTCCTATTCCAAATTAAATGCCTTTGAAAGCGCCTTATGCATAGCTTCCACAGGCGCATTCAAACCTGTCCAAAGCTTGAAGCCGATGGCTCCCTGGTAGACAAGCATGCCCAGACCGTCGACTATTTTTGCACTTCGATCTTGTGCTTCATTCAAAAATGGGGTAATGGGTGTATGGATCACATCGCAGACAACCATTGAGGATGTTATAGAATCATAATTTATATCTGGTTTTTCATGGACATTTGGGAAGAGACCGATCGATGTTGCGTTCACTAAAATGTCCGTATCGCTCGGTATGGGATATGGTCCTTGCCATTGAATGAAGCTGGCTTTTGCTGGCGTTTTCGAATTCAGGAGTTCAGCTAATACCTTGCCCCGTTCGGGAGAGCGATTAACAATCGTGATCTGATGTGCGCCTGCCAGAGCCAGTTCCACTGTGATCGACCGGGCAGCACCGCCGGCGCCAAGCACCAACACATTTTTTCCATTGGGGTTAACGCGTGCATCATGCGTCAACGCGTATATAAACCCCTTGCCGTCTGTGTTTTCACCAATCAACTTATCGCCCTCCCGGATGACGGTATTCACTGCACCCATTAAGGCAGCATCCGGTTTGACCTCATCGAGATATTTCAAGACTTCCACCTTATGCGGAATAGTTAAATTAATTCCCTTCATATTGAACGCCCTCAGCCCTTGCATGGCAACGCCCAGATCCTGTGGTAACACTTCAATGGTCAGGTAGCGCCAGTTCAGGTTCAAGGCTCGAAAACCGGCTTCCTGCATCACCACCGTGGGATTTTCAGAAACCGGGTGACCAAAAACGCCTACCAATTCTGCTTTGTAATTTGGGTTTGAAGACATGGATTGTATCCTTGATAATTCAATTAAGGTTTTTCATTTATGATTTTATATAGGTGCTATTTGATTCGGTTTCTGATTGCAAATCAATAGAGCTTCAGGTAGATACGCAAGGTTCAAGAGATAAGTCTTTCTGACCTATGCTCATTATTTTGGCAATCTATCACTCTGAAAACTTTTACAAGTTGGATATTAAGCATTCCAACCTTTTTACGAGTAATTCTATTTTAAGCTTATTCAATCCCTAAATACGATTTACGCACCATCTCATCTGCCTCGAGTCTGGCAGCCGTATCGGCAAGAATGATCTCACCCGTCTGGATCACATAACCACGGTTCGCGATGGAAAGCGCCATTAAGGCGTTTTGCTCCACCAACAAAATGGTTGTACCTTCCTTGTTGATTTGCTGGATCGTATTAAAGATGCTTTCAACCAAAATGGGAGCCAGCCCCATGGAAGGTTCATCCAGAAGCATCAAGCGTGGATGAGCCATCAGGGCCCGCCCGATGGCGAGCATCTGTTGTTCACCTCCGGAAAGCGTCCCGGCCACTTGCTTTTGCCGCTCCTTAAGGCGAGGAGCCGTGCTGCAGACTCGCTCCTGATCATCCCCAATAGCCTTGTTATCTACGCGACTATAAGCGCCTAAATCGAGGTTTTCGCCTACCGTTAAGCGCGCAAATATTCCACGCCCCTCAGGAACCATGACAACGCCCTTATAGACGATCTCGTGGGCTTTAAGTTGGGTTAAGTCCTCGCCATCCAGCCGGATGCTCCCTTCGCGCGGCTTTTGAAGACCGGAGATTGTTTGCAAAGTCGTTGTTTTACCTGCGCCATTGGCACCGATGAGCGAGACAATCTCACCGCGTTCAACGGTTAGAGTAATGCCTTTCAGGGCATGGATTTTCCCGTAGTATGTATGAATATTGGAGATTTCGAGCATCGGCATGGTTTATTCCTTGCTTTTTTCTTTGACGCCGGAAGCGGCGCGTCCCAGGTAGGCTTCTATAACTTTGGGATTGCGTTGAATCTGAGCGGGTGTGCCTTCGGCGATCTTCGCGCCGTAATCCAGGACTGCAATCTGCTCGCTTATACCCATCACCACACGCATGTCGTGCTCGATCAACAGAATGGTAATCTGCAATTCATCGCGCAGCCTGCGGATAAAGTGCATCATGTCTTTCGTTTCATTGGGATTCATGCCGGCTGTGGGTTCGTCAAGAAGCAGTAATTTTGGCTTGCAGGCCAAAGCACGGGCAAGTTCCAGTCGGCGTTGCGCCCCATAAGGAAGGTTGTGAGCTACTTGATCACCGAGTCCCGAAAGACCGACGAAATCCAGGAGTTTGCGAGCCTCCGCTAAAGCGAGCTCTTCCTCTTTTTTCTGACGAGGTGTACGAAAAATAGCTTCCATCCAATTAGTGTGCAGATGGCTGTGCTCGCCGACGAGAATATTTTCCAGAGCGCTCATGTTCGAGAACAAACGAATATTCTGGTAGGTTCGGGAAATTCCGCTGTAGGTGATTTGATCCGGTGTTAAGCCAACCAAAGACTTATCATAGAAGATGATCTCGCCTGAATCTGGCGTATAAAAACCGGTAATGCAGTTATAAAACGTGGTCTTTCCTGCCCCATTGGGACCGATCACGCTGAAAATGGAATGTTCGGGGATGACCAGATCAACCTCGTTGACTGCCATCAACCCGCCAAAATGTTTAATGAGTTGGCGTGTTTCAAGTGCAATTGTCATGGTGAATTTCTTCCATTATCAGTTTCCGGCCGATCCGAGGTTGTAATATTTTTGGAAAGAACATCCAGTTTTCGTCGGGAGGACGGGATTAACCCGGCAGGACGCATGATCATCATGACAACCAACAATGCGCCGAAGGCCAGGACACGGTAGTTTTCCAATTCACGCAGGACTTCGGGCAGGCCTTTAAGAACGAAGGCTCCCGCAATCACGCCTGGTATGCTGCCCATACCCCCAACGATTACCAGACACAAAACGTTGATGGAAACCATCAGGTTGTGATCTTCCGGGCCGGTAAACTGGTTACGAGATGCAAACAATACGCCTCCTAAACCGGCAAAGGCTGCGCCAATTGCAAAAGCCATTAGTTTGGTTTTCAGTAAATTAATTCCCATCGCACGTGCTACAGTTTCGTCCTCGCGCATGGCTTCCCAAGCGCGCCCGACTCGTGAGTTTTGCAGCCGGTTGGTAACGAAGATGATTAACATCACGGCTAAAAGAATTAAATAAACAAAGTCAACATCGCTGGAGAAGGGTTTCCCGAACAGGGTCGGACCTCCGACATTGCTAACACCTTTTGGACCCCCGGTGAATGCAGTAAGAATATCGCTCTTGAGCAGGATCCCAATGATTTGGCCGAATCCCAGCGTGACGATTGCAAGATAATCGCCGCGCATCCTAAGCACAGGGATACCCAGCAAAATGCCGGCGATGGCAGCCAACAGAATGCCGATCGGCAAAGTGATCCAGAAACTCCACAAAAGATGTTGTGGCTCCGGAGCCGTCAGCAGTGCAGTCGTGTAAGCGCCAATGGCAAAGAAGGCTACGTACCCTAGGTCTAATAGACCTGCTAATCCCACGACGATATTCAAACCCAAACCCAAAAGGACATAAATGCCTATCGTCCCGAGCGTGTAGTTCCAGTATTGACCCACAACAAGGGGCAGCACAAGGATAACCAATATGATCGATCCATAGAAGAAATAACGGCTTGACGGGTTGGCTATGACCTTTTGTATAATCGGGCGTTGCCTGAACTCGGACAAATATCCATCCCAGCGCATTGCAAAGACCGTGCGCCAGGAGCCGCGTCCAACACCACGCACCAACAAACCGCCGAGCAACCCCATGACTGTCATAAAGATCAAATGGATCAAGGCAGCTTGAATGGGACTACGACCATATAAGAGTTGGAGAATTGCATCAGGCAAAAGCTGTGGCAGGTAAGCACTCATTTTGATCCCAGCTGCGTTCAGGCTGCCTGCCAGACATACCAGGGATGCTAACATGATCCCGTGAATGAATCCGGTTAAAGTTGCTCTCGAGAGAACCAACCCCCAGGAGTCTATCTCTCCCATTACCTTACGGCTACCACTCGCGCCGGCAAAGATACCCATCAATCCCAGAAAGATCATCAGGTTGGACATTCCAGTCGTCAAACCCAGACCGCGGGTGATGAAATCCGGGTTGAACACTTTGCCAAGAATGTCTGCGGCTGTGCCAGTAAACCCAATGAGAACAAGAAAAATCGTGACAAGACCGAAAACAGAACCGGTCTTCAGACTGTTGCGAAAGTTGGTTTTCATCACACTTTATCCTCGCTCAGCACCTCGCCCAGGATACCTGTCGGCCGGAAGATCAACACCAACACCAGGATGCCAAATGCGATCACATCTTTCAGTTGAAAATTGAGACCCAGGACAGCCGGACCGAGAGCCTCGACGATTCCCAGGAACAGTCCGCCCAGCATCGCTCCTGGGATGTTTCCGATACCTCCCAGGACGGCCGCTGTAAAAGCCTTGATGCCGGGGACGAACCCGACAAAATAATACACGAGCCCCAGGTGAATTCCCCACATTACACCGGCAGCACCAGCCAGGGCACCGCTGATAATAAACGTCTTGCTGATAACACCGTCCACGTCGATTCCCATCAGGGCTGCAACAGGCTTGTTTTCAGCCACGGCCCGCATCGCGCGTCCCAGACGTGTGCGTTTAACCACCAAATAAAGCCCGATCATGATCAGAACCGAAAGCACGAAAGTCAGAACTCCCGTGTAGGTTAAGACCACATTTCCTGTGCCAACCGGGATATTCCAGCCGGAGCCACGCGTCAGAATAGCCGGATTGGCATAATCACGACGTTGGGCGCCGAAGAGCAATTGGCCGGCGTTTTCAAGGAAAATAGATGCCCCGATTGCAGAGATCAATGGAACCAGACGGGGAGCACCTCGTAACGGTCGGTATGCAATTTTCTCCAAAAAATAACCGCTCATTGCAGCAATGGATATACCCACTGCAAAAGCAAGAATGATCGATATGACCGGATACGCATCCAAAAATTTTAATTGTGGATTGGAAGGCGTAGCCGCTGGGATTACTTTCAAAGCTTCGAACACAAAATAACCGCCGAAAGAACCGATCATCATGATATCGCCATGCGCAAAATTGATCATGAAGAGAATTCCGTATACCAGCGTATAACCGATAGCAATGATGGCATACACACTACCCAGAATAACCCCCGCTAATGCAA
>Ga0182021_10008146_pt1 | contig 12428 bp, 7 predicted proteins | sample 612E3MmetaG_FD_120493 | JGI IMG/M metagenome (GOLD analysis project Ga0182021, IMG submission 120493) | Permafrost microbial communities from Stordalen Mire, Sweden - 612E3M metaG (Illumina Assembly) | ecosystem: Environmental > Terrestrial > Soil > Wetlands > Permafrost | place: Sweden...
AGCAGCACCAGGCGCGACCCCGGCGCTACGGGTCGAACATATCACGGGTGGTCGGAGCGGCCACTCAAAACCGGAACTTTCTACTTTGCTCGAAAGCGGAACTTTCTACTTTGCCTTGACACGCGGCAAGCGCTGGACCATCGCCATTGCTCTTTGGTTTCCACCAAGCCGGCCTTCACGGGGTTGTTTTCCACGTATGCGATGAGACCCTGGAGTTCCTCGCCGGATCGGACCCAATGGTCGAAAGACTCGTTTTGCCAGAAGGCCGTCCCGGTGCGGCCCAGAACGTGGTTGGCCACGCGGCTGGTTCTGCCTTTGAGCCATCGCATGATCGCAGGCATGGCGGTGCGCGGTTGGAGGATTGCATGGACGTGATTGGGCATGACCACCCAGCCGTTGAGTTGGTAGAACCGGCGAACTGTCTCACCATACTGGAGAGCGTCCGCCACCACGCAGGCGACTCGCGAATCCTGCAACCAGACGGGGCCGGTTGGGGAGCAGTCCAGTCGTTCGTCCCGCGAGAGGAAGGCGGGTAGGACAGACGATCGCCTTGCGTCGTCTGTCAACAAGTCGTTCCGGGGCGAGTCATCACAGACCAGCGGAAGGGAGCCGGCAAGGCGCCACGTGACGAAAATGGCGGTCTCTTCGGGGATCCAGTGAGGAAGGTGTCTGCGGGTGAAGGCCATGCTACTGGTAGTGTTGGGTCGCGCGAGGGATTCTCCAGGAAATGTAGGACAGACGGTGCGCCTTTTGTCGTCTGTCAAAGTGTCGTTCCGGCGCAAGGGTTTTCGCGGAAGCAGCGAGGGAGGTGTCCGCGGGTGACAGACCAAGGGTTGACAGACCACAAAAGGCGATGGTCTGTCCTACCGGTAGTTCGGGAGGCCTTTGACGATGCGCACGGTTTCGATGCTGACACGCACCACCTGACCGGCGAGGCGGACGATGTAGCCGGGGTCGTCCTCGCGGTTGGGGTCGCTCTCGCCCTTCACCTGATACTGATCGATGACCCATTCCAGGGCGGAGCGGGAGCCGAGGCGGTAGTCGAATGCCTCTGGCGGAATGCCGGCAAGGGTGAGGGAGTCGTTAACATGGAGCGACAGCTTATCCGGGCTGAGCTTCATTTTCACGACACGCTGCGAGAATGGGACGCCCTTGGTTTCGATCTCCTGGAGGGGCCACGAAGGCAGCGATTCATACTCGATGTGGAGGCGGGCGAGCTCGCGGCCGGCGTCGGCGAAGGCGGCGAAATCGGGGGCGAAGGGGATGCGGGGCAGTTCGCGTTTGAGATTGGCGGCGTAGCGCTCGCGGTAATCGGGATGGTGGAGGAGGGCGTAGAGGTAGTGGAAGACTTGCTCTTTGGTGAGCGAGGGGTCGGAGTAGTGCTGGCGAAATTGGGCGACGGCGGCGTCTTTCAGGTGGGCGAGGGGGAAGCACTGGCCCTGGCGGCCACCGACTGCTTCATTGGGCAGAACATCAGCCATGAGCACGGAAAATGGAACTTGACTGTGCGCCGTCACGCAGATCGATTTCAGAGCATTGATGTTGGGCCATTGGAGCACCCGGTCAATCAGAATCCGATCGAAATACAGGCTTTTTTTGGCGTAAGGCCTATACAGCGCAATTCGCAATTTGTCGGCATCGAATTGCGTCAGATTTCCGCGCGCCGCATTCAGTTTTAGGCCTTCGCTCCATTTGATCCTATCGGGCCAATTCGCGTTGGGCTCGGCCTTGTGTCGAAACACTTCCGCCCTATAATCGGCGATCAATTGCCTGATCCGATTCGCCAACGTCTCTTGATCCCACCCGTAAACGACATCGTCGCGATTAGTCTTGACGCCGATCGAATAGAGATCAAATAGATCCTCAATTGCGAGGAATTCGCGAAACTCATCAGCGTGCTTCGGCACAATCCACGAGTGCCGTCCATCCGGCGTTAACGCCTGCCACGCGATCTCACCCTTTGCGAGAAACTGCAATTTCGCGCCCTTACGCCACATTTCCGGCACCCGACAATATCGCAATCGGTGTGTTGCCCCTTTTTTCTTAACGGCAAGTGTGATTCCTACACCGACTTGAATTCCGAATACGTTATGGACAGTGCCTGAGAGTTTTGGGCTGCGCCGCACGTTCCCGTGGAGGTCGATGTGGTCGATCCGCTCAAAGTCCTGCGAAAGGTGCTTCCGCATGCCGTCGAACGCCAACTGGTCCACCAAGCTGTTGTTCGACACAAAGCACACAATCCCATCCCGCCCCTTTAATCTGTCCGTAGCCCACCGGAAGAAGCGAACATAAGCGTCGTACACCTGTGTTTTCAGCGAGGCCGTCGAATCGGCCACGTATGTGCCTCGAATCCTATCGTCCACCACCTTGTACTTGCGATTTTTATTGTTGTCGTTCTCGTTCTTCTGGCCCACATTATAAGGTGGGTTGCCGATGATGACCGTTATCGCCGCTTCCTTCTCGCGCTCCACGCGTTCGGTGTTCGCCGCGGTGAACAAGCCGATCTGCTGGGCCTCGGCCATATCGAGCGTATCCACGAAGCAGAGGCCCGGAAACGCTTCGTACTGCTTCATGCGTTCGTAGTAGGCGTGCTCGATATTGAGGCTCGCGACGTAGTAGGGCAGCAGCATCACTTCGTTGGCAAACAGGCGGTGCTGGTAGGCCTCGGCGAGCGCCTTGCCCGGCATGCGCTCGATCAGGTTGACGATGAAATTGCCGGTCCCGGTGCAGGGGTCGAGGATGACGACTTCGGGCGAGGCCAGCGAATAGCCAAACTCCTCTTTGAGGGCCGCTTCGACGGCGGAGCACATGTAGTCCACGATCTCGCGGGGCGTGTAGACGATGCCGTGGGTATCGGCCACATCGGGCGAGAAGCGCTGGAAGAACTGTTCGTATACCGAGTTAAGGAAATCCTGTTTCTCGGTGAAGTGGCTGAGGTTGGCGCCGGCCCGTTCGATGGCGGTGTAGTAGGGGTCGAGTTTCTTGAGAAACTCAGCGGTGGAAAAGCTGGTGGAGGCGAGGGCTTCGATGACGTTCTCCACCTGGGCGGCGATGACGTTGCGCTTGGTGAACTCGGAGTTCTGAAAAAGGTTGCGCATCAGCCGCTCGGTGAGCAGATGCTGGATCAACATCTCGTCCACGTGAGCGGTGGAAAGCTCCGGGTTGAGCGAGGCGCGGCAGACGGTCATGAAGACGGCGAAGGCATCGCGGAACTTGCGGTTCTTTTGGTGGGCATCCCGGATGTGCTCGCTGAGGGACTGGGCGAGATCGGGAATGCGGCTCTTGAACTCGTCCATGGCGCGGTGGAACTCACGCTCATCGCTTTCGTCGTGGGAGAAGAAGCGGTTCATCAGGGCCGCTACCTTCAGGGGTTCGCCGAGGGAGAATTCGCCGGCTTCGCCGCGGTCCTGATAGAGGACGGCGACTTCGGTGTCTTCAAAAATGGTGTTACGGGCGGGGTATCCGGCTTTGAGTTTCTTCTGGATTTCGGCGGCGAGCTTGTCGCCGGTGTCCTTGGCCTCCCACCAGCCGCGGGCGAGGCGGAACTCGTCGCGGACGGTGCCATCGGGCACGACACGCTTGCCCCCGGAGTAAGTGGAGAGCTCAGGGACCAGGGTCCAACCGCGACGTTTGGCCGCTTTATCGAGCAGGGTTTGAAATGGTCCCTTGAGGCCAAGTTCGTGGGTCACGGACTGGCTCTTGAGATGCTGGAGGTCCTTGAGGTAAGCCTTGATGAGCGGATCGTTGGGGGCGAGCTCAAGCATCTGGAATCTGCAATGGTATCAGGCGGCGGGCAGGACTGACCACCTTACTCATTCCGTGTCTGAGCAGAGTAGAAATGTCCGCTTTGCCCAAAAGTACTTGGCGTGGCCAAGTCTCAGAAATCGCGCCAGAACAGTCTTGCCATTCCCCGTGTGCATCCGTGTCCATCCGTGGCCCCTTGATTGAGTTTCTCGAACCAGCCGCGAATCTCAGGCAAATCTCCACGCAAGAGTAAAGCAGATTTAGCCACGGATGCACACGGATGCACACGGATCCAGCAGTCCAGTCATTTCATGGACACTACGCGGCTAGAACTCGGCCCGGAACTGGAATTCGATGCGGCGGGGAGCGCCGGTGCCGGTCGCTCCTGTATTCAAAATGCCGGTGATCCTGCCGAAGCTGGCCGAAGGCTTGATCGAGAGGTTCGATCCACTGCCGGTCACCGAGCCGATGCTGGCGCCCGGAGTCTTGTATTCCGGGTGATTTAACAAGTTGAAGGCGGCCGCGCGGAAGTTGATGGCCACCCGTTCGGTAATGCGGAAACGCTTCTGGAGCGACGAATCGATTTCGTAAGCGCCCGGGCCATTGCCAATGTAGCGGCCCAGATTGCCCCAGGTGCCGTTGGCGGGCGCCGAAAACGCGGCCGGATTGAACCAGTTGGTAATCGTCTGGTTGGAGGCATAGATCGGCACGCCGGGCACCAGGTTCGGCCGCTGTCCGGAGGTGTTGCCGTCCAGCATCGCCGCCGCCGTCCGCGACACGCCGATATTCACCGGAAGGCCGGTGCGCGCGCTGGCAATGCCGGCCAGTTCCCATCCGCCCACCAATTGCGAAAGTGGGCCGCTGCCATTGAGGAACTTCATTCCCTTGCCGAAGGGCAGTTGGTAGACGGCGTTCATGGTCATCACGTGACGGACGTCGATGTTGGTGCTGCTGCGGTCGCAGGCGCGGCAAGCCATGTTCTGGAAGCTCACAGCTTCGCCCGAACCGATGGAAGCGTCGGCGATGCCGTGCGACCACATATAGTTCATCTGAAACAGCATGCCCCGAATGAAGCGGCGCTGTAAGGACGCTTGCAGCGTATTGAAGTTGTTGTTGCCGTCATTCGTTTTGAAACCGAAGGATCCGAAGTTGGCCAGCGGGCGCTTGCCGGTCGCCGGGTCAATCAGGTTCACCGTGTACTTGCTGAACAGGTGGTGGCCCTGCCCGCCGATGTAGGAGACCTGGCCGGTGAAATCCTGGGGAAGTTGCTGCTGGATGACAAAATCCCAATTGTTATACGACAGATCCTTGCGATGGCGGTCGAGGGCCTTGGGGCTGTAGAGCTGATTCTTAGGGTCCAGGAACGCCGTCAGCGGGTAAGCCAGCGCGGGGAAATCGCTGGACGAGAGCGAATAGCGCGGCACGTAGCTTTCCGCCGGGTCGCTGAAATCGTCGTTCTGGTTGCCGCCGTAGTAGATGCCAAAGCCGCTGCGAATGGTGGTCTTGCCGTGCAGGAAGGCGGGCGCCCAGGCCAGGCCGATGCGCGGCCCGAAATCCTTGGTGTTGGGATCGTAGTACGGTGTGCCTGGGGGGCAGAAACCGCCGCAGCCCTTGATGTCCACCACCGCCGAGCGATTGTGAATCTCGTGATTCACCGAGTAGAACTCATAGCGGAGACCCAGGTTCAGGGTAACGTTTGAAGTAACTTTCCACTCGTCCTGCGCGTAGCCCTGGTAGAAGGTGCGCCGGTTGCCCACCACTCCCTCGCCCTGAAGATAACTGGCGGACGACGCCTTATTGTTGATGAAATCGTCCGGGCTGGCATAACTCAGAGACTGCGTGGTGAGGGTGTTGCCCGAGTTATTCAGCCGTACCCGCATCACATTGGCGCCGAACTTCAGCGTGTGCCGTCCGCGAACCACGGTCAGGTTGTCGATGTAGGAAAAAGTGGTGCCGACCTCGGTGTCCAGCGAGTTGCTGGTCAGGCCGCCGAAATTTGCCGACGAAACGCTGATGGAGACGGGCGCGATGCCGTAACTCCAGTTGTGATAATTGGCGCGATTCACGCCGAACTTGGCTTCGTTGATGGTGGAGGGCGAGAAGATGTGCTGGAAGGCGAGGACCGTGTTGGTGGGCCGGTGGGGCACCACGTTGTGCGAGCCCAGGGCATCGGTGGGATTGTCGATGTAGACATCGTCGATGTTGTAACGCGCATACAACGTGTTGTGGTCGTCGAACCGGTAGTCGAAGCGGATCATTCCGGCGTCTTCGCGGGTGGTGTTGCTGGCTACCAGGTTGATCTGGTCGCTGGTGGCGTCGATGTGGATCTGCCCGGCGGGGTAGGCATCCATCAGCGGTTTGAGCACGGGCGACATCGCGATCGTGCTGGCGCGAAACGCGGCGCTGGGCACAAAGCTTGTCTGGGTGATTCCAAGATCCTGACGCAGGCCTTCGTAGTTCACGAAGAGGAAAGCCTTGTCCTTTTTAATAGGGCCGCCGAAGTTGGCGCCGAACTGGTGCAGGGTGAACGGCGGGATGGTGGCGCCGTCGAAGGGCGAGCGGGAGTCCAGCGCATCGTTGCGCAGCGCGTAGAAGGTGCTGCCGTGAAACTGGTTGGTGCCGGTCTTGGATACCACCTGGACTTGCACGCCGCCGGCGGAACCGCTTTCCGCCGTGTAGACCGCGGTAGAGACGCGGAACTCGGCGATCGAGTCGAGCGCGATGTTGAGCCGCGTTTCGGCCTTCTGCGTCTGCTCCTGCACGCCGTTGTTGTCGATGCCGTCGAAAGTGTAGTTGGCGTCGTCGATGGAGTGGCCGTTGAAGCGGATGTTGCGCTGCGAGCCGTCGCTGTAGTTCACCGCGCCGGGCGCCAGCATCATCAGGCTGGCCCAGTTGCGGCCGCTGACGGGGATCTCCTTGATCTGCTCCGCCTCGACTAACCCGCCCACTTCGGCCGAAGTGCGGTTGAGCGTTTCGAGCGAGGCCGTGACCTCCACAGACTCGGTCACCGAACCCACTCGCAGCCTGGCATCGATGGTGCGCGGCTGCCCGACGGCCAGTTCGACTTGCTTCAAGTCAACGGCCTTGAAACCATCTCTGGAGACGGTGACCGCATACGTGCCGACCGCGAGGCCCGTCATTTGATAGGTGCCGGCCGCACTGGTTGTTGTTTCGCGGCGGAAACCCGTTTCGGAGGAGACCGCGGCAACCCGGGCTCCCTGAACCACCGCGCCGGAAGGGTCCGTGACGGTACCATTCAGCGACGCGTAGTCGACTTGCGCTGCCACGGGCAGTGCCAGACCAACCACGCAAAGGAACGCGGAGAGACGTTTCATACTTTAAGAACTCCTTGGCGGAATCGATAATGACTCTTGCGATACAAAACAATTACAGTCGGCCAGCCGCGGTGGCGCTGGTTGCGGCGGCTTGCCTCGGGGCATGATCGACGTAAGTGGACGCCGCGCCCCGCTTGCGCAGTTCAAAGGCATCGGTAACAGCGCCGTCAATCGAGTAGGACGTGTATTTCAGAAGATCGGGCGAAACTTCAATGGTCTGGAAGAATTGCTTCTTCTCGTAAGTCTGCGCCATCAGCTTCATGTGCAATTCGTCGAGCTGATACATCTTGGGACCGCTCACCGACACGGCATAAATCACACCCGGCGCATCCGGCGCCACCACTTTGCCGGCCGCTACTTTGTGGCTGCGGGCGTAGGAGTGATCGTGGCCCTGCAGGACCAGGTCCACGCCATACTTCTCGTAAAGCGGGGCCAGCGCGGCGCGCATCTCCGCGTACTCGCGGCCTTTGGCCACCGCGTAGATGGGCTGGTGCTGCACCACGATGGTCCAGCGGTTCGAATTGTTGCCCAACACCTGGTTCAACCATGCCAATTGCTTTTCCCGCACGCGCTGCTTCGCCGCCGCCTCGAAATCCTCGTTGGCGAATACGTTGACGTCGAGCGCCACCATGCGAACCCCCTGGTAGTCCACGTAGTAGGATTGGCCGGGCATCTCCGGGATGTCGGGTCCATTGGTGGGCAGGGCGAAATGACTGTGCCACAACGGCGAGACGCTGAATACGAATTTGGAGTCCGGCCTGCCGGGGGGACGGTGCAGGTCGTGGTTGCCCGGCACCGGGAAACTGGGAATCGTCGCGCCGATGAAACCGAGCGCGTCGCTCCACTCTCCCCATAGGCGGTCGTCATATCCTTCGGCCAGCAGATCGCCCGCGTGCACCAGGAAACGGGCGTCCGGCGCAGTCAGCAGCGCCGAACGGATGGCGCGCGACCACAACGAACGGATGCTGTTCTGCGCGTCCCCGATGTAGATAAACCGAAAGGCGTCCGGCTTGGCGGATGCCGTCCGGAAGAAACTCCATTCGCTCCAGGACTCGCCATCGCCCACCCGGTAGCAGTACCTGGTGTTCGGCTCCAGACCGCGGAAATCCGCGCGGTAGTGCGCCGCGGTGAGGCCGTTGCCCAGGTCGTCCATTACCGCCGACGCCTTGATGGTGGAAGCCCCGGCTTCGAAGCCGGGGTCGGCCGTGAATTTCGCCAGTTGGGCTTGCGGAGACGGTGCCATGGACGCCGTCCGCCACGTGACCGACTGAGTTGTGGCTGGATCGCCCGACCAGGTCAGGATGATCCGGGATGGCGTACCGCCCCCGGCTGTCGCCGCGCCGTGCAGCAGCGCCAACGGCGCCAGGCTGAGCGGGAACAACGCAAATCCCGCAAGTAAGGAGTGAAATCGCTTCATGAAAGAAGATATTAAGGTCCAAAGCAAGACAATCGAATGACGGAGAGAACAAAATCGCGTAACGACCGGCCCTGCCGTGGCGCGTTCGTCGAATTGCACGCTTCCTTTCGCGCTACCCTTTGGAGAGTGAGGAAAATGTCACCCAAGACCCGATTGTTCATTCTGGCGGTTGCCGTCGCGTCCGCCGCTATTGCCCAGCCGGTCACATGGATCCATTCGAGTCCGCCGGCCTATATGATCCCCGTTCCGGATCGGAACCCAACCGTGCTGCTCTGGCCCAACGGTGCGCCGGGCTCGGAGGGGAAAACGGCCGACGAGAAGTACCGCATCGAGGGAGAGTTACTGGTGGTCTCGGGCGTGAATCGACCGTCGATCACCCTCTACCTGCCGGCTAAGGAGAAGGCGACGGGCGCCGGCATTATTGTGGCGCCGGGCGGGTCGTTCCGGGAGATCTGGATCACCCACGAAGGGTATCGGGTGGCGGACTGGCTGGCCCAGCACGGCATCGCCGCCTTCGTGCTGAAGTACCGGCTGCCGGGCGACGAGGGATCGGGCTACACGACGGAGGGCCACTCGCTGCCGGATATCCAGCGCGCCATCCGCCTGGTGCGCAGCCGGTCGGCGGAGTGGGGTATCGATCCGAACCGCGTCGGGGTGATGGGTTTCTCGGCCGGTGGAACGCTCGCCGGCCTGGCGGGCGCGCGCTACGACGACCCCGTGAAGAATCCGGTGGACGGCATAGACCAACTGAGCGCCAAGCCTGCCTTCATGGCCTTGATCTACGGGACGCCTTTCTCGCCCCCGATGCGACAGGCCAAGATCTCGAAAGACATGCCTCCCGTATTTCTGGCAGCCGGCGGAGACGACGGGGTTTCCGCCAGCTATCCGGAGGTTTACAGAACCCTGAAGGACGCCGGCGTGCCGGTGGAATTGCACATTTACTCGGGCGTCGTGCATGGGTTCGGGATGCAGCGATCCATCCCATCCGCCGTGGCGAAATGGCCCGACCGGCTGTGGGACTGGATGTTCGACCGCGGCCTGCTGACCGGGAAGTAGCCGGTCGGCTCACCGGAGAACCAACCGCTCCGCAATTCCCGCCGCACGCCCTAAAGTTCGGAAGGGCATCCGCCGATGTAAGGGCAAGGGAAACTTCATGCAGATCTTCGCCTTGCTTGCCAACAACCTGAGTGCCGCCTGCCGTAACCGGTGGACCTATCGTTCCATAATCTGCACGGTGCAACTCGTTCTCTTCGCGGTCGGCGGCGTCACTTCCTTTCTGCTCCGGTTCGAAGGGTCCATTCCTCACGAAATGCAGCGAGCGCTGTTTTGGGGCACCCTGGAGTTCGTCGCCGTCAAGGCGCTGGTTTTCCGTCTGTACCACCTCGATCGGGGACTCTGGAGGTACTTCGGCATTCATGATATGGTCCGCATTGCCCATGCGAACTTCATTGCCTCCGCCGCGTGCAGCACACTCGTCTTGTCCACCGTCCCGCCGCCGTTCCCCAGGTCCGTCCTTGTCATAGATTTCCTGGTGTGCCTGCTCCTGTCGATTGGAGTGCGGGCGGGAATGCGCCTGATGTTGGAAGTAGCCACTGCCCTTGGCGGTGCCATACCGCCTCGGGCCTTGATTTATGGCGGCGGAGCCGGCGGGTCGATTCTGCTGTCGGAAGCGCGCTCCAACACCGCGTTCCGGCGCTCGATCTGCGGGTTCATTGACGATGACCCAAACAAGCAGGGCATGTCGGTCAACGGCGTAGTGGTGTTGGGAACGGGTGCTCAGTTGCCGGAACTGGTCGCCCAGCGCAGCGTTGAAGAAGTGTTGATTGCAGTCCCCTCCGCGGATGGCAATCGGATGAAGAACATGGTGCAGAACTGCCAGAAGGCCGGTGTTCCGTTCCGCACCATGCCCGCCATCGTGGAGATGCGGGAAGGCGGACGTAAGGCGGTATTGGTCCGGGATGTCGCGCTCGAAGACATACTCGGGCGTACCGTCGTGGAGTGGGACCAAACCCACATCACCGAGAAGCATCGCGGTAAGGTCGTTCTCGTAACCGGCGCCGCCGGGTCAATCGGGTCGGAGCTCTGCCGCCAGATCGCACGGTTCAAGCCGGCCGCGCTGGTGGCGCTCGATACTTCCGAGTCGCCGCTGTTTGACCTGGACCAGGACATGCGTCACCGGTTTTGCGGAATGGCCTTTCACCCTGAAATCGGCAGCGTTCAGAACAGACAGCGTCTCGCTGAAGTCTTCCGGCGGCACTCTCCCACGCTCGTTTACCATGCGGCGGCTTACAAGCACGTGCCCATGATGGAGGCGCATGCCTTCGAGGCCGTGGAAAACAACGTACTCGGCACATACAACATCGCCCAGGTGGCGGCCCAGTACGATGCCGAAGACTTCGTCATGATCTCGTCGGACAAAGCTGTTCGGCCGACCAATATCATGGGGGCTACCAAGCGGGTGGCCGAGTTGCTGATCCGGTCCCTGCAGAACGGTGGAACCCGGTACATCTCGGTCCGCTTCGGGAATGTGCTGGGCTCTAACGGCAGTGTGGTGCCGACCTTCCAGAGACAAATAGCCGCCGGCGGGCCGGTCACTGTGACTCACCCGGACATGGAGCGCTTTTTCATGACTATCCCGGAGGCGGCACAGCTTGTGCTGGAGGCCTCGTCGATGGGGAAGGGCGGGGAGATCTTCGTGCTGGATATGGGGAAGCCGGTGCGCATCGTGGACCTGGCGCGCCAACTGATCCTTCTATCGGGTTTGAAGCCCGATCGCGACATCATGATCTCGTTTTCCGGTATCCGGGCGGGTGAGAAGTTGTATGAAGAGCTGAACAGCGCCGACGAGCACGCCCTGGCTACACCACACCAGAGAATCAAGGTTTTTAACGGAGCGCATTTAGCGGCCGGGTCCGCCAGCCACCATCTGGCGAGTCTCAGAAGAGCCTGTGAGAGCCGCGACCTGAACGCGCTCCTGATCGAGTTGAAGCGGATCGTGCCCGACTACACCGTGGGCGAAGATCTGCTGAAACGCGCCTTGGAGCCCGGCTTGTTCAGGCTGGCAAAGTGTGTGAACGCAGAAGAGGCCGGCGCACCGGTCGACAATCAGGTTCTGGCCAGACCGGGGATCTGATGCGTGTGCAAAATGCTCATTGAATCACGTGCAGACCTTTCGCCCCCGGAATGGTGCGGACCCAGGTATTCATCTCTTCTTCGTTCTGTAACAGGTCGCGCAGGGTCGCCGTGCTGAGCACCCGATCCACGGCCACCTGGACGGCGCGCCAGAGGGAGCGCACGGAGCAATCCACGGAGCGGGTACAAATGGCGGCCTGGCCGGAGTGGCTATCGCAGAAGCTGCTTTCGAAGATGCGGCCGCCGAGGGCGTCCATGACGTCGCCGATGACGATGGCTTCGGGCGGACGGGCGAGGGTGTAGCCGCCCTCCTTGCCGCGCGCGGCTTTGACAAATCCGCCCTTGCGGAGGACGCGCAGGATCTTGGCGGCGTAGGCGGGGGAAACGCCCTCGGCCTGGCTCATTTCGGGAATCGTCAGGCTGCCGCCCTCGCCGGCGTAGCCGATGCGGACCAGGCAGCGCAGGCCGTATTCTTCATTGGCGCTGAGCTTCATCGGCGCAGCCTCGCGATGGGAATGATGTCCTCGATACCCAGCGCCAGTTTGGCGGCTTCGGACATGCGGTCCTTTGTCCAGGGCGGATCGAAGGTGAGTTCCAGCTTGACGCCGGTGACGCCGGGGACGGCGCGCGCGGCGCGTTCCACTTCGGCGGGCAGGCTGCCGGCCACGGGACAGTTGGGCGCGGTCAGGGTCATGCGGATGGCGACCTGCCCCGCGGCATCCACGTCGAGGCCATAGATGAGGCCGAGCTCGTAGATGTTGACCGGCATCTCCGGGTCGTAGACCTTCTTGAAGGCGGCG
>Ga0182021_10008147_pt1 | contig 12426 bp, 14 predicted proteins | sample 612E3MmetaG_FD_120493 | JGI IMG/M metagenome (GOLD analysis project Ga0182021, IMG submission 120493) | Permafrost microbial communities from Stordalen Mire, Sweden - 612E3M metaG (Illumina Assembly) | ecosystem: Environmental > Terrestrial > Soil > Wetlands > Permafrost | place: Sweden...
GAAGTTCCGTTTTCCGTCCAGTTAGTAAATATATATCCTTGATTTGGTGTTGCTGTTAACGTAATTGTTGATCCGTGATTGTAATTAGTTTGGTTCGGAATCTTAGTTACCGTTCCGTTAACTGATGTTATTGTTACAGTATATGTTTTGATTGCAAAATTCGCTACTAATGTTCTGTTTCCACTTATTGTAAAGGTATAACTTGCATTTGTAGATACGACAGTTCCGTTCTCTGTCCAATTTGTAAATGTATATCCGGTATTTGCTGTTGCGGTTAATGTTACTGAAGAGCCTATATTAAATGCACCGCCGCCACTTGTCGTTCCACCTGCTGAAGGTGTTGATGATAGCGTTACGGTATTCTGTGTCGGAGCTATAGCAGTAAAGTTCGCTACTAGTGTTCTATTTCCACTTATAGTAAACTGATAACTTAAACTTGACGTTAACACAATTCCGTTCTCTGTCCAGTTAGTAAATGTATATCCAGAATTTGCCGTTGCGGTAACTGTTACTGAAGATCCTGAATTAAATGCACCGCTTCCACCTGTCGTTCCGCCTGCTGACGGTGTTGATGATAGAGTTACTGTAAACTGTGTTGGAGCTACAGCAGTAAAGTTCGCTACGAGTGCTCTATTTCCACTTATGTTGAACTGATAACTGATACTTGACGTTACTACAACTCCATTCTCTGTCCAATTCATAAATGTATATCCAGAATTTGCTGTTGCGGTAACTGTTACTGAAGAGCCTGAATTAAATGTACCGCCCCCACTTGAAGTCCCGCCTGCCGATGGATTTGATGATAGAGCTACTGTACAATCCATGATCAGCGAAGAAGTGATTCCAGGTCTATCGTCGCAACCAGCCATAATCATGACTAGTAGCAGTGGTATAAACCACATCTTAAAATATTTTTTCATTTTTTCCATTATAAGTTATCTCCTGCGATAAATTAGTTTTCGTTATTTAATAGAAAGAAAGTACATATATGTTGTGAGTGTTGTAATCGGTCAAAAGGATGAAAAAGGAACTACATCTTTTGGGTGAGTTAATCCCTTATGTTATCGAATTTAGTGGAATGAATTACCGTTGCGTAAAATCTAGAAACCCCACAGCAACCAACTGTGTTTTGCCTTATCCATAAGTATTTTAAACCCGGCTGAACCTTCTTTTAAATTAACAAAGGTAGAATCGAAATTTTTTGCGTAAGATTGATCCATCAACAGCCTTCCTATTGTTCCTTTTCCTGATTGTATATTGTTGGTAATCTTAGACAAATCATATGTGATATTGGATGTATTATCAATAGTTGTTTTTAATGATACCAGAACATCGTCCATATTAATTGGCTGGACTGTTACAACAGTATCGTTGTTTTCTATTTCCATTTTTCCACCAGTCCCAGGACTTATAATTAAAATTTTATTCCCCATAAGTCCCTCCGAACCAATACTCGCAACCGCATCCTTCTTTATAAACTTTCGAGTGCTTTCATCAATTAATATTTCTACTCTAACGGAAGTATCGCTAACTATACTAATATTCTCTACAGTCCCCACATTTATTCCTGAGAACCGTACGTTATTTCCTGCTTGAAGACCGGCAACATCTTTAAATACTCCGCTTACGCGAAAGGTACTTCTGAATAATTGCTGCCTCTCACCGATAAAATATATTCCTAAAATGAATACAGTTATTCCAACGGAAATAAATATTCCCAGCCTGATTTTTTTACTTGTGTCTTTTTTCATTTGATCTACTCTTATAGTTTTTCTTATTTTTTATTCAAAAAATGATCTTATCCATGCATCTGTCGAATTCTCAAGATCGGTGTAAGATCCTTCTGCAGCGCATACTCCATCTTTGATCACGATGATTCGATTTGCCGTGCGCTTGACGCAATCAATATCGTGAGTGATAATGATGGAAGTAGTATTGTATATTTTTTGTACTTCCAGAATCAGATTGCTTATTTCTCTTGACGTTATAGGATCCAGTCCTGTTGTAGGCTCATCATAAAGCATTATCTCAGGTTTTAGTATCAACGTTCTGGCTAGACCTAACCTTTTACGCATACCGCCGGAAAGTTCTGAAGGCGTCACATCAATTGCTTCAGCAAGTCCTACATTTTGTAATGCTTCTTTTATCAGAGAATTCATTTCTTCTTTCGGTATTGAACGTAACTGCCTTCTAAGCGGGAATTCAAGATTTTCTCTAGCTGTCATAGAATCATATAGGGCACCGCTTTGAAAAAGAAAACCGATCTTTTTGCGTATTTCAATTAGTTCCTCATCCTTGAGTTCAGAAATATTCTGACCAAGTATACTAAGCTTACCCTCATCATAATCAACCAATCCCACAATACATTTTATAAGTACTGATTTACCGGTCCCGGATTGTCCAAGTATAGCAAGGTTTTCCCCTTTATGAATCACTAAATTAATATCCTGCAACACATGATTATTCCCAAAAGATTTCTTAAGATGATTCATCTCAACAACTACAAGATCGTTTTGTTTATCATCATATTCAGTTTTTATGGAGGTTGCAGTTTCTTTCATTCTTCTCATTACTCAATTTAGTTTTGAAACAAACTTGTAATTTGTACCGCTATCACATCAATTATAAAGACCATTAAAGATGCGAATACTACAGCAGAGTTAGCCGCTTTCCCAACCCCCTCAGTTCCCTTATTTGAATTAAATCCTTTATAACTTCCTATAAGTCCAATTGCAAATCCGAAGAAAAACGTTTTGATGATAGCTGGGAACAAATCTTTAAATTCGAGACTTTGAAATACCTGTGAAAAAAATAAGTAAGCGCTAACATTTCCTTTTAAGTTAATGCCGACAAATGATCCGAACAAACCAATAGCATCGGCAAAAACTACCAAGACCGGAAGCATTAATGTTGCAGAAAGTACTCTTGTGACTACTAGAAATTTAAACGGGTTGGTGCCTGAAACTTGCATCGCATCAATTTGTTCGGTTACATTCATTGATGCCAGTTCTGCACCAATTCCCGATCCAACTTTTCCGGCAAAGATTAACGCAGTTATAGCCGGTCCTATTTCCCTTATAATTGAAATTGCTACCATTGCAGGCAATAACGATTCTGCTCCAAACTTTGCCAAAGTAGGTCTCGATTGAATAGTAAGTACAATCCCAATTATAAATCCTGTAATACCTACCAAAGGTAGAGACTTGTAACCGATCAGAAAAGATTGTTTCATCAGTTCATTAAACTCGTATGGAGGTTTAAATACTTCTTTAAAAAAGCGTAGAGTAAAAATTGTGAGCGAAGATACTTCTAAAAAGAATTTTTTAAATATTGAATAAGAGATAGTCTCTGAAAACGATTCAGGAATGGTTTCTTCTTCGTGGTGTTGATTTTGGAACTCCGGTAAAATTATTTTTTCCATTTTAGTTATGACTTTAAATATCTAAAATTATAAATCCGGCGGTTTTCTGCTTTCCAGTAAAACGCCTTTATCCAAATCATCAACTTGTTTGTTGATTGAAGAGCCCTTGGTTCATCTTTTCATTTTTCTTTTCTCTTTTAGCTGCCTTTTTTTCTTTCATAGTTTTTGCAGGTTCTTTCTTCGAACCTTTTTTACTATCTTGACCTTTGCTCATGATATTTTTCCTTTTAATTTAGTTTGGATTCATTTGTTTGTGAAACAGTCATACTCTTGAAATTAATTTCTGCAATTCTTCTTTACTAAGTCCAAGTTTTATTTTAAGGTTTTCCCACATTGCACCTTTTTTCCCTTCGTCATAACGTAAATCACTATCAGTTAAACTTGGATATTTCTTTTTGAGTTTAGCCTTTTGGACATCCCAATTTTCTTTCATAGAAGGAGTCGAAAGTGTGAATTGCCGAATAGTTGTGCTATTTCTAGATGTCATTTATTCAACCTTAATCATATTTCAAAGTCTTAACAAAATAGAATATGTAGAAATTAGCTACCACACAATCGAGCGAAGGGATGAAAAAGGAACTACATCTATTGGGTGAGTAAAGAATCCGACTTAGAATGTATTTTGTTGATAGTCTAAATGCTGAACATTAAATATGTATAAGTATTCGAAATAATAAATTGAAAAGTGAAATAAATTTTTTATTTGAACAGAAAATAAATCAATGCGACAGCAGAAACGCTCATCAGTATTAGTGTTATTGATCCGAGAACATTTGACCATCTCTTGTTGATAAATTTTCCCATTACTTTTTTGTTGTTACAGATGTGCATAATTATAGCAATCATAACTGGGGCTGTTAATCCATACAAAACAGCTGTGTAAATCAGTGCTTGTATTGGGCTTATTCCTAGAAATTCCAGAGACAATCCAACTATGAGCGATACAATCAGCGTGACATAAAATCCTTTGGCTTCGTGGAATTTTTTATCTAACCCCTCCTTCCAATTAAAAGTTTCAGCTAAAATGTAAGAAAGAGATCCGGCTAAAACAGGTATTGCTAAAAATCCTGTGCCTATTACACCGACAGCAAAAAGTAGATAAGTAAGTTTGCCTGTCAATGGTTCTAATGCTTTGGCGGCTTGTCCCACAGTATCAATTTGTCTGATACCCGCCTTATACAATACAGCGCCTGTAGTAAGAATTATAAAAAACATAACAAGGTTTGAAAATAACATTCCGAAATCAATATCCATTTTCATGTTGTCTAAAATTCGTTTATTGATTATGATTCTTTTTCTGTTATGTGAAATGTCTTCCGCTTCCATAGTGGCTTGCCAAAAAAACAAGTAGGGAGAAATTGTGGTACCGAGAATGGCGACAAGTATTTCAAAAAAATCTTTGTTGAAATGTAAAGTTGGAATAAAAGTACTCTTCATAACTTCCGCCCAATCCGCATTGATCAAGAATGGAACTATGATATACAACAATAACGAAAGGCAAAGCCATTTTAATACAGCAGAAAGTTTTTGATATGGAAATTTGATAATAAAGAATATAAGTAAGCCCGTAAAAATAATACTGAAAGCAACAGATGGAATTTGCGGAATAAGTAAATTGGTAACGGCTCCCATCCCCTGGATGTCTGCACCTATATTAAGTGTGATAGCGGGAAAACTAAATACCGCCATTAGATATAAAATACTTTTCGGATATTTCTTTTTTAGTGTTCCTGTTAGTCCCTCTTTAGTAACCATACCAATTCGTGCGCACATTTCCTGCACAGTAGCCATTAGAGGGAAAGTGATAATTGCTGTCCAAAGAGTTGCAAAACCAAAACCGGCGCCTGCCTGTGAATAGGTTGCAATCCCCGAAGGGTCGTCATCGCTTGCACCAGTAATTAGTCCGGGACCAAGTATGCCCCAGTATTTTTTAATTCTTGCTGAAAGTATTTTAGAATTATTCATTATCGTTAAATAATCAAGAAATCGTTTATGTCTTTCATGATAATTCCTTCGGGTGTTGAATTATAAACAACGTGAAAGTTTTAGATTGCATTCGCTAATTGATGAGTGTTAATAAACTTTCTCAAAAAAGAGTAATAAAAAAATCTACAACAAGCTCGCAATGGCATAAACACCGGAGATAATTATTAAAATACCGGCAATTTTGTTTACCCATCGCAGCCCGACTAAATCCAGCTTCTTTCTAAAAAGTGTTGTACCTGAGCTAAGCGACAGAAACCATAAACATGAACCAATAAAAACTCCTACAACAAGAGCTGCTGCAGAAAAATAACTGAGCCCGGTTCCCAAGCCAAGCGCCGCAAATATCGCAATAAAAGCAAAGATGGTCATAGGATTTGTAAGCGTTAAAAAAACAGTAGTGAGATATGATCTTAAAATTCCACTGCTATTGATAGGAATATTTGGATCTGGGGGGCGAGCGCGAAATGTTCTTACACCTAGAAAAAAAAGAAGTGCACCTCCAATAAGTCGTATCCAAATTCGTTGACTAACAAGCGTATTGGAAATAATCGTAAGTCCAAATGCAGCAACACAACCGTAAAGCAAGTCAGCAGTTGCGGCCCCAAGACCAATAATTAAACCGCGTAATCGTCCTTCGGTTAGTGTCTTGCGGATGCACATTATTCCAATTGGTCCGACCGGTACTGCCATCGCAAAACCAATCATGATTCCCTTAAGAAAAATAGTAAGTTCCATTTTATAATCTTTCAATCAGATTGTTCGGGTAAATAGCTATATGTTCAACATACAATTTGCTGCTTACTTTACTTTATATTGGAACTGTGTAGTTTTGTAGCCCGTACCAACGTTTAGATTAATAGTAAATAAGTATTCTCCTTTTTCATCGAGCGATACACCACCGCCAAAATGGTTCATCATTGGTTGGAGGTTTACCGAAGTAATTTTCTTTGTAGGAGAAACAACTTCAACCTTAGCGCTGGTATCGGCGACTTCTTTTTTATTCAAAATATTTGTTACATCAAATATAAGGTAATGAGTCCCGGATGAAATGGCTTTTTTAATTTCAGTATCCTTCACAGTGTTTTTATCTTTCATCTTTCCCATCGTCTTACCTATACTCGTGCTCTTCATTTCCGTGTTAACCTTCTGACTTATGATCCATACTTTTGTATTAAGACTATCAACTGTTGATTCGTATACCGGTTTGCCCATTACATTTGAAATATCATTTTCCTTTTTAACAGTTTTTGTTTTTACAATTCGAGTGGTCTGACCAGATATGGCAACAGCAATAAAGGTTAACAGAACCGTTGAGAGAAGCACATATTTTGTTTTCATAATAATTCCTTCCAAATTAATTTCTAAGTAAAATTTAGTTTTGACAATTTCGGTTTTCAATTATCACTTTCTTGATTAAAGTGGTTAATCATTGTGCGCTAGTTCAGGCACTATTTCCGAAGTGCTGCCAATTTTCCAAACAAGTCTATTTCCTCCGTACTAAGATTCTCTGGTAGTAATATGTCAATTTTCACCAACAGATTTCCAAATTCATTCTTCTTTGCATAGACCGGCATACCAAGTTCCCGAAGTCTAAGCTCTTTACCATTTGGCGTTCCCTTAGGAATATTTAAAGTAACTTTGCCTTTCAGTGTTTTGATCTGAGTCTTTCCGCCTAGAACAGCAGTATACAATTCAACGGGGAGATCTTGGTAGAGATCGTTTCCCTTCCGTTGAAATTCTGAATGCGGCGCTATCTTGATGGTGATATATAAGTCGCCATTTTGACCACCGCCTAATCCGACTCCCCCTTTACCTGTTATTCTCAACCTTTGCTTATCGAGCACACCTGGTTTAATTGTCACCTTAATAGTTTGACTATTTAGCTTGATGAGCCGAGTCGTGCCGTTATATGCTTCTTCAAGCGAGAGTGTTGTTTCAGTTTCAAGATCCTGTCCCTTTCGGACAACGCCCCTTCTTCCTTGCCGCTGACCGCTCCGTTGTCCAAACAACATCTCAAAAAGATCGTTGACACCTTCGTCGGTAAACATCCCATTGGATTCATGTGTGCTTGTCCCGTGCGTTTGTCCGCCGTGACCGCTTGTATACTTCGACCAATCAAATCCTCCAGGCTGCGCACCAGCATCTTCGTAGTGTTTCCAATCAGCACCAAACTGATCATACTTTTTTCGTTTCACAGGATCGCTGAGGACTTCGTTGGCCTCGTTAATCTCCTTGAACTTTTCTTCAGCCGCTTTATCTCCCCTGGTCTTGTCGGGATGATATTTTTTGGCAAGCATTCGATACGCCTTCTTGATCTCTGCAGGTGTTGCTATCTTTCCAACGCCTAATTCTTTGTAGTAATCTTTGTAGGTCATAATCTTACAATTTTGCAAACATTATCGGGCGTTATAAAATGGATATTTATCATCCGGCAACCCGCACTTGGGTAGGGCGTAGTAATTCATTATTCAAGAGATAACCGCGACGTAGCTCATCAACAACGGTTCCCGGTTTATTACCTTTACGTTTCGTCATCGCCACAGCTTCATGCAGATTATGGTCGAATGGCTTACCGATACATTCGAAAGGGACAACTCCGTGTGTTTCCAACAATATAAGAATTTTTTGATAAATGATTTGCATTCCTTTCACAAAGGATAGCTCAGCATCGTTTGTGCTCTGTAACGCTTTTTCCATATCATCGATGATATCTAACAGGGCAAGCATAATTCCTCGTTTACTTTCTTCAACAATCTTGTTACCGTCACGTTCAATGCGACGACGATAATTTTTGAAGTCTGCAAGTGTGCGGAGATTCCGATCTCGCTCATCAATAAGTTCTTCTTGCAATCTTTCTATTTCTGCAGCCAAATCGGCTGGAGGCAGCAGATTCTGTTCACTCTCATATTTACCTTGTTCCATTTCAAACCTTTTTTATTTTTTTTACCAACTTCTGTCTTGTGGAATTGGTCCAAGATTTTTTTTCTTCTTTTTTTATCTGCACAGCCAGTTCAGCATATTCTTTTGAGAGTTCGATTATCTCGTCTTCTGTTTTTTCTTCTGCATTCATTACTGCATTGCTTGCTGGCTCGTGCGACGCGACAAGTTCATTCACTTTTAAATGAAGTGAGCCCGAGAAACGGCTAAATGATTTTTGAATAATAAATAAACTTAAAAAAGTAACTCCTAGAATTACATCTCCGATGCTGGAATGAATATCCTGAGTGTAAAACTGTTTGTTGGTGAGCCAGAATATTACCGCGCCTAAGGCAATAATAAATGTGATGGAATTGCCGAGTATAGTAGTAGCAATGGATGTAAGTTTTTCAAAACCTCTTTCTGCTTGTCTGTAAATATTTTTCATTAACATCGCTCACCACTTACAATATTTTTGTTGATATTCTCTCTTGTCATAAATCCGATGAAAGCCTTCGTAGTTTTCACTAATCTTTCGATTATATTTTGTTCATTCTCAATATTTCTTGTTACGTCTCCAATCACTTCGCTAGTTGACCGTTTTCGAGATTTGAAACATCATATTCAAATACAATATTATTGTCCGGTCGAACAAGCTTTTTGTTCTTACCGGCATAGTGAAGCCTGCTGAGTAAATCTTTGATAATATTGAGCCGCGCTAAACGTTTGTCGTTAGCGCGAACAAGAGTCCACGGTGTAATCGAGTTATGTGTACGCGCCAGCATCTCGTTTCGTGCCAGACTGTATTTCTTCCAATACTTAATCGCTTGATCATCAATAGGGCTGACTTTCCATTGTTTGAGCGGATCCTCTTTCCTATCCTTCAACCGTCGCTTTTGTTCAGCTTTGGTGATGTCGAGATAGTACTTAAAAAATTTGATACCAGAGCGGACAAGCATGCTCTCAAAATTTGAAACCGAACCTATAAACTCCTCATATTCATCTTCTGTGCAAAAACCCATCACTCGCTCAACTCCAGCACGGTTATACCAGCTGCGGTTAAACAACACAAGTTCTTGAGCCGCCGGTAAATAATGGACATAACGCTTAAAGTACCATGATGTCTCGTCCCGGTTTGAGGGTTTGCCAAGAGCAATTACGCGGGTTTCGCGCGGACTCAAATACTGGACAATGCACTTGATTGTACCGTCCTTGCCGGACGCATCCCGTCCTTCCAAAATAATTAGAATCTTGTCATTGCATTCAATAAAGTGCCGCTGCAGTTTAACCAGTTCGATTTGGAGTTTGCCCAGTGTATTCTTATAATCTTTTTTCGAGATTGAGGGGATTTGCTTGTTCGAGCTTTGTTCTTTGATTTTCATGCTCATGGTTTTCGCTATTCAGTTGCTAAATTGTTTGTCTCCATAATCTTCGGTCTCAAACCGACATTTTTGAGGTCACTTCATTAGAGACATCTAAAAATTTCATTTGATAGAATTAGTTTAAAACAAAATTTAAGTGACAGTACTATGAAGAGGATAGTCGGTATATCCTTTTTCACCTGGAGAATAAAATGTGTTCATATCAAGATCTTTTGATAACAGCCAACCGTTAGCAAATCGCTCAACGAGATCAGGATTATTAATAAATGGTTTACCGAAAGCGATAAGGTTTGCAAGTCCGCTTTCTAATTCGCTTTCAGCGCGTTCCATTGTATATCCGCCGCTAAGAATAAGTGTGTTCTCAAATCTTTTGCGAATAGCTTTTTTAATTTCGAGGGGCACTTCCGGTGCGCCCATAGCGCTGTGATCTACTAAATGGATATAAAGTAATCCCAACCTATTCAGCTTTTCAGCAAGATATTTATACGTGTCATCAATTTCGGGATAGTGAGGCATATCGCTAGCAATACCGTAAGGTGATAAGCGTAAACCAACCTTATCTTTTCCAATCGCTTCAATTGCGGCTTCTATTATTTCCAATAGAAAACGACAACGGTTTTCAATGCTGCCACCGTAGTTATCTTTTCTAATATTACTTATTGGAGACAAAAATTGTTCTAACAGATAACCATTTGCGCCATGCAGTTCTATACCATCAAACCCAGCTTTTATTGCATTAGTTGCAGCGATAATGTATTCTTGTTTAGTATGTTGTATTTCTTCAATAACCATTTCTGTTGGTATTGGAAAATCCTGCAGTCCAGTCGCATCAGTCCACATTTGTCCTTTTGGTTTAACAGCAGAGGACGAAATAATTATTGCATCTTCAGGCATGTTCGCTTGATGACTGATACGACCGGTATGCATAAGCTGAACAAATATCTTTCCATTTTTGGAATGCACGGCATCTGTGATTTTCTTCCAACCTTCCACTTGTGCTTCGCTATAGATTCCTGGAATGCGGCTATAACCGAGTCCATTCGGAGAAGGAGAAGTTCCTTCAGTAATGATAAGTCCGGCAGCAGCACGTTGTTGATAATATTCTGACATTAATTTGTTTGGGATATTACCAATTGCACGAGAGCGTGTCATAGGTGCCATAACAATTCTATTTTTAAGCTCAATGTTACCCAGTTTATATGGGCTCAATAGTTTAGCGTTTTTCATTTTGCATTTCCTTCTATAAAATTATTCATCAAATTCGTTTAGACTTAATAACCATATCATAACTTTCTAAAAATAAAACAAGGTCATTATAAAATTCTGTGTTCAATTATATTAGCTAAATTGTTAAATCATTGTTGTCCAATTCAATGTTTATACTTCAGTATCTAAAATTCTTCTTTGACTATATGTTTTTCATCCGCATTTAAATGTACCAGATGCTTTTCTATTGTCTCTATCATTGGCGGAGGTCCGCATACATAAAATATTTTATTTATTCCGCCACTGTTTGCTTTAATGAAATCTTCGGTGATTTGCCCGTTCGCATACCCATTCACTTTTTCATCAGATAAAATGTTGATGAAATTATTGCCTAATAATTTTTTAAATTCCTGTTCAAGTATTATGTCGGCTTTTGTTTTATTGGCAAAGATGAGTTTGTTATTACCTATTTCATTTTTTGACTGAAGATACCTGAAGATAGAAATAAACGGAGTAACTCCTGCACCTCCGGCAATAAATACACCTTCGCCTTTGTAAGCGATTGCGCCAAAGACATCATGCAGAATCAGCTTATCATTTATTTTCAATTGTAGAAGTTCGTTGGTAACGCTCTTGTGCGAAGGATATGTTTTGGTGGTAAACTCGAGGTAATCATTATCAGGTAGACAAGTAAAAGTGAAAGGTCTTTTTTCGTTCTGCCAACCTTTTTTATTTATCGCAACTTCGGTGGCTTGCCCGGGAGTGAAGTTGTACTGCTGCGGTTTCTCGGTGACAATTTGCAGCACATCATGAGTGATGTGTTTAATTGATTTTATTTTTACAAGATGTTGTTTCATCATAATAAAATTATTTTTTTGAACTCTTCGAATGGATCAACTTACCAACCTTCAGATTGGTTAGTTAAATAATTTTCCATTCCCAAAAGAACTCTTTACAATTTGAAATCCAACCCGAGTAACAAACCCACTGTTAAGTTGTGTGTTGCTTCACGTTCAGTAGAATAAAAACGAATGGGAACATGGCCGGAGTAGCTAACCATAACGTCTTTCTTCTCCACATCATCAAAACCATAGTCGAATCGTAACCGCGCTGATAATACCAATTGTGACGTAATGTTGTAAGATCCACCCAATGCCAGAACTCCATTAATAGTAACGGTCTTGTACAAATCTTTAGGTTCAATATTACTATTCGGATATTCAAGATCCTCACCATTTACTTCCTGAGCAACACCTTGCAGAAAATTGAACTGTGGTCCTACTAGCAATGTGAAAAAAAATGGTTTGGTATTATCAGAAGTGAGTGACAACATGATCGGCAGCTTGATATAATTCAATTCAGCCAGTGCTACATAATCTCCCACGATTACCGTATTGTTCAGAGATGTTTGGGTGCTAACAACTGAGCTATATGTCGCTGCATCAGGAGGGCTGCCGGGGAAATGTCCATTGAATGCCTGCCCCTCCCTTGAGAATAAAAGATCAATCGCCAACC
>Ga0182021_10008148_pt1 | contig 12425 bp, 9 predicted proteins | sample 612E3MmetaG_FD_120493 | JGI IMG/M metagenome (GOLD analysis project Ga0182021, IMG submission 120493) | Permafrost microbial communities from Stordalen Mire, Sweden - 612E3M metaG (Illumina Assembly) | ecosystem: Environmental > Terrestrial > Soil > Wetlands > Permafrost | place: Sweden...
AGGCCAATGTACAGCGGCCGCCGTTGCATCAACGCCTTCTTGAAGGAACCCGAGAGAAAGGCCCTGTCGTACAGCAACACCATCACCGGCGCCGTGGCCATGACCTCCTTGCTGGCCATTCCAAGCAAACAGGCTGCGATGGCCCATCCGTACCAGAAGGCCTTCCTGGTCGAGTCGAATGAACGGACAGCGCCGTAGAGGGTGAGCAGGTAGAAGAGACCGACGATCAGCTCGCCGCGCTGGATCACGGACGTTACTGACTCGGTCAGCAGCGGGTGAACCGTCCAAAGCAGGGTTATCGCGAGCGCAATGGGCCGCGCCTGTCCTTCCAACCGTCCTTCCAGCGATGGTAGCCGCAATGTACGCAACCCGAGGCTGAAGAGCAGGAGCGCAACCGCGATATGGAGCAGGAGGTTGCCAGCGTGATATCCCGCGACGTTCGTTCCGCCCAAGGCATAGTTGACTGCCAGGGAAAGGTTGACCATCGGTCTTCCTGTGGCCCCGGCCGCGGTCAGCGGCGGCGCCATGACCCGCGTGATGGGCCACAGGTGCCTGATGGATGGATTGTCGACGATGGCCGGGATGTCGTCGAAGACAAAGGGACCCGAGAAGCTGTTGTGATAAGCAGCGAGAGCCGCAACAATGATGAGAAGGAAGCAGAAAGCCGCTGCGCGAGGCGACTCGCGAACAGGAGCTTGTCGCTCGGCCATCGGCTGGTGGCTGGGATGTGCCTTGTGGAACCCCACTTCCGCTGCTGTCAATCCAAACACGTGCGACCGTGGAAGGGAAGCCCTTCCTCGGACGCGTTCGATGACCTAGTCGAGCGGCTGGGAGAACGGCCCCTACTTGGTATCCGGAAGACTCGTTTCCAACGCCTTGGCGACCGTCTCGGCCAGTGACTCCATGGTGTAGGGCTTCCCCAGCCAGCCCAAACCCCGCTCCAGCGCAGCCTGAACCCGGTCATTGGGCGAATGCCCGCTCACCAGGAGAGCGCGCTGACTGGGGAACAACTTCCGGATCAGCTCGAAGATCTCGAGCCCATCCCGTTCTTCCAGCAGGCTCATGTCCAGGATGACCAGATCGCAGGGACTCTTGCCCGTGGCCGCCGCCCGTTCAAACCGCTGGTAGGCCTCTTTCCCGCTTTCCAGGGTTTCGACCCGGTATCCGAGGTGCTCGAGCACCCGCCGTCCGGTACGCAAGAGAATCGGAGAATCGTCCACCAGCAGGATGGTGGGCCGTCCGAACGGCGCCGGCGTTGGGGTGTGCGGAGCATCGGCCCGCTCCTCCGATGGAAGACACGGAAAATACAGCGTGAAGGTCGTGCCCTGACCACGCACGCTGGTTACATCGACGAAACCGCCATGCTCCTTTACCACGCCATGCACAATGGCGAGGCCAAGACCGGTGCCGCTCGATTCGCCCAAGGGCTTGGTGCTGAAGAAGGGCTCGAAGATGCGTCCCAGGTCTTCCTGCGCAATTCCCTTGCCGTTGTCGCTGATCGAGAGAACCGCATAGTCCCCGGGTTCGATGCGTTCAAAACCAACCAGGGCCTCGGGCAATCGCCGCTGCCCGGCGCTCATCGTCAACTGTCCATCCTGCTCGATCGCCTCCACCCCATTGTGAATCAAATTGGAGATCGCGCGTACGAGATGAGGCTCGGACGCTTGCACGGTCAGTGGCTTCGACGGCAGATGAGCCACCAGCCTCACGCGCCGGCCTGGGTCCGAGGCGACCCAGGCTGAGTTCTCTGCGATGCACTTCGAGACAACCGCAACCAGATCCAGGGGTTCCTTGCTGACTCGGCCCTGGCGGCCCAGGGTCAACAGATCCTTGATGGTCTGCGAAGCGCGCAGGCTGGCGGCCTTTATGCTTTCCAGGTCGGCGCGCATCTCGCCGGCCCGGACGTCGGGATCCAAGTTGTCCAGCTCGGCGAGAAGGAGATCGGGAAGCGCCACAATGGGCCCGAGCGAGTTGTTGAGATCGTGGGCCACGCCGCCCGCCAGGGCGCTCAAGGATTGCAGACGCTTGCTGGTTGCCAGGCGCTCCAACTCATCCCGCTCGTGAAGGCGCGTTCTTTCCAGCAACTCCTGGTGAATCTGGATGCTCCGCAGCGCCACGTTGAGCTGATCGCGCAGAACCTGGTAGCCGTGGGTTTCCGGCAAACGCTCGAACACGGCAATGCCCAGGCGCTGGGTTTCGAAGACCAGTGGGAACGCCAGCAGGGTGCTTCTGCGCGACTCGGGGTAGCTGTCCGGTGGGAACAGGAAGTGCGCAGGGAACGCCGGCGGCAAGGGAGATTGGGGCCGACCGTCGACCATGCACAGGAACGGCTTCAGTTCCTTTGCACCGCCATCGGTGAAGCACGACAAGAAGGCGGTTTGCACGCCGGTATCGGGAAGGGCCTTGAGCAGCATTCGTTCGAGTGATTCCCAGTCCAGCGCGATGCCGACCTGCTCGCCCGTGACCAGGAGCTTGCGGTAGTTTTGATCGATCGTCACACGGTGCTGGACCTGAATGGCCGCGTCAGCTCTCGCGATCAAGGCAAATGAATCTGCCCACAGCCGCTCGAGGTTCAGATCGGCGAAATCCCGCAACCTCTCACGCAGCCATTCGACCGCGTCCTGAAGCGCCCGGTACTGCTGGTAGCTCTCACCCGCCTGCTCCAAGAGGTCTTCCAGGGCGTGCGCAAAGGACATGGACTGCCCGCTGAGCTCGGCCTGCAAAGCTGCCACCAGCGCATTAGCGGCGCGCTCGTGATCTATCCCGCCGGCGTGAAGGATGGGGGCGAGGCTTTTCGCAAGATCGGCGGCATGGCTCTGCAGGTAGCCCCGGGGAGAAATGGCCGTGGCATCGGGAGAGGGCGTCTTGGTTGATCGCGAGCCTGGACGGCAACCACAGGAACGGCGCGCGACGAACTGAGTCACTAGCTGGATGCACGGGGAAACCGACCGGCCTGCCAATTGATCGAGAATGTTTTGGATCGCCACTTCGGCCATGAGCGCGAACGGCTGGGCCACGCTGGTCAGGGCTGGATTGCTCATGCGGGAGAGCGGCAGGTCGTCGAAGCCAGTCACCCGGACATCGCGAGGTACGTGGCGTCCGTGCCTGCGCAGGGCTGCGACTGCGCCCAACGCCATGAAGTCGTTGGCTGCCGCGATGGCGTCGAATTCGATTCCTTGCCTCAGCAGCGCCTCGACGCCGTCGAATCCGTCGCTGGGCATGAAGGTGCCGGGCACCACCAGGGCCGGGTCGAGGGCGATCTGGTGCCGCGCCAGCACATCTTGATAGGCGAGCAATCGTGTCTCGGACTCGACCTTGCCAGGGGTCCCTGCGATAAAGGCCACCCGCCGGCAGTGGTGGTCTTGCACCAAGTGCTCCACCGCCGCCCGCATGCCAACGCCGTCGTCCACCGTCAGACTGGGAATGTCAGGGATCTCGGTGCCGATGCTGCACACGGGTAACTGCGAGTAGCGGCGAACCAGGCGCAGAAGTCCCTCGGCACCGCAGTAGCCGGAGAGCAGCGAGGAGATAACGATGACCCCGTCAGCACGTTCGGGCCCGATCATCTCGAAGATCGCATTGTGCGCGGCACAGCCCCGGTTGGGTTCATCCAGCCCGCGCCCGAAGACCATGAGCAGGTTCAGATCGAGCGTCACCGCCCAGTTGGTGAGCGCGTTCTGGATCTGCGTGCCGTACCCGCCTCCGAAGAAGTCCATGTAGTCGAGCAGCACCGCAATGGTCTTGCGGCCGTGTTGAAGGCAGCTGGCGGATGGATCCAAGAGGGGCATCTCCCCAGGGCGCAACGGCGCCAGGCTGGCAAAGCGCACGTCACTTACCCTAGAATACGGCTGAAAATCCGGATTCTTGAGCGGCGTTTTGCGTTATCGCTGGGTGAAGGTCCGCCCGCCGCGACCGGCCCGCGCCTTGCCCACGACATTCGTGTCCGCCGATCCCGCGGAATGTCGCGGACCGGTCGCGGCTGCGAGGTGCATTTTCCAGAGAGACGCCGGGATTTGCGCGAAGGGACGGCTCATTCGCGACTCGCAACACATTCCTGCGACGTGTGGCATGCAGCGTGCAGCCAAGAGCAATGACAAGCCATGGCCCGAAGCAAGCCAAGCCGCCCAGTCCAAGGTATGCTTTCGCCATGAGAAGGTGCAGGCGGACCCGACATCTGGCTGGGGCTGTCCTGGGCCTGACGGTGCTGGGGACCGGTGGTCTTGCGCCCGCGGACGAGGCCAGTCAGCTTCCTGCGCCTTCACCCGTGTCCGCGCCGGTTGTGTACACCCCCATCCTTCGTGCGCCGGCGGCTCGACCCGCGGTGCCCGCTCCCGCCCCTGCCCCGCCAGCGGCTCGACCCGCAGTGTACACGCCGGCCCCCGCTGCTCCGACGGAGCCACCCGCACCAGTTGTGTACACCCCCATCACCCCACCGCCAGCGGCTCGACCGGCACCGGTTGTGTACGCTCCCGTCCCTCCTGCGCCAGCGCCTCCGCCGGCGCCCATTGCCCTCGCCTCGCCAGCCGCGCCCGAGGCAACCACCGATGATGCCGCCATCGCGGAGATAGTGCCGCTGGCAGCGCCCGCGCATGCGTCACGACACCCGTTCGGTCTCACGACCGACGTCGGTCTGCCTGACGGGGCCAACCTCGGTCTGGTCCTTCGTCCGGCTGCTTGGGGCCGCCTGCACGGCACAGTTGGCACCAACTCGGCCAGCCTAGGCTTCCGCGGCGGAGCCACCGTCATCCCGTACTGGTTCTGGCATTTCGGGCCTTCGGTCACTTTTGAAGCCGGCTACTGCCGGGTGGGGAACGTGAATAGCGTTCTTCGCACGTTCTTTCAGGTTCCTTCGTGGATGAAGGACTACGCGCAGCAAGCTGGCTACACCTACTACAATGCCCATCTTGGGATCGAGTTCGGCCGGGGCAATATCACCGGCTTCATCCACGGCGGCGGCAGCTACGTGGACGGCACCGTGCGCACACCCAATGCGGTTTGCATCCAGACCTCGAGCACGCCCTGTAGCGTCGGTCCCGTCTCGCCCGATCAGGCACAACTAGTCCTGCGCCAGGACGCCAAAGTCCGGGTGTACACCATGTCGGCCAAGGCGGGAATCATCGTGTACTTCGGAGGGCCCTGATGATCCGCCCGCGCCATGCCCTGATAGCGCTGGCCGGCGCACTGGCCTCGGGCTGCACCCCCTCGGTAGAAATCGACGCGCCTGACATCGAGATTACCCAGCCCAACCTGCAGTTTGCCGCGGCTCCGTCCAGTGCCGGGCCCGGCACGTCGGTCACAGCACCATTCAAATTCACCACCAACAAGCTCGGTGCAACCAACAATCCTGATGCCGGGTCTCTCAAGAACATCGAGCGCCTGCAAGTCACAGGGGTCGTGCTCAAGGTCAACACGGGCATCGACGACTTTTCTTTCCTGGACCACCTGACTGTGGTGGCTGCGAACACGGCCTATACCACCGAGTCGAGCCCTGGCCTCCCGGTCATCAAGGTCATCGACTACGAGGCGCCCTATGGCGTGGCGATCGGACCTGTGTTGCAGCTACCCCTGAACCCGCCGGTCGACATGCTGCCGCTCTGGGGACGTACCTGGCTCTACCTGACCGTCACAGCCACCGGCAATCTCCCAAAGGTTGCGTGGTCGATGGACGTTGTGTTCTCGCTGTCACTCAAGCTGACTCAGTAGCCAGGGTCGTCTTGACGTTCGCAGCATCGTATCGTAGGTAGAGATCATGGTTCGGGCTATGGACAGCGGACGTGTGCAGCGCTCCGGAATGCGCGCCACGAGCACGCTGCTCTTGGCTGCCCAGCTTCTTGCCCTGGGCCATCTGTTGATCGTACAACACGCGATCTGCCCCGAACACGGTGAGACGATTCACTCGGGCCCACCCAGCGACGCTCTAGCGCTACCGATCCACGAGGGCGCGGCAGCCGATCCCGCGCTTGGCAGTGGGGCGCCGCTTGCCGAGCACGCCCACGACCATTGTCTGGCCCTGGCCCACACGCGCGGGCGGTTCGCGTTGTTGCCGGCTTCGGACTTGATACCCGGCTCGCTGCTGGTGGCCGCGACGCTGCCCTCGCTGTCAGCCGCATCCGCGGCGCCAGCCGTGGCTGTCCTCCTTCTCGCGCCCAAGACCTCGCCTCCGTCGGCGTAGCTCAAGCCAAGCGCCATGGGCGCACAGCGGAGGCCGGGCATCGGGAGCGTGCCTGCTTCCTCGCTTCCCATCGCCACGTTCCCGTTTCAATGAATCGAGGGAGGACGAGTCATGATTTCTTTCGCTGTGATTGCAGCTTTGCTGCTGGCGCAGCCGGCCGAGGGCGCAGTCCCGGCGCCGCCCGCTCAGCCCAAGCCGAGCCCCTTTCCCACCAGCGAGCCCGCCCATCCCAAGCCGAGCCCCTTTCCCATTAGCGAGCCGGTCCCGGCGCCGCCCGCCCATCCCAAGCCGAGCCCCTTTCCCATTAGCGAGCTGGTCCCGGCGCCGCCCGCTCAGCCCAAGCCGAGCCCCTTTCCCACCAGCGAGCCGGTCCCGGCGCCGCCTGCGGCCGACATTCCAACACCGGCGTCCTACGATGACCTTCTTCGACGCATCGAAGCGCTGGAAAAGGCGGCGGAAGTGCGCACCCCGGCACGATCAACCGCAGGAGTGTTCACTCAGAATCGCTTCAACCCGGATCTTTCGATCGTCACCGATTTCGCACTGGTCGGTACGAATATCAACGACAAAACCGCCCAGGCCCTTGCGGTTCCCGGCTACCTTGAAGAATCGGACCGGGGCGGGAAGTTGCGCGGGATCAACTTCAACTACCTCGAACTGGCCTTCAACGCCGCGGTCGACCCGTACTTTGACTTCTTCGGTGTTGTCACGTTCGATCCTGGTGGGGTCGACGTCGAGGAAGCCTTCATCGATACGCGCCAGCTCCCGTTCGGATTTCAGCTACGAATCGGGAAACTTCTTTCAGCCTTTGGACGACTCAACGGAATGCACAAGCACTTCTGGGATTTCTACGACCAACCTTTGGTCTACCAGGCTTTCGTGGGGAGCGAAGGGTTCAAGAATCCGGGACTGAGGGTGTCCTGGACCGCACCAGTCGATTTCCTCCTGCAGTTCAACTTCGAGGTCTTTCAAGGCGTTTCCAGTGAATCGCCGACCTTCAACGCCGTTGGCTACGATCTGACCGCGACCAACGGGACAGCACTCTCGTCCGCGGCGCCGTTCGTCCCGGCCTTGTATGTCGGCTCGTTGAAAACCTCGTTCGATGTCGGCAATCACGTCTTTCTGCTGGGTGCCTCCGCCATGTACGGACACTCGACCCAGACGCGCATCGACGGCTTGCCGACGGACGTGGCCTTCAGTGCTCCCGGCACAGTCCTGTACGACGCGGAGCTGACCTACAAGTACCTCATCAGTTCCTACCGGAGCATCACCTGGCAAAGCGAGTACCTGGGCCGCCTGTCGTCCGGGGATCTCGCCCGGGCATCCGACGGAATCATCCATGCGGCCGACAAGAAACAGGGTGGCTTGTACACCCAGCTCATCTGGCGATTTGATGAGCCGGGCCGGTGGAGGGTGGGGGCGCGCTTCGACCTGCTCGCCCAGAACTCGCTCACCATCGACGGCGTGGGGCAGCCGCTGGACAACATGCTCCAGCGGTACACCTCAATGCTCGAATTCAGCCCCACCGAATTTTCCAGATTCCGGCTGCAGTATGACTTCGATCGATCCCGCACCCTGAATGGGTCGCAAAAGAATGTCCACGAAGTGTTGCTCCAGATGAACATCGCCGTCGGCCCCCACGGGGCGCATTCATTCTGACGATTGGGAGAAGCTCAATGAAGTTCATGATGACTCTGGTGGCGACAGCGATCAGCTTCGCACTCGCCGTCCCTGCACAGGCCAAGACCAGGATCGTGGTCACCTATCCGTACATTGCGGCGCTGGTCGGGGAGCTGGCCAAGGACCGAGCCGATGTGACCACGCTGGCCAAGGGTGATGAAGATCCGCATTTCGTGGTGCCGCGCCCCTCGTTCATCGGCAAACTGCGCCAGGCGGACCTCCTCATCATCAATGGCGCCTCGCTAGAGATCGGGTTCGCGCCGCCGCTCATCCGGCAGGCCAACAACCCGAAGATCGTGCCGGGCGCCGAAGGGTTCATCGATCTTTCCCAATTCGTCGAGCTCATCGAGAAGCCCGACAAAGTGAGCCGCTCGGAGGGCGACATCCATCCAGAGGGAAACCCGCACTTCATCACCGACTGGCACAATGTGCCGGCGCTGGCGCGGGCCATCGCCGATGCGCTTGCACGTGCTGACCGTGGCAGTGCCAGCGCGTACCAGAATAACCTCGATGCGTTCCTGGCGCGCTGGAAGGCGCGTTCCGACGCGTGGGACAAGCAGTCCGCACCGCTTCGAGGCAAAGCTATCATCCAATATCATCGCCTCTTCGACTACTTTGCCCGGCGAACGGGAATGAGGATCGTCGGCGAGTTGGAGCCCAAGCCCGGCATTCCTCCCACCAGCCGACACCTGGAAGAACTCATCGAGGCGAATGCAGCCGGCACGGTTGCTATGGTCGTGACCGATCCGTATCACGAGAAGAAGTCCCCTGAAGGTTTGGCGAAGAAGCTATCGGTCCCGTGGGCCGTGCTGCCACAAGATGTCGCAGCGGTTGCGGCGGCCAAGGACATCTTCAGCCTGTACGACACCCTGCTGGCGAGCGTCCTCAAATGATCGACATCCTCCTTAGTGCATTCCTCCTCTCGGTCGTGCTCCTCGGCATCCATTCCTACTATGGACTGCACATCATCGAGCGCGGCATCATCTTCACCGATCTTGGAATCGGACAGATGGCGGCCTTCGGCGCCGCGATCTCCATCTTGGCTTTCGACGGCAGGTACATGTACCCGGTTTCACTGACCTTCTCGCTTGCGGGCGCCTTCCTTATCGCTCTGTCGACCAAACGGACGCGAAACCACGAGGCTTTCATTGGGCTTCTGTATGCCTTCGGAATGAGCGCTGCGGTCATTGCCCTGTCCCGGGCGCCCCGCGGGGCGGAGGAGATGCAACACCTGGTCGCTGCCGACATCCTCTTCGTGCCGATGGGCGCGGTTTTTAAGACAGCGGGCCTCTATCTGGCCATTGGGACCGTGCTCTGGCTCACGATGGGGCGCTTGCGGGGCACCTTGAAAGAGATGGTGTTCTTCGGCACGTTCTCGCTGACCGTCACAAGCTCGGTCAATCTCGCGGGGGTTCTCGTGGTGTTCGCCATCCTGGTGGCTCCTGCCTTCATCGTATCGAGCATGAACCGTTCGTTCAGGGCGAAACTGCTTTTCGCGTGGGGGCTCGGAACGGTGCTCAACCTCATCGCCATCACCGCCTCGTACTTCCTCGACCTTCCTACCGGGCACTCCGTCGTGGCCCTTTATGCCCTCAGCGGGATCGTCTTCACGCTCGCGCGCGGGACGGTCAGGTTGCGTCAGGCCATGTGAGGTGCGCAATAACTGCGCGAACTGACCGAATGGGCCAGTTGGTGGCGGGGTATTCGCGAAACCGGCGGCGGGCGCCGTAACGGGTCTTCCTGCGAATGCATCAACCTAGCCGGACCTGCGGACTGCGCGCGACCTGCGCTTTGGGCAGGAGCGGTGACAGCCCACGAGGCAACTCAACCAACGGAGGAAAGGATCGATGAAACCAACACTAATTGCCGCTGTACTTCTGTCACTCGTGACGTTCACTCCTGCGCACGCCGCTGATCAGCCGGCCATGGCCGGGGCCCAGCCCACCTGCGGCCAGATGACGGCGGGCATGGCCGTTATTCCCGAGAAGCTCGCCGCGGGTGCCACGGCAGCAGCCAACATGTGGGAGGCCCACGCCAAGTTCATGTCTTCCAACAAAGACAAGGCCTCGCAGGCCGAGGTCAAGGGTCTGCGTGAACTGGCAAAGGACCACAAGCTGATAGCGGCCAGCCTGGAGAAGTCAGCCGCCAACATGAAGAAGGCGCCAGCATGGCCGGCAGCACAGCACGACATGGCCAAGATGAAGGCTGACCCCGAATTGATGGCGGCCCAGAAGAAGCTGCTCGATGCCTCCAAGGAGATCATCGCTGAGTTCCAGAAGATGGTCGCCAACATGGAGAAGATGGAGAAGACAGAGAAGATGATGAAGTAGGGCCGGCTCTCGAATCGTCTTTGTGTCTTCTGTGCCCTCTGTGGTGAAGGAATGGGATCCCGCCACAGGGGCACGGAGGGCACGCAGGGCAGCCAGGTTGGTGGGGAGACTACTCTTCAGGCTGCTTCACTTTGTGCGGCCGCAGGCTCTTGACGATGAGGCCTAGGCCAGCGGCGATGAGTCCAAACATCATGAGGGCGTCGAACAGGGTGGTGGTCCGGAAGTAGATGTGCATGTTCATCAGTATGCCGGCCGCGATGAACAGCAGGCCGCCCACGGTCAAGGCCCATCCCAAGATGGACCTGCCATTGACGAACAGCGTGCCGATACCGAAGAGCAGCGGAAGCAGGCTGAGCCCGAAGCTGTTGCCGAACACGCCGAAGCCGCTCGGGTGGCCAAACGAGGTCTGCACGTACACGTGGTTGAACAGCAGGTAGAAGCCGATGGAGGCCACGCCTAACCCGACGAAGAATTCCCCGACGCCTCCAGGCGTTCCACCTGCGCCTTGGAATTTCCGTTGCGGTTGACCGCCCAGGCTCGCTCCTGTTTCGCTCATGCGAGGATTATGCTACGGAGCAGGCGGCAATGGCCACTCCCGTCACGGCGCTCCGGGATTCCTTGTGATGCGGGCGGAGTGGCGGCCAGCCTCATGGCCCCGATCCTCTGACCTGAATCCCAGACGCCGCCGCATCTTTGCGCGCGGCCAGGTGAGCACGCCAGCGGGCGTGCCGCTCGTGCCTGAGGCGCACCTTCTTCGATTGCATGGCCAGATCGTGTGCCACCGTGTCCAGGGGCGGGATCACCAGATCGGGCCCCAGAACGGGAGCGGGATCGATGGCAGCGCCCTGGACGTGAATCTCCAGGTGAAGATGACTGCCCGATGACTTGACGCCCGAGCGACCAACGGCGCCCAGGCAGTCGCCCGCCTTCACCCGGTCGTTGATGTGCACGCGGTACGACGACAGGTGCATGTAGCAGGAGAAGATCCTTTCGGTGTGGCGCACGCACACGAACAGGCCGCCCGGACCCAACTGCGGACGCGGGGTCTGCGCCAGTTCCTCGGGCGGCACGGGCTGCGGCCGCATCCGCCCGGGCAAGTCGAAGCCCGCGAACCACACCACCCCGTCGGCCAAGCTGCCCACCGGCTCGCCCGTGGTGGCGTCGATATCCAGGCCGCGGTGGGCGCGTGCCCCCTCGTCGCGATCCTCGCCGGGGCCGCTGGGCGCCACGCGCGGCGTGCCCCCCAGGGGCGAGACCACGGCGATTCCCAGCGGCGTCGGATGCGGCGTCGGGTGCGTGTCCAGGTAGCGTTCGATCAGCCGCCGGCGCGCGACCAGGGCGCGATCCTCGCCGCCCGTGCCGCGCACCACATCGCCCCAGCCGAAGTGGGCCAGCGCGCTCCGGTGGGGCACAGAGCCCGCGAAGACCTGGTCGATGGCCGGATGTTGGTCCTGCCACATGCCCAGAAGGGCCGCCCCCACGCGCAGGTGATGGCTCGACTGCTTGAGCAGCAGAGGATTGAGTCCGCCTCGCGGCAAGGGCCGCGTCTTTTCCGCCCACGCCTCGCCCTGGCGCACTTGATAGACCAGCTTGCCGCCGCGCAGGTTGGCCGCGTACATGCCCGGCTGAATCTGCAGCAGCCCGACGCCGAAGGACGTCTGCAGCCGTGGGTTGCAACGACTGGCCCGATAGACCAGCGCCCCGAGGAGAAACGGATCCACACCCGCCTCGACCGCAGCCTCGCGCACCCCATCGGCAATGTGGCCGATGGCGCGCGCCGTGGCCACGCCCTCGCACATTGCAGAGAGGGCCGCACGAAAGCGAGCCGGATCAGGCAGGCCGGGCGGAGACACCGGCTCGGCGGGCCAGCGCCTCACGTCCTTCAGCTCGTGTACGCCGGGCCGCAGACCTTCCTCGCTGCGACGCCTTCGTGCAGGCCAAGGCGTTGCGGCCGCCACAGCCAGAACCTCAGTCGCAAGTAAGGCGACTGCGATGAAAGTAGAAAGCCGGAGCAAGTTCACGGAACCAACATTATAGGAGTCCCATCGCAATCCCGCGATGGCCACAAGGGCGCCCGCAGGTCGCCCTACCGCCGTGCGCGTGCCACCCGCATCACTTCTTGGGTAGGCATTATGGAAACCATGGCGGACGGCCATGGGAGCGGTGTGAGCCGCGTGAAGGAAGCAGCTAGGCGAAGGCCTGACGGAGAGGTGGTCACCCTCCGTGGTTCTGAGGACAATCAG
>Ga0182021_10008149_pt1 | contig 12424 bp, 12 predicted proteins | sample 612E3MmetaG_FD_120493 | JGI IMG/M metagenome (GOLD analysis project Ga0182021, IMG submission 120493) | Permafrost microbial communities from Stordalen Mire, Sweden - 612E3M metaG (Illumina Assembly) | ecosystem: Environmental > Terrestrial > Soil > Wetlands > Permafrost | place: Sweden...
AGCTCGGCAAGATGGAAATCGGCGCGATCGCTTACGGTTCGTGGGATTTGAACAGCGACGCCAATAGCGCTATGAGCGTCTGCTGGCGCTGCAAGCAGAGCCAATTCGCCGTCGGCGGTCTTGTCGGCTATGACTTCGGCTCCTTCATCGCTCAGGCGAAACTGGCTACCGACGTTGCTTCCGAGAACTACACCGGCAAGGAAACTCGCGGCACGCTGACGATCATCAAGCCGCTCTGGAATCCGGCTTCCGACGGTCCGCTGAAGTAAGCTCCAGCTTACATCCGGCATTCGAGCCAGCGGCGAAAGCCGCTGGCTTTTTTTGTTGGGAACGGGCATTTCCGGGACAAGGAGAAACAGCCGCCGCGCCAGTAGCGCGGGCGAGGCTTCCGCAGCGCCATTCTCGAGAAGGAGCGTGAAATATCGGCTGCGCGGCCCACACACTCAGTTGCTATGGCACGGCTTGCCCTACGGCTGTCCGGTTGGTTTCGCTTGCGCTTTGCCCAGCCGGCTAGCCCGGCCGCTTCATCTACTTGTTGGGCGGGCATGCTCCGCGGGGCTAGGCAGATAGGGTTTGAGCGCCTCCAGCGTCTTTTCGAGCGCGCCGCCCAACGTGCCGATGGCGGCGGCGGCGCGGCGCTTCATTTCTTCCGCCTCCTCCGGGTTCTCGAACAACCCCTTGAGTGCAGCGGCAAGCTCCTCCGGCCCCGAGACCAAGCGGAAGCCATCATAGCGCTGCAAGGCCGTGTAGGTCTCGGCGAAATTGAAGGTGTGCGGGCCACTCAGGATACCCGAGCCCAGCTTCACGGCCTCGATGGGGTTCTGCCCGCCATGCGCGATCAGCGAGCCGCCGATGAAGGACAGCGGCGCGAGCTTGTAGAACAGCCCCAGTTCGCCGAGCGTGTCGGCGACGTAGATTTGCGTGCTGGCGGAAATGGGCTCGCCCGCCGAGCGGCGCGCAACGTTGAAGTGCTGGCCACGAAGCAGGGAAGCGATGGCCTCGCCGCGCTCGGGATGGCGCGGCACGATGACGGTCAAGAGCGACGGCATCGTGCTTTGCAGGATTCCCGCAGCGCGCGCGACGGCTTCGTCCTCGCCGGGATGCGTGCTAGCCGCGAGGAAAATGGGCCGGTCCGCCACGCGCACGCGCAACTCCTCCACCGCGCGTGCATCGACCGGGGGCGGCGGCGCGTCGTATTTGAGATTGCCCGCGACGATGGCCCTACGCACGCCGAGCCGCGTCAAGCTTTTGGCGAAGCGCCAGTTCTGCGTGAGCACAAGATCGAAGCGCGAGAACACGGGCTTGGAAAGGCTCGAAAGCCAGGCCCAGCGCTTGCCCGAGCGGGCAGACATGCGGCCGTTGACGAGGACAAGCGGGATTTTCCTGTCGCTCGCCTCGACGATCAGGTTCGGCCAGAATTCGGATTCGGTGAAAAGGGCGAGGCTCGGCTGCCAGTGCTTGATAAAGCGCCGGCAAAAGCGCGGGCTGTCGAGCGGGATGAATTGGTGGATCGCGCCCTCGGGCAGCCGCTCGGCTGCGATCTTCGAGGATGTGACCGTCACTGTGGTGAGCAGGATGTTGAGCGAAGGGCAACGCCGCTTCAGCTCGTGTATGAGCGGCAGCACCGCGTTGGTTTCGCCCACGCTTGCCGCGTGAAACCAGAAGAGTGGACCCTCGGGGCGCGGCACGCTGGCGATGCCGAGGCGCTCAGGCAGCCGCGCGGGCACCTCCTTACCGCGTGCGGCGCGCTGGTGCAGGATCGCGCCGGCGGCGGGACGCGCGGCCGAAGTCGCGGCGCGGTAGAGCGAAAGCAGGAAGCCCGAGCGGCGGGGCGGCTGCGCGGACCGGGGAGTGGTCTTGCGCGCATCGCTGCCTGCCAGCTCGTAGGCGCGCTCCGTCGCCGCGTTCATGGCCGCTTCCACCTTCTGGCGGAAGGCTTCTAAAGTCTCCTCATCGGCATCGCGCGGCACATGGATCGGATCGCCCGCCACCATCGCGAGCTTGGAAAACGGCAGGTTGAAGGTGAAGCGGCTCCAGGTGGGCAGCGTGAAAAAGCGGCTTGTGGCAATCGCGAGCGGTAAGATGGGCCGGCCGGACATGCGTCCGAGCGTGACAATGCCGAGGCCTGCGACGCGGGCAGGTCCTGGCGGGATGTCGGTGGTCATCGCCACTGTGGTGTTCTGGCGCAAGGCTTTGAGCGCGGCCCTGAGCGCCGAGGCGCCGCCGCGATCTTTTCCTTTTCCGCCCGCGCCCGCTCCCCGGATCAGCCCCATGTCGAAGTTCAGGAGCGTGCGGCCGATCATTTCGCCGTCCGTGTGCCGGGCCACCATGTTACTCACCGCGACGGTCTTGGGCTTGATGAGCGGCAGCAGCAAAAACTGCCCGTGCCACATGGCCACGATCATGGGGCTCAGGCTTTCGAGATAGGCGTCTGTGTCCGCCGGCTCCCGGATCACCTTGGAGGTGGCATAAACGAAGCGGATGTGGCGCGCGGCGAGCTTGCCGACCGTGTTCATGAAGAACTCGGACTGTTGCAGCCTGCGGCCAAAAGCCTTGAGGCGTGTTATGGGAGCAAGCAGGCTCATTTGGCTCCAGTGGCTTGCGGCATATCCGCGGATGGGCCGGGCAGGCGGTACATATGAACGATGAAATAGCGCATGGGTGCGTTGTCAGCGGTGCTCTGGGCTGCGGAATTCGATGCCGTCCACCGATTTAAGCTCGCCGCCAAATACCAAGCGCGGGAGCTGCCGGTTCTGAATTTCTGTCATCGCGATTCCTTCAATGAGAAGCCAAGCTTGCCGCCGGCTTAGCGCAAGCGCTCGATCAACAGCCTGTGCAACGCCGGAGCGGCAGCGGCAACGCTGGCAACCTTGGCCTCCGCCGAATTGAAGGTCAGAGGCGCCCCTGATTTGCCGGTAACCGTTCCGCCAGCCTCTGAAACGAGAAGCGCTCCCGCAGCGATATCCCACTCCCACTTCGGGTTCAACGCGAAATAAGCATCCGCGCGGCCGGAAGCCACAAGCGCCAGCCTGTAGATGCTCGCATTGGCGGCGACGGGAACGGCGCCAGGCCAGGGCGGCTGCCATTTCCGCTTGCTCAATGCCTCCTGCGAAACCACGACCCGCGCTCCGGAAAGCTCCTGCTGCGCGCTTGCCGAAATGCGCTTGCCGTTGAGGAACGCACCCTCGCCAGCGCGCGCCTCGAAGAACTCGCCGCGCACCGGGTTGACGACGGCCGAAAGCACCGGGACGCCATCCTCCGCCAGGCACAGGGCGATAGTCCAGCTATCGCCGCCATGCAGAAACTCGCGCGTGCCGTCGATGGGATCGAGTATCCAGACGCGGCGGGCGGTAAGCCTGCGCTCGTTCTCGCAGCTTTCCTCCGAAAGCCAGCCGTAATCCGGGCGAGCACCCTTGAGCCGCGCGGCAAGCAGGCTGTCCACCGCCTTGTCCACCTCGGTCACCACGCTGCCGTCGGGCTTCCGCTCGCGTGCGACGGTGCGGTTCTGGTAGCTCAGGGCAAGGCTTGCCGCTTCCCTTGCGGCTTCTCGAAGCAGATCGAAATCTTGGGCGAGGCTGTTCATATCGAAACCCACTGATGGCTTCCGCAGCGTCATCCCGGAAGCCGCTTACGGCTATCCGGGATCTTTGCAGATGCCGGCGCTTGTAACGATCCCGGATAATGCCTGCGGCATTTCCGGGATGACGCCGCATGGAAGTTCCCGGCGCTGATGTTAGCCCCAAGGGAAAGGCAGCGAGCCCGCCACAAGCGCCAGGAACACGACGATGCCGAAATGGTGGTTGCTGCGGAAACGGCCGAGGCAATTTTCCGGATCGTCGATGTCGAGCGTCGCCACCTGCCAAACGAGATGCAGGGCGGCCAGCGCCAGCCCAGCATAGAACCACAGGCCCATGCCAACGGAGTACCCCGAAAAAGCCAATCCGCCGATTGTGATCCCAAAGAACAGGGTGAGCCACGCGGGCGTGCTGCTGCCGAAGCGGAGTGCTGTCGATTTCAGGCCAACCAGAACGTCGTCCTCCTTGTCCTGGTGCGCATATATGGTGTCGTAGCCGATCGTCCAGGCGATGGCGGCGGCGTAAAGCACGATTGGCGCGAGCGCCAAGTCCCCCCAATAGGCCGCCCAGCCCATCAGCGCGCCGTAGGAGAAGGCAAGGCCCAGAACGGCTTGCGGCCAGAACGTCACCCGCTTCATCAAGGGATAGATGAGCACGATGCCGACCGATCCGAAGCCGAGCGCGATGGCGAATGTATTGAACTGAAGCAGAACCGCGAGGCCCACCACGCAAAGGGCCAGCGCCAGGGCTATGGCACCGCGAAGCGAGATTTGCCCGCTAGCCAGCGGCCGCGCCATCGTCCGGGCAACCTTCGCATCGATATCGCGGTCGATGATGTCGTTGTAGATGCAGCCGGCGCTGCGCATGGCGAAGGCGCCCGCCATGAAAAGAAAGAGCAGCCAGATGTCGGGGAAGTCGTGCTCCACCCGCGCCGCGAGCGCCACGGACCACCAGCACGGCCACATGAGCAGCCACGAGCCGATGGGCCGGTCGGCGCGGATCAGCCTGAGCCACGGCTTCAAGCCATCGGGAGCGAAACGGTCCACCCAATTCGAGCGCGGCGCATCGGCGATGGAGCCTGTCCCGGCCCCTTCGGCCTCAGGCTTGCCATGTGCTCCGGCGGAGGCTGCTCGCATAGCTTCTTTGTCCGTGACAGCAATCCTTCTCGATTCCGAAACACTCAAATAGTATGCCAAAAACGAGACGATCCCATGTCAACAGCACAAATCGGCTGACCGCGCAATGACCGTACCTAGATTATTTGTCGCCAAGGTTATCGAAGCTGGCGCGGAGCTGGCTCTGGACGCCCCGCAGGCTCATTATCTGCTGCACGTACTGAGGCTTGGGGAAGGCGGCGAAATCCTGGCCTTCGACGGCGGGAGCGGCGAATGGAGCGCGGAAATCGTGAAGGCGCGCAAGGGAAGCTGCTGCATAAGGATCGGGCGGAAACTGCGCGAACAGATTATTGCGCAGGACATCCATTACGCCTTTGCGCCGCTGAAACAGGCGCGGCTCGACTATATGGTGCAGAAAGCGACCGAGATGGGAGCGAGCCTGCTGCAGCCGGTGATTACGGCGCATACGGTTGTTCCCCGGCTCAATCTTGAGAGGATGCGTGCGAACGCCATCGAGGCGGCGGAGCAATGTGGGATACTGAGCGTTCCAGGCGTCGAGGCGCCGGTCAAGCTTGAGGCTTTGCTCAAGGCTTGCCAGAAGGGCCGGATCGTGGTGTTCTGCGACGAGCGTGCGGCGATTGCACCTCCGCTGGAGGCACTTGGCAGCCTCAAAGGGCGCAAAATCACCGCGCTCGTCGGCCCTGAGGGTGGTTTTTCCGAAGCCGAGCGCGAGCTTCTGCTTTCAAAAGAATTTGTCTGTCCCGTGTCCCTCGGTCCGCGGATTATGCGTGCGGATACGGCAGCCGTTTCGATCCTCGCCTTGGTCAACGCGGTGCTCGGAGATTGGTGCCGATTGCCAGCCCAAATGTGAAGCGCTACAAAATTTGTACAGAATCAGCAGAACGGAAACACAATGGCAGCGTCCGGCACCCCTGAAGACACCATGATCGAAAGCCGCGACGAGCTTGCCGCCTATATCCAGGAGGGCGAAAAACCCAAGGCGGATTGGCGCATAGGCACCGAGCACGAAAAATTTCCGTTCTATCGCGATGGCTTGCGGCCCGTGCCCTACGAGGGGCCGGCCGGTATTCGGGCGCTGCTCGAAGGCATGGCGGAAATATCCGGCTGGCGTCCGTACTACGATCTGGAGAATATCATCGCGCTTGCGGACCCCACTTGCCCGCTCGGCGGCTCGATCACGCTGGAGCCCGGCGGGCAGTTCGAGCTTTCGGGCGCGCCGCTGAAGACGGTTTTGCAGACCTGCGAGGAAGTCGCCAAGCATCTCCATCTGGTGCGCGAAGTGGCGGGGCCGCTTGGCATCTCTTTTCTGGGCCTTGGCTTTTCTCCGCTTTGGACGCTCGCCGAAGTTCCCCGGATGCCCAAGAGCCGCTATGGCATCATGAACCGATACATGCCCAAGGTCGGCAGCCTGGGCCTCGACATGATGTACCGCTCCTGCACCGTGCAGGTGAACCTCGATTTCGCCAGCGAAGCCGACATGGTGAAGAAGATGCGCGTGTCGCTGGCCTTGCAGCCGGTTGCGGCGGCGCTGTTCGCCAATTCGCCGTTCACCGAAGGAAAGCCGAACGGCTACTTGAGCATGCGAAGCGCCATCTGGCTCGACACAGATGTAGCGCGGACGGGGATGCTGCCCTTCGCTTTCGAGGACGGCATGGGCTACGAGCGCTATGTGGACTATGCGCTCGACGTGCCGATGTACTTCGTGCGCCGGGAAGACCGCTACATCGACACGTCGGGCGCCTCCTTCCGGGACTTTCTGGCCGGCCGGCTCCCGCAGCTTCCGGGCGAGAAGCCCACGCTCACCGATTGGGCCGACCACCTGACCACACTCTTCCCCGAGGTGCGGCTCAAGCGCTTTTTGGAGATGCGCGGCGCGGACAGCGGCAACCACTTGAGCCTGTGCGCTTTGCCCGCATTCTGGACCGGGCTGTTATACGATCAATCGAGCCTCGACGCCGCTTACGATCTCATCAAGGATTGGACGGCGGAGGAGCGCCAGGAGCTTCGCAACGAAGTGCCCCGCCTGGCGCTTAAGACGCCGTTCCGGAACGGCACCCTTCGCGACATTGCACGCGAAGCGGTGAAGCTGGCGGATGCGGGGCTCAAGGCGCGCGGCCAAAGCGATTTTATGGGCGGCGACGAAAGCATGTTCCTCATGCCTTTGTTCGAAACCGTGGAGCGCGGGCACACCAGCGCCGAGCTGCTGCTCGAACGCTACCATGGGGAATGGGGCGGCGACGTGCGCCCGGTCTTTATCGAGAGCGCCTATTAGCCGCCGTAGTGGGGAGAGTGAACGCCCTCTCGACGGGTACAACCGAACTCCCTCTCCCATGGGGAGAGGGCGGGTGCTTCGCGCACCTGCTTAGCAATCCGGGCCGTCGATTTCCGGCAGGATGCTCAGGCGCTCGCGATACCAGGAGATATACGGCGGCTGGAAATGCGCGCGGTTCTTGTACGGCTTCAGCAGCACGCGGCGCGGCTCGCCGTTACTGTCCCGCACCCAGCCATAGCGCGACGGGGTGCGCCCTACCTCGTAGACGCCCGGTTCCTGGACATCCCGGCGGATGTAGGTGCGGTACACGGTGCGCGGCGGCGCGGCTGAAGCGCACTGCGCGGTGCTCTCGCCCGCAAGCGAGCAGTCCAGCGCCAACATCCCCAGAATTGCAACGCCTAATGCTCCGGCCGATTTTTTCATGTCCGCTCCTCGCAGCGATCCCCGCGCGGGAATCGAAGCTGCCACTTTCCGCATGTATAATAGCTGCGCGCCGCCCCGGCTATGCGCCGGCGTGCGAAATTCCGCCCGCTATTGCGCAAACGTCACAGCTTTTTGGCGCGCGGTGCGTATGAAGCCGCATCGCCGCAACCCATCTCCTGTTGGGAGCGGTACAGAGGGAAGGCTGTAAGCGGTTTAGGGATCGCGAGACTGGATACTTGCCGGCATGAAAACATTAGAGATTTTTCTCGTGTTCCTGCGCTTGGGCCTAGTCAGCTTCGGCGGGCCGATCGCGCATCTCGGCTATTTCCGCGGCGAGTTTGTAAGCCGCCGCAAATGGCTGAGTGAGGAGGCCTATGCCGATATCGTGGCGCTGGCGCAATTCGTGCCGGGGCCGGCCAGCTCGCAGACGGGGTTCGCGCTGGGAGTGCTGCGCGGCGGGCTTGGCGGCGGACTCGCGGCCTGGGTGGGCTTCACGCTGCCGTCGGCGCTCTTGATGCTGCTCGCGGCCTACGGCTTGCACTATGCGCAAAGTTCCATCGCGCAAGGCGCCCTGCATGGGCTCAAGCTGCTCGCCGTGGCCGTGGTGGCTCAGGCCGTGTGGAGCATGGGCCGCTCGCTTTGCCCGGACCGCCTCCGGGCTGGCTTCGCGCTCGGCATGGCGGCACTGCTGATCGCGGTGCCCAACGGGCCGCTGCAACTCGCCGCCATCGCTTCAGGCGCTTCTTTCGGCTTTCTTTTTCTGCGCGGCCTGGAGCGGCCCCATGCCACGCCGCTCGGCGTGAAGACCGGGCACAGGGCAGCCTGGGCGGCGATCTCGGCCTATTTCCTGCTGCTCGCGGGCCTGCCCGTCGCCGCGGCGGTCTCCCAAAACGGCACAGCCGCGCTTGCCGAAGCGTTCTACCGCACAGGCGCACTGGTGTTCGGCGGCGGCCATGTGGTGCTGCCGCTGTTGCAGGAAGCCGTGGTGCGGCCGGGCTGGGTGCCGGCGGGCGACTTCCTGGCCGGTTATGGCGCGGCGCAGGCGCTTCCCGGCCCGCTGTTCACCATCGCTGCGTTTCTCGGCGCGAAGGCAAGCGTTGGCCCAGGCGGGGCGCTGGGCGCGGCTGTGGCGCTGGCCGCGATCTTCTTGCCGGGGCTGCTGCTCGTCTACGGCGCGCTTCCGTTCTGGGACCGGCTGCGGGTGAAGGGGCCGGCGCGCGGTGCGTTGGACGGGATCAACGCCGCGGTCGTTGGCATTCTCGCGGCGGCGCTCTACGAGCCGGTTTGGACCTCGGCCGTAACTCGTCCGCTCGATGCGGCACTGGCGCTCCTGGCCTTCGCCGCGCTGGCGGTGGCAAGGTTCCCGGTTCTGCCCGTGGTCCTGCTCGCGGCTTTGGCCGGCGCATTGGCTGCCATCGCATAGCGCACCGGCAACGCATTTCCAGGCCGCTTACCGGACAGCGGCCGAAAGTGGAGGCAGACCGATATTTATAGAGTTGCCGAGTGGCCGGGGGAGCTAGCCAAGGGAATGGAAAGTACCGAACCCGCTTGCCCCTTTACCGATAACCCACTAAGGAAATCGTCTAGTTGACAATATAAATAGCTCGAAAGCACTAATTATGAACAAGGCTTGGCTACGCAGGAGATTGCGGGATTCCATCACATTTTGGTATCAGCTAATTCTTGGGCAGCGCTTTGTAGCTAAGCGGCTGGGATTGCATCTTCTTTTCGATTTGGACGACATAGTCGACAAATATCTGCTCGCATTCCGTGCGTTCGAGAGTGCCGAGCAGAGGCTGCTTTTCGATGCCGTAACGGCTGGGGTCTCACCTGGACAGCGCAATATCTTCATCGATGTTGGGGCACATTCCGGGTTATACGCGTTGCTGGCCTGGCAATCGAAGCTGTTCAACCGGATTATTGCTATCGAGGCGGACCCGCGGAATTTCGCGCAACTGAAGGCCAATCTCTTTCTCAACCGTGCCGTCACGCAGATCGATGCCGTCGAGGCTGCCGCATCCAACGTTGCGGGCGAGCTAACCTTCAGTCTGGCCAGCGACCGGGGCCGCGACCTCTCCATGGTTGCCGGCGGTGAAAAAAAGCCCGGCTTCACGGACTATGCCGTCCGCTCGGTGCGGATCGACGATTTAGAGAACATGGAAGGCGGCTTCCTGGCCGCAAAAATCGATGTAGAAGGGCACGAGACACAGGTCATTCAAGGTATGCTGCGTCTTCTCAAGGCAAACCGCTGCTGCCTTCAAATCGAGGTGTGGCCTAATGGGGTTCCGGAGTTTTTGGAGCTTATGAAAGGGCTTGGATTTAACCAGTTTAGCCAAGTGGGCAATAATTACTTCTTTAAGAACTATTAATACAAGTCCCAGCTAAGCCCTCACTCAGCGGCCAATTCAGCATCGGAGAGCACCTTCAGGCCGGTTCCGGTGGTTTTGGCGGCGATCGGATCGACAATCACCCGGTAGCTGACCAAAGGTGTGGCGCGCCAATTCTGGCCGATGAACGAGAAGAGGCGATGCTCGATCTTGTTCCACTTGCTGGTGCCAGGCGGCAAATGGTGAACCTGGATCTGGATGCCGAGTTCGTTAGCCAACCGCTGCAATTCGCGTTTCCATGGACGCACGCGCGAGCCGTTGCTGCCGCCATCGGCGGCGATAACGAGCCGTGCCGCATCTGGGTAGCGGACGCACCCAATTTCCTGCCACCAGCGGCGGATTGTCCGCACAGCAAAGGCCGAGGTGTCATGATCGATGCCAACATAAAGCGAGCGTTTGACGCTCACGATAAACGTGAGCTTTGCCCAGCCGGTATTGGCCGCCAGATCGTACACACCGTAAGGCACGGCCGTGTTCCTTGATGAGGAAGCCGTGGACCCGCACATCCTCGGGATCGCCCTTGGACCGCCATTCCCGGCGTTCGTTCTTGAAGTCGCCAACTAGAGCGTGTCGTCAGTTAGTGTCTGGAATTTTGTGGCTAGCATTTGCCCGCACTCTGTGCAACTTTAAGCTACGCGACGGTTCCCCGGCAACGGGGATGAAAAGGGAATGCGGTGATGGGAAACCGGAACCCGCAGCTGCCCCCGCAACTGTAAGCGGCGAGCGAAAGGCCGGATGCCACTGGGCGATGCCCGGGAAGGCGGCCAACAGCGCTTAGACCCGCGAGCCAGGAGACCTGCCGGAGCGAATTTAGGCTAGCCACGCTGCCGGAGGGGCAGCACGGAGGTGCTATGACGTTCCTCAACCTTTAGGCTCCGCATACCGCGCCCCCCCGGCGCGCGCTTCCGCTTGCCTGTTTTATTCCACTGCCTTCACGGAGATCCCATGCACATTGAACCCGGCGTTCTGAACGCCAGCAAAGTGATTTACGCCAACGTTACAGCCGTTTCCGCGCTGATGGCCTATCTGCCGCCGCTGTTGCGCAGGCCTCACGAAATCGTGAAGATCGCGCTTGCCGCCGTTTTCTTCTCCCTCTTCATGCAGGCGTTCCACATGCCGGTTGGGCCTTCCGAGCTGCATTTCGTGGGCGCCTCGGCGGTCTACTTCGTGTTCGGGTTTTTGCCGGCGCTGTTCGGCTTCGGTGCCGGCCTCCTGCTGCAAGGGCTTCTCTTCGAGCCGCAGGATCTCGTCCACCTGGGCGTGAATTTCCTGTCGCTCGCGGTTCCGCTTATTGCCGTCCATTCGCTTGGCGGCCGCCAATATTTCGCGGACCGGGCCTCCAAGCCGAAGCTTTCCTGGGCTGCGATTGCGAAATTCGATGCCGCTTATTATGCCGGCGTGGTGGGCATGGTGGGCTTCTGGCTGGCGCTTGGCAACGAGGCCACGCCGTTTGCGAGCTGGGCACTGTTCGCGGCGTCCTATACGCCGCTGATCCTGTGCGAGCCGGTGTTCACCTACGCCACGCTGAAGCTGCTCGGCAAGCTCGATCCGGCGAACCCGGTTCGCGCGGCTACGGCCGTCAACGCACTGGCCGTCGCCTAGGCTCCACGAACGCCGATGACTGCGTCCTGTTCAATCCGCATTACCCCTCACCCTGTCCCTCTCCCACAGGGAGAGGGGACGCCCTCTCAGCGGGCACTGCCTGACTCCCTCTCCCTGTGGGAGAGGGCTGGGGTGAGGGGTTGTACGCTTCGTGCAGATCGCTAGCTCCCAACATCAGGCCTGCCATGAAAGACCGCGCCAGCCCGTCCGTCACTCTCCACGTCTGCGTCACTTGCAGGCGCGGGGAAGAGCCGCTGGAGCCCCGCGAAGGGCGCTCCGGCAATAAGATGCAGGCCGCACTCGCGGAGGCGATGCAAAGCGCCGGCACCACGGGCATCGAGCTTGTGCCGGCCGAATGCCTTTCCGGCTGCAAGCGGAGCTGCACGGTTGCGCTGGCAGCGCCCGGCAAGTGGTCCTATGTCATGGCGGACCTCGATCCGGCGCGCCATGCCGGGGACATCCTCACCTTCGCCCGGCAATATGCGGCGCATCCCGAGGGCGTGCCAGCTTGGCGCGACCGGCCCGAAATCGTGAAGCGGAGCGTGCTGGCGCGCATTCCGCCCCTTCCCAAGGAGCGCGCGGCATGATCGCCCCCAAGGTTCCCGTCACCATCGTCACCGGCTTTCTCGGCGCCGGCAAAACCACGCTGATCCGGCATGCGCTCGAAAACGCGGGCGGCCGGCGGCTCGCGCTCATCATCAACGAGTTCGGCGATCTCGGCATCGACGGCACGATCCTGAAGTCCTGCGGTATCGAGAGCTGCCCGGAGGAGAACATCGTCGAACTGACCAATGGCTGCCTTTGCTGCACGGTCGCGGACGATTTCGTGCCAACGCTCGACGCGCTGCTGTCGCGCCAAAACCGGCCCGATCACATCATCATCGAAACCTCGGGGCTCGCGCTGCCCAAGCCGCTGGTGAAAGCCTTTGGCTGGCCGGCTATCCGCACGCGCGCAACCGTGGACGGCATCGTTGCCGTGGTGGACGGCCCCGCCGTCACCGCCGGCCGCTTCGCCACCGACCTCGATGC